>Ga0302325_10000944_pt1 | contig 76388 bp, 67 predicted proteins | sample Palsa_T0_2_FD_201948 | JGI IMG/M metagenome (GOLD analysis project Ga0302325, IMG submission 201948) | Peat permafrost microbial communities from Stordalen Mire near Abisko, Sweden - Palsa_T0_2 | ecosystem: Environmental > Terrestrial > Soil > Palsa > Peat permafrost | place: Sweden: Abisko... | reverse complement strand
TCTGGTCTGCGCGCAACGTCACCAGTGCTCGCCCCACACCGGGCGCCATCCTCCATGCGCTGCGCGATCAACAAGCGGTCGCCGATTCCCGTTTGTTCCTGCTCTCTGAGGAGTTCGCGTCCGTGCTCCATGCCCTCGGCCGCGAAACCAGCCAACTCTCCCCTCTGCTCCGCTGCGCCTGGGACGGCGGCGATCTTTGCGCCCACGACGGCCGCCGGCCCGTTCAAGCCACTGCGGCTCATATCAGTCTGGTGGGTCACGTCACAAAAGCCGAGCTCGTCCATCATCTCAGCCGCACCGAATCAGCCAACGGCTTCGCCAATCGCTGTCTGTGGACCAGCGTGCGTCGCAGCAAATCTTTACCCGATGGCGGCAGCCTTCCTTCCGAACAGCAGTCCGCCCTGGCGGCCGAGCTGCGCCGTTCCCTCGACTGGGTGCACGGCCAAAATGAAATCCTTTTCTCGCGCACCTCAGCCGCGCGAGAGCTATGGAACGATCGTTATGCTGCCTTGAGCCAGGGTCGCGAAGATGCATACGGCGCCGCCACCAGCCGCGCCGAAGCCCAGGTCCTGCGCCTCAGCGCCATCTATGCTGCACTCGATAGCAGCTCGCTGATCGACGCTTGCCATCTCCAGGCCGCCTTCGCCGTGTGGGACTACTGTTGTGCCAGTGCCTGCCTCCTTTTCGACACTACTCCCATCGATCCCACCGCCCAGCGCATCAGCCAGGCCCTCGACGTCACCCCGGATGGCTTATCCAGGGTCCAAATCAGGGCCCTCTTCAATCGCCATGTAAGCAAAGAGCGCATCGACCTCGCTCTCGAACAACTGATGACCCTCGGCCTCATCAATTGCGGAACCTCCGCCGGACGGGGACGGCCAGCAACCCGATGGGCCAAAGTCGAAGACCCAAAAGTCGTCGGCTCGGAGACTTATGGCGCATAGGGCGCTTAAGGCGCACACTTTCCCCGGGGCTTATGGCGCATAGGGCGCTTAAGGCGCACACTTCCCCCGAGGCTTATGGCGCATAGGGCGCTTAAGGCGCACACTTTCCCCGGAGACTTATGGCGCATAGGGCGCTTAAGGCGCACACTTCCCGGAGGCTTATGGCATTTATCTGGCGACAAGAGGCCAAAGACCTCGCCAGTGCAACAGCAGCTACAAGCATCAGTTGCTGCGCGACTTGCCATCGCGGGACAGATCGGAGTGGACCGCTCAATTGGGGAAAGCAAAAATGGGAATTGAGATTGGATTTAAGTCAATATTTGGTTTTACTTTGCCGTAGATTAGCTCATAAGGGAGAAGGCCATGCCCCAGAGTGAAGATTTGCCTCGCCCCGATCTTGCCGCTGATCGAGAGGCCCAATCCCTTGCTTGGCCTGAAATAGTCAAACGTCTTACAGAGATTATCGGAAGGAAACTCACCGCGTAAATTGCCGGCGCAGAGGAGGTTCGCGCGCTTGATCGACGGATTAACGGGACCGAACTCTATGGAGATGTAGAAGAACGCCTGCGCTTCGCCTATCAAGTGGTGCGTACATTGAGCCAACACGACTCCCCCAAAGTAGTGCAAGCATGGTTGAACGGCCACTCAGTCAAGGCGAAACCTGGTGCATGGGCAAGGATCCACGCAACGCATTCCTTGCCTGCTTCGAAGGTCACGGCCTGGCGCTATGAAGGGAGGTGGGAACGGGTCAGGGCGCCCGGACTTCCGCAGGAATCCCCTCTGTCATTGGTAAAAGGCGAAGGAGGCCGAGTCTGGCTGGCCTGCGCTCACAATCGAATCGTCCGGGAAGATGCCGATGTCTTCCATGTTTACGGTCAGCAGGACGGTTTGGAATTGAACACCGTCTTCACGTTTTACGATGCTGACGGCTTGGCTCTTACCGGCGGTTCGGATGGTCTGGCGCTCGAGAGAAGCACCCGATCAAATGGTCAAAGCGAGCTAAGACGAGAATCGATTCGATGTGCGGGGAACAGAGGCAAGCATGGAGCAACAGATGCAGAATTCTTCCTTCCAAGTAATCAGTCTCTCAGTCGAGTCAGCAGCGGCGGAGAGCTACAACAACCATCCAATTGCCAATGTCAACGATCATGAAGTTCGTATAAGCACCATGACGGAGGCTTACCACTGGCACCGTCATCCCGATTCCGATGAGATGTTTCTGGCATTGGAAGGTGGCCTGTTCATCGATTTCGATGACCAGACTGTCGCGCTCTTGCCGGGGCATATGATCACTGTTAATCGAGGCGTTCGTCATCGCACTAGACCAATCGGCGAACGTTCGGTCAATCTTACGTTCGAGCGGGCTGGCACACGCAGCGAGACGCTTACTTAGCCATCACCTCAAGCGGCGGGAAGTGATTCGTCTCCCAGGTGCCCGTTGTTCTGCGCTGCGCATCTAAACAAGGAGCGGTGCAAAAAGAGGTTAACGATGCAACTAACGAAATTCTTTACGGACCAGTTAGAGCGTGAGGTCGCAGCCAGCCGTAAGGTGTTGGAAAGAGTGCCGGAAGGCCGCAACGATTGGAGGCCACATGAGCGATCCATGCCGATGGGTTACCTCGCGGCACTTGTGGCACAAATGCCTGCATGGATTGCGATGATGCTGACTACCACGGAGTTGAACCTCGACGACAAGGCTACGAGCGGGAAGTTCCAATCCAAGGCCTCAGAATCACGCGCAGCCCTCCTGAAATTGGCTGACGATGCTGCAGAGAAGGCTAAGTTGGCGTTATCGAATGCGACAGCAGATCACTTGAACGTCATCTGGAGCTTCAAAATGCATGGCAAGACGTTGAACAGTGGGCCACGGCATCAGCAAATAGCGGACACCTTCACGCATCTTGCGCATCATCGTGGACAGCTGACCGTTTATCTTCGGCTCAACGACGTACCTGTGCCCGCTATTTTTGGGCCGAGCGCCGATGAACCAGTCGCATGAGCCGCCTGCCGGCACCCAAGATCGCGATAACTGAAGTGGTGTGACAGAAAAGAATGGATAGACCTCCGGCAGAGATTCAGCTTGAACTTGCGCTGCGCGAGCAGTCACCGATCCTTGCCAATCTGCTTGAGTTGTATGCACACGACTTCAGTGAATTTCAGCCTTTGGATATCGGCCCGGACGGTAGGTTCGACTACAAGTCACTTCCACTGTACTGGAGTGAACTCAATCGACATCCGTTCCTCATCCGCATCGATGGCAAGCTTGCAGGGCTTGCTCTGGTGAAGATGGGTTCGGAGATTTCTGATAATCAGGAAGTGTGGGACATGGCGGAATTCTTTGTTCTCCGTGGTTACCGCAGACACAGGATAGGAACACTCGCCGCGCAGGAGGTGTGGAGGCGTTTTCCAGGACTTTGGGAGGTTCGAGTGATGCGATCCAATCCGCCCGCGATCTCCTGCTGGAATCGGGCGATTTCAACCTTTATTCGTGACTCGATCCAGCCTGTCGGCATCGAGAAGGATGGCAGATCCTGGCAACTCTACTCGTTCAAAAGTACGAACCGTGAATCGGAAACACGCTAGTCGGTGGTGGCGCGCGCGGATCTGCCCAGCAGATCGATCTGTCCTGTTAGCACGTGCGCATGTAGCGAAAACTCGCCGTTTGCGTTTTCCTTCGTAATGCCGCGGAAGAAACCGCCTTTCTGGGCGCCGTAAACCGGAGCGTTCACTTCTCCAATGGTTACCGACACGTCGACCTTCCGGTAGTCCCACGCGCGAGTCGAAGAAATCGTAATCTGGCCCGCATACAGATTGATCTCCTTATCGCCCGCAATCTCCTCCACCTTCACCTCTCCTGCGGACATCTCGACCCGCAGGCTCGTCTTTCGCGGCACTTCAATGCGGACCCTGACATTGTCTTCTTTATGCAGATCGCCCGCGATGGTCAAGGTTTCGTCATCCTGATTTCCCTTGAATCGGATGCGGATATGCTGGGCGCCACCCTCGTCGCCCGACGTGCAAGAAACATGAATGGCCGCCTGATCCGTGCCCACAATCTCGAGACCCGCGGGTCGTGAATGGACCGTCAGCACGGCCCCCGGCCGCAGGGGAGCATCCAGCGTTTGCCCGCAAGGGACCTCCGCTCGCGCCAAACCCGCCAGGTTCCAAACCAGCACGGCCGCGCCCGCGACTGCAGAAAGAGTCCTCATGCAGATCCTTACGGAGCCGGCCGAACAAATGTTCCCGAAAAATATCGCGCCTCTCTTAGACAGCGGTTCGCTGGCGCCAATCGCGGCGAATGCTTCGCTGGAGCAGGCAACCTTACTGCGATGGGGCGGTTCGTGCGTCCAACACCGGCTCCCCCAGGGGAAATCGAACCAGGTCTTCGATCGCCTGAGGAATATTGTCGGACTTGATTTCGTCTGCGCCACTGTCTGCCGTGATGTAGGGTGACGAGGCCCTTGCCATAGTTAGGCGCCAAGTCTTCTGAAGTTGTGGTGGTCATGACCACATCGTCCGTGGGAATGAGGGCATCCGGTGGGTATTGAGGGAAGGGCCCCTGGTTGAGGCGATCAGCTACGGGCGGACCCGAACCGAAGTCGTAGTTTATCCAGTTGTGGGCGGCAACTTTCCCCTGCGCTTTGCCAATTCCAAGTTCCGCAGCTACGGCAACCGCGACAGTACTTTTTAGAAAATCTCTACGCTGCATCGGGATGATCTCCTCCGTACCGGTCGATTAGGCTCTGGGCGACTCGGCTGAAACTTCAGTTCCAAGACAAATAGAGACCAATTACATCGGACCGCGCGCGGCATCGAACTCTTACCATTGTTAGCGTTTTGTTTCGTTTATCCAGCAAGGTAACACATATTTTTCGGATGAAAAACTTGCGAATCCTTGATGACCTACGTCCGACCCTGAATCGCGGCTCCGTCGCTGAGGAGTCTGTGTCATAGCAAAGTCCGAAGGAACAGGACGGGTGCCCCTCGATAAGGCCTGCCCCGGCGTGCCGTGTGGGGCGTACCTGGGCCGAAGACGATGGGCGTAGCCCACGATGAGTTTGCTGAATCCTGCAAATCAGACTTTGGACAGAAAAGCATTCATCAATCCGCAGGGATTGGCTCAAGTCTCGCCGGCGGTTGATCCACTTCGAGGGCGCCGAAATCATTTGACTTTGCAAGTCTTTCCTTGTATTACGAATGCTTGCGTTCGATTCCATGCTCTTCTTCGATTCCATCTCCTTCATGGGTGGAAAAGGCTATGTTTCCAACCACAAGAAAGGCTTTGCGCATGGACAGCTACCTCCTTCGAACGCTGCGAGCTTTGAGTGCGATCTGCTCTGGGATCGTTTTCATCGCTGTGTTTACCTCTTGTTCACCCGCAGTCGCTGCGGACAGTCCTGCCGCTAACCCTCAGATTCAGGCCGGCAATCTCCGCGTTGATTTTGATCACCGCCTGCGCAGCCGGGTGGTTGCCCGCTTCGACAAGACGGAGACGGTATTGGGGCCGTTCACTGCCTCCGAGACTTTGACCACCGCCGGCAAGGTCTGGACCGAATTCCTGCTGACCTCGCAGAAACAGGGGCGGGTAAAAGACGCCTTCGGGGAAGGAAAGCGGCTCACTCTGGAAGGAAAGGAGGGAACGCTCATCAAGAGGGTCTCGGTCACCGTATACGACGACTTCCCCGCGATGGCGTTTTTCGATGTCCAGTACACCAATACGGGGAGAACCGGGCTCGCGGTCAAGAGTTGGGCGAACAACGCCTACACCATGGACGCGCAACGCGGTGCGGGCCAGCCGGAATTCTGGTCTTACCAGAGTGGCTCCTACGAGAAACGTCCCAACTGGGTCTTACCGCTGCACACCAATTTTCAGCAGGAGAACTACCAGGGGATGAACGCCAGCGACTATGGCGGTGGTACGCCCATCGTCGACGTCTGGCGGCGTGACGTGGGTATGGCCGTGGGACACGTCGAAACGCGGCCCAAGCTGGTTTCTCTCCCCGTCTCCATGCCCGATCCCGCACACGCCAGGATCGCTGTGAGCTTTGCCAAAGAAGTCTCCTTGAGCCCCGGTGAAAGCTTTCATACATTTCGCACCTTCGTTGCCGTCCACCAGGGAGACTACTTCCGCACGCTCACCAGCTACCGCCGCTTCATGGTGAAACAAGGGTTCCAAATGGCCGCTGCTCCCGAAGACGGTTTCGGGGCCATCTGGTGCGCCTGGGGATATGGCCGATCGGTGCAGCCTAAGCAGGTATATGACACCCTTCCGACGGCAAAGCGATTGGGATTCAAGTGGGTCACCCTCGACGACGGTTGGCAGAACGATGTGGGCGATTGGGCGCTCGATCCCAAGAAATTCCCCCACGGAGACGCGGACATGAAGGCCCTGGTGGACCGCATTCACCAGGAAGGATTCAAGGCTCAGCTCTGGTGGTCACCGCTCAGCGCCGTGCCCAACTCGGAACTGCTCCGCGATCATGCTGACTACGCGTTGCTGAACCGTGACGGCTCCAGGAGAAAAGTCTCCTGGTGGAACTCCGACTATTTGTGCCCAGCGGACCGCCGCGTCGTGGAGTACCACAAGGCGTTGGTGCGCCAGATCCTGGTGGATTGGGGATTCGACGGGCTGAAGCTCGATGGGCAAGACATGAACGGAGTTCCAGCCTGCTACAACCCTGCTCACCATCATGCGCAGCCGGAGGACTCGGTCGAGGCTCTGCCCGATTTCTTCCGCGCCATTTACGAAACTGCACAATCGGTAAAGCCAGGGGCACTGGTGGAGTTCTGCCCTTGCGGTACGGGGTTCTCCTTTTTCACCATGCCGCATTTCAATATGTCGGTAGCTTCCGACCCGGAAAGTTCCTTCCAGGTTCGCTCCAAGGCGAAGACCTTGAAGGCTCTCATGGGAGACAACATTCCTTTCTTCGGCGATCACGTGGAACTCAGCGATGGTGGCAACGACTTTGCTTCTACTGTGGGAGTCGGCGGCGTCGTCGGAACGCAGTTTGTTCTTCCGTCTCTGGTTCAGAAGAGGAGTAAATCTGACCTGACCCCGGAGCGGGAGAAGGAATTCGAAAAGTGGCTTGGCATTTATCGCGACAAGATGTTGTCGAGAGGGCAATATCTCGGGCAGCTCTACGACATCGGCTTCGATGTGCCCGAGACGCATGTAATCCGCAAGGACCAGACCATGTACTACGCCTTTTTTGCCAAGCAGTGGAAGGGAACTGTGGAACTGCGCGGTCTCGAAAGCCGCAACTACAGTGTCGTGGACTACGTCACAGGAAAAAGCCTGGGGACGGTGGCTGGACACAGTGCAAATCTGCCGGTTGCTTTCGACGGAAGTCTGCTGCTGGAAGTGCGGCCACAATGAACAGGTGAACGCTGAGCAGTCGCGGCCAGACCGAGGACTACCGCAAGCAGGCCCGCCAGATGGCTGAGAGGCCCGACCGCTTCATCTCGCCGCTCAGATCAACGGCCCTTATACTAAATGAACCGATCGGCGCCTTCGCAGGCCCTTGCTCGTTCCTATGTTCTGCAACGGCAGCCGGAAAAGGCCCGGGCTCAGGCGTAAGGGGTTTAATCTTGAGGATCCTGACGGCAACCAGATTTTTGTGGTACAGGCCTAGTCACCGAACTGGTTTGTCAGTTTCCAACTCGCGAAGAAACCGGACGGCAGGTGTGCGATCTGGGTCTTCGCAATTGCGGAGCAAAATGTCCCCCTCATCTTCCGAATCTGATCACTTTGGCGCCATCCAGGTCCGGGGCGCCCGCGAGAACAACCTCCAGAACATCTCCGTCGACATTCCTCGACGGAGAATCACCGTTTTCACGGGCGTCTCGGGTTCGGGGAAATCGTCGCTGGTGTTTGACACCATAGCCGCGGAATCCCAACGTCTGCTCAATGAGACGTTCCCGGCCTTCGTGCAGAATTTTCTGCCACGATATGGTCAGCCTGACGTCGACATGCTCGCGAATCTCTCGACGGCCATCATTGTCGATCAGCAACGCATCGGCGGAAATCCGCGCTCGACATTGGGAACAGTGACCGACATCTACACCTTGCTACGCATCTTGTTTTCTCGTCTTGGAAAGCCCACGGTTCCGCACGCCCTGGCGCTTTCATTCAACGATCCCATGGGCATGTGTCCCGAGTGCGAGGGGCTCGGGCGCGGATCCCAGATCGATATCGATGCACTGGTCGATAAGAGCAAGTCCCTGGAAGAAGGCCCGGTCCGTTTTCCAACCTTCAACGTGGGTGGCTACAACCTGCACACCTTCGTCAAGTCGGGATTCTTCGACGTCAAAAAGCCGCTCAAGAAGTATACGAAAGAGGAGTGGCACGACTTTCTTCATCGCGACGACACGACGGTCAAAGTCAACAAGCAAGGGCAAAAATTCAGCTCGGGGTTTGACGCCCTGATTCCGAAATTCAAGCGCCTCTACCTGAGCAAAGACGCGGAGAAGATGCCGGCGCATCTTCGTGAGGCGTTTGAGAAGATTGTGACCCAGGGACCGTGCAGCGCGTGCGGCGGAACACGTTTGTCTGAAGTCGCGCGCGCCTGCCGCGTCAACGGAAAGAACATCGCAGAATGCTCAGCGATGCAGGTAAGCGAGCTTGCTGAGTTCATTCATTCGTTTCGCGCGCCGAATGTCGCTCCGCTGGTGGCTCGTCTGGCAGAAAAGCTCGATCATCTCGTCCAGATCGGACTTGGTTATCTAACTTTGAGCCGTGAGACTGCAACTCTCTCCGGTGGAGAATCGCAACGGGTCAAGATGGTGCGCCATCTATCGTCAAGCCTGACGGAGGCGCTCTACATCTTCGACGAGCCGACGATCGGTTTGCACCCGCACGACATCCAAAAACTCAACAGTACACTGACCAAGCTTCGCGATGCCGGAAACACAGTTCTCGTCGTAGAACACGAGCCTGAAGTGATGGCGATTGCCGATCACATCGTCGATATGGGGCCAGGCGCCGGAAGGGCGGGTGGGACCGTTGTGTTCGAAGGTCCCTTCAAAGAGCTCAAAAAGAGCGACACGCTGACGGGAAACCACCTTTCCAGGCATCAGGCGTTGAAAGAGAAACCGCGAGCCGCAAAAGGACATCTTCTCGTCGAGAACGCGACACTCAACAATCTCCGCAACATCACGGTGAAGATTCCCAAGGGCGTTCTTACCGTTGTCACCGGCGTCGCGGGCAGTGGGAAGAGCTCCTTGATTCACGGCTATCTTGCCAAACATTACGCGGATACCGTCTACGTCGATCAATCGCTGGCGCCGGGGTCCCGACGATCGAACCTGGCCACCTACTCAGGAATGGCGGATGCAATTCGCAAGGCATTTGCCACAGCCAACAAAGTTGAGCCGGCCCTCTTCAGCGCGAACTCCAAGGGAGCCTGCCCGGCATGCGTAGGTCTGGGTGCCATCTACACGGATTTGCAGCACCTCGATCCTGTCGCCATTCGCTGTGAAACATGTGAGGGACGCTGTTTCACCGATGCGGTTCTTGCCCTGACACTGCGAGGGAAGAACATCAACGAAGTGTTGAATTTCTCCGTCGTGGACGCGTTGTCTTATTTCACCGAGAAGCCGGTTCTCGCGACGCTGAAGGCACTCAAAGAGGTGGGACTCGGTTACATCACGCTCGGGCAAAGACTCAACACGCTGTCGGGCGGTGAACGTCAACGTTTGAAACTGGCGGGTGAGCTCGAGAAGCCTTCGCAAATCGTAGTTCTCGACGAGCCGACGACCGGTCTGCACATGGCCGACGTGGCGAACCTGCTCGCGCTGCTCGACGCGATGGTCAACAACGGAACGACCTTGATCGTGATTGAGCACAACCTGGATGTGGTGGCGCGTGCCGATTGGATCATCGACATGGGGCCCGGCGCCGGCGCCGAAGGTGGCAAAATTGTGTTCGAGGGAACACCGCCCCAGCTGCTGAAAGCGAGCAAGTCGCTGACTGGGAAACACCTCGCTGCGCGATTTGAAGTCGGACGGGTCGTCCGCTAACCCCGAATTGTGCGCCGCCGCTCATAGTGGCAATTCGTGAATGTCCTTTGGCTCGAGACGCGTCTGCGCGTTCATCTGGTGACGAAAGCTGCTCGACATCTCATAGGCCTTGATCCGGATCCGCATGATGGAACCCAGTGGCTGGTGTTCTTCAATGCAGTGCCAGGGATTGAAACTGAGCACATCGTCGCCGTAGACGCGTCGTTCGGGACTATAGGGGTTTTGTGCCGGGAACGTCAGCTTCCCGACGGGCTGGTGAGGAGAAAGTCTCTCGGGCCACAGGACGGAAGCATCCTCAACTGGCATTTGTTGCAGGTCAGTCAGTAACTGGGCACGCAGCTCATATTCCGCCGAATGGTTGCGAAAGAAATCGACGACAAGATCACGGACCGCCGAGTCCGCATCCGGAACAGGCGTTCCGGTAAGGGAGCGAACCGGCTCGGAGAGCGGTGCAGCACTGAGCTTCGCAACGTAGGACCCGAAGCGGAGTGCCGCCATCGAGTGAAAGGTCTCGCCAAGGATGTGCGAATAGGGAACCGCCGCTACTGCGCGAAGAGACGCTGGTAGGGCTTCTCCTGTATCGGCCACGCCGGCCGCATCGCTCGGCTTCTCCGCGGCGGCAGGCCGAATCTCCGAAGGGCTCTCGGCTAGCTTCTCCATCATCTGCTGAAAGGCCCAGTAGGCAGCCACGTTGCCGAACGGCATGACTGGGTGGTTGACCATCAGGAAATCCTGGTTATGGGCCTCATCTTCGGAGAGAACTTTGTTCCCGATGACCCCAAGCACCTTCATCGCCATGCCGTATAGGGCTGGCATACGGTCGCTCTGCAAATCGCCGGGCGCAGTCGAAAGGCGCACGATCACTGGATACCGCTTTGGCATTGCAAAAATTCCCTGGCGGAGGTGCAGCGGCAGATCCGGATAAACTTCGAACTCGCCCTTGAGGATGCCGTGACTCTTTGCGTGGGCGTCACGTACCGCGTGACGGTGCTTGTCGAAGATCTTCCGGTTTACGCGGCCCATGGAGGCAACGATCTTCTCTATGAGTTCAGTCTCATCCGGTTGTATATGTTCGATCGAGCTGCTATACCGGAGATAATTTAAGTCACCCATCACGTTCCTCCTCGAAAATCCTTGGGCCCGCAGGATGGGATGCACTCAGACACTACGAGGCGGTGCCGAAGTCGTTGCTCGTTCAGCGGGAGAGCTTGCCAGCCAACGCAACGCAGATAAGCTCGGCACAAAGCCGTACTCTCCTCCGCGTGTGATGGTAAATCGCTCCATGCCTTGAAGACGCCGCCGAATGGGCTTCATAGGGATGGTAAACATGCCCGCCCCAGCGTGTTCTCCCGCGATCGGATCTTCCTCTGTTCCCAGTCCGAGGAAGTTCCCGGTATTGATCCACTCCCTCTTCAAAAACTCGAATGTCTCTGGAGCTTTCGCACTGAGAAAGATAAAGAAGATGCCGCGCTCTTTGCCATCATCGTCCATGACGTTCTCGGGGAGCGGAGGGCCGTAGCTGGTTCCATGCCGGATGATGCGGTGGATCTTCACATTCGTCATAACCTCCAGCGCAGTGTCTCGTGGATTCATCCTGCGGATGTGCGCTCCGATAGGACACCGCAATCCTTTTGGGTCTTGCGCATACGTGAAGTTGTTCATCTGCTTCAGGTCCGAGCCGAGCTCCGGGGCGTCCTCCTCCGGAGCCAGCATGAGTGGAGCACCACTGGGCCACCGTCCAACCATTTTTGCTGCCACAAGCTCAGCGCTCATTTTCGAAGTGGCGTTAGCACTCAGGAAACGACGAAATGCTGCAACCTTCGAATGTAACTTGCGGAAGCTCACAAAGGTTCCGTTGCGTCCTAACAAAGCAGGCTGCGGCATTGCCAGCATCCGTCCCGCTTCGCCCGGATAGCCCAGGATAAATTCTCCTGCGGCGATTGGTTCTTCCTGATCCACGATGGGATTGACGCTGTTGCCGATGATATTCGGAAAGCTGATGCCATCCTTGTACCCAAAGGGTGTTCGCTCCCCAGGCCGTTGCTCGAAATCTTCGCGCACTAGCAGCGTTACACCGGGTAGTGAGCCTAATACCGCACGCGCTTTTTCAAGATTGGCCCGCCAGACTTCATCGGTCGTGGAGAGGAGGGTGACTGCGATGTGGATGTCGCCGGTGCCGTATGGCCGATCCCAGTGTTCCGGAGAGCTCTCGCCCGTGTCGCCTACGTTGGAGGCGCGTGCGGCCATTCCGTCTCGGAAAGCTGCTGGAAACGACCCGAGGGAGGATTCCGGAACCTCAAGGGCAACCAGGCCCGCGTAGGTGATGACGACAGCCATCCACGTATCCTGCCTGCGGTACTCGGCTGCCGACAGGACATAGGGCCGAAGTTTGTTGAGGAGTTCGCGACCCTGTGACGCATCCTCGATCTTCAACAGAACGTGGCATCCGCGGTAGGGACTAGGGCGGCGTCTCAGAATGATGCTCTGGATGTCTTCAAGTTCCAGCTTAGGCGCCGCTTGATCGGTCCCCATTGTTTTTCCTTGTCCTCTGGGCTCAAGCGGACGACTCGTATCAGTTTGCCGCGTCGAGCAGCCCGTCCACAGCAGCCGCGACCTTCAACGCGCGCCGAATGGTGGGCACCGTCGCATCAGGATATGCGACAAACCAGGCGGAGGCGGTGAGCTGATACTTAGCGATAAACTCCTTTACCTGTGGCGAGCGGGTTCCGGGCCAACCGTCCACCTCTGAAAAGACCACATCGAGCGCATCGGGAATCAGCGTGGCGAAATCATTGATATAGCTATCCCAGTCGCCGTCGTAGGTGGAAGCGAAGAGCAGCTTGGTATCGTTGTCCAGAAAGACAAAGCGCATATCATGTACCGAGCCGACCTTACTTGTGGCGGCAAACCGTCCACCCGCCCCGGCGAAGATGGCGCGCAGCCTGGCCCCACCGCCCTCTTTCAGAGGAGCGATGACAGTAAGCTCGGATACTTGGCCATCTCGAATTCCAGCACGATTGACGGGAACGGCGGCAGCTGTCGATGCGGTGGAAGCAGACATGTGTGCTCCTCGAAAAGCGTCACAAGGTTACCACAAGTGCAAGATCCGCAAAGTCAAATGCTGGTTACTCGTCCATGGTTCACTTCCGTATCACGAAGTGATCTACTAGGATCAGGACCTCCGCGTATCCGGAAGGTGATGCTGGACGCGAGCTACTGCCAAGGTGTCATCATGATCGAATCGTCTGCTTTTCGGAATACGAGCATGCCGCTCAACCACGGAGGCGGCCATATGCCCGTACTCGGGTTTGGCACCCTGATTTCCGATGCAGCCGAGACGATAAGTGCTACCAGAGGCGCGCTGGAAGCTGGATTTCGGCACTTCGATTGTGCGGAACGATACCGCAACGAGCGTGAGGTGGGTGAGGCCTTGCAGGCAGGACTTGCCGCTGGGGGGATTGCGCGAGAAGACATCTTTGTTACCACAAAGTTGTGGAACACCAATCATCGGCCAGAGCGCGTCGAACCGGCTTTCGAGGCGAGTCTGGAGAGACTCAGGCTCAACTATCTGGATCTCTATCTCATTCACACTCCATTTGCTTTTCAACCGGGGGACGATCAGGATCCGCGAGATCAAGACGGCAATATCCTTTATGACCGCGACGTGACTTTGCTCGAGACCTGGGGGGCGATGGAGAGTCTCGTGGACCGTGGCAAATGCCGGGCCATCGGACTGGCTGACCTCAGCTTAAAGCGACTGCTGCCCATCTACGAATCTGCGAGAATCAAGCCAGCCGTGGTTCAAGTCGAAGCGCATCCATATCAGCCGGGAACGGAGCTTCTGGAATTTTGCCAGGAGAAGGACATTGTATTTTTGGCTTTTGCGCCATTGGGTCACGGAATAAGGCCGGGGCTGCTCGAAGATCCAGTCATTTTGGCAATTGCGGCACGCATTGGCAGGACGCCGGCACAGGTGCTGTTGGCTTGGGCGGCGCAGCGTGGCACGGCTTTGCTTACCACGCCCAAGACTGCGGCTCGCGCCTGGGAGAATCTCAACATCTCGGCCCTTCCGGAAGACGCGTTTGACGAAATCAATCGAATTCAGACTAGACAGAGGTTCAATGACGTGGTGAAGACCGGCAGCCCGGGCTTCATTCCACGAGGTAGATGATTATGCAACCCAAACCGCACCCGGAGCAGTCCATGCAAGAGGAACAAATACGTGAAGCCCTGAACACGCACTGGAACGCGTCGGCAGCCGGCGATGCAAACGCGGAACATGATATTTACGCTGACGATGCCATTTGTGATTATCCTCAGTCAGGCGAACGAATCCTCGGGCGTAGCAATTTGCAGGCCTTGCGGAGTCATCATCCAGGCAAGCCGTCGGGTTTCAAGGTCAAGCGAATTCTCGGAAAAGGTGATCTCTGGATCACGGAATACACAATCACCTACCAGGGGCGACCAGCATACACAGTGAGCATTATGGAATTCCGCAACGGTAAGGTTGTGCACGAGACACAGTATTTCGCGGATCCCTTCGAGGCACCGGCCTGGCGGAGCCAATGGGTTCAGCAAATCTCGTGATCGTCTAGCTGCTCCGAATGGAGTGGCGATGAAGAAGCAGCGCTGCAGCGCCGCGAAGCCGGGCAACGTCGCCTTCATGCGTAGGCAAAAGGCGTGGTGCACTGCGTTTCAGTGTCAACTGGTCAAGCTCGGCTTGTATCACAGGCGCGTACTTGTCCCAGGCTGAAGTGACATCGCCCGCGATCAGGATAATCTCCGGTGACAGGGCGGCGGTAACCATCCGCAAACCCCTCCCAATATATTTAGCCTGCTTTGCAATCGCAGCCAGCGCGTGCGCGCTACCTTCTTCAGCCAGGTTGAGCAGTTCGTGAAAGGTCAGGCGTTTTGCCTTGGGTTCCGACTCCGCGTAATAACGCAGGGCGGCGTTACAGGATCCAAAAACCTCCCAACATCCGTTCTGTTTACAAGCGCAGCGCGGGCCGGAGGGGTCGATAGAGATATGCCCAAACTCGCCCGCCATTCCGCCCTGGCCGGAAATAAGCTGTCCATTGGCCAGGATTCCTGCTCCGATGCCTTCTGAAACCGTGATCAAGACCGCATCCCGCACGCCATCCATTCTGCCAAACCAGAGCTCGGACATCAGACAGGCGGTGGCCGCATTCTCCATTTCAGTGGGCAGCCCCATCCGTCGCTCAATGGTTTGCTTAATATCGTATTTCGGCCAATTCAAATTGGGAGCAAAAATAAGACACTGCGATTCTTTATCGACGCGGCCCGGAACGCTCACGCCAATTCCTTCCAGAGACTTTTTGGGATAGCTGTCCCTGATCCGCTGCATGCAGTCAATCATGGCGGCAACCGCCTTGGACGGATCCGAACCAAGCGGGAGCGTAGACCGGGAAAGAAGGCGGCCATTCAGGTCGAGCATGGCAACGGTGACTTGCCGGGGATGGATGTCGGCTGCCAGTACGACCAGGTCATCATTCAGAATCAGCATCGTTGGATGCCGTCCGCGCGGCAACTGTGCTATGGACCCTTCGCGAATCCATCGCTCGCGGATGAGTTGCTCGATGATCTGTGAAACGGTGCTGCGCTGCAATCCCGACACGCGCGCGAGATCGGCCCGGGAAATTGGTTGGCGCGCATGTATCAACTGCAGAACTATCTCGCGATTAATGTGTCGTGCAGTCTCACTGGAGGCCGACTCAATCGCGTTCGGGTCGACGCGGCCTATCCCTTTCGTTGCTTGCCAGGAATTCTTCAAAACAGTGCCCTTATTTTACGCACCTCCCGGGAAGCCGCGACACCATCGCCGCCAAAAACACGAAACGCCCCAAGAGAAATGTTCCGAACCCATCCCACGCAAGATCCTCCCGCCAACGAAACCGGCCAATGGCGGTTTCGTTGCTATCACGAACAATTGAACAAGAGTGTTGGATTTTACTCCTTCGCCATGGTTTCTGTTCTCTTACGGGCAGAAAAATTTGCGTTGCAACACTGACACTCCAGGCCACAAACCACGGGACGTTGGCGATTCGGTGGCGCTTTTAGGCGCATCGCTTACCCTTGACAATTGCCGAAACCACCTCTTATAGTTCGGGTCGCCTATTAACGCGACCGGGAATCGATCGGAGCCCCGGTTTGCGTTTCGTCTCAAAGATGGATGGTGGCGGAAAAGACCGGATCTAAGAACAGACAGGGCCGCGCAAGACAGTAAGAGATTAATTTGACGTCAAAACAAGACTTCACTTTTAGGGGGCAGTATGACAGCCAGGCCAGACGCGCAACGTCTTACAGGATCAGAACCGGCCATCAGGTGGCTGATGGCAACGGTGCTGATTGTAATGCTGATAGGGACGCTAACGGCAAATGCGCAGGTACTCTACGGCACACTCACCGGCACAATCACGGATAAGACTGGCGCGGTCATTCCGAGTGCAGCCGTGACGCTGACCGACCAAGCCACAGGGCAGGTGCGCTCAGCAACCGCCGACGCCCAGGGCGACTACCAACTGACCAACCTGCTCCCAGGTACTTACACCCTATCGTTGCAGCAGACCGGATTCGCGGCCTTCACGGAGAAGGACATCGCTATCGAGATCAACCGGCAAGCACGTGTCGATGTCACCCTGCAACCGGCGGGTGTAACCCAGGTGGTAACAGTCACCCAATCTGCTCCCATACTGCAGACGGAAACCGCCGAAGTGAACCATGAGATCAGCGAGGAACAGATTGCCCAGCTCCCCATCACATCCAGCCAGGGGCGCAACTATCAGTCCCTTTACACCCTCGTCCCGGGGGCAGCTGCTGTCGCCGAACAAAACTCGACTGCTTCTAACCCGTCGCGCGCCATGTCGCTGAACGTGAACGGCGTCGAAGACATGAGCAACACAACCCGCATCGACGGCGCGGTGAATACATACGGCTGGCTACCTTACCTGGTTGCCTACGTTCCGCCGGCGGATTCCATCCAGACGGTCAATATCGTGACCAACTCCTTCAACGCCGAGCAGGGCGTGGCCGGAGGTGCTTCGATCAATGTCATTACCAGGAGCGGCACCAGGAACTTCCACGGCAGCTTGTGGGAGTACTACCAGGACGCCGCCATCAGTGCGCGCCCTTATACGGCGACCCCGCAGTCGCAGCCCACCCTGCCCAAGAACATCTTCAACGAATACGGCTTTTCCATCGGCGGCCCTGTCTACATACCCAGGATACTGACCCGCAAGGACAAGCTTTTCTTTTTCCAGGATTTCGATCGGACTACGCGCCGTCAATTAATTACCGGCACGCAAACAGTGCCGACCACCGCAATGCTAGGCGGAGATTTCTCGGCGGTGTTAGCCGGGGCGGCCGCGGCCAACACCACCCTGTACGATCCGCAGCCCGGCGGCACGGGGCCCTATCTGCCGGTAGGTTCGAGACCTGCGTTCATGTCTGAATACGGCTGCAATTGCATTCCGGCATCGCGCCAATCGGCAGCAGCAGCCAAGATGCTGGCTCTGCTTATGCCGATTTCGTCGAAAATATCCAATCCCAATTATGCCGCCCAGTTAGCCAACGACTATCTCGGCAGCGGGACGCTGGGATATAACCGCAACCAGTCGGATACGAGAATCGACTACATCGCCAACCAGAGCACGACGATGTTCGGCAAATACGCCATCGAACCATTTTCCGTTACCGATCCGCAGGAGTTGGGCGCGGCGGGGGGCGGCACCTTCGACGGTGGACAACCCGGAGCCGCCAGCGGCCGCATTCAGAACGTCGGCCTGGGCGCCAGCCATGTCTTCACCCCCAACCTGGTGCTCGATGCAGACTTCGGTTACACCCGCCAACGGACGGGCGCGCAGTCCTCGATCGATATTGCTGCTGGCAACTTCGGCCTCAATGTGCTGCAGATCCCCGGCACGAATGGCGTGGGATCGAATTACGTCGGCCAGCCCACCTTCGCGTTTGGATCGGCGACCTCGAACAGCGGCTCCACCACCGCCTTTTCATCTCTGGGAAATAGCAACGGCGCCAACCCGTTCCTTTTCCGCGACAACCAGTTCACCGGCGATGTGAACCTGAGTTGGAACAAGGGCAGGCACGCGATGAAGTATGGCTTCACTTACTACCATTTCCTGCTCAACCATTTTCAGCCGACCAGCGGAGGCGGGGTCAGCAGTCCCCGTGGCGGCTTCATGTTCCAGGGCGGCATGTCCAGCGATTCGGCGACGGTGATTACCGCCTACAACGCTCTGGCCGATTTCCTGCTCGGCTTGCCCAACAACGGCACAGGGATCGCCGTGGCGAAGGAGACGCAGCTCACCAATCCTAATGCTCTACGCTGGTCGGAGTTTGCCGGCTACGCACAGGATCAATTCAAAGCTACTACCAAGCTGACCATCACCTACGGACTGCGTTACGAATTCTATCCCCCGCCATATCGCGATCACACCGGTGTCTATCGTCTGGATCCGACCCTGCCGCAGTCAGCCAACGTGATCGTGGGTGGCGTCAACGGACAACCGGAAAACGCCGGCTACCAAATGGGTTGGGGCACCATATTTCCTCGTCTCGGCATTGCTTACCGGCTCAACGACCGATGGGTGGTTCGCACAGGAACCGGCCTTACCTCTGATCCTGACAGCCTCCGCTTCTTGCGCGATGCCTTCCCCGAAGACATTTCGCCGACCTACAGTGGAACAGCCACTGGCACGGTTGCAGTGAATCCGACGACGGGCACTCCATTAACGCTGGTCAACGGCATTCCGCCGCCGGTCTTTCCCAACTTCTCCACTGGCTTCGCGTCTCTTCCCGTCAGCGGATCGACCAACACGGCTCCGGCGAATTACCGGCGCGGTTATATCGAGAGCTGGAACCTCTTTGTCCAGGGAGACCTGGGTGCGAAGCTCGTCGCGAACCTCGGTTATGTAGGAACGCGGGCGGTGCGGCAGTTGGCCGGCGTGACTCTGAATGCGGCACCGCTGCCCAGCGGATCGACGGTCTGCATGGCGAATGGACAATACAATCCCTCGTCGCCGTATTACACCCACGCCCTGGGATCAAACCCGTGCAATTTCGCTGCCAACGAAACCATCAACACAGAAAACTGCGCCGGCAGCACCAGCGCTACCTGTTACAACACAGGTGGCATTACCATGAACGAGCCCATCTTCTCCGCCAACTACAACGGTATGCAAGGGCAGTTGACGCGCCTCGCGGGGCGTTCGTCGCAGTTTGGGCTGGTCTACACCTGGTCGAAAGCGATGAACGATGAGGACAACGGCGCCGGTTCTGGTTCCGCAGGCACGGCGTTCTCCTACCCTGCTTACTTCGGCTTGAATCGGGCATTAGCGAGCTACGATCGCAAGAATAACCTGCAGTTCTGGGGGATCTATAATCTGCCCTTCGGAACCGGTCAGCGCTGGGTTAACAATGGCATTGCTGGAACAATCATTGGCGGCTTCCAGCTGAACGGGCAACTCAGCCACGTCAGCGGCGCACCGTTCTCGGTGAGCCCGTCGGCGTCAACGATCAACGACCCGGGCAACACGGAGTACGCGAACCTGGTCAAGCCGTACCATCAGCTGGGTGGGCACAACCGAACCCCCGGGAACACTTCTGTTTCCGGCGGCAGGGCGTGGTTCGATCCAACGTCGTTCGCCAACCCAACGGAGCCCAAATACTCAGCAACCCAATCGCCTTCGGAAATTGTTTCTCCCGTCTTCGGCGATACCAACCGCAACGCCTTCCGTGGCCCGGGGGTCACTTATATAAACGCCAGCCTCTTCCGCTCGTTCCATGTATATCGTGAGTCCGCCTTCCAGATTCGTTTCGAGGCGTTCAATGCGCTGAATCATACAATTCTCACCAACCCGAACACGACGGTGGGCGCTGGCACGTTCGGCTACATCACCAGCTTCGGCACCACCTCACCCGCGGCCCCACGCGTGCTGCAATTTGGAGGCCGCTTTAATTTTTGATCTGGCATATATTCGAGCGGCGGCTTCCAGCTGCCGCTCGCTGCTCTCTTCGGTGGCGCAAAACGAATATCCTTCGCGTTTCTGGTAGAAAGACAGTGGACACCAGCCTTCGGCTGGCTCGGAGACGTAGAAGGAGATTTGCCATGAAGAATCCGAAGTTTGCTGTGCTTGCCGCGGTAGCTTTGCTATCCGCAGTTTATTCGCTCGCGCAGACCGCGGCCCGCCGGCCAGCGATCCGTGGAATATCCCATATTAGCGTCTATAGCTCGGACGCGGCCAAGACGGAACATTTCTACGTGCATGATCTTGGTGGGGTAAAGCGAGCAGACCCGGAGAATTCCACCGGCGTCCGCTACTACTTCAGCGCAATCCAGTTTGTTGAAGTGTTGCCCTTGCCTGCTGGGAATACTTCCATCAACCGGCTCGATCACGTGGCCTTCAACACCGCCAATGCGGAAGGGTTAAGGAAATATCTCGGGGAACATGGTACGACCGTCCCGGCCAACGTCGAGAAAGCGAGCGACGGCAGCCTATGGTTTGACGTGAGCGATCCGGAGGGCAACAAAGTGCAGTTTGTGCAGCCGCCCGCCAGGCCATCGCCCGTCCCAACCAACCCGCTGAGCAATCACATGATCCACGTGGGCTACGTGGTGCATAGTCCTGACGCAGAGAACGCGTTTTTCCGGGAAGTCCTGGGCTTCCGTCCTTACTGGCATGGCGGCCGGAATGGCAAGACGGATTGGATTTCGCAGCAGGTCCCAGACGGCACCGATTGGCTGGAATATATGGTGGCCAGCGGCCCTGAGACCAGGGGCATTCCGCCCACCATGTCGCAGGAGACCCTAGGCGTGCTTGACCACTTCTCGTTGGGGGTTTTCAACATGGAGAAAACCGTCGACCTGCTCTATGCCGGAGATCGCTTGACCGCGAAGCATAGCCCTCCGCAGATCGGACTGGACGGCAAGTGGCAACTGAATATCTACGATCCTGATGGCACGCGCGCCGAGTTGATGGAGTTTCAGCCGTCGGTCAAGCCATGCTGTTCCGACTTCACCGCCCCAAGCCCAACCAGGTAGCCCGGCAAAGGATCGCTCGGCCGACGTGAAGTAAACCGTGATCGTATCGATTGCATGAGTGTCCCATCACACTGCTACGCAGAGTGGTAGCTATTGGTAGTCGCGGTCGGGTGATGTAGCGAATTCTCCAATCTTGCCGTCGGGAGCCAGGCTGAAGTAGATCAGTCGCGTGTCGCCGCCGGGTTTGGTCAATCTGTAGACAGAGAGCACGGTGCCATTTCTCGAATCGCGCTGGACCAGAGTAAGGACTCCACCGGGCCAGATCGTGGAAAGAAATTTCTGGATATTTTTCATCCGCTGCGGAGGCATCTGTTCGGTGAGTTTTGGGGCCGTCTGGTCCCGAATATCCTCACCCGCTGCGAGACGGTCGAGTAGCTTTCGCAGGACAGGAACGAGCGCAGGCTGTGTGTCTTCGATGGCAACGAGCCTCTTCGGCATCAGCGGAGCATAGGCGAGGCCAGCGATCACGCTGGCAAAGAGACCCGGACGAGCATGGCCGGCGTCGAGGTTTGTGAGGACGACGACGCTAAGCGAGTCATCCGGGTATCGGGAGATGTCGCAGGTGAACCCCTGCCAAGCGCCACCGTGCTGAATGAGCTTATGCCCGTTCTGCAGGCCGATTCCCCAGGCGAAGCCGTACCCGGCGGAATTCGGTTTGCCGTCATTCAGCAGGTAGACAGTCCAAATGCGGTCGAGACTGGATTGCTTCAGTAGACGCGTCGTGTAGAGGACCTCGTCCCACTTCGCGAGGTCAAGAACGTTGAAGTAGAGGGTACCGTCGGCGGTGGAATTGAAGGTGGGCGAAACCCATTCTTGATTCTTGACTTGTCCATCGTGGATTTCATAGCCGGAGGCCCGGTTGGGGATAATGTCTATTTCGCTGATGAGCCGGGTGGAGGACATGCCAAGCGGTTTGAAGATGCGCTGAGCGAGAAAGTCGGCGTATGGCACTCCTGTAATGCGATGGATCAGGATGCCAAGTAGGACGTAGTTGGTGTTGCGGTAGTTCCACTTGTCTCCTGGCGCGTTCTCGATGGGAAGCGCTTCGATCTTCGTGACTAGCTCGTCCTCGGTGTAATCGAGTCGCATGTAGAAGGGGCCGCCGGGCTTGGTGTACTCGGGGCTCTCGTATTCGGAGAGGCCGGAGGTGTGCGAGAGTAGATTTTTGAGGAGAATGGGCTTCCAGGCGGCAGGGGCGTCCAGGAAGTACTGAGTGACACTATCGTCGATCGAGAGCTTGCCCTCTTCGGCCAGCATCATGATAGCGGTAGAGACGAACTGCTTGCCGACGGAGCCGGACTGGAAGATGGTCTCTGGCTTGACGGGCACATTCAGCTCGATATTCGCGAGGCCATAGCCCTTTGCCAGAAGTATCGTGCCCCGACTGTACACACCAATGGCAACGCCCGGGATCTGTTCGTGCTGCATCTCTCGCGAGACGAAGGTATCGATGGAAGTGACTTGATCGGCGGTGAGCGCGGGGCGCGGAGCCTGCCCGAGTGTGGGTAGGGATATGCAGGCCATTAAGGTCGCAAAGAGAAGCCGCATGGGTGCTCCGTTCGAAAACTATAGTTTTGCCCCAAAAGAATCAGAAGCAGCTCGAGTACAACGCGAACGACCTGCTCGGCATTGTAGGAGATTTGGCCGGCTATCACATAGCAAAGTCCGAAGGGATAGGACGGGTGCCCCAGGTTCGCCGTGGCATACCTGGGCCGAAAACGATGGGGCGCCCCGGATTTCCTGTACGCTGCACTGGACGCGACCGCGTATGCGGCTTTCTTTAAGGAAAGCCGCATGAAGTGCGCCAGAGCCACCAAACTGCACAGGAAATCCGGGCGCAGCCCCCACAATCGCATTACCTGATCCCGCAAATCGGGCTTTGGATAGCAAAAGCATTCAACCGGGTCGATCCGTTCTTGCCTAAAGAACCTATAGCTCCGTAGGAGATTTGTCGCGAAGGTATTACCCTGATCGCGAGGGCAGTGCGTCTTCTATGCTGAGAAACCATCGCGGCCATGGTTCTGATTTCAACTTACTTCTTGTGCGTCTTGTCTTCACCATCTTTTCCTGTTGTTTCTCTTACGGCCGTGCACTTGCCGCACAGGGGCAGCCGTCGGCTCAAGCCATCCTCCATCGCTTCTATCAAGCCGCCGGTGGAAGCGCCTGGCAGCACTTTGAAGAGTGCGACTCGGAAGGCACGGCGACCGTCGCCGGGAAGACTGGAAGCCTGCGTTACATCGAGGACCTGCACAGCGGCGCCAACGTCTCCCAAGCTGAGATCCGGGCTCTCGATGTAAAGCAAGCCGACGGCGACGGCCCGATGCAAAGTTGGCATCAAGATGCGGACGGAGACATTCAACTCTCCAATCCGGACACTCCTGACAACATCGACGACCGCTATCTGACCAGCCGCGCATACTGGCGGCCGGGGTTTGGCGGCGCGGCTGTTACGGTGGACGCCCCGCAAACCGAGGAACCCACAACTTGGGATCGCCTCCGCTTCCAAGTCCCCGGCGGAACGGGCTTTACTCTCTGGATCAATCGCCAAACCGGCCTGCTGGATCGTGTGCAAGGCAAGACGACCAAAGAGCTGAGCGATTACCGCCCGGTCAATGGCGTCATGCTGCCTTTTGCGGAGAAAAAGCCGGTTGGGGACGAGATGCTCACCGTCGTATACACACGCCGCACGCTCCGCCAGCGCCTCGAAGCGGCGGCGTTTGCCATTCCCTTCCGCAAGGATTACCAGATGCCGCCTTCGGGCCAGGTGTCCGTGGCCGCCGAGGGCGGACTCATCTTTCAAGCCACAATCGACGGCAAAGGGCCGTTCAAGGCACTCTTTGACACCGGGTCGGTGAACATCCTCTCCGCGAGCTTGGCCCGCAAGCTGGGGCTTAAGCTCGATGCGCAAGGGCTGGAATTCGGCACCTCCAGTCCCGCAAACGTGCAGGCACACAAGACGCGTGTCGATACCCTCCAGATTGGAGATCTCCTGGTTCGCGATCAAACCTTCTATGTCATCGACTTCCCGGACGATGAGACTGGTCCCTCATTCGTCGTCGGCTACGAGCTGCTCCGGCGCTTAGCCGTCAGAATCGACTTCGAACACCAGCGCCTCACCTTTTACGATGGCCCGCGCTTTCATTACTCCGGCCCCGGCACGGCAGTGCCCCTTCAATACCAGGGCAACGCGTTGCTGGTCCAGGCTTCCATCGCAGATTCCTCCGGAATGTTTCTACTCGATTCCGGCAACGAGTTTGGAACCATGATGAGCACCGGCTTCACGGTGAACAACGACCTGGTCCACGCATTAGGCGCGCATTTTCTTGCCTACAACGGACGCGGGTTTGCCGGGCCTTCGCCGCAAGCCTACCTTGCGCGCGTCAATACCATGCGCATCGGCGATGTTCCAGTGCCAAGCGTCATCGGGCGCTTCAGCACAGATCCTTCAGACAAAAGTAATCTCGCCGGCAATATCGGGCAAAACATTCTCCACCATTTCACTGAGGTTTTCGATTGCATGCGCGGCCAGGTCTATTTTGAGACAACAAAAGACTCGGCTCAGCCCGAAGTCTTCAATCGCGCCGGGCTCATATTCGATTCCTTCGGCCATGGGCTACAAGCGATGACCGTCTTGCCCGGCAGCCCCGGCGCGCAGGCCGGTGTCGAAACCGGCGACGTGATCACCGCCATCAATGGCAAAGCGCCTGACGATGAAGTGAATCAGCCGGCGTTCCTCCAGCCGTCAGGCACCCAACTCCAGTTAACCGTTCAGCACGGAACCGAAACCCGCCGCGTGACTGTGACACTGGGAGACGTTCTTTGAGGGAAGTTGCCTCTAATTAAGCTGCAGGCCTCCTGAGTTGTAATCATTAACAACATCATTGGGTCTGTCCGCCCGATGCTAAGAGCAAACGGCCCTATTCCGTCTCAAATTTCTTCGATTTGGCGCTCCGAATCGCGCAGCAGAGTTAGTTCATTCCAGTCCAGTTGTTCCTGTAAACCCAGGTAGGCGTTCGGGCCGATCTTATCCTCGCTACGAAGGTTTTCGAGTTCACCGCGTTCTGCTTGAATTGCTGTTAGTCCGAGGTCGTGGAGGCGATCTAACGGTCCACATCCCTCCCGGTCAACGCATCTCTGCAACTTGAGCGAAAGCCGATACCGCAGATTCTCTGCTTCCGGGCCTTGCTCGTCTGCCATGCTCGCGAGAGCAGTGCGTGCCAGGGTGACACGGGCAGATGCAAGTTCAAGCATTGCTTCCTGGGAGCGGTCCAGCCCGAGACGTCTTACCATCGGCGCCAGCGTGAGGCCCTGAACAACCAGAGTTGCCAAAACGACTGAGAACGCCGTAAGGACCACGGTATCGCGGTGCGGGAATGAATCAGGAAGAGCGAAGGCGGTTGCAATGGTGACGAAACCTCGCATGCCGCACCATCCCATAAAGATGCCCTGACGCAATGTTTCGTGGGATTTTTCTCTCCTGGATTCCAGGTAACTATAGCCAAGAACCACGATCATGCGAGTGCAAACAACTGCGAGGACAACCAACCCTGCGAATCCAAGAGCATGTCGCAAGTGAGGCCCCTGCATTCGCGTTACGATCGATTTCGCCTGCATCCCCATCAGAAGAAATGCAACAACATTCAGCGTGAAGACCACGGCACTCCATACCGCATAAGATTGAACACGCATCCGGGCATCAAAGTCCCCCGGGCTCAGCTTGCTGGCAAGGGTCATGGCGAACCCGATCACGCAAAGTACGGCCGACAGACCCAGGTGCTGCGCCGTGATCCACATAACATAAGCGCTCACGAACTGCAGCAGAACGCCGCCCAAAGTGTCTCTCACCATGCGGCTGATGTGGACGAAGAGATGCGCGCAGAGAATTCCCAACAGTAGGCCGCCGGGTGCTGCGAATCCCAGGCGCAAACCTATCGCTAAAGAAAGCCCTCCCCGTCGAAGAACTGTTAAAGCGCCGCCAAAGAGGAGTAAGGCGGTTGCGTCGTTGAAGAGACTCTCGCCTTTCAGCACGGCATCGGTTTGCCGAGGCAGGGAAAATTTTCTCAGCACGGCGGTTGCAGCGGCCGCATCCGGAGGAGAGACAACCGCGCCCAGGGCGATCCCTGCCGCAAGGGGCAAGCGAAGAAGCGCCCAACTAATCCAGGCCACAACAGCCGTGGTCAACACGACAGCGATGACCGCGTATGTGACCAGCGGAGCAACAAAACGCCGCGTCGCGTCCGGTGGAAAATCAAATGCGGCATCGACAACGGCTGGCGCGATAAAGAGGGCTAGGCAGGTCGAGGGATCGATCGAAAACGACGGTGCTTTCGGGATCATCGCGACGATGACCCCCGCCCCAGCCAGCATCGTCGGATAAGGCAGTGATAGGCGGCGAGCGAGCTGTAGTAAGACGATGGCGATGAGCAGGAGTGTAAGCAGGCTTTCGAAAAAGGTCATGGACAGTCTCCCGCTTCTTCTTGAGGAAAAAGAATATTCTGCCATATTGCGTGAGCTCGACCTCGATCGCGAATCGGCAGCCTCGCGGCTCCCTGTTGAGGAGAACAGACCGTGGCGTTCATCGACCCGCATGAATTCAAGGAAACCCATATCTCAGGGCCTGGAGGCCAAGGAACTTGCCCCGTTGATGTCGGGGCTGAAGTACCTGCGTGAGAACCACCTCTCCAAACTAAGTCCTGTAGGGGACGGCTGCAAGTCAGACTTGTCCAAATCAGCTCATTTCCCGCTTTGCCAGAGTCCGTGTGAGAACTGAAACTGCGGAATTCGTGGTGGGAGGCCCCGCGCTCCGAACGCGATGGCGGCGGCCTTTTCGTGATGGAAACAACGGGCGAGAATCTCCGCCGGGGTTCTTCGCGCGGTCATTTCCCATAGTGGTCTCCGAACGTCGCGACCAGTCCCGAAGGGACGGCTGAGAGTAGCCCAGGACGTTATTCCTGGGTGTACATTTCCCATCGAGACCAGTCCCGCAGAGCCTGCCCTGAGCTTGTCGAAGGGGACGACTGAGAATGCCCCAGGACGGTACCCGGATTTCCTGTGCAGCTTGGTGGAACCAAGGAGCCTCGTGCGGCTTTCCGTGAAGAAAGCCAGCATACGCAGACCTTTCTAGAGAGCGTGCAGGAAATCCGGGTCAGTCCTGGGTGAACCTGGACCGCACGCGAATGCTGCTGGCGCACAATCCGATACGAATGGGCCGCGCAGATGACGGTTCAGTGAATGACATGACGAGTGAAGAGGCCAAACCCCTGCGTTACAAGCATATAGAGAGCCCAGAGAAAGAGGATTGTCATCAGAACGAGTTCCCGCCAGGCTCGTCCGGGATTTGCCTGAATGGAATAGGAGAGCATCTTGAGCGCCGTGATGGGTGGCTCGGGCGATTTTTCCGGCGGCAAGGGCTCGGAGAAGCGATGGAAATAGACCTGAATGATAGTCATGCCAACAAGCAACCCCGTGGTGAAACTCACGTACTCCACCCCGCCCCGGAACAGCAAACCGAGAAGAACGAGCATGAAGGCCAGCATCACGTTGTCAAAGATCTTGACCACGGCGCCGCCGCCCTTTACGTAAACGGTATACAGGCCTTTCATCTTCGTTTCTTCATCCCTGAAGAAGAACTCGAAGAATTTCAGCAGGGCGTAGAGGATATAGACGGCCAGCAAGATCTTTAGTGGCAACGAATTCATGAGAGGCTCCTTGCCACGTTGTTCGTAGCTATCATTCCCGCCGTTCATTGCCCGTCCTGGGCGCATCCAAACACGTCGTGCCCAGCCACCTTCCAAAGCCGGACTCCGCGAAAGGGGTGCCGGCAACCACTAATCCATGAGAGCATCGGCAATCAAAATCAGAACAAAACCAAACACCGCCGCCGCGCTTCGGACGTTGTTGAATACCGTCCAGCGATGCAGCGTCTCCAGGTAGTTTGCGGGCGGAGGCTCGGTTAGCCATCCCCTAACCAGCTGGTTGACGGGCACATTTCCGAAGCGAGTGACCAGCACCGCGGTCACATTCATGATGCCGGCAGCCACGGCGCAGGTGCACGCGGCTGGCATGGCGCGGATGGTCCATGCCCACCACAGCGGGGCCAGGATGCCGACCACCATAATACTCTGCATGACAATCGCATTATGCCGCATAAGCGCGACACGATAGGTGAAGTGCACCGCGCGCGGTACTTCATTCCATGCCGGAATGATCGCAAACAATGCGTAGGTGAACACCCCCGCCAGAAACCCGGTAGATATCAGGGAAAGCAGTTTCGCCACTCGATACATAGATACTCCTTCGCAGGAACTTCCTTTGCCTTCTTATTTGGATACAGGTCACTATGAGAACGATTCACATAGTGAATTATATACAATGTGTATTATATTGAGTACAGGAAATTTATGCTGATCGAGAAACAAAAGGCTCCTGAGAACCCGGTACCCGGACGCCGCGCGCTCGGGCTGCTGTTGTCGCAGCTTGGAACTCATGCAGCGCTTTCCTTTGGCCGCAAGATCGCAGGCTTTGGCATTTCACCGCCGCATTTCGGCATCCTGCGGTGGATCCATGCCAACCAAGGGAAGAACCAGCGCGAACTCGCCTCGCATCTTGGAGTAGCGCCCAGCCGCCTGGTTGTGTTGCTCGATGACCTCGAAACCAAAGGCCTGGTTGCGCGCGAGCGCAGCGCTCAGGACCGTCGAAGCCAGCAACTGCAATTGACACGAAAAGGATCTCAGCTTCTGGAAAAGGTGGAGCGAATCGCCATGGAACATGATGCCGACCTGGGCTCTTCCCTGACGGCGCCGGAGCGCGAAACCCTGATCGAGTTATGTGCGAAACTTGCTGCCCATCGCGGGCTGATTCCGCATGGACACCCGGGTTACGGCAAACGGTTCATCGCAAGCCGCTCAAACCGAAAGCTGAGCAACCAGTCCAGGCCAGAATAAGCCGGATGAAACAGGCGGGCGTCTGGGCTTTTCCATTAACGCCTCCAGCCGGTTTTCTCATAGGAGAATGACGATGAACAAGAATGATGAAAAGCCGGTAGCGCGCATCATCACTCTCGAAGAGCATTTCCTGCACCCAAAACTGCGGGAGTTATACCCTGCATCATGGGTCAAGGTGCTCGACATGGTCAAAGGACGTCTCACTGATGTTGGCCCGGAAAGAATCCGCCGCATGGACGCGGCGGGCATCGACTTGCAAGTGCTCTCGCATGTGCAGCCTGGCGTTCAGACCCTTGAACGCAATACGGCAATCCGCTTGTCCAGGGAGGTCAATGATTGGCTGGGCGCAGCCATTCAGAAATACCCCACCCGCTTCGCCGGTTTTGCGATGCTGCCGACCCAATCGCCCATCGATGCAGCCGATGAGTTGGAGCGTACCGTCTCCCAGCTCGGATTCAAAGGTGCGCTCATCAATGGACACACCAACGGCCGGTATCTGGATGAGGACTCGTTTTCGCCGATATTCGAGCGGGCGCAAGCGTTGGACGTACCGATCTATATACATCCAACCGATCCGCCACAGGCGATCATCGATATCTATTACAAAGACTGCCCTATGATGATGCAGAGTTGGGGATGGCAGGTCGAGACCGGAACGCATCTTCTCCGGCTAATCTCACGCGGCGTCTTTGATCGGTTTCCAAACCTCAAAATAATTGTCGGACACATGGGTGAATTGATTCCCTTTGCACTCAAGCGCATCAACACCGCTCTTACGGTGGGGAACTGGCTTCTTGCCAGCCAGTCGAAGGTTGCTGAATCTGCGGAACAGAGGTGCCAGCAGAAGAGCGTCTTCTACTACATGCGTGCAAACGTCTTCATCACGACGAGCGGCGTTTTCGACCAGGCGGCCCTGAACTGCGCGATTGCGGAATTGGGTATCGACAACATCCTGTTCTCCGTCGATGATCCGTTCGGAGACAACTTCGAAGGCGTGGATTTTCTGAATAGAGCCCAACTATCGAAGGAGGACAAAGAGAAGTTGGCGCATGAAAACGCCGAACGCCTCCTTAAGCTCACGCCGGCGGCGAAACCTCGCAGGAATTCAAGCCTCTCGCTCTTTTCCTTTAAGGCAAAAGCCAAAGCCAAAATAGGCCGCACCATATTGTCCTTATTGGTGAAATAAAATCCTTATAGTCCGGGACCGAAGGGCAGTCGAGAGAAATACAGCTTCCAGCCTACCTATTGCAGCACTGATGGGGCCGTCCCTTTATCTCGCCGCGTTTTCCTACTCGTGTCTCAGCACGGTCTGCGGCTCAACAGCCGACGCTCGGTGTGCCGGAAGCCAGCAGGCTATGAGCGCCACCACGGCTAGAAAGCACGGCACGCCAGTAAATGTCACCCAGTCGTACGGAGCAATCCCATAGAGTACTCGCGCCACAACCCTCGACGATGCCAACGAGATGGGTAGCCCAACGCCCAAAGCAACACACGCGAGTACCATGCCTTGGCGCACAATCAGACGCTGTACTCCTCCCTGAGTCGCGCCCAACGCCAGGCGAATTCCGATCTCCCGGGTCCTGCTATTGACCGCGTAGCTCATGACGCCATACAGCCCTATGAACGCGAGCAATAGTCCAGTAAACCCGAAGATACCAAAGAGCGTGGATGCCACTTTTGGGAAAAACAACGCTTCACTCAAATGCTCATTCATGGTTTTTTCAGCAAAGATCGCAAGCGCCGGGTCTACGCCGTGAATCTCCCTGTGCAAGGCCGCAGCCAGTTCTGCGGGGTTTCCTTCGTAACCCACCACCAGCGAAAATCCCATGAAGGGCGCAGCCGCACCCATATCCTGCTCCAGGACACTGTACACAATCGGCTCATCAGCCTCACCAATGGTCGTGGTTTTTGTATCTTTTACTACTCCCACGATCTCGTAGGTTTTACCGGCGCTTGTGACATGCTCTCCAATGACGTTGCCACCGCCGAATACCATCCGGACGAATTTTTCGTTGACCACAGCCTGTCTGGGAGCATTCGGGTCGGTGCTGGTAAAGTCCCGGCCGGCGACCCATGGGATCCCCATCGTCGCGAAAAACCCTTCTTCTACTCCGTATATCTTAGGATGAACTTCGCCGTCTGGGTTCACTTTGCTGCCCGACTTGTGGAACGTACCATCCTGTCCTCCGTAGAACGAAAGGGGCACTTTGTCCGTCCAGGCTGCGGATATCACCCCCGGCATTTCCATGGCCCGATCGTGGAGACGCCGTAACAGCAGCGACGTTTGTCCCAGGGTGTAGCCGTTGTGTGCCGGATCGATCGACAACATCAGCACGCCACTGGTGCGAAACCCGGGGTCAACTCCAGCTGACTTTTGCAGGCTGCGCAGAAAAAGTCCGGTCGTACATAACAGCACCAGGCATAACGAAATTTGCACTACCACCAGCACCGCGCGTAAGCTCCAGCGCCGGCCGGGACGGTTCAATGCGCTCTCTCCCTTGAGCGAGTTAGGCAGCATCGGCCGCGATGCACTGAAGGCAGGCGCAATCCCGCACAATATTCCAACTCCCGTGCTCAGTACGAATGCGTAGAGGATGACTCTCCAGTCGAAATCCAAACTCAAATCGATAGGGGCCGCCACAGGCAGATGAATTGCTGTGAAGCCACGCACCGCTGCCAAACAGAAGGCAACGCCGAACACGCCCCCGGCCAGGGCCAGCAGTGTACTCTCCAGAAGCATTGGCCGTATCAGCTGAAACCTTGTTGCACCCAGCGCAATCCTTACCGCCATCTCCCTATGCTGTGCAGCGGCGCGGACCAAGAGCAGGTTCGTGACGTTCGACGCAGCAATGCAGAGTACGAGAAACGTGACTACGGACAACGCCGTGAGAAAAGCGCCAAACATCGCCTTTTGCGACGGCAGTAAGCTGCCCGCCTGCTCAATGTGAAAGCCGAGACCCTCATCTTCTTTCGGGTAAGCGATGGCGAACCGTTTCGCCACAGCATCCAACTCGGCCTGCGCCTGCGTTCGGTCCGCGCCGGGCTTCAATCGCGCGATCACGTCGAGCCCCCCTCCCATACGGCTTTCCAAAACGTTCATTGCGTCACCCGTTAGCTGCTCTCGCTCGCCCTCCGGTACCCAGAACCTGGAGTCGAACAGCTTATTGATTCCGCGAAATCCGGGCGCCGTAACACCGACGACGGTAAACCCCTTTCCCGACAGCAATATCGTTTTCCCTACGATTCCGGCATCCTGGTTGAAATGCCGTCTCCACAGGCTGTTGCTCAGCACGACCACCGGCTCTCGCTCTTCACTGCGGAGGAAACCGCGCCCGAGGACCATGGGCAAAGCGGCCACTGAAAAAAAATTTGCCGTCACAGTCTGACCCCAAGCCCGCTCTGGCTCGCTCTGCCCGCCGATCGTCGCGGGCAGGATATAACCGTATGCCGCCAGACCAGAAAACGACTTCGCTTGTCCACGCAGGTCGTCAAACATCTGCTGGGTAAATCTATCGTAGCTCTGACCATGGTGGGTCGTGGGATTGAGATTCAACAGCGTCGCCGGGTCGCCCACCGGAGGCGCTTGGAGCACCAGCTTATTCACGGCGGTAAAGATAAATAGGTTCGCGGCTATTCCCAGCCCGAGAGAGATTGCGACCGCTAGCACCGTAGTTGGCGATTTCGCTAACCGACGGATGGCGTGGCGCACATCCCGCGCGAAGCTTTCTACGACGATAAGCGAGCCTTGCTGCCAGGCTTCTTCCCTCACTTTCTGCGGATTGCCAAATTTCAGGTAGGCTCGCCTCCTCGCCTCCTCTGGCTGCATTCCCCGCGCGAGGTTCTCCGCAATTTCCTCCTGTATGTGAAGGGCAATCTCCTGCTGCAGTTCTGCATCTCTCTTCGCACGCCTCAAAAATCTGCGCCAATTCATTTACCTGCCCGCGTCCTTCACAGGCGGTTCCCCCATTACCAGGCCAATCGCCCTAGCCATCTGCCCCCATCTGCTGGTCTCTACCGTTAGTCGCTTTCTCCCCTTGGCCGTGAATCATCCTGTCCAAGGTGGCCCTTCAGCATCTCATTGCTGGTCAGTCTTGTTTCCCCCGGCGGATGTTCCCATAGAACTTCTATGCGAAATCAGTATACTCCCATAGAAGTTCTATGGAGAAATGCGGGACATCCAATCGAGCCGAGCTGTCATGACACGATTGCGACCCTGGTGTTTTGCTTCGTACAGAGCATTGTCCGCAGACGTGAGCAAGGATTCGGGCACTCCCATTGTCACAACATCACAAGAAAGGGCGGTTGTTCCGCCGATACTCACGGTGACCCAGTTTCCGCCCTCCGGATTCCCTTCGTGACTAAGCCACAGTTCCTCAATGGCAGACCGCAACTTCTCAGCGGCCACAATGGCGTCAACGATGTCGGCAGAGGGAAGGATGACCGCCAGCTCATCTCCGCCATACCGGGCAGCGATATCACTGGAACGCACATTCCCCACTATGGTGGCTGCAACTACCCGTAGGCAGCTATCGCCCGCTCGATGTCCGTACCGATCATTGAATTCTTTGAAATGATCGATATCTAGTAGCAACAACGACATCCGCGAACCCTCTCGAAGACTTCGTTTCCACTCTCGCTCGAGTTGTTCATCAAAAGATCGACGATTGGCAAGTCCAGTTAGGGGATCGGTGAGCGCCAGGGTAAAGAGTTGCTCTTCGAGCAACTTTCGGTCGGTAATGTCGGCCCGGATAGCGACATACTTGTGCGGCTTTCCCCCGGCGCCAACGAACGGGACGATGGTCGTGTCCACCCAGTAGGTCGAACCGTCCTTGGCCCGGTTCTTAATCTCGCCACGCCACACCTTCCCATGCGCGATGGCATGATACATCTGCCGGAAAAAGTCTCTTGGGTGGTGACCGGAGTTGAGGATACGATGGTTCTGGCCGATTAGTTCTTTCTCGGAATATTGGCTGATCCTGCAGAACTTTTCGTTCACGTACGTGATCGTGCCTTGAACGTCAGTCACCGCGACGATGGCGTGTTGATCGAGGGCGAACTTTTGATCGGCCAATTCCTCCGGCGTCAAATCGCTGTTTAGTCTTTCCTCGGATTGCTCAAGCTGCCTTCTCGCAGTTCTCATCTAGTCAAGCTCCAAAGGCGCGCCCATGCTAAATTGGGCGATCATTCCTCCAGGCTATTTCGGCATGAGAGGTGTCCGGGTTCATAGCCCTAAAGTCGCTACTCAATCCCACCTTCGAGCGCCAAGTGGAACGCAGGCCGCGAATTTCGTGCTCTCCCTCCATATGCGGTACGGCGATTTTGAGTACCGCACGTGTCCCATTCCGCAACATGACTGCCACGTAGGACTGAGCTTGCCACCGAAAACCGGAATACTAGACGGACTCAGGGAGCGGGACAGTAGCAAGCCTTATAGGCTGCGGGGTCCAGGGCGGCGATCGCGCACTCCAGGGTACGCACTCCGTTGGCGGGCACGGGGTGGTACGTACTAGAGACGTTCAAGAGCGTCAGCCATCGTTGGCCGGCGTCAGGATCGCTGCGGATCTGATCGTAGATGGAGTTGAGGCTGGCTGCGTCCAGACGCGGGCTATGCCATTCGCTGGTGAAGGTATACTCCGGCATCCAGGTTCCTGGAACCGTAGTCCGGGCTGCCTCCAGGTTGGTCAGATACCAGGTGGTTTGATCACTCAGGGCCCCGCCGGCGGCGAAGGTGACGACACGAAACGCAGGGTTTTGCCCGTAGATGGGGGAAACCGGCGGATCAATGAGGACAAATTGCTGGCCGGCCTGGCCGGCATGGATCACGCGGAAATCGTCGGTGTGATCATGACCGGCGAAGATGGCGGTGATCGTCGTTGGGTATTGCGCCATCAGGCGATCAAAGAGATCTGTCCAGAACGGCTTCCACATCGGAACGATTGCCTGGCTGCACAGATCCCGAGGCGCGGAGGACGCGGCCTGGGACAAGGACCGATAGCTGACCATCGTCGAGTAGCCGTCGATTCCCGGAGGGATGTGCAGCATGATCCAGACTTTTTCGCGATTCTGCGCGGCGCGGCTCAGCTTGGACTCGAACCAACTGAAGGTGCGCGCCGGACCATCCGACTGGACTGCTGCGCAGCCATCAGCAAAATTTACTGACTGATACTTGTTGGAGAAAAAAACAGAGTTTACGGAGACAATACGCAGCCCGCGGATACCCCGCGGCTGGAGGGTATAGCTACCAAGCGACTTCCATTCCTCCGTGAATCGGCCACTTGCCCGGGCAAGCGACCGAATCGTCCGGGCGGTATCGCTCAGGAAGGGCCCTCCGGCCTCAATGTTGTAGTCGCCACAGTCATCGTCGTTGTTGCCCGGGGTGAGCAGGATTTGCGGCTTGCTGTAGCGTTTGCGCAGCTCGAGGGCGATAAACGACACCGTCTTCGCTACAAAAACACGGTAGTGATCGCGGTTGGTGTCGGGGATGGCTTGCGCGTACTTCTGAGGAAACCCATGGGCCAGCAAGTCGCCGGTGATCATCACCAGGGTGGGATCCGGCTCAGCCTTGCGCATAGCATCCAGAGCGGATTGCAGCAGCCACCAGTTGGTGTCCTGTCCGTAGGGACTGTACGCAGTGGACGAAGGCCGGCTGAGAATCGCCTCCCATTTATGGACCGGCGCCTTCGCCAGGTCGGCGGCCAGAGTGGGGTCGGCAAAGGGGTTGAAGTGGAGGTCCGAGGCGATCAACACTTGCTGGCTGGTTGGACGAGGCCTGGAAGGGCGAGGCCTAGGCAGGCGGGGCAGCGCTCGTGCCGTCCCGGCGAGCAAAACCAGAACAACCAGAAGCGCGAACGAACCACGTTTGTGCAAGCTCAGTTCCGTCTTCCTCCTATTCGTTCCGGCTTAAGCGGAACCATGATCTCACGCTCAATTGTCCTGAACAAGATTCAATTCCACGTACAGGCGCCAGCCAATCAGATTTGCACGGAGTAGTCTCGACCCCTTTTCTGATCATATTATGTTGTATGCTACATAGGGTGATCCATAGGGAACAGAAGAGAGTATCGGTCGCGTTGTCCTTTTCTGTCCATGCCGCCGGAGATCGGAGCGCGTCTCCGAAGAGGCTTTCATAATGCGTCAAAGCAGAAGGAAATGGATTTGTTATCGTGCGGTCGCCCTTTTGGTCGTCCTCGCGCTTGCGCCGTTAGCGAGGGCACAGAGGGTGATTACCTCCCAATACGACAACGCGCGCACCGGCGCGAATCTCAACGAGACCAAACTCACGCCGCGCAATGTTAATGTGCAGCACTTTGGAAAGCTCTTCACCTTGCGCGTGGACGGAGATGTCTATGCTCAACCGCTCTTTCTCGGCGGCGTGGAGATTCCAGGGAAAGGCCGCCACGATGTACTCTTCATCGCCACCGAGCACGACAGCGTCTATGCCTTCGATGCTTACGGCAATCCGAGCACTCCTCTGTGGCAGGCGAGCTTTCTCAAGGACAGTTTCACCACCGTTCCGGCACGGGATGCAAATTGTCCATTCATCTCACCGGAAATTGGCATCACTTCGACCCCCGTCATCGACCCGGACACCGGAACACTCTATGTTCTGGGCCGCACCAGAGACAGCTCAGGCTTTTTTGAGAACGTCTACGCCCAGCGCCTGCATGCGCTCGCGGTGACCACTGGGGTGGAAAAATTCGGCGGCCCGGTGGAGATTCGAGCCAGCATAAGCGGTTCCGGGAGCGGGAGCAGCGGCGGAAAGTTGAGCTTCAATCCATTGCGGGATAACCCGCGAGCAGCACTGTTGTTGAACCGCGGTGCCATCTATCTCACATGGGCCTCTGCCTGCGATGTCGGTCCCTACCACGGCTGGGTGATGGCTTACGGCGCACGGAGCTTGAAGCAGCAAGCGGTCTTCAATACATCTCCCGATGCCTATGACAGCGGAATCTGGGAAGGGGATACCGGGCCGGCGGCCGACCAAGCCGGCAATATCTTTCTAGCCACCGGCAATGGGCGTTTCGACGCCGCCAAGGGTGGCCGCGATTATGGCGATTCCCTACTCAAGCTAAACGGAGAGAGTCTGAAGCTCAGTGATTATTTCACGCCGTATAACGCGGCCGACCTGGAGGCGAACGACAGCGACCTGGGCTCCGGTGGGCCGATGCTGTTGCCCGACCAATCCGGCGCCTATCCTCACCTGGCGGTGGTGGAGGGGAAGGGGGGCGTCCTCTACCTGGTGGACCGCGACCACATGGGACATTGGCAGCCTGGAAACAATAGTCATGCGGTGCAGGCGATCGCCGTTCCCGATGGTGTCTTCGGATCGATGGCCTATTGGAACCACTATGTATACGTGCTAAGCGACGGGGACGCTCTGCGTCAATTTGCTGTGATCGAGGGTAAGCTCTCACCCAAGGCGGCGAGTGGCTTTCCTGGTGTATCGGCAACCCCAACGTTATCCGCCAACGGACTCGCCGACGGCATAGTGTGGCTGCTCCGCTCCAAAGCCGGGACCGCACCCGACCAGCCCGCGGCTCTCTACGCCTATGATGCTGCGAATGTGGCCCATGAACTCTACAACAGCGAGCAAAATGCCGGACGGGACCGCCTCGGCCTTGCCCTACGGTTCAACATTCCGATGGTAGTGAACGGCCATGTATATGTAGGCACAAAGCACGAGGTAGATGTCTACGGTCTGCTGCCCGTTCGATGAGGTTGGCAAGAAACCACAATCTACCGGCACATGCCGCATTTCTGCGTACCGTGGAACAAGAGTGTCGCCGAAGTGGATGCCTTGATTTTGCATTCACAGAATGAGAACATGGAATAACTCGGTGAAGAGGACAGACCCCTCTGAGAGGTTTTCCTGAAACGGAAGCTCCTACGAGCAGGCCCAAGTAGGGAAAAACGTGAGAGCGACGAAACGGCTTGAATTGAGCGCCGGCGCGAAGCCGGAAGCTGGATGGCACCGCCACTCTGTGGTTCCAGCAATCTCTGCCTGGCAGGATTTGCATGGGAACCAACACGGCTCACCGCACCTTCGTTCAAGATATTTCCGTATCCGCTCCGGGCGAGGTTCTGCTTCGGGGCTGGGTGTACCGGCTTCGGGTCCTGGGAAAAACGTCTTTCATCATCCTGCGAGACTGCAGCGGCACTGCACAATGCGTTGCTGCAACCGAGACATTCCAAAATCATCGATTGAAGGTCGAGGACGTAATTGAGATCCGGGGAATTGTCCGCGAAGATTCGCGCTCAAAGGCCGGCTTTGAAATCCATGTCCTGGATGTTCGGCTTTTGAACCGAGCCGGGAACACGCTCCCGTTTCAATCCGCGGACGACGTGGAAGCAATTGGGCTGGATACTCTCCTGCAGTTCCGGCCGTTGGCTCTCCGCACAGAAGCGGTGGGCGACATTTTCCGCATTCAGGCAGCATTACTGAGCTGTTTTCGGGACGCACTGAACCGGCGCCGCTTCACCGAAATCGTAACCTCGAAGATCGTTTCCGGCGGTACCGAAGGTGGCAGCAATCTCTTCGAAATTCAGTATTTCGATCGCGTGGCCTATCTTGCACAAAGCCCACAGTTCTACAAGGAGCACGGCGTCGCTGGACTGGAACGAGTCTACGAGACCGGTCATGTTTACCGAGCCGAGCCGCATGCATCCAGTCGGCATTTGACCGAATACTTCTCCCTCGACGTTGAATTTGGCTTCATTGACGGGCCAGAGGATGCTATCCAGCTGGAGCGGGAATTGTTGACGGATATTTTTGAGAACCTGAATTCTCGCTGGGGAAACATCATCCGTAAGTATCGCCGGGAGCCCCTTCCCTCAATGTTGGAAACACCATGTTGGGAGTTCGACTCATGCCTCGAAATGCTGCGCAGCAAGTTCGGGCGGACGGACCTGCTGGATGATCTGGACCCCGAAGGAGAACGCCAACTTTGCGAACTTGTAAAACAAGAGAGCGGATTTCCTGCAGTGTTTGTTCTTGGATTTCCGCTTGCGGCGCGCCCGTTCTACACCGCCCCGCGCGGGACGCAGGGTGCCGCGAGCAGTTTCGATTTGTTATTCCAAGGGATGGAAATCACAACTGGAGGCCAGCGTCTGCACCGGCGGGAAGATCTGACAGCCGCTCTGAGGTCCAGACAAATTGATCCAGAAGCTTTTGCGAGCCATCTGGCAATGTTTGAACTCGGTATGCCGCCGCATGGAGGGTTCGCGATCGGATTAGAACGGCTAACCTGTCAGGTTCTGAATCTGCCAAATGTTCGCCAAGCCGTGCTTTATCCGCGGGACCGGAACAAGTTGACACCCTAGCCGTGAGAAGTCGCTGATTTCAAGCAAACCCATCAGCATGGGGGCAAGCTGACTTGAAATCGGCTCTGATGCTATCGTCCAGGCATGTGTGCAGCTCACGACGAATCTTCTTCCGCGGAGTTGGTTTACGACAAGATTGGGATTGGCTATACGTCTCGGCGAAGATCTGACCCTACCATCTTCGGGCAGATTGAGAAGGCACTTTCACCCTGCACGACCGTCCTCAATGTGGGCGCGGGAACAGGTTCCTATGAGCCAACTACATGCACGCTGGCTGTAGAGCCCTCGCAGGAAATGATCAATCAGAGGCCGAGAACCGCCGCCCATTGTATTCGCGCGGCTGCAGAACGATTGCCGCTGGAAGACAAGAGCTTCGATGGAGCTCTTGCCAGCCTGACCATTCATCACTGGAATGACATTCAAGCAGGATTGGCTGAGATGCGCCGGGTTACTCGGAAGCGAATTGTACTGTTTACCTGGGATCCGGAGTTTGAATCGGATTTCTGGCTCACTCGAGACTACCTTCCAGCCATTCTTCAACGAGATCGACCGCGTTTTCCGAACATGCGGCAACTGGGAGCTGTACTTCAAAACATCGAAGTGCAAACAGTCCCGATTCCCGCGCAGTGTCAGGACGGATTCTTCGGATCGTTTTGGAAGCGCCCGGAAGCCTACCTTGATCCCGAAGTAAAACGAACAAATTCTGCGATGGCCCAGGTTGATCCCGAGCATCTGCAGGATGGCCTTCGCCGGCTGAGTCACGATCTTTCTTCAGGTGTTTGGGCCGATAGGAACTCAAATCTGGCGGGACTGACCGAACTCGATTTGGGCTATAGGCTTGTCCTATGCGACCTCACCTGAGAGGGGTGGATACTTTTGATGCGGAATGTTAGCAAATCAGAAGGGGCAATCCGCCACCGGCCGCATGTTTCTGGAAAGTACTTGTGCGAATTGCTGGTTAGGGCAATTTGAACGGCGTTCTGAGTTTATCCGCATCTGGAGGCACAACAGAATGCAAGACTGGCTCAAAACCTTCCATGGCGCGAATCAACCCTTTCCTCCAATGGAGATGGCCATCAAAGCGGCGCTCGCCTTAGCTTTGGGCATGCTCGTGGGGCTTGAGCGCGAATGGTCGAACAAGGACATTGGCGTTCGCACCTTTGCGATGACGGCGCTCCTCGGGCTGCTCGGAACCTTACTTGGCCCTCAAATGCTGCTGATCAGTGGCTTTGCCGTTTTGATCCTGATCGTCTTTGCCAATCTTCGCGGATTGCAAGTTGCCGGCAAGCTGGAAGCGACCACTTCCGTTGCCCTGGTAATCATCTTCTTCCTCGGAGTCCTCGTAGGACAGGGGCACCTGTTCACGCCGGTTGCGTATTCCATTGTCGTCGCTATGCTCCTTGCCCTCAAGCTGCCGCTTCGGGCCTTCGCAGGAGGGCTGAGCTCGCAGGAAGTGCGGAGCGCACTTCTCCTGGCGCTCCTCGGGTTCGTTATCTGGCCGCTCCTTCCAGATAGGTTTATCGACCGCTGGCAATTGATCCAACCGCGCGAAGACTGGATCACCGTTGTGGTGATTGCTTGCCTGGGATTCCTGAATTACCTCCTCTTGCGTGTCTACGGTTCCAAAGGCATATACCTGACGGCGGTTTTGGGGGGCCTCGTCAATTCGACCGCCACCGCCGCTGAACTTGTTTCGACGCTGTCCAGATTAGATCTTGTCGAACTGACGGTTCCCGTGATCCTGCTGACGTCGGTGTCCATGTTCTTCCGCAACCTCTTGATCCTCGCGATCTTTGCCCACAGAGCCATCCGAACCGCAGCCTGGCCCTTAGTTTCGATGGCCATAATTGCCGGATATTGGGTTTACCGCGATCGTCACAAAGCTGCAGGCGTTGAGCGGGACGTCACCCTCAATCTTGGATCGCCAGTATCACTCAAGAAAGTCTCCACCTTCGCGCTGCTCTTTCTCGTGCTACAAGTCGTTGCCACTTTGGGACAGCGGCTGATCGGAAGCTCGGGTTTTCTCATAGTCAGCGTGTTGGGCGGACTGTTCAGTAGTGCTAGTACGACTGCGGCCGCAGCAAACATGGCAATGCACGGCAAGGTAACTTCGGTTCAAGCCGGCATCGCCGTTGTTCTTACCTCTGTTGCCAGCACGCTTGTCAACTTACCGATAGTGTCGCGTCAGCCGAAGGCAAGGCCGGCAATGCGGCAGCTGGTGCTCTCTTCGGTACTACAGGTTATCGCGGGAATCGGTGTCGCCGCTATTCAATGGAAACTTGCCGTTTGATACGACACGAGACTGCGGTTTCGCACTTGTCAGGAACTTGTAAGGTTTCTACCACTCAGCCCACTTCTATACTCTTACCAGGTATGTTGTCGGTCCCCTTACAGGGGATGCGGATGCTGTATATCTGGGCCCGCGTCCCGGTTCATGATTCCTTTAAAGCGTGGACGCGTGAGCACCAGCCGTGAGCTTCCCAGTTCGCACATCTGGATTTTCTTCACGAGAGTATGTGGCTGGAATCACCGTCTCCCGTACCCGAGATCATGTCACCTGGTCTGCACCCAGCGCGGAGAGTATACGGAGTGGTTTATGCCCGAACTCGTACTCCGGTGAAAGACTGGGTGTACTGTGCCGGAAAGCAGCGGCTTGAAAGTCGTCTACACCAGCAGGGAAGCCTGATAAAGCTGCAGTTTCTTCTGTTCTTGGGCTCATTGGGATTATTTTGCGGAGCTCCTTCATTGGCTGCACAAGCTGCGCAGGCCGCCCCTTCGTCATCCGTTGCCGCTGCACCTCCGGCTGATACGCAGCCGGCGGCCCACAGGCCCACCCTTTCGCTCGCCGATGCTGAGGCGCGAGCCCTCAAAAACCAGCCCCGCCTGGCCGCTGAAGCCTTACGCGCCGAGGCAATGGGCAAGCGGGTTCAGGAAAGCCGCTCGGCGTACTTTCCCCAACTTGCCGGCAACTTGACCGCGGTGCAGGCAAACGGCGACACGGCGGTCGCAGCAGGTGCAGTGACCACTTCCAGCACATCGACACGAGTGGCGGGTGGATTTACCCTCACCCAGTTGGTAACGGATTTCGGGCGAACTCACGAACTGGTGCGCTCCTCGCAACTTACAGCCCAGGCGGCCTCACAACATACCGAGGACGTAACGCAGCAGACATTGCGCGACGTGGATGAAGCCTACTTCGCCACGGAAGCAGCGGAAAGCGTGCGCGGAACGGCTGCGGCCGTGCTCGCATTCAGGAGGACTTCTCTGCGCCAGCTGACTGCATTGGCGCAAAGCCAGCTTCGTTCGACGCTCGACGTTCAATTTGCGCAAGTGCTCGTCTCAGAGGCGCAAATGGCTGTGGTGCAGGCTGACAGCAACGTGCAAGAGGCGCGCGCCCAACTCGCCGCGACCATGGGCGAGGATGCGGTCGCTGATTACGTGCTGGCCGAGCAACCCGAGCCGCCCTTGCTGGAAGACGACGTTGCGGTCTACGTCCGCGAGGCGCTCAATACCCGGCCCGACCTGAAAGCTCTGCAGCTCCAGGCGCAGGCCGCGCAGCAATTTGCCAAGGCTGAAGGCAAGCTGAAATATCCGGACGTAAATCTGCTCGGCACAGCCGGCGAAGTGCCGGAGCGGGACCACACCCTCGAGCAAAACTACGGGGCCGCTGGAATCAATATCCACGTGCCTGTCTTCAATGGGGGACTGTACTCCGGCCGGGCGGCCGAAGCCGGGCTGCGCGCCCAAGCCGCCAACCGCGATGTAAGCAGCCTCACGCTGCTGATTACGCGCGATGTGCGCACCAATTGGGCTCGGGCAAAGGATGCCTACCTGCAGATACAGGTGGCGCATGACCTGGTCGACCAGACAGGGGTCGCGCTGCGGCTGGCGCAGGCGCGCTACGACGCGGGCCTGGGTAGCATCGTCGAACTCAACCAGGCTGAGCTAAGCCAGACCTCGGCGCTGATCGCGGCCGCCAGTGCCCGCTTCAACTATCTCGGCACCCGGACCGCGCTCAACTACACGTTAGGCATTCTGCGATGAGGTCGAGGATGAGTGCATCGAAAACCTGCCGGGGACTGCTTGTGCTGCTCTCCCATGCCCTGCTGTGGCCGCTGTCAGCATGCTCTCACCACGCCGTTTCCGAAGGATTAGAGGCTGTGCCTGTGGTGCCGGCAGCTAAGGTTGTCCGCGTGGATCTGCGCAACAGCATCACGCTCACCGCTGAGTTTGAGCCTTTTTACGAAGTGGACGTTATGGCCAAAGAAGCGGGCTACATCCGGCACATGCTGGTCGACATCGGCGACCGCGTGCAGCAAGGGCAGCTCCTGGCCACGCTGGAGATTCCCGAACTCCAGGCCGACCTGGTGAAAGCCAGGTCTGATGTGCAGACTGCCAGCGCCGAGCGCGCAGTCGCCCGGGGCGATCTGCAGCGCGCTCAGGCCGGCGCCCAAATCGCTCAACTGTCTTACAACCGCATTCAGGATGTTTCAAAAAAGGAGCCGGGCCTGGTCCCGTTGCAGGAAGTGGATGTAGCCCATTCCCACAACCTGGAGGCCGATGCCCAGGTAAGCGCGGCGCAGCAACGCGTGCAGGCTGCGGAGAGCCGCTACCAGAGCGCGGTTGCTGGGCTCGCCCACGAGACCGCGCTGGTTGAATATACGAGGATTGTCGCTCCCTTTCGCGGCGTGGTTACCCAACGCTACGCGAGCGAGGGATCCATGATCCAGGCCGGCATCTCCTCGCAGACGCAGGTGATGCCGGTGGTTAAGGTCTCGCAAAACGATTTGCTGCGGCTCATGCTGCCGGTGCCCGAAGAGAATGTCAGCTCCATCCATGACGGCCAACACGTAACCGTGCTCGTACCCGCATTGAACCGCACCTTCGATGGCACGGTTACGCGGTTTGCGGATCGGGTGCAGATGTCGACGCGGACAATGACCGCGGAGGTCGATGTCAAGAATCCGCAATTGACTGTGATCCCCGGGATGTACGCCCAGGTGACGTTGGGAACGGCGGATGCCAAAAACGCAAATGCTGTTCCCCCCGGCGCCGTCGACGGCACGGGAGATAACCAGAAGCTTTTCGTCGTCGACGACGGCGGTGTCGTGCGCGTGCGCAAGGTAGTGACCGGCATCCAGTCGCCACAGTACATCCAGATTCTCTCCGGAGCGAGTTCTGGCGATGTTGTCATCACGGGCAACCACTCCGGTCTCCATGACGGGCAAAAGGTTCAGGCCCGTATCCAGCCCTCCTGAAGGGAAAGGAGCTAGATGTCTGGCTTTGCCATCCGTACTCCGTACCTGATTATCGTTGCCTGCCTCATGGTCTTTGTCCTGGGCGTCAGCAGTGTTGCCCGCATGCCGGTCGATATGTTTCCGGCGATGAACGTGCCAGTGGTCATCGTGGCGACCTTCTACTCAGGTATGCCGCCGGAGCAGATCGAAGGCAACATCACCTATCACCTGGAACGATTCTTTACCCTGGCCAGCGGCATTGATCATATGGAGTCACGTTCGCTCGACGGGGTCAGCATCATCCGGGTCTATTTCCAGCCGGATACGAACGCCGATACCGATGCGGCGACCATCGCCAATCTTGCCGTCTCGGATATGAAGGATTTGCCTCCAGGTACGTTTCCGCCCGTGGTGCTCAAATCCGATGCATCGAGCCTGCCCGTCTGCCTGGTCACCATGAATGGCCCCGGCATGACGGATGGGGCGCTCAAAGATGTTGCGCAAAACTTTGTGCGCAACCAACTGGCGGGCGTTCCGGGCGCGTCGATCCCCCAGCCCTTCGGGGGCCCGTGGCGGCAAATTCAGCTGTACGTTGATCCCTACAAGATGGAAGCGCGCCAGATGAGCGCCATGGACGTGGTCAGAGCCATGAACCAGGCCAACCTCATCATGCCTGCAGGCGACGTACAGATCGGCGATCTCGACTACGACATGTACTCCAACGCACAATTCAACCTGAAAGACGCCAGCCAGTACCCGGTAAAGATGAATGGTGAAAACCCGGTGCTGATGTCGGATATCGGCGTGCTCAAGGACGCCCACGCGCTGCAGTACAACGTGGTGCATGTGAATGGCCAGCGTTCGGTCTATCTGCCGGTGCTGAAGCAAGGCGGCAATTCCAACACCATCACCGTTGTCTCCGGCATTCGCGAAGCGCTTCATCACCTGGTCGACGTGCCTTCGGAAATGCGCACGACGGTCGTATTCGATCAGTCCCGGTTTGTGCGCACGGCCATTGAAACCCTGCTCCATGAAGGCGGTGTCGGACTTTTCCTTACCTGCCTTATGATTCTTATTTTCCTCGGCAGTCTGCGCGCCACGCTCGCCGTTTTCTTCTCCATTCCCCTGTCTGTGCTGGCGACGTTCATGGTGTTGCAGTGGAATGGATCGTCGGTCAACAGCATGGTGCTGGGCGGACTTGCGCTGGCGCTCTCCCGGCTCATCGACAACTCCGTGGTGGTGTTGGAGAACATCTATCGCCACCTGGAGATGGGCCAACCTCCTGTGATCGCTGCCGAGACTGGCGGTAAGGAGGTGGCGCTCCCTGTACTTGCTTCCACGTTGACGACGGCAATCGTCTTTTTTCCCGTGACGCTGCTGTCCGGAGTCAGCAAGTTTCTCTTCTCGGCCATGGCGTTGGCGGTTGTGGTGGCGCTCTTCGCCTCGTACATCATCGCCATGACCGTGGTGCCGTTGTACTGCTCCAAATACCTCAAGCTCAACCACCCTGAAGGCTTCAGCGAAACCCATGCCGGAGAGGCCCGCACGCTTGAGGGCGGCAAGACAGGCTTTGCTGCGCGCTTCAACGCCGCGTTTAATGCTCAATTCGAAAAGATGCTGGCACGCTATGAAGTATGGGTGCACAGGGTGCTCCGCTGGCCGGCCATGGTACTGATGGGCTTTGCCGTCGTCTTTGTTCTCAGCCTGGGTTTGTATGGCCTGCTCGGCTTCTCTTACTTTCCCCAGACCGATGCCGGGCAGTTCGTAATCAACTTCAAGGCTCCGTCGGGAACCAGGCTGTTGGTGACGGAGCAGGAGGTGGCGAAGGCCGAGGCGATCATCAAGCAGGTCGTCCATCCCACCGATCTGGGCATCATCGTCGATAACCTCGGTGTGGACAATGGCTTCTCCGCGATCTATACGACCAACGCCGCCATGCATACGGGCTTTATCCAGGTTGGGTTGACTCCCGGACATGAGGTTGGCAGCTATGCGTATATCGCGCACATCAAGCGCCGCCTCGCCGACGAAATGCCGGAGCTGGCCACCTACTTTTCAACCGGAAGCCTGGTGGATGCAGTGGTCAATATGGGAGCGCCCGCGCCCATTGACATCCAGATCAGCGGAGCCGATCTGCAAGCGGCGAACCAGGTGGCCCAATCGATTGCGGCAACCCTGCGCTCATCGTCCGCCGCGGCCGACGTCTTTATCCCGCAAGATCTGGACTATCCTTCGCTGCGCATCAACGTAGACCGCCTGCACGCGGCAAAGCTTGGGCTGACGGAGAAGGAAGTGCTGTCGAACGTGATCACTTCGCTGACTTCCAACCAGATGATTGCGCCCAACGTATGGATCGATCCGCGAAACGGCAATAACTATTTCCTGACCGTGCAATACCCTGAGGCACAAATCCGCACGGTGCAGGACTTGCAGGCGATTCCTCTTCACGCCCCGGGCGCCGCGCAACCGACCCGGCTGGATATGGTGGCAAACATCCAACAGATCCAGGCTCCCACGGAAGTTGATCACTACCAGATTCGCCGTAAGCTCGATATCTACGTCCGCCCGGCTACGGAAGATCTGGGCAAGACGGCCGATGTGGTACGTACGGTGATCGCCCAGCAGCAAATTCCTCCGGGCATCTCGGTCGCGGTTCGGGGTAGCGCATCGGCGATGAGTGAATCCTTCAGGAGCTTCGCCGTCGGATTGGTGCTGTCGGTGATCCTGCTGTACCTGGTGCTCGTGGCTCAATTCCGCTCTTTCATTGATCCCTTCATTATCCTGCTCGCTCTGCCGCCCGGCATCACCGGTGTTTTGTTGGTGCTGGTGCTCACCGGGACAACCATGAACGTGATGTCGTTGATGGGCGTTGTCATGCTTGCCGGCATTGCCATGTCGAACAGCATCTTGATTGTGGAGTTTGCTCACCACCTCATGAATGAGGGACACCGGGTGGGGCAGGCAATTATCGAATCGTGCCGTGTGCGGCTGCGGCCGATCCTGATGACGTCGCTGGCCACCGTGATTGGTCTGCTCCCCATGGCGATGAAGTTAGGCGAGGGCAGCGAGTCCTATGCCCCGCTGGCGCGGGCGCTAGTCGGCGGCCTGATCGTTTCTACAACGTTGACCGTTTTTCTGGTGCCGGCTGGTTTCTTTCTCGTTTACGGGCGTAAGGCAGGGCGGGTTTAAGAGTACAGTTAGCCGGGTTAATGTACGGGCTGAAGAGTGTGCGTAAGAACCCGAGATTCGTGATAGCTTGAGAGCTTTGCACCGAAAGGTTGTGGGGAGGCTTCGCCTACTCCACCTGAACCAGCGCTGCACTCCCCGCACGGATGTTCACCGTTTGATGAGTTGACTCAAGACGGAAGACGCCGTCCTTGGCGGTCAAGTGGTCGCTATAAAAGTCGAACAGGCCGCAGGCATCCGGTGAAAAAATGGCTACCGCTTGCTCAGTCTGTGTTCCGTTGCAACCTGGGCCGCCGGGAAGAAGGCGGGCGAAGACCCCCTGCTTTTTCTTGTAGCCGACTATATCGTCGTAGGGTCCGTCCGTGACGCGCTTGCCGACAGGGGAATAGTGTCCGCCGCCGATCAGCATCATCGTACCCGGTTGGTCGGTTTCGTCGATGTGCTGCGGCCTGAGGGCTTCCCCGACAGCCATGGCGCTCGCTAGCGCCCGCACTGATGTGGCGACTTGATTCTCGGCCACGTGGTCGAGCTGGATTGAGAGGTACGAGGGCTGCTGGACGGCATAGGGCGTTTCATCAAACTTGAAGGGCCGCGCTTCGACTACATGCCCGGTGACCGGGGTTCCCTTGGGAACCTCCTCACCGTTGGGCAGCAGGACCACCTGCATGGTCTTGGCTGTCACCACATCGCCGGCCTTTGCATTTTTGGCATCTATCGTGTGGGTAAAGATAACCGGGATGGCGGTTTCGCCCGGCAGCGTAATCGCCCGGCCTGCCGGGGTAAATGCCGCACAGCCGAGCAAGGCAAGCGAAAGAGCAGAACGGATGCTGGTCATGGTGGTGAACCTCCTGGAGCCATTCACAACCGAATTTGAGCACTCATCCGCCTTACAAATGCCTGACGTTTTCCTTACATTTTCGCGTGGGCTGGGTGAAGCGGCCGTGAAGCTTGTACATTTTTAGGCAGGGTTGGAGCACGCTTGAACATCTTACTGGTTGAGGACGAACGCAAGCTGGCGGAAGCAGTTGCTGAGGGACTGCAGGGAGAGGGTTACGCGGTCACCCTTTCGCCCAGTGGCGAAGATGCGCTCTCTTCCGTACGCCGTCTTCACTTCGACCTGGTTCTGCTCGACGTGATGCTTCCCACACGCAGCGGTCTGGACGTATTGGGAGATATGCGAAGAACAGGTCTCAATGTTCCGGTTCTGATCCTCACTTCGCGGGACTCAATTGAAGATCGCGTGCTCGGCCTGGACGCGGGGGCCGATGACTACCTGGTAAAGCCTTTTGCGTTTGCTGAGTTGCTCGCTCGTATTCGCGCGCTCATGCGGCGCAACCTGCCTGCAGCTCCCTCCTCTTTGCGGATAGCCGATCTCATCCTTGAGCTGGATGGACGTACGGCCGCGCGGGCAGGCAGGAAACTTGAGCTGACTGCGCGCGAGTTCGACCTTCTCGAGTACCTTATGTTGAACTGCGGCTCTGTTGTTTCGCGAGAGATGCTCGCGCGCGAAGTCTGGAAGCAGGTGATGCGCTATACGCCCCTGGATAATGTGATTGATGTGCAGATCACCAGGCTACGGCGCAAACTTGATGGCGATTCCCCAAAAAAGTTGTTGCATACCGTGCGCGGCGTAGGGTTCGTGCTCCGGGAAGACGAACCGTAGATGTTGCGATACACAAACGTCCGCCATCGTCTTACGCTGTGGTATATCGGCGTATTCGGCTTGGTGTTGCTGCTCTTCATCGTTGGCGCCACGGTCCTGCAGTATTGGCAGCTGACCCGCCAGCTGTACCATGCCGAGATCCAGGACATTGAAACCGCCGAAGGCCTGCTGGCCTTTGCGCCCGATGGGCGCCTGGTTCTCCACGAGGAATACCATAACCATCCTCAATCGATACTCCTGCTCGATCGCTACATGGAGGTGCTCACTCCCGCAGGCCAGGTACTCCTGCGCAATGCCAAACTGCAGGGACAGGATTTGGGAGGGCCGCCCTTTCCCGACGAAGGTCTTTTCAGCTACCACGAGCGCAGAGTGCGGCTGGCTGATGGTACGCGCCTGCTGCTCATTAGCCACATTCACTCCATCGCAAGCCGGCCGCTGCTGATTCGGCTGGCCTACAGCTCCGCACCGATCGAGCATGGCGTAGTGCAGTTTCTCTCGCTGCTCTTGCTGGCGGTGCCGCCCGCGCTCTTGTTCGCAGGCCTGGCCGGCTACCGCATGGCTCGTAAGGCGCTGCAGCCCCTGGATAAGATGGCGCTGCGTGCTGAAACCATTACTGCAAGTGCTCTCGACCAGCGGCTGCCCGTCGAGAATCCTAACGACGAATTAGGCCGCATGGCTCGGGTTCTCAACGATCTTCTTGAGCGGCTGCAGAGCTCCTTCGAAACCCTCAAGCGCTTTACTGCCGACGCATCACACGAATTAAGAACGCCACTCAGCTCCATCCGTAGCGTTGGCGAAGTGGCCCTGCAGCGCCTGCACACGCCGGAGGAATATCGAGACACCATCGGGAGCATGTTGGAGGAAGTAACCCGGCTGACCGAGATGGTCGACGGGCTGCTCTCTATATCCAGGGCTGATGCAGGGCAGGTCGTACTCCACAGAACCACGTTCAGCGCGTTAGGGCTGGCTCGCGAGGTGGTCGCGCTTCTCGGCTTGCTGGCAGAGGAGAAAGGGCAGCAGATCCAGATCGAGGGAGGCGGGGACTTGTCTGTGAACGCAGACCGCGTTGTGCTGCACCGCGGGTTAGCGAACATCGTAGAGAATGCGATCAAGTATGGGCCCACCGCAAGCCAAATTTCCATTCTGGTAGCGAGGGCTGGAAACTACGTGGACATTTCCATCGAAGATCGTGGAGAGACAATCCGGGAGGACTTAAGGGAGAAGATCTTCGAGAGATTCTTCAGAATAGACGCCTCTCGCTCGCGCCAGGCCGGAGGGAGCGGTTTAGGTCTGGCGATTGCCAAGTGGGCCATCGAGGTGAATGGGGGCAGCGTCAGCCTACAGCCGGGGCAGCGTGGAGGAAACCTTTTTCTAGTCCGGATTCCCGCCCCTTCGTCGGACGTGATTCGCCCCAGCGACTTCTCGGGGGCGAGGTAATCATGTCATGTCAAATCGAGAATGCTTAAACAGATAAAAGGTTGTAAAGGAGGGATGCCATGCTGGTCTTTATAATCGAGCGCGAGGAAAACGCCGCATCATTCCTTTCCTCCACCTTGGAAGAGGCTGGTTTTACGGTTCGGATTTTTCCTGAAACAGCGACCGTCTTCGAAGCAGATCTGGATCAGGAACCAGCTCTGATCATTCTCGATGAGGTTGCCTCCTTGCGCGGATTGGAAACCCGGAGTGGCCTGAAGTTTACCCGAAAGGTTGTGCTTTCAGCGCGCACAAGCGAGGGCGAGAAAGTCCAGGCGCTCGAGTCCGGTGCTGACGATTACATCACGAAACCGTTGAGCGCCCGCGAACTTGTTGCCCGCGTACGCGCTGTCCTTAGGAGCAGGCAAGTGCTGCTCCCTGCAAACCATGTTCTAACTATCGGCAGTCTTTCCGTTGATTTGGATGCGAGGAGAGCCTGGACATCAGAGCAGGAGATCTTCTTGACCGCAACTGAGTTCAACTTGCTCTTGCACTTTATGCGTCGTCCGGACCAGGTTCTCGCTCGGAAACAACTAGAAGCCAAATTTTGGCCGGAAGAGAAGGGGGGCCGGCGCATTGTAGATGTGTACATCCGCCGTCTACGTCAAAAGATTGAATTTGATCCGTCCCATCCCCTCAAGCTCATCACATGCAGGGGGGATGGATACATGCTCATCGGCTCAAATCGCCATGTGCCAAGCATTTCAGCTACCAAATCTAATGAAGCAAATTAAAACTGTGGACCGAACGAGCGGCTTAGTGTGGAGCCGGAGTTCCGGCCCCATGATCGGCTACACTCTCTTGTAAGTCCCTGGCGCATATTCCGCCCAAAGGAACTGCAATGCGTGCGGTCTTCCTGTCGTCCTTCATGTTGCTGGCTCCTCTGGTGCTGAGGATGGGTTTGGTTCAGGTTGATCACGAGTTTTCCCCGGAGAGGCTCGGAACGGTAAGCTTCAGCACGTCATGCAGCGCCGTAATGGAGTCACAGTTCAATCGCGCAGTCGCACTCATGCACTCGTTTCAATTTGCGGGCGCGATCGAAGGATTTCATGTGATTCTCGCCAGCGATCCATCTTGTTCGATGGCTTACTGGGGAATCGCTTTAAGTAGTTGGGGCAATCCCTTCGCCGCCGGTCTTAAGCCTCGGGCGCAGTTGGAGCAGGGCTTAAAAGCAGTCACGCAAGCGCGGGCTGCGCAGCCGAAGACTGCGCGCGAGCGTGCATATGTGGAGGCAGTGGCGCGTCTCTATACCGATACTGCCAAAATAGATCAGCGCTCCCGTGTTTTAGCCTACGAAAATGCAATGGGCGTGGTGAGTGCTGATTATCCCAAGGACACCGAGGCTCTCATCTTTTACGCCTTGGCCATTGCCGCAGCCGCCGATCCAGCCGATAAGACATATGCCCGGCAGCTCAAAGCCGGGCAAATATTAGAGAGCCTGTATGCGAAATACCCGGATCATCCCGGACTGGCACATTACATCATTCACGCCTACGACGTTCCTCCCCTGGCGGCCCGCGCAGCTAATGCTGCACAACGCTACAGCGAGATTGCTCCGTCCGCCCCGCATGCCTTACATATGCCGTCCCACACCTTTACGCGGCTTGGACAGTGGCAGGCTTCCATCGATGCCAATATCGCCTCTGCCGCCTCTGCACGAAACGCGGGGCAGCCAGTCGAAGAGTTGCATGCCAGCGACTACTTGGTCTACGCATACTTGCAAACAGCGCAGGACGTTGCGGCCAAACGTGTGGTGGAGTCAGCTGTTGAAGTTTTCTCCCATTTCGATGCCAAGGTGCTCATTGGCGGAGCCGGCAGTCCAGCGACGGCATACTTTGCACATGCGGCAATTCCTGCTCGATATGCCCTGGAACGGCGAGCATGGGCCGATGCTGCTCGGCTGGAACTGACTCCCAGTCCATATCCGCAGACCGATGCGATCACCTACTTTGCTCGAGGCTTGGGAGCTGCGCGCTCCGGCGATCGCGCCGCCACACGTTCGGCTATCGTCTCTTTGCAACAGAGCCGCGACAAGTTGAAGGAACAGAAGGAGCTTTATTGGGCTAACCAGGTAGAAATTCAACGCCAGGAAGTCGTCGCGTGGTTAGCGTTCGCGGAGGGTAAACAAGAATTCGCGCTCGCAGGTCTGCGCGCTGCCGCTGCAATGGAGGATAACACCGAAAAGAGCGCCGTTACGCCCGGGCCACTCGCGCCGGCGCGTGAACAATTGGGGGAACTGCTGCTTGCACTGAAACTACCCTCCGAAGCTCTCAAGCAGTTCCAATCGACCTTGGTCAAAGAGCCCAACCGGTTTCGATCGCTGTATGGGGCAGCGGAGGCGGCCAAACTGGCCGGCGATTTGCAAACGGAGCAAATCTATTTCAGAAAATTGATCGAGAACGCTGCGGGTACCGATCAACCTGGACGTCAGGAACTCGCCGAGGCCCTCATAGAGTCCAAAGCTCACTAGCAATCTCACTCTCCTACCAGCCCGTTCAGCGAGAATTGTCTGCCGTCACATGTTTGCCGAAGATCGGCACACACGCCAGAAGGGCTGCCAGAAGCCAGAACGCGTTGTGCAAGCCGATTCCCTTAGACAAGAAGCCAATGGCGGCTGGTCCAGTCAGCATGCCCGCGTAACCGGCCGTAGTGAGGGCGGCAACGGCCAATCCCTTTGGCATCCTGTGTTGCGCACCCGCGAGTCTGAACAATATAGGCACGATGTTTGCGGCTCCAAGGCCCACAAAGACAAAACCGACAAGTCCGATCCATGCGACCGGTGCGAGAAGGAGGCCGCACAACCCTAGAAGCGCTATCACACCACCACGTGTCAGCACGATGCGGTTCCCGAATCGCGCTACGATGCTATCGCCGGCGAAACGACTGAAAGTCATCGCGATGGAGAAGAGCATGTATCCCAGCCCTCCGTGCGCAGCAGCGACGAGGTGTTCACCGACAAGCAGAAGCGCACTCCAGTCGAGCAGAGCCCCCTCAACCAAGAATGAGATTGCCGCGAAGATAGCGATGACGAGCACGACACCTCTCGGAATGGCAAAGAGAGGTTGCTTAGCCCTCTCTCGATTCGAGAGCATGCGCGGAAGGGCCACAACAATCAGTGAAACAAGAATAATGGAGCTGAGAATCGTGCTTGAGCCAGGTGTGATGCCTCGAGAGAGAAGAGCTGTCACGATTCCTGACCCGAGAAATCCACCAACACTGAAGAGTGCGTGAAATCCAGACATCAACGGCTTCTCAGAAGCGTGCTCAACATCTACAGCGTGTAAGTTCATTGCGACATCTAGCGATCCCAAAGATGCCCCGAAGGCGAACAGCGCTACTCCAAGTGCGATCGGCGACGAGACGATGCTCAAAAGCGGCAGTATGACCGCCAGGCCCACTCCACCTGAAAGTACGATCGGCTTACTACTGAAGCGTGCACTGAGATTCGCCGCAAGCGGCATCGCAACGATGGAACCTGCGCCCAAGAGGAGCAGAACCAGTCCCATGGTGGCATCGCCGAGATGGCAGCGAGTCTTTGCAAAAGGCACCAAGGGAGCCCAGCAAGCTACGCCGAACCCTGCGGCAACGAACGCCAGCCTGGTCGATAGCTTCGCGCGCGATAGACACAAATCCTCTGATGAAAATTCCCGCTGCCGGTTGTGTCGAACGAGACGCAACCTACGGTTTCCCGATGATGACTTTAGGGCCGGCATTGGAAAAGGTCGAAACAATCTCCTCCGATGTGCCAGCCTCAAGAACGACATGGTTAAGGACTGCGAGTGCGGCCACCTGAAACGGTGCGCGAGTCTCAACTTTGTCCATAGTGACAAGCGCTGCGGTGCGATCGCTTCTCGCAATGAGTGTGCGTTTGAATTCGGCATCCGCCATCTGGAACGCGCCAATTCCAAGAGACACTGAAACGGCGCAAGCTCCGAGGAAACACAGATCAAAGTTCAAGCGTTCGGCTTCGCGGAACGCAGATAGCCCGATGGCCGCGCCGGTTTCACGTTCGATCTCTCCTCCCAGAACAATGACTTTGAAATTCTTTCGCTCGAGTAGGGCGCTTGCGATTGAGATCGAATTTGTGGCGATTGTAAGCGAGCGATCGGGCGGCATCTCTCTGGCCAAGGCCAAGTTGGTACTGCCGCTGTCGAGGAAGACCGTCGATGCTTCAGACACCAAGGGCAGGGCGGCCAAGGCTAAAGCGCGCTTCTCTTTGGAGTCGTTCAAGAGTCTGTGCTCAAGCGGAACTCCATCCGGCGATATGGGGAGCCCGCCACCGTAAACCCGTTTGCACTTGCCCTCAGCAGCTAACGCCCGCAGATCTCGACGGATGGCGTCCTCAGACACCAAGAACTCCTTTGCCAGCGCGGTGGCATTGACAGGTACACCGCGCTGTAGTCGACTTTCAATCTCGGTTTTTCTTACTGCTCCCGATGAACCGTGCATAAACAAGAAATAACATGCACTACCAAGAAATGCAAAGCGTTTTAGCGAGCCAACCACCTTCCCGCAAGTCCTCATTTGACCGGTTAGCACCTTGACCGCAAAACTTGCCGTGGCCGAACCCTGCGCGTTACGGTGGGCTATCAGCTCACGCCACTTGCCGAGAGTCTGCTGGAATTCGTAGATCAGCTGAGGACCTGAGCGTACGCGCATATCCCGGAGATTGAACCTATCTCTCGCGATTAATCTAGCCTGGACCTCACGCAAAAATTCCAAAGTCATGCTTTGAACTGCGCAGCGAGTTTTTTCATTGCTGTGTTTTCGCGGGTAACTTCACCAACCTCTCGACTGTGCAAAGCTATCTCTGCGGCGATGGAGCGAGCGAGAATTTGCTGATCAATATTGCCAAACGGCCCGGGCACGAGGCTTCCCAACCAACCGACCCAGGCCGGGGTATGGGCGTTGCCGACAATGATGCCGGGGCGAAAGATGGCGAGGCGGGTAAAACCGATGTTGCGCACGGTGTCTTCCTTCATGCCCATTACGCGGACATAGCGAAACCGGCTACGGGCAGTGCTTCCTACCGCAGAAAGTAGGCAAAACTGGGCGATTCCGGCGTCATGGCAGCCATGCGCAAATGCACCGACGACGCCGAGTTCAAGTCTTTTCAATTCTTCTTCGCTCCAGCGCATCGATCCAGAACCTACACCAACACAGCTCACGGCGCTAACGGGACCTTGGCTTAGAACTTCGCGGGCAAGGGCGGCAGTGCGCTCGGCAAAGTCAGCAGCGCTGGTATCGAGAACGACGTTGCGCACCCGCGATCGCGCCGCAATGGGCTTTCTGGTGACCATCACCACTTCTCGGCATTCCGGAATTGCTAGCAGCGCCGCGACCGCTGCAGCACCGACTTGCCCAGTACCACCGAGGATAATTGCCGCGAAATTCTGATTCATAAAGAGGACGTCTTCGAGAGAGAAAGCTGCCGTCAAGCTGTGCGGCGGCGCCTACCGGTATCAGCGCAAATACTGTTACAAGAAAGAGAGCCATACGGTTCCTGCGCACGCTCCATTCCTCCTCACAGAAACGCTTGACGCAATACTAGCCTTGCAGCGAGAAGAATGAGGAGCTTTACATGCCCGAATCGGAGCACAATTTTCGGTTGGTCGCTTATTCGGAAGTAACGTCCGGTCGCCGGGTTCTGTCCGGATTGCCGTTGATTCGCCCAACGTGCCGTTTTTTTGACGGTTGGCGCGCCGAACACACTTGCGGATAAAACGGGTATGCCCGAATCAATCAATTTTGACAACCGGATACGCTTCGATGTATTCCTCTCCGTTGCACCCGTAGTAGGCCACCGTCCGCGCTCCGAAATCCACGTCATAGCGCACAACGCCTGCTCGCCACGAGCCTTCGAGAAACTCTGGGAAAGTGCTCTCACCCGCCTGATCAATGCGCAGTGCTTTGATGAGCGCCTCGCAGTCAAAGGGAGGTACGTCTGCGCTGCCGGATACAAGGGGTGTCCCCTGAATCACAATCGGCCCATCGTTGGTCAGGAATAAACTCTGGCAAGCAGGGAGCGACCAGACATTCCGAGTGACTCCTGCCCGACGCAGAGTCTCGGCCAAGTAAGGAAATCCTCCCACCTTGGGCCGGATCGCTGCAGCCCGCTTCATCGCCAGGTTCAAATTGTCAATCGCTTTGCTCACAATGATCCTCGAAATGCAACTCAGCCTGAATCATACAGAAGCTGACTGCGGGTGGCCGATCCGTACTTTACCGAACGGTAAATGCGTGTGGCCGGTCAACCGGCCGGAACGACGGACCACATAGACTTTTCGCTCAGTGCGCGCATTGAGATTTTGCGCTCATCAACCTGCGGTCTAGGCCGAAGCGTTAAACTAACGCCATGCCGGCCGAGCTTCTGGAAAATGCGCGCAAGCAAGCCGAACAGGCGGAGCCGTCAGTTCGTGCATCCGCACTCCTGCGGATTGCCCGTGTTGAATCCACATTGGACGCTTCCCGGGCGCGGGGGACGCTGCTCGAAGGTCTGGATGCTGTCCAGAAGCTTTCAAGCCCCGTGCGCGATCACCTGTTTCAAGAAGCGCGCACAGTCGCGGCGGCGGTATCGCCGGAGTTGCTGGCTGACATCCCGATCACCCCGCATTTGGGAGTTCCCGAACGATTTGCTACATCAACATTGGTCCAGACCATGCTCGCTCACGGTCATGTTGAGGCTGCTTTCGACTATTTGCTTCGCAGCGACAACTCTACCTCTTTCCCATTTCCTATCGTCGGCAATGTGCTTCAGCACCTCGATCCGAACAGCCCCGAATCCGCCGCTCGCCGAATGGTGCTTCTCCGCCGTGCGGTCGAGGCATGGCGCCGGACTCATTTTGATGATCCTCATCAAGAGCGCGATCATTTCGTGCGGTTTTTTGGACATTTCTGGACAGAGTTCCCGGCAGAGGAAGCACTCGCCATAGCTCGCACGATTGTGGCTCAGGCCACCGAGTGGCCAGACATGGGAACCTCCTCCGGTTACCCGAGCGAAATCCGCTTCACCTCGCACTGTCAGAACACCCTCTTCCAGATTCTGCATATCCTGCGTCACCTCGACCCGGCGCTTGCTCAATCGCTGATCGACTCCCACGATCAGCTTGCCGCTGGCGCCCGCCGATATCCCAATGGGCTCCAGACGATGAATGAGGAGGCAAACGCGGAAGCGGAACGCCGGAAAGCCGAGGGCGCAACCTGCGGAGGTGGAGGAGGCGGCTATATCATGGCGGGCGACCCGAGAGATCGTGATGCCCAGCGCAGACTGATGGATGCCACTCGCAGCGGAGACTTCGCGCCGTCCGTCGAAGACGCAATCGCAAAGTATCGGGAAGATACGGCGCCCACCGCCCGAAATTACGCGCCTAAAGAATATTGGCCGTCCACGGGTGCGTTCCGTAAGCTCTTCTACGAGGCCGGCAGGCGCGTCGGTTCCGAGGCCGCCAGGCTATTGGAGCGTGTTCCGGACGAGGATCTTCGCCTCTTCGCAACCATCGAACTTGCTGCCGCTCAGGCCGGCGCGCCTGCTGCATCGTCAATTATCCAAATGACGCAACCACACCCGATGAATCAACCACGGCCGCGGAACTCACCGGGATTCCAGCGTGGCCGGATCATCGCGTCGATGCCAGTAAATGGCGAAAGTGCGAACGGCCCCCCGCTGCGGAGCCCCGACGGCCGCCTCATTCGCTGTCCGAAGTGCCTATTCCAGCCTCCTGCCGATCACCGCTGGATTTGCAAATGCGATCATGTTTGGAATACGTTCGAGACTTCAGGGCACTGCCCCTCGTGCCACGTGAACTGGGCTGTTGTCGTTTGCCCACGCTGTGGCGAAGTACATGACCGTCAGCGCTGGTATGCGCCTGAAGTCTAACTTTGCGAGCGCAAATCCTCGAGGGACGACTTTGGGACACCTCACTTATTGACAGAGTCGGGGGCGAGTTGTGGCCTGTCAGCCCGCCGAGTGTGAATCCGGCAGCACGGCGCTTTGGAAATTCCGCTTCCCCCAGACCCCAAATCAACTGTTCTAGTCCGGCGGGCAGGACCAGTCCCCATAAAACGCTCTTCTCGTCACCTATCTCAGGGTGTGGTAGCTTGTGGGAAGCTTGCCGGTGCGATCTGGAAAAAGGGATGGAATCGTGTGTGAGTTGGATATGCGCATGCGGAGACCGCCGAGCCCGGTGAGCAGGCCGAGTCCCACGTCCGTTTCAGGGATGTGATCGGTTTGCATTAACCTGCATGACGCCGGAGAAGTTCCGCCACAGCGTAGGGAGCCGGGGGACTCCGGAGGGCGCGCGGTGCTCGATGCGATAGGCTGGGCTTGGAGTAGCAAATGGACCTGCTGCACACACATATTGGACGTGACGGGTTTCGGCTTCGCGGGGTCGCGATGTCGCGGATCGATGCCTTCAGCGATGCGGTGTTTGCCTTTGCCCTGACTCTGCTGGTGGTCTCGCTGGAGGTGCCGAAGGGATTCGCGCAGCTGCAAGAGACGCTGGCAGGATTTGTACCGTTCGCGATCTGCTTTGGACTTCTGCTGATGATCTGGTACGAGCACTACAAGTTCTTTCGCAGATTCGGGCTGCATGATCTTCCCACGATCGTGCTGAACGCCGTGCTGTTATTTCTTCTTCTGTTTTATGTGTATCCCTTGAAGTTTCTATGCAACCTGGTGATTGCGCAGCTGACGGGCAACGCAGACGCGGGGCGGTTTTCGGACCCGGGCCAGCCGGTTGAGCTGATGCTGCTCTACGGCGGAGGCTTTGCTGCGATCTACCTGATGATCGCGGCCCTCTACTGGAATGGGTGGAGGCGGCGGGAGGAGCTGAACTTGAACCCGCTGGAGCGAACCCTTGCGAAGAACTACATAGTGGATGCGGCGGGAATGGCAGCGATCGGCCTGCTCTCGTGTGCGCTGGCACTGGCGCTGCCGGTGAGGCTGCTGGCCGTATCGGGCTGGGCATATCTTTTGATCGGCGTCTTCAAGACGATCCATGGCCGCCGTGAGAGGCGCCAGGCAGCGGAGAGCCGGGCCCGGATGCCGGAGGAGGATTTCGAGGCGCGAGGGGTGTCGGACGGCGTCTAGGCCTACGCCCGCCTTTCCTCCCAAGGCTGATCGCCTTGACAAGGCTAGTTCTGGGCGAAGCGTTCTCCGCGTCCGCGTGGAGACTGTGACAGAAAATCTTCCTCCAGGAAGCAGTGACTGACTACAAGCCGACTTTCGGCACTGATTTCTCCAGACGGCGTGAGCCAATTCCGAGTTGTTGAACAACTAGTAACTTCCGAGTAGGCGACACTTCCGAGTAGGCGGTGACTCGCCCGAAATGCCGATTCCGAGCACAGACTTCGTTGCTTCAAACAACCGCTCGAACGCGAATCAGACCACAGAATGCTCATCGATGCGGACAGCCCGGCCAGCAGCAAGGCCGCCGTATCCCTTCTTTGAGCTGTGAGCACAGCCTTTCGACATGCTGCCGCCTTGTCTCATCTTTCTTGACGGAGATGGCCCAGCAGATCCACTCGTTGCGCGCGAGCGGCGTTATGTCTTCCCAAGCCGCCAGTGCCTTCGCGTCGGACGCGAGCGCCTTTCGGAGATCGGCCGGAAGATTATGTACGACTCCTCCGGAGATTTGAACGGTTGTCATAGAGCCATCCGCAGGCTAAAGGATCAAGCATCTGATACGAGGGTAAACTCGGATTTCGGGACTATCGCCTATCCGAACATTATCTCGATTTTCGAGTTCTGTCCGGCCAGCGGTGCCACGCCAAGTATCATGGCTGGGGCCATTCCATATTGCAGAGAATCACGAGTCAAGCGCAATTGAAGACCGTTCGGGTGGTACGCGCCAGTTTGGACAGCGGTGGGCGGCAGAACTAACATTTGGTCGGGGCTCTCTCGGGGTCAAGCAAAGGCCACAGAAATGGAAGCCGATTCGATCCGCCGGGAAAGGGACTTCATGAAGATGCGAATGGTTCTCAAGCATGTCGGCGGCGTTGCGCTGCTCGCCGTCGCCCATTTGGGGATAGCTCAAAACAGCTGCGAGGCACTCAAGAATCTGAAGCTCGACCATGGGGAGGTCGTCTCTGCCAAGTGGGTTGAGGCCGGAATGATCCAGGTGCAGCTTGGTTTTCCACCGAAGCCGCAGAGTGTACCGGTGAAGCGGCACTGTGAGATCGCCGTGGTGTCGCGGCCAACTTCGGATTCGTTGATTCACTTCACCCTCTGGATGCCACCACGGGAGGACTGGAACGGCAAGTACCTCCAGCTCGGAAGCGGCGGATGGGGCGGAACCATTCAGACCTCGGAGTTGATTGGACCCATCAGTCAAGGCTATGCAGTTGCCGCGACTGACGACGGCCATCAGAATCAGGACATGATTAGCTCGGTAACCCCGACCTGGGCACTTGGGCATCCTGAGAAGGTGATCGACTTCGGTTATCGTGCATTGCACGAAACTGCGACACTGTCGAAGGCGGCCTTGCAGGGGTACTTCAACAAGCCCGCATCGCGCGCCTATTTCGAAGGATGTTCCGACGGCGGCCGCGAAGCGCTGATGGAGGCGGAGCGCTATCCGGAAGACTTTGACGGCATCATTGCCGGGGCGCCGGCCAACAACTGGACGCACCACTTTGCGGGCTTTGTGTGGAACGAGTTGGCGCTCAACGGAAAGCCGGAGAGTCGGATCACCGCGGAACAGCTCCCAGCCATCGAGAAAGCAGCGCTGGCGGCCTGTGACGAGTTGGATGGTGTCAAGGATGGTCTGATCGAGGATCCGCGCAGGTGCCACTTCGATCCCTCGGTCTTGTTGTGCCGCGGAACTTCCACGACAGACTGCCTGACGGAGCCGCAGATCGACGCCTTGAAGCTGATCTATGCGGGACCGAAAAATCCGAAGACAGGAGAACAGATCTATCCGGGGTATGAGCCGGGCGGCGAGGCTGAACCTGGCACGTGGGTGGGATGGATTCTGCCCTTGCCCCAGATTCCCCAGGGCTCCATTCAAAGCTTTTTCGGGAACGGGTTCTTCTCGCTGGTGGTCCACGAAGATCCAAAGTGGGACTGGCATACGATGGACCTCGATCGGGACGTGAAGGCCGCGGATGAGAAGGATGCACCCATCATCAACTCATACAACCCCGATCTGCGCACATTCCGGGACCACGGCGGCAAGCTGATTCAATACCACGGTTGGAGCGATGCGGCCATTGCCCCGCAGGACTCGATCAACTTCTACGAGAAGGTGACTGCGTTCCTTGCCAGCAATCCCGATCCGCGGGCTGCGGATGCCAAGGATGTTCAGGGGTTCTACCGGCTGTTCATGGTTCCGGGCATGGGACACTGCACGGGCGGTCCCGGACCAACGAGTTTCGGGAACGGCGCAGCGGATGCGGGTACTCCTGTGGATGCGGACCACGACGTGCTGATGGCGCTGGACCGATGGGTGACGCAAGGGGTGGCTCCGGACAAGCTGATTGGCAGTGGCAAGATCGGCGGCTCCGCGGCAGTCAAGGTCACGCGTCCGTTATGCCCGTATCCAAAGGTAGCTCGCTACAAAGGCCAGGGAAATAGCAACGTGGCGGACAGCTTCGAGTGCGTAAAGGAATGGGCTAATTAGACACTCCGCCGCGGACTGAATTAATCAAGTCAGCATGGTATGCAGTCCCGCGGCAACCGAATCGATTTGTCCCTGTTTCGATGATCCTTAGTGGGCTGAGATAGTTGCTACGGTGGCGGAGTGCTAGTTGCAACCGCCCCGCATGGATTCTGGTTGGTTTGTGGCCAACTCGGCAGTAAACGGAAATATAACTGCCGGAATGGCGGTTACTCGGGAGTATCCGCGGGTTAGAAGGCTTTGCAAGGAGGCGGAAACAAGGACCAATCCTGTCTCCCCATGCCTGAGAAACTCCGAGCAAGTCTAGCGGTTTCTACGTCTTTGTTCTGAGTCGTCTCCCGAGAAAGTGAGATTCCATTTGTGCTGATGCTGGTCCCGCGCGATCGCAGCTTCTCATGGAATTCGTTGTGCAGTCTGATCTCCCACGGAGCGTTTGTCGCGGCGATCGCAGTCTCGTCGACATCGCCATGCGCGCTAGCCCAGTCCGCACAGGCCCCCGCATCCCCACCATCGCAGTCGACCCCCGAATGGCAACTCGCCGCCGGCGGCAAGATGGAATTCGAAGTGGCGTCGATAAAGCCCGGTGAGGTAGGGAAATTCAGCCCGCCAAACATCGCACTCAATATTGACGACACACCGATCCCTCCCGGCGGACGCTTCACTGCAGACTTCACGCTTCCTGTCTACATCGAGTTCGCTTACAAGCTGATGCTCACACGCGAAGAACAAGAGACGATGGTCGCGCATCTGCCAAAGTGGGTCGCCGCACAGCCCTTCGTTATCGAGGCGAAAGCGCCAACCGCCGACGTCACTAAGGACCAGATGCGCCTCATGATGCAGTCGCTTCTCGCCGACCGTTTCAAGCTCGTCGTTCGTTTTGAAACGCAAGAATTGCCGGCATTCGCTCTCGTCCCCATCAAGCCGGGCAAGACGGGACCGCGTCTGCGACCGCATGCAGAGGGCCTCGCCTGCGACGCCAAATGGATTGCTCGCGCCGATCGCACAGCCCCCTCGGTTCCACCCGGTGGATTCATGCCGACTTGCGGTGACGTTGCGCTCATCCTGGCTCCGAATCACACGTTTCTTCTCGGGGCGCGTGATCTCACCATGGATCATCTCGCGCTCTATCTTCCCACGCTTATCCCGTTTGGACGCCCCATCGTTAATCAGACTAGACTCTCAGGTACCTTCGACCTCTCGCTTCAATTCACACCAGAGCAAGGCATGGCGCCTACTTCAGCCGCTGACGCGCAGCCCGACTCGCAGGGCACCACCGCATTTGAAGCCTTGAAGGAGCAGCTTGGACTTACCCTTAAACCGATCAAGGCCCCGCTGCGGGTTCTCGTCATCGACCGCGTCGAGCAGCCTTCACCAAACTAATTACTACGCACAAGATCTAGAGTAGTGGCCAAACAGGAAGTAATCGAGTCGATGAGAAGCCGGCCTGCATAACGGAGTGTCTGAAAAACGGGAATTTCGCTAACTTGCCTGCCCGCGTGGCCGTCTGGGCTGAGGAACTTGCTGAAAACTTTTCGGGCACTGTAAAGATCACTTCCGAATAGCCGGTGACTCGGGCTCAATCCGACAAGCGGCCAGGTTCCGCGCTGGTTGGCTTCGAGTGGCATTTTCGGCAGAAACGGACATGTAGCTCCGCGGCGATACTTACTTCCACTTCAAGAATGTTTAGCAAACCACGAGAGAGCGAAAGATCTAAAGTTGTCCACGACTGCCGCTCGAACGCGTTTGCTGAAAGTGATACCAATTTCAGACACGGGTATCCTTGTCCACTATGTCACAGGCGATGACCGAAGCAACGCCATGTTTAACTGGCGATGCGGGTAATATGGCGACGCCCATGTGCGCAGCGACTAGCGAGATCAGCGTTGAGATCTCTGCAGCGGTCTGGGAAACATTGGGAACAATCCCGGCACCGCGAAGCAGCCCCAAAATTAGATCGTGGAACCCAGGGGCATAGGTACGCTCATACATCACGAACTCATGGCCTGCCACTTCGCGGACGTACCCTTTTTCTCTTTGCCAGGTTATGGGACGCGGGTACCACGAGTACGAAGGGTTCGCGATGCACTGTGGCAACGTTAAGGGTCGGGTGCCCGCCAATCGGCAACTGGGGACCATTTGCAGTGCAGGCCAGCCGCGTATTGCATTACTTTGTCTATTTCGCGGTGGGCGTTTGCCTGGGTGCGTTCGGGACGGAGACCGAGATCTTTGAGCGGAGGGGAAGGCTGGCGCGTGGGTGGTGGTTTTGGTGCATCCTCGCTGCTGTGATGTTCACGGTCACGATAGTGTGTGTGCGAACGCGGAACGGGACGGGTGGGAGGATCGGGTTCGCATTTTCGTGCGCCGTATCGAGCCTGTTCGTGACAGCCCTGGTGATTCGCTTCGTGCGGCCCTGGCGATGGGCGGACAGCCTGAGCGCAAATGCGTACGGGATATACCTTGCGCATTACGTGTTTGTTGTCTGGATACAGTACGCGGCACTGCGTTGGTCGACGCCGGCATTCGTGAAGGGCCTGGCAGTATCGCTTGCAGCAGTGGGTATGAGTTGGGCGACGGTAGCGCTCATGAGGCGGAGTAAGCTGATTGCGCGATTAATCTGATTCACCCAAAAGGGCCAGGGCATCACGCTTCGGCCCTTCTGTTTTCTCCCCCGGTGAAACCATTTCCTCGCCGTCTCCGTTATACTTCTTCACAACCCCATCATGAGGCGCCACGTTCTCATCTTCGGTCTCGTCGGCGGCCTCCTCATCGCCACCCTCCAATACACCGAATACCGCTTCGTCATCATCGAGCACTCCGTCGAGCTCTACAGCGCGCTGGTCGCCATCCTCTTCGCGACCTTCGGCATCTGGCTCGGCCTCCGCATCACGCGCAGTCGCGAAACCATCCGCGAAACGGTCGTGGTGAAGGAAGTGCGTGTCCCCGCGGAAGCCCCCGCCACCCTCGAACCCTTCGCTCCCAATACGGCCCACCAGCAGACCCTCGGCATCACGGCACGCGAGCTCGAAATCCTCGCCCTGATAGCCCGCGGCTTCAGCAATCGCGAGATCGCGACGCAGCTTTTCGTTTCCGAAAACACCGTCAAGACACACTGTGCCCGCGCCTACGACCAGCTCGGGGCCGCCCGCCGCACCCAGGCCGTCCAGCGCGGCAAAGAACTAGGCCTCCTGCCGTGACCGCGTCACCCGAAAGCATGATTTCCGCTCCATTCCTGTAAAATCATCCGAAAGGATGACGACATCCGGCCCGGTTACACCGCATCGTGACTCCATCCTCACTCGCACCAGGAGCCTCACATGAAGAAAACCGTCCTCACCTTCGGCCTCATCTCCGGCCTCATCATCTCCGTCCTTATGGACGGCTCGCTTCTGCTCGCCGACAAGATCGGCTCCAGCCACAGCCTGGTTCTCGGCTACGCCAACATGGTGGCGTCGTTCCTGCTCATCTACTTCGGCATCCGCAGCTACCGCGACAACACCCTCGCCGGCCAAATCTCCTTTGGCCGCGCCTTCGCCTGCGGCATCCTGATCACCCTCATCACCACCGTCTGCTACGTCGCCACGTGGGAGGTCCTGTACTTCAACTTCATGCCCCACTTCATGGACAGCTACTTCGCCGCGCAGATTCACAAGGTCCAGTCCTCCGGACTTGACCCCGCCACCACCGCCGCGCGGGTCGCTACCATACAGCACTCTCAGCAGCTCTACCAAAACCCCTTCGTCAACATGGCCTACACCTTCATGGAGCCCCTGCCGGTCGGCCTTATCATTACTGTCATCTCCGCTGCCATCCTCCGCCGCAAAGCCCCTGTCGAACCCACCGCCGCTCCCGCAGTCATGACCATATAATTCAAATGCCGGGGCGTAAGCCCCGACGTTCCGTCTTCTGAAATGTCAACCGGTTCTCATTAGGAGGCTGCATGGCTTCAATCACTGGCTTTGGCGGTATATTTTTGCGAGCGGATGATCCAAAAGCTCTTTATCAATGGTACGAGCGGCATCTCGGTCTGGTGCAGTCCGGCGGATCATTCGCGTTTCCTGTCCCGACGCAACACGCTCAGGTCGTCTTCGCCCTTTTCAAACAAGACAATGCATACTTCCCTGCGGCACAGAAAGCAATGATCAATCTCCAGGTGGACGACCTGGATGGTGTGCTGGACCGTTTGACAGGCGAAGGTGTCACCGTCGACTCAAAACGCGAAAGCTATGACTTCGGAAGGTTTGGCTGGATCACCGATCCGGAAGGAAACCGCGTCGAGCTTTGGCAACCTATCGCAACCGAATAATGCCGCGCGTCGGTCCGCGGAAGCCTGCATCGGGAATCCGGAACCGACTTCCCGATGCAGGATCCTGCGGCGTTTCTGAGGACTAATATAGCGAATCGGTGCGGGTGGTTGTTTTGCGTTTCGGAACCTCTTAGCTTCGCGAGCCATATATGAGCTCGGAAGGAGCGCAAGATTGAAAACGCGGATCTTGATTGCTTGTTTTTCATTGTGTATTTGCTTTGGCTCAGTATTCGCGGCTTCACAAACATTCTCATTTCAATTCCTGCAAAAGCCTGGACCCTATCCGGTAGGGTTGAAAGTCGTCGATCAGTACGATCGCTCTCGCGCCTACCCCGCTTCCCCCAAGAACTTGTCAAAGTCCTCTGTGGGCGATGATGCCCGTCCCCTGCAAACACTGATCTGGTATCCATCGCTGAGAAGCACAGGCAAGCCGATGACGGTTGGCGACTATACCCAGCTGGCCGACACGGAGATCCACTTCGACGCGCCCCATCCTGAACAGAACCGATGGCGTTCGCTGTTGAAGACTTCGTCCGAGATTCGGTTGTGGGCAGTGCGGGATGCGAAGCCGGCAAAAGGTCATTATCCGGTTCTGATTTACGCGCCCAGCGATTCTTCCGTTTCGTGGGAGAATGCCGATCTGTGTGAGTATCTTGCCAGTCATGGCTACGTCATTCTTGCGAGCCCGTCGACGGGTGTATCTACACGCGACATGACGGACGATCTGGACGGGATCAATGCGCAGGCTCTTGACATCTCGTTTCTCATCACCTATGCCAAAACGCTTCCCGATACGGATTTATCCGAGGTCGCCGTAGTGAGCTGGAGCTGGGGCGGAGCTTCGAGCCTGTTTGCGGCAGCACAAGACCCCCGCATCGATGCCCTGGTCTCCATGGACGGCAGCATGCGCTATTACCCGGGCCTGGTGAAGATGGCCGGCGATGTTCATGCAGAGCGGATGACCATACCGCTTCTTTTCTTCACGGCAGAAAATCCTAACTTTCTTGAAGATCTTGACAAATCTTATGATGGTCCCCCGGCAGACAAAGTGGGTCCAAACGTTCTGAACGCCTGGATACACGGCGATCTCCTCACCGTGAATATGCTGGGCATGGCACACCCAGAGTTCAGTTCGATGTTTCAACGCAGGGAGAGCGCGCAGCGCTTTGCGGAACATCAGGTAGCCGATTACGGACGGGATGACGCCAACACGAGTCATGCCTGGGCTGCGATGTACACGTTGAACTTCCTGAATGCCTACCTGAAACACGATGCCTCGGCAAAGGCGTTTCTGGAAAAAACCCCAGCAGAGAATGGCGTTCCCAAACACTTTATCGGCATAACGTTTCGTCCCGCGCAGAAAGTATCTCCTGCGAAGGCCAGGTGATCTCACGATCACGTCCTAGATGACTGCGGTCCACGCGCATCGTATAGATCCGTTTCTGGGTGAATGGCAGTTGCATGAAACTTTCGACCCGATGCATCCAGCTCCGATTTTGTTGAGAGAAAAGCCCCAATCGGTAAAGACAAGTCGGCATCGCGACTGGAATCTGTAGCTCCGCGATGCCTTGGCGGCTCCCTGACCTTGGGGCGTTTATCGGTAGCTAAACCTCCTCTGGACTGTAGCTGTCAAATTGTGAGAACGACCCTCCCGAAGGGGCGGCCCTCTATGAGGTAACGCAAGGCATCAGCAGCTTCGGCCAGTGGGAAGGTCTTGGCCACGATCGGTTTGATCGCACCGGATTGAAGCAGGGAGACAGTAGAGCTCCACGCGTCAGCAACGGCCGCCTGGGGCTGAGAAAACATATTGAAGCCCCGGATGCTGGTCTGTGGCACGATGAGATTTGTCACGTCAATGGTTGTCTTGCGACTTGCGGAATACCCCAGTGTTATGAGGCTTCCTCCCAACGCAAGAGCTCCGAGCGCTTCGGTCAAGACTTCACCACCGATCCCGTCGATGACAATATCGGCGCCACGGCCATCCGTGACACGACGCACGCCGTCACCCAATTTTTCCAAGGAAGTATCGATGATCTCATTGAATCCGAGCGCCTTCGCCTGCTCGGCTTTGGCATGGTTGGTGGTGCTCGATATGGCGTGTTTTGCTCCCAGAGCGCGTGCTAATTGCGTCACCGCGTTGCCGACCGATCCCCCGATCGCCGGCGCCAGAACGGTTTTGCCTGTGCGAAAACCAGCCAGGGTCAGAGCCACCTGCGCGGTCAGATACGCGACCGGAATACCCGCTGCGCTCACGTCATCGACACCGTCAGGTATCAGGCAAAGATCTTCCTTCCGTACAGCCATCCACTCACTGTAGGTTCCGTCCTCAAAAGCGCCATAGGTGCCCCAGAACATCACACGGGAGCCGGCAGGAAAGTCCGTTCCGCCTCCCTCTTCCACCACGCCCGCTCCTTCGTTGCCCAGGACTAACGGCACCTTCGTGGTGTGAAAATTGCCGAAGAGAATCGTATGGTCGAGCGGCGTGACGCCGGCCGCAGTGATTCGCACCAATACTCTTCCGTCCGACACCGTTGGTTTTGGGAGCTCTACGAGCTTCAAGGCCTCATAACCACTAAATTGTTCCGCTCTCATTGCACGCATATCTGTTCACCCTCTTCTCATGTCACTCCTGGCCTGCCCCGCCAGGCCGCAAGCCAGAAATTGTTATGGTTGATCGAGACCAGAAGCAGGTCGCGAATTGGTTACGGCCTTCGCTAAGCAATCCCTGTGGATTATTGTTATGATCCACATGCAGGATTAGATTCGTAATCCTGATTCGGTTGCAGATTATTTTTGGAGGTGAGTCACATGGGCTATTCCAAGGCCCAAAAGGCGAGAACTCATAAGCGCATCGTTACCATTGCCTCAAAGAGGTTCCGCGAAAAGGGCCTTGCGGGGTTCGGGATAGCGGAACTAATGAAAGAAGCCGGTCTTACGGTAGGCGGCTTCTACAAGCACTTCGACTCGCGTGACGACTTGGTCGCCGAAGCGATCAGCTCTGCATTTGGCGATTGGCAGCGCCGAGCGGAGGCAGCCAAGTCTGGCGGGCCAACCGTATCCTTGGAAAAGCTGATCGACGACTATCTGAGTGACGCGCACCGCAAGAGTCCAGGTACGGGCTGTGCCTTCAGCGCACTGGCGCCGGAGATCGCGCGCAGCGATAAGCGGACTCGCGCGGTTACCTCTCAACAAGTCCAGAACGACCTTGAATCAATTATCGAATTGCTTCCAGGCAAGGATAAACGTGCGGCAAGGTCGAGAGCGATCTTAACCTTCAGCTCACTCGTCGGAGCGATGGCGCTGGCGCGCGCCGTATCGGATGAGGCGCTTTCACGCGAAATCCTGAAGACGGTGGCAGAGCTTCTGAAGAATCCCGCCTTAGGCCAACAGAATTGAAGGAGGTCAAATCATCGAGAGGCGAATGATGAAACAGCACATCACCAGGGTGAGCAACGCATTGGTAGGAAGCCTCTTGTGCACAGAAACGGCTATTGAGTGACATTCGTTCGTGTTTACTTCGGGAACGAGTCGCCGAACATCGGATTCCCGCTCTTCGACTGTTGTTCGGTAGCCTCGTCCTGAAGGACATCCCAGTGTTCGACGAGAATCCCATCCTGCAAGCGAACCACGTCCGCTGCGATCCAGTTCACCGGCAGTCCGATGTTGGAAAACCGGCCATGAACGATGACGTAGTCACCTTCTGCAAGAATCACCCCAGGCTCATACCTGAGTGACGGCGGCGCGGCCTTGATGAGATTGAAGAGCCCGTCTCGTCCCGGCTCAATATGGGCACTGTGTTGTATGTAGTTCGGAGACCAGAACGACTCCGCCGCTGAGTAGTCGCGTTTATTGAACAGCGTATCGAATGCTTTCAGTACGATCGCCTTATTCTTCTCCGCATATGAATTGCTCATTGTTTTCCTCTTCCAAATCAACGTTGGACGTTCTTGTTATGAACGGGGCCATAAGCCCGCTCAAGCAGCGTGGCAGCAAAGCGGTTCTCGATCAGATTTGCCCTCTACCGCCATCAACGAACAGTTCGATACCCGTGATGAAACTGGAGTCATCCGAAGCCAGGAACAAAGCCGCCTTGGCAATTTCATCGGGTTTCCCCATGCGTCCCATCGGGATGGTGGACACAATTCGTGCAATGGCGTTTGCAGGTTGCCCGTCGATAACTGGCGTATCGGTCGGACCCGGGCTAATAACATTGGACATCGATTCTCCCCCTCGACTTGACGGCTTCATAAAGACGATCAAGGTCGGTCAGTTTAGAAATGTCTCCCTGAACACCAGTAACGTTGCTGCCGATCGCTTTCACGGCTTCGTCGAGTTCCTTTTGACGACGGCCTGTGATGTATCCGTAAGCCCCCTCCTTGACGAAGAGCTTTGCCGTAGCCAACCCTATCCCGGTCGTGCCACCAGTAATCACTGCTATTTTTCCATGCAGCTTCTTAGTTTCGGACATCGGTAGTTTTCCTCACCCTCCCTTGCTCTCAGCCGGCCTGACATGAGACGCGGCCAGGCCGCGCTTACGCTTGGCTCGTACCGAAGAGCTTGAGCCATTGCTCATTGATCCGACATCACATGAACTCCTGCATAGATCGACTGAGCGTGCTCAAGGAATCACATCGATTGCATCGACGCGTGAGGGATAAAACGCCAGATGCTCTTTAATGCTGGCCATTGCTTCATACGGCTTTTCATACGTCCAAACGGCATATTCCGATTTCGCTCCACCGATGGGAATGCTGTAGTAGGTGCAATCGCCCTTGTACGGACAATAGGTGTAATGCGTTGTTCGTGAGATCAACGACATATCCGCGTCGCCGCGCGGCAAGTAGTAAACGGGCGGGTATCCCTTCTCTTCCAGCCGAAGTGCTCGTGTCGACTCCGCGACTATCTTTCCAGCAACGGTTATACGGATCTTGCCCTTTGCGGGTGAAACCGTAATGGGATGGTCCGGACCAGGAATTGTGATCTCTTTTCTGTTGTTCGACTTGGTATCCATTGCGCTCCTCACGTTGCGAGTTACAGCTTCGAACCGCCATCGACGGGAATGCTGGCGCCTGTGATCCAGCGCGCGGCATCGGACGCCATAAACGCGACTACGTCGGCAACATCCTCAGGTCTTCCAATACGCTTCAGAGCCTGCATTCCCAATGTGATCTCGCGGCCTGCTTCCGTCTTGGTAAGATTCGACATATCCGTGTCGATTACCCCAGGGGCGACAGCGTTCACGCGTATGCCGCTCGGCCCTAGAATGGCAGCCCAGTTCTTGACGAGAGTCTCAAGTGCTCCTTTGGTAGACGCGTAAGCAAGGATTGAAGGATTCTCTAAACCGGGCTTGCCCACCACCATACGGGCTCCGAGGGAAGAGATAACAACAATACTCGAGCGCTCTCCGAGAAATGGTAGCAGTTGCTGTATCAGGAAGAACGGACCTCGGACGTTGGTGGCAAAGAGGTTGTCAAAATCCTGTACCGCGTAATCCGCAATGCGTGCGGCCTTGCTGATTCCGGCGTTGAGCACAAGTACATCCAATCGATCGCCGACGATGGTCCGCACCTGTTTGGCGAGCAATGTTGCGCCGTCCGGAGTTCCCAGGTCCGCCGAAATTGCATCCGCGTGCCCGCCTTTCGTTCGGATCTCCGCGACCAGAGATTCCGCTTCCTGCACGGAGCGGCCGTAATGAACCAGGACGTGCGCCCCAGCCTCAGCAAGAGCCGATGCTGTCGCTCGGCCAATTCCTCTTGACGCGCCCGTCACAAGCGCCGTTTTGTTTTGGAGTGTAGTCATTGTTCTCTCTCTTGCCTCTCATTCATAACCTCTGCACGGATGCATCTTTCTTCAGGCTCCTGTACTGAATGCATCCGTCGATTCAGGCATTCATTCCACCGTCCACGGTCAGATTCGCCCCGGTGATGTACGAAGATTCAGGACCGGCGACGAATGACACCATTGCGGCGATCTCCTCAGCGAGGCCATAGCGGTTGAGCGCTGTAGCGGCCTTCTGCGGTACCGCCCAATCACCCGAGGCGGGATTTAAATCCGTGTCGATGGGACCCGGCTGAATGTTGTTGACCGTGATGCCCCGGCTTCCGACCTCTCTGGATAACGCCTGAGTGAACATCTTGACGGCTCCCTTCGTGGCCGCGTAGGGCACAAGCCCGGGTGCAACGGCACGCTCGCCCACCGCCGAACCGATCATGATGACGCGACCACCATCCTTCATGTGCTTCAGCGCCGCCTGCGTCGTGACGAACACGCCGCGGATGTTGATGTCGATCACGCGATCCATCTCTTCCAGCGTTGTCTCCTCGAACGGTTTCGGAATGGCCGTGCCGGCATTGTTCACCAGCACATCCAGTCGGCCGAAGGTTGCGACGGCCTTTGCTACCGCATGTTTCACTGCATCAACGTTGGCAGCGTCCGCCTGGATCGCAATGGCCTTTCCGCCGCCGAGTTCAATCGCTTTGACCACGACGGAGGCCGCGCCGGCGTCCTTCGCGTACGTGATGGCTACGCTTGCTCCATCCGCCGCCAGACGTTTTGCAATCGCTGCGCCAATGCCCCGGGAGCCACCGGTTATGAGTGCAATTTTTCCCTCAAGCTTACCCATGTCGTTCTCCTTTGATAGCCGCAGTCGAGCCCCGCAAGATGCCATTCGGCGTGAAGAACTTCGTCTGCGAATCGTAGTCCTCCATCAAGCCGGAGAGGTCGCCCTTCTGGAAGCAGCTTAGGTGGTGCCGGAGTACGTCCTCGGTCGTCGAAGCCGCGACGTCCCTCTGATCTGCATTTGTGTCGTGAAGCATTTGATTCTCCTTGGTCGTAGGTTTCCTTACAGGTTTCAATGAGGCGCTGATTGCTGGAATGGCGCGCTCAGGATCGAAATTGAGGTGAATGCCGGTTGGTCCGTCAGACCGGCGCCCTTTGGTTTTGTCGTGTAGTCATTGACCTCTCTCTTGCCCGATTCAACGGCGATCCTGCTCGGACCCGTCGGATTTCCTATCTGATGAGCACTAGACCTATTCTGAACCGCTTAGTTCTATACGATGATGGACGGATGGCGAGGATGCAGAGATTTTGAACTATGTGGTTTTGTATTGGATAATATGTGCATGGGGCGCCCGAAGAACTTTAGCCGAGAGGAAGTGTTGGAGAAAGCGATGCCTGTCTTCTGGAAGCACGGGTTCGCGGACACGAGTCTTCAGGACCTTGAACGAGCCACAGGCGTGAACAAGTCAGGGCTGTATACGGAGTTCCGAGACAAGGAAGATCTCTTTGTAGAGTGCCTTCGGCACTACCTTGAGACCCAGGAGAAGCGGGGACTCCTTACCAAGGAGCCTCTTGGCTGGAACAACGTCGAGAATTTTCTCAAGAATGGTCCCCTTAGCAAGGGGGATCAGCAGGGATGTTTTTCTGTCAACTCTATGCGGGAGTTCGCTATCCTTCCAAATGAGGCTTATGGTGCCGTGACCGAGAATCGATCACTACTGGAGCGCCTTCTCGCCATGAATATCGCAGCCGAAAAGCCAAGAATGGCTCCCTCCGCAATTGCGGAGATGGTTTTGTCCTTCTTTTCTGGATTATGCATTGAGCGCAATCTCAAATCTGGTAAATCCTCGTCAACTCGCAAGATCGACAATTTCATGACAGCCCTTCGCAGTCTTTAATCGAACGATTCGTCCCCTGAAGTCGGCTTCCCGGCAGCAATACTTCGGAAAAGAGATCAGCTTTGTAGGACCGACGCCAGTCGATCCAGCAGGGCTTAAGTACGCGAAGGGCTTCGGCTCACAAGAACTACTCCCTCTGATCAAACATCGGGCATTCCCAACTCTCCAGGCAACGCCTTTCATATGTCAACTGTGGCTTTTCAGCACGGGATGCAGCGTGAGCTGCTAGTTTGTTGGGCGCGAGCCGGCGATGAGAATCTCGACGAGACGGCGAGCGGTTTGCTCCCAGCCGGGTTCGTAGGCGGTGTGAAAGATGCCGACGAGGGCACGGATGAGGTCGTTGGGATCGGTGTCGTGGCGGAGATCGCCGCTGGCAATGGCGCGTTGGGCGAGGGCGGCGAAGGCGGCGCGGATGAGGCCGCGTGACCCCATGATGAGGCGCGAGGAGCCGCCGGCGACGGTATCCATTGCGGGGACGATGAGCATTTTGCCGGCGACGTGGTCAATGAAGAGAAGCATCCAGGCGCGGAGGGCTTCGAGCGGCGGCAGGGTGGCGGCGAAGCGCGGGCCGGCGGCGGCGAGTTTCTCGACTTCGCTGCGGTAGACGGCTTCGATGAGGGCGTCGCGCGTTGGGAAGTGGCGATAGAGCGTGCCGGAGCCGATGCCGGACCGGCGCGCGATGTCGTCGAGGCTCGCGGCTGCGCCAAAGCGGGTGAAGACCTCCTTGGCTACCTCAAGGATGCGCTCACGGTTGCGCTTCGCGTCGGCGCGGGGTCTTCGGGCGGGCTGAGGCGGCGGGACCTTCTTTTTCGGCATGTGAACGATAGACGAAAATTTTCTGCAACCGGGGACTGTCTCCGGTTATCTATCTATCCGGAGACTGTCTCCGTTTTAACCGGCGGAGACGCAGATGTCAATTGGCGCGATCGTCACGGGTAGCGTCACAACAACAGGAGGATGACCATGCGAGTATTTGTGACCGGAGCGACGGGGTTTATTGGAACGGAGCTGGTGAAGGAGTTGATTGCAGCAGGGCACCAGGTGCGTGGGCTTACGCGCAGCGATGAGGGTGCGGAGCAGTTGAAGGCAGCGGGCGCGGAAGTGCATCGCGGCAACCTTACTGACCTGGACAGCCTGCGCAGCGGAGCGACGGGCGTGGATGCGGTGGTGAACCTGGCGTTCAGCCATGATTTTGCGAACTTTGCGAAGAACGCCGAAGACGAAATCAAGGCGATCAAGGCTCTGGGGTCGGTGCTGGAGCCTGGCAAGCTGCTGGTGGTGACTTCGGGTACGGGGCTGGCCAGCGGCGGCCCGGGCCATCTGCGCACGGAGAGCGATCCGCCGGTGGACTTGCCGTCGATACCGCGGCGCCCGGAGAAAGCGGCTCGCGAGGTAGCGGCGGAGCGAGGTCTGCGTCTGGCGGTTGTGCGGTTGCCGCAGGTGCATGACACGCGCAAGCAGGGGTTGGTGCCGCTGGTGACGCAGGCGGCGCGTGAGAAGGGTGTGTCGGCGTACGTGGGCGATGGCGCGAACCGCTGGGCCGCGGCACCGCTGAAGGATGCGGCGCACCTGTACCGGCTGGTTGTCGAGAAGACCGGCGAGGGCGTGACGGTGTATCACGCGGTGCAGGAAGAAGGCGTGTCGATGCGGGAGATCGCGGAGACGATCGGCAAAGGGCTGAAGGTGCCGGTGGTTTCGATTGCGCCGGAAAAAGCGGGTGAGCACTTTGGGTGGCTCGCGCACTTTGCGGGGACGGATATGCCGGCTTCGAGCGAGTGGACGCGCAAGGCGCTGGGGTGGGAGCCGATCGGGCCCGGGCTGATTGAGGATCTGACCAATATGAGGTATTTCTGACGGATCTGCCGACAGCAGCTTTGACGAGCAGGATGGCTCAAATAGCAGGCCCTGGGATTCTCCGGGGCCTTACTTTTTCTGT
>Ga0302325_10000943_pt1 | contig 76402 bp, 78 predicted proteins | sample Palsa_T0_2_FD_201948 | JGI IMG/M metagenome (GOLD analysis project Ga0302325, IMG submission 201948) | Peat permafrost microbial communities from Stordalen Mire near Abisko, Sweden - Palsa_T0_2 | ecosystem: Environmental > Terrestrial > Soil > Palsa > Peat permafrost | place: Sweden: Abisko... | reverse complement strand
CAATGCCCAGAACCGGTTCTTTTCCGCTTATGGTACGGAGACCTATACACCAGGGTATAACCTGTTGAGCGCGGGCTTCGGGGTCAACCTGGTCAATGCCGCAGGGAAAAAACTGGTCGAGTTGTTTGTTGAGGGGACCAATCTGGCCAATGTGAATTATCAGAGTAACATGAGCCGGTTGAAGTATTTTGATAACCCGGTCGTGCCGCCCGGTGTCCGGCCCGGTATCTTCAATATGGGACGGAATGTGAGCTTTAAGGTTGTTGTACCGTTTGATCTAAGCCCTAAGGCGAAGCCTGTGGGGTCTTAGGGTTTTGAGGCTGGCGGTGTCGGCCGCGGGGTAGCCGTGGTGGGTCCTTCTGCGTCAGTACAGGATGAATACGGCGAATTGGGTTTCGGCGGCGCCGCTCTTGTTGGAAATGGTGAGTTGGGGGCCATTGGCAGGGAGGAAGAGGTAGTCGCCTTTTTTCGTGAAGGGTTTGCCATTGACTATGCCTGTTGCGGTGGCGCCGCTTGGCGCGGCGTCTGTTGCCGTGGGGCCGGTTAGGCCGACGATCACCAGGGGAGCGTTGAGGGCGGGCAGGGTGAAGGATTTGCCTGGCGGCATGGTGACGCGAAATGCCTGGACGGGTTTCACGTTGAAGAGTTCCATTGAAAAGGGGATCGCGGGGATTGGATGCGCGTTTGACGAGGGTGTGTGCAGTAGTTCCATATCGATCACATGGAACTCCACCGTGTCCTCATTCCAAACCCGGTGGATGCGAGGGGTATCAGCAAAACTCTCGAACCAGATATTCCCATTGGCGAAAGAAGGCTTGCCCGGTTCGATGAGGACCTGCGATCCGGTCTTTGTATTGCTGAGGACCATAAAGACCGAGGGTGTGGAATGTTTGTGCATGAGCGTGGTATCATGGGGTGGAATATGTACATCCAGGATGCGTACCCACTCGTTCTCGAATACTTTATGGTGGCGGGGTTCCTGGCTGACCTGGATTTGGGCAGTGCCGTTATAGGCGAGGTTCATCGCCAATGCAAGAAGAAGGAGGTGATTGCGCATATTTGAGGCCGCGTGGCATGCTTTTTTAAGTTGATGCCACACAGTAAAATCAAAAATATGTCAAACACCGCAAAAAGCCATAGCGCAAAAAAATCGACCGTCACGGATTCCCGTTTGGAGGAGTTCTTTCACGACGAGTTGAAGGATATCTATTGGGCTGAAAAGCACATCGTATCGGCGCTGCCGAAGATGAGAAAGGCGGCCTCCTCCGCAGAATTGCAAGCGGCCTTTGAAGAGCATCTGGGTGTCACGAAGACTCATGTTACCCGGCTGGAAAAAGCCTTTGAGCTGCTTGGCGCCAAGGCTCAGGCCAAGAAATGCGAAGCGATGGAAGGCATTCTCAAGGAAGGTGATAGCATCGTGGAAGATACCAAGAACGGCACGGCCACGCGCGACGTGGGCCTGATCATGGCCGCCCAAAAAGTTGAGCACTATGAAATAGCCACCTATGGCAGCCTGATCCAGGTGGCCAGGACCTTAGGACACGACGATATAGCATCCCTGTTAACTGAAACTTTATCCGAAGAAAAAGAGGCTGACGAGAGCCTTACGGAAGTAGCCGAAAGCCATATCAATTACGACGCAGCAGCAGAGCATAAGTAACGCTGGCGATATGCTTACAAAGGGGTCGATGGCTATGCCGCCGACCCTTTTTTATTTTTAGCTTTAGGCAGGATCAACCGATTTTCTACAGTTTGTCCGGTGGGGCAGGGCCGAATTTGTCCAGGCAGGTGCTAACGCAAATGATTATATTAGCTAAGCAATGAAAACATTCCAACACATACGGCGGGGGGAGCCGCGGCGAGGCCAGGGCGCGGATGGGGTCACAGCGGGCGGGATCCCGTCGGCGTGGAAGCCGGGGCAAAGCTGGCTGGTATTCGCGACCGCTTTTCTTGCCGTATTAGTGACCGGGCAAGCCCTTGGACAGGCGCCCGTTGTCGCGGACAAAGTAAAAGATAAACTACATGCCTGTAACACAGTCGCGCTTACGGGCATGCTCGACGGTCGGATGCGGATCAACCTCGAGAAACGACTGCTGGCCATCGATTCGGCGACGCTGCTCGCTGGCTTCGAGCATCGCCCCGGGGCGCAGGTATGGATCGGGGAGCATGTCGGGAAGTTTCTTTTTTCGGCCGCCAACGTATGGCGCTATACGCATGATCCCCGGTTGAAGGCCCTGGCCGATGCTATCGAACAGACCTATATCCGGACACAGCTGGCCGACGGCTATCTGGGAACCTATCTGCCAAAGGATTACTGGACCGAGTGGGATGTTTGGGCGCATAAATATGCGATCGTGGGTCTGCTCAGTTTCTATTCCACAACCGGCGATCAAAAGGCATTGGCAGCCGCGGAAAAAGCAGCTGATCTTATTTGCCGTGTCTTTGGAACCGGACCGGGACAGCGGGACATCAACCGATCCGGCTGGCATACCGGCCTGGCATCGGGGAGCATTCTCGGACCGATGATCGAGCTGTACCGATATACGGGGAAGCCGGAATACCTGCGGTTTGCAAGGTATATCCTCTCGGCCTGGGAGGATTCGACGGGTCCCAGGATCATGTCTAATTTGCAACGATGGGGACGAGTCGACAGCATCGGCGACGCCAAGGCCTATGAGATGCTCTCGTGCTTTGTCGGCATCCTGCAATATTACCGGCTGACGGGAGAGAAAAAATATTTACAGTCCATGGAGACCGCTTGGCGGGATATCGTATCCAACCGGCTATACGTGACCGGCACCTCCAGTTCCTTCGAAGTATTTCAGGGCGACCATCAACTCCCCGGCGCTAATAAAGATGATATCGGCGAAGGTTGTGTCACGGTCACCTGGCTACAATTCAATGCGCAATTGCTGGCGCTTACCGGGCAAATGCGCTATTCGGAAGAAATAGAGAAATCCATCTATAACCATCTGCTGGCGGCGGAAGACCCTTTGACGGGATGTGTAAGTTATTACACCCCCATCACCGGGATCAAACCGTATAAATGCGATCAGGGTTACTCTTGCTGCCTATCCAGTGTGCCCGGCGGCATCTCCATGATCCCCTTTTTAGCCTTTGGCCGGTCGAAGGACCGGCTTTGGGTCCTGCTCTATGAGCGGGGCCGGGTTTCCGATACGCTGCGGACCGAGGATGGAAAGCGGCTGGCGGTAGCGTTGGACTGTGAATCGGATTTTCCCCGGGATGGTCGCCTTGTGTATACGGTTCATCCTTCGCGTTCGGGTGTATTCGGCATTAATTTCAGGGTGCCGGACTGGGCGGAAGGATTCTCGGCTGTCGTGAATGGAAAGACAGTCGAGCCGGGGATTGGGTCGGTGGTGAGTATTCGTCGCCGGTGGGTGGCGGGGGATCGAATCGTTGTAGACATGCCGATGCCATTGCGGAGGCTCGCAGGCGGCACCTCTTATCCGGGTCTTTTCGCTTATAAAAGGGGACCGCAGGTACTGGCCAGGGACTCCGTACTGACGGCAGTTGTGCATAGCCGCGACACCGCGGTGGGAAGTGATTGCAGTGCACTTTTACCGGCCAATTGGTTGGGCAAACAGGCATATGGTGCCGGAGCGGGAATTGTGTTGACGCCGTTCGCGGATGCAGGACAGCTCAACGGTCCGATCACGATCTGGCTGCCGGAAGTTTCACGACAATAGATATCGAGCATGAAAGTGTGGAATAAATTCCTCAATGCTTTCGGGCCTGACAGTGGGTTTAACTGGCATGTTTTGTGTCTCTTTGTCAATAAATTACATCATTGTTGGAATGGCTTAAGCATCTTCCGGGCGCCTTTTATACCACCGATGCGCTCGGTTTTATACAATACTACAACGAGGCGGCCGTGACGTTGTGGGGACGGCGGCCCGAGATCGGCAAGGACCGTTGGACAGGTGCCTTGCGGCTTTGCACCCCTGAGGGCAAACCGATATTGCCGGAGCAGAGCCCGATGGCTGTGACGTTGGCGAAAGGCCGCGCGGTGATTGGCGGCGAGGTCATCTTCGAAAGACCGGACGGTACCAAACGCCTGGTGCTCACGCATCCGAAACCCATTCTCGACGAAGCTGGTTTGGTAACGGGCGCGGTGAATATCCTGGTGGACCTCACGGATGTAAAGGGCATGCATGCCTGGTCGATGGCCGAGTGGCAGCAAACGTATGAAGAGTTGAAGCAAAGCGAAGAGCGTTACCATAAAATGATCGCGGAAGTGGAGGATTATGCGATCCTGCTGCTGGACGACCGTGGGATCATCCAAAACTGGAATGTCGGTGCCGAGAAGATCAAGGGATATAAAGAGGCCGAGATCGTGGGTAAACATTTTCGGGTCTTCTATATTCCGGAGGATCGGAAGGCCATGTTGCCGGAGAAATTGATTGCCGAGGCGACCCTTAGAGGTAAGGCGATCCATGAAGGATGGCGGCAAAGAAAAGACGGGACGTTGTTCTGGGGCAGTATCGTGATCACGGCATTGCATGGCGAAGGTGGTGAGGTGATCGGCTTTAGTAAGGTGACGCGGGACCTGACGGCACGAAGGGTTGCGGAGGAGAAGTTGAAGCGGTATTCCCAGGACCTGGAATTCCAGAATCGCGAACTACAGCAATTTGCCTATGCCGCGGCCCATGATCTGAAGGAGCCGCTGAGGAAACTGCGTTTCTATCACACCTCGCTTTCGGAATCGCTGCAGGGTAAACTTTCCCAAAAGGAAGATCAGTATTTTCAACGGTCCACCGATGCGGCGATTCGGATGCAACGGCTTATAGACGATCTCCTCTCCTATTCCCGGGCTTCCGCGGAGGGCGGGCCGTTTGCAAGGGTGGATCTCCTGGAGATCGTGGCGGATGCGCAGTTACCTTACCAGGATCTGATCGAAGAATCCGGAGCTACGATCTCGGTAGTCGATCTGCCGGTGGTATGGGGTATCGCCTTTCAGTTGCGACAGCTGTTCGAGAATTTGTTGGGCAATGCGTTGAAATATAGTAGTCCCGCCCGTCCGCCGGTGATCTGCATCGAGGGGACAAGAACGATCTGTTCTCCTGAGGGGCGGGGTCCGGTGGATACCTGGTTCCGGTTAACGGTCGCGGACAATGGCATCGGCTTCGATGGAGAGAAGGCGGCCAAGATCTTCGATATCTTTCAACGGCTGGACAATCACGGTAAGTTGCCCGGGACGGGTATCGGACTGGCGATCGTCAAACGGGTAGTACAGAACCATCGTGGGTTTATTTCCGCGACCGGCAAAACGGGAGTTGGGGCCAGTTTTACCATTTATCTTCCTGTAGAAGACAGATCGAACGGTGTGGCCGTGGAGGGTGTAGAAGATCAATCGATCGGCGTGGACGGCGAGTGGGAAGCCAGTTGAGCGCTGGTCAGCCTGCTGCGCGCGCGAGCGCAAGCAGCCTGGTTACTATCCGCCTGAGCTCCTGCGGGTCATTCGGTTTGGTGAAGAATTGCGCTGCACCCTTTTCCAGGCAAATATCAATGTATTCCTTTCGGTCCGATGTGCTCCACACGACTACCGGGATAGATGAGTAGCGGGGATCGCAGCCCAGGCGTTCGAGGGTTTCCACGCCATTGAGGATCGGCATTTTGTAGTCCAGTACGATAAGACTTGGGGGTGGTTCGTGTCCTTCGAGATACAAAAATACCTGTTCGCCATTCCCGACGGTACTCACGCGGGCGCCGGGCGCCTGAGCGATGATCGAGTCCCTGATCAGTTCCTGGTCTTCTTCATCATCATCGGCAAGCAGGATATGCAGGCGGGGGGATGGGTGCATCATGTGATGGTTGGGATCAAATGTACAAACGATTGCGTGAATTCGAAAAAGATTGCAGGGAGCAACGTACATTTATAGCATGAGCAGCAAAAAAGTACTCCTGCCGCTACTTGCGGCCATCCTGATGGGTTCCCCTATTTTTTCACAGCAGCGCATCGGCAATGAGACCGAAAAAGAGAAGGAAAAGCGCATGCAGTGGTGGGAAGACGGCCGCTTCGGCATGTTCATCCACTGGGGTATCTACTCCCAGGCCGCCAGGCATGAGTGGGTAAAGCACAACGAGCACATGACGAACGAGCAGTACCAAAAGTATTTCGATGAGTTCGACCCCGATCATTTCAACCCGGACAAATGGGCCGAAGAAGCCAGGAAGGCGGGGATGAAATATGCCGTGCTGACAACCAAACACCACGATGGCTTTTGCCTGTTCGATTCAAAATATACCGATTATAAGGCCACCAATACAGCCGCCAAACGCGACCTGGTTAGGGAGTACGTGAACGCCTTCAGGGCCAAGGGCATACGGATCGGTTTTTATTATTCGCTGCTCGACTGGCACCATCCCGATTATACCATGGACAATGTCCACCCCCTGACCCAGGTCGACACCAGCGCCGCCAATTACGCCCGATTGAACAAGGGCCGCGACATGGCCAAATACCGGCAATACCTGCGCAACCAGATCACGGAGTTGCTGACCAACTATGGAAAGATCGATGTCCTGTGGCTCGATTGGTCATGGGAGGACAAAAAAGACCTCGAGAGTCATCGTGGCAAAGGAAAGGACGACTGGGGCGCTGTGGAATTGTTGAAAATGGTAAGGAAACTGCAACCCGGGATCATCGTGAACAACCGCCTGGGGTTGGATGAATATGCGGATGGCGGCGATTTCGTAACGCCCGAGCAAGTCACACCCAAAGAGCTGGAGCCATTCCGCGGGAAGACCTGGGAGACCTGCCAGACTTTTTCGGGATCATGGGGTTATTACCGCGATGAGGATACCTGGAAGACGCACCGGCAGTTGCTTGACCTGTTGATCACTTCGGTGGCCAATGGCGGCAACCTGATCCTGAATGTCGGCCCCACCGCGCGCGGTGAGTTTGATTACAGGGCTACCAGGGCATTGGATTCCATTGCGGGTTGGATGTATGCCAATGACAGCGCCATCTACGACTGCACCTTTGCGCCGGAGACATTTAAGGTACCAGCGGGCACGAAATTGACGTACAATTCAACAACCAGGCGACTGTATCTGCATTTATACAATTATCCTTCCGGCAAATTGCTGTTGCCCGGCTATAATGGCAAGATCAAATATGCCCAGTTCCTGCATGATCATTCGGAGTTGTTGTATACGGCTGTGAACAGCGATGATCTGGAGCTGACCCTGCCGGCAAAGCAGCCAAATTATGAGATACCTGTCGTCGAGCTGGTTTTAAATTAGGTTTGTTGTGAGGGCGCTGATCCTTTCCTTGATGTCCGAAATTTTAAAGGGTTTTCCCAGGAAGGCCAGCGCACCCTGTTCGATGGCCTCTTTTTCAATGGTGGACGAGTGCAGCGCCGACATCATGATGACGGCAGATCGTTTTGAATATTTGAAGATCGTGGGCAGAAAATACAGGCCCAGACCATCGGGGAGGTTGTTATCCAGCAGCACTACATCAGGCCGGTTATCCCGCAGGATGGGAATGGCATCATGAAGAGTTTGCACCACTTCAGTTTGGTACCGTTTGCCCAACTGGGAACGAAGGAGAAAAGCCATGTCTTCTTCGTCTTCGATGATCAGTACGGAGATTCTATCTTTCATCACTGTCCTTTCTCATATATATGCAATATGGCAGCCAGTCGGGTTAGCTTCAATTTCCAGCGCGTTACTCAACAAGTTGGGAAATTTTTTTCCTATCTTCAATCAAAATTCAGGTTATGGCAGGAGATACTACCAATATCAACAACAAGGCCCAAGAACAGAACACCTATGACGCGATCGTGATCGGTTCGGGGATCAGCGGAGGCTGGGCGGCCAAAGAATTGACGGAGAAGGGGCTGAAGGTCCTGATGCTGGAAAGGGGCCGCAATATCGAGCACATCAAGGATTACGTGAATGCCAATAAGGAAGCCTGGGACTACCCCCATCGCGGGACACGCACCACGCAGATGGAGAAGGACTACCCCGTCTTAAAGCGGGATTACCCGCTAAACGAAACCAACCTGGACTATTGGTGCAAAGACAGCGAAAGCCCCTATACGGAGATCAAGCGCTTTGACTGGTTCCGGGGCTATCATGTGGGCGGCCGCTCGCTGATGTGGGGCCGTCAAAGCTATCGCTGGAGCGACATTGACTTTGAGGCTAACGCCAAGGACGGGATCGCCATCGACTGGCCGATCCGCTATAAAGACATCGAGCCCTGGTATACCTACGCGGAAAAATTCGCGGGTATCAGCGGAACGATCGAACACCTCCCCCAGCTCCCCGACGGACATTATCTGCCACCCTATGATATGACCTGTGTGGAAGTAGATGTTGCCGCCAGGATCAAGGAGCATTACAAAGGCACCCGGCATATGATCATCGGCCGGACGGCAAATATCACCGTTCCGCACGGCGGCAGGCCGGGATGCCAGTTCCGGAACAAATGCTGGCTGGGCTGTCCTTTCGGGGGTTATTTCAGCACCCAGTCTTCTACGTTACCGGCAGCTGTCGCCACGGGCAATCTTACGCTGCGTCCCTGGTCGATCGTGACGAAGATCCTCTACAATAAAGACACCAGGAAGGCAACCGGCGTAGAAGTGCTCGACGCCGAGACCAACAAGACGTATACGTTTCATTCGAAAATAGTGTTTCTGAACGCCTCGACGCTGAATAGTGCCTGGGTGCTGATGCATTCCGCCACCGATATCTGGCCCGATGGTCTTGGCAGCAGTTCCGGCGAGCTGGGACATAACCTGATGGACCACCATCTGGGCGTAGGAGCGGGCGGAGATGTAGAGGGCTATGAAGACAAATATTATTTCGGCCGCCGGGCAAATGGCGTTTATATCCCGAAATTCCGGAACATCTTTGGCGACAAACGCGATTACCTGCGTGGATTCGGTTATCAGGGCGGCGGCGACCGCCAGGACTGGACGCATGCCGTAGCGGAATACAGCATCGGGAAGGAATTCAAGGAAGCCCTCACGGTGCCCGGTCCCTGGAGCATGGGTATGGGCGGTTTCGGCGAGATGCTTCCCTATCACGAGAACAAGGTCACGCTCGATAAAACGAAAAAGGATAAGTGGGGTCTGGATGTGCTAGCCATCGATTGTGAGTTAAAGGACAATGAGCTGAAGATGAGAAAGGACATGCTGGCCGATGGGGTTGAAATGCTGGAGGCCGCCGGGGTCAAGAATGTGAAAGGCTGGGATGACAATGCCTTCCCGGGCCGCGGCATCCACGAGATGGGCACGGCGCGGATGGGTAAGGACCCGAAGACTTCGGTACTCAATTCCTGGAACCAGGTTTGGGACGCTAAAAATGTCTTTGTAACCGATGGTTCCTTTATGACCTCGGCCAACTGCGTGAATCCTAGTCTTACTTATATGGCAATGACCGCGAGGGCAGCCGATCATGCCGTGGAAGAATTGAAGAAAGGGAATCTCTAGTACCGTGGGTTAATGCGAAAGCCGGTATTCCGACGGAGACTTTCCCGTCTTTGTCTTGAATAGCCTGGTAAAGTGGGAAGGATGCTCAAAACCCAGTTTGTAGGCGATCTCACTGATGGAAGCGTCCGTGCTCCACAACAGCGACCTGGCCCTGTCGATCAGCTCCAGGTGGATATGTTCCAACGTGGTCTTGCCCGTGAATTTCTGAAGGAGGTCCGTCAAGTAGTTGGGAGAGAGGTTTAGCCGGGAGGCGAACCAGGTGACATTAGGGAGGCCGGTTTCAATTAAAGTGTCGGGAGAAAAATAATCTTTTAGGAGTTTTTCGAACTGCTGCACGGTGTCCGTGCTGACTTTTGCCCGGGTAAAGAACTGCCGGTCATAAAAACGGGTGCAATAATTGAATAATAGCTCGATATTATTTACGATGAGGCCTTGCGAATGTTTATCGATATTCTGTGAATATTCCCTCTGGATCCTGGTGGTACAGTCCTTCAGGATCGACTGCTCGTCTTCCGACACGTGCAGCGCCTCGTTTACCTCGTAGTTGAAAAACGAATACTGATGTATCTTCTGCCCGAGATCGGTGCCATGGAACAGGTCGGGATGGACGAACAATGCCCAGCCTTCGTCCACCATAACGTCGGGCCCGGCCGCAATGACCTGACCCGGCGCGGTGAACATGAGGGAGCCCTTATCAAAATCATAGGTGCCCCTGCCATATCTTAATATGCCCTCGAATCTTTTGCACGAAATGGTGTAGAAGCCAAAGCGGTAAACGGCTTCGACTCTTGGCCTTAGCTCGTAAAAGTTCTCATGGTCGACCAGGCTGACCAGGGGATGTTTTGGCGGGGCGTATTGCATCAACCGATGCATATCGCTGATCGATCCGATATCGGTGAATTTGTCAGGCATACAATGTAAAGTTACTCGAAACCCAATTGGCCGACCATCATCTTTTTAAATGCCTCGTCGTCCATTTGTTGTCTGGCCTGTAAAATTGGCGCGGCGTCCCGGCCTACAGGATAGCGTAATTTTTCTGTGCCGTCGGTGGACGCTTCATAAATGGCTTCCGCCACCTCGCCGATATTTTCGGACAATGGCCAGTTCACCAGGAGGCCGGCAAATTTATCCAGTCGCGGCTTATAGTCTTCCCCGCCAACTGCGTTAAACCAACTCATGGAGCGCCCCGTGAACTCGGTCTTGTAGCCACCCGGTTCCACGATCTTTAGCCGGATGCCCAGGGGGTTCAACTCGTATTGCAACGATTCTGTTAGTCCCTCGATCGCAAATTTGGTGGCATGATACAAGGAAGAGAACGGGAAGGTAACCCTGCCGCCTATGGAAGAGACATTGATGACGATACCCGACCTTTGTTGCCGCATGACGGGTAACACCGCTTTCGTGACACTGATGACGCCGAAGACATTGACATCAAACTGCTGCCTGATCTGTGGCTCAGTCGCCGATTCCAGGGCGCCGAGGCTTCCATGGCCTGCATTATTGACCAGTACATCGATCCGGCCAAATCTGTCAAGGCCTGTTTTTACTGCTGCATCGATCGTTTTTGTGTTGGTGACATCCAATGCAAGGAGCAGCAGATCGTCCAGTTTCGACAGCTCCGTTTCTTTTTCGGGAGACCGCATAGTAGCGATCACGTTCCAGCCTTTTTGGTGAAACAGATTGGCGGTTGCTCTTCCGAAGCCGGAGGAGGCGCCCGTTATTAACATCGTCTTTTTCATTTCCTAATTGTTTGATTTTTACACCACAAAGCTAGAGCGACGGATCTTGTCCGATTTATCACTTTCAACGCCTCTCTTATACATTTCCCGGAATATGGTAACTTGCAGGCTGGGTAAACTGAAAACAATGCAATTGTCGAATAACAAGATCCTGATCACCGGCGGAGCAAGCGGTATCGGCCTGGGTCTGGCCGAGAGATTTATCAAGGAGAACAATACGGTCATTATTTGTGGCCGGCGGATGGAGGCACTTCGTGAGGCGGCGGACAAAGTACCTGGCCTGATCACTTATCAATGTGATCTGTCGGTGGAAGCGGGGCGCGTCGCCCTCCGTGACTGGGTGGCGAAGAATCATAGCGACCTGAACGTGCTGGTCAACAATGCGGGTATTCAACATTGGGGGCATGTCTCCGATGAAGGCTTTTTCGACAAGGCCAACCAGGAAGTTGCCATCAATATCCTGGCGCCGCTGCAACTGGTCGAACTTTTTTTGCGATTACCATCGTTAAAGACGATCATGAATGTGACCTCAGGACTTGCGTTTGTTCCTTTTTCGAAGGTTGGGGTGTATAGTGCGACCAAGGCCTTCTTCCGCTCATTTACGCTCTCCTTACGGCATCAGCTAAAAGACAGGGGCATAGAAGTGATCGAGATCATACCCCCGGCCTTGAATACCGACCTGGGCGGACCGGGTTTGCACGATTCCGCGCCGCCAGTGAGCGATTTTATCGCCTCCATATTCGAGCAATTAAAAAACGGCAGTAACGAACTTAGTTTTGGCACGAGCTCGGATCGGGCACGTGTCAACAATGAGGCCATCGCCGAATACTTCAGCAGGCTTAATCCCTCCTGATGGCAAGGTAAATATTGCATCAAAAGGTCCGTTTCTGGATGATGGCCATCAGTTCGTCCCTGAACTTATCGCTGATGGGAATTTGAGTGTCGCCGATGAAAATGGAGCTGGCCTGGATCTTGGTCAGCTGCCTGATATTGACGATATAGGAATTGTGGACCCTGGTGAAGGGCGGCTTTAATTGGGCTTCGATATCCTTGAGCCGGCGGTAGGTTAGCACCTCGAATTTGCTCGTCACTATTTTTACGTATTCCTTCTGGCTTTCGAAATAAAGTATGTCATCGAGGAGGATCTTGCGTAGTTCGGTGCCGGTTTTCGCGAAGAAATAGCTGTCTTCGTTGTCCGCATCTTTTTTCTCTGCCGGGAGCTGGTTTTGGAAATGGGTTTCGATCTTCTTGGTGGCAGCGATGAACCTTTTTAGCGTGATGGGTTTCAGCAGATAATCGATGGTATTAAAGGAGTAGCTCTCGGCGGCGTGTTCCTTGTAGGCCGTGGTAAAGACGATAGCCGTGTCGTATGAGAGAAGGCCGGCCAGCTCCATGCCGCTAAGCAGCGGCATTTCTATATCTAAAAAGACGAGGTCGACGGCGTTGTTCTTGAGAAAAGAAATGGCATCGAGTGCATTCAGGCATTTGGCCAGCAGCTGCCAGGCGGTAGTCTGGCCGATCAATACTTCCAGCAGGTTCACCGCATTGGGTTCATCGTCCACTATGATGCAGCGTAGATTCATGGGAGGGGTATTTTTAGCAATGCGGTAAAATATTGACCGTCGTCGCGGGTGTCCAGTTCGAAGTCGGTTCCGTACAGCAACTTTAGTCGTTGGCTGAGATTTTTAAGCCCGAGCCCCGTTGGTTTGGTCTTGCCCGGGTTCCGGTTGATGCTGTTGCGGGTTTCAAAGTGGAGATATCCTTGCAGCTGGGTGATGGTGATCCTGATCTGGTTGCAGCCGCTGATCTTGTCGATGCCGTGCTTGAAGATATTTTCCACGAACGTCATCAGCAGCATGGGGGGGAGATGGATACCGGGTTTGAAGTTCTTTTCAAATTCGAGTTCCGGTTCCGGCAAGATGCGGATCTTCTCCAGGGCGATATAGTTGTCGAGAAACTGCACTTCGGTTTCTATGGGGACTGTATCCTGGATATTCTGATCGATAAAATAGCGCATGATATCGGAGAGCCGTTCGATCAGCAGGGCGGTGCGGGGTGCTTCCATATAAGCCTCATAGTAGATGTTGTTGAGGGTATTGAAAAGGAAATGCGGTTGGACCTGCGCCTTGAGCAGCCTTAACTCGAACTGGCTGCGTTGCAGCAAGGCCTCTTCCGATTGCTGTTTCACAGCGAAGTAGGCGATGGCCAGGCGGATGATGAGGCTGAGTACAAAGACTGTCACACCGGAGAGGAAGAAAGAAAGATGTGTGTCGGCATCCTGGAGCTTGAATTTGGTGGCAGCATATTGGCTGCCGATATACAGGGACGTATATCCTTTGATGAAGCCTGCAATGAGGACCAGAAGGATCGAGCTTAGGGCATAGGCGACATACCGCTTTTTTTGGAACAGGCGGGGAAAGAGGAATTGGATATTCCCATAGATGATCAACGCATAAAAACAGATGCCATTAAACGCGTAGAGCGCCGAGCGCTGGACGCCGTCCGACGACACCATCGAAATAAAGCTGATGAACAGGATCGTTGTCCAAACGAGGTATTGGAGTTGCGTCAGCGTTATCTTTCTCTTTGCATGCATACGGCCTGCAAATTACTTGATTTAGGAGAGGTTTAGGGGCGGGCTCAACAGAATTCCCTTTTCGCTCAATAAATGCCGAATGGGCTGATTGTTTAGCCTGATCGGGGCCAGGTTGAATTGTCGGTTTGGGGAAGGGATTTGCGCCGTTCATTTGTCGAAACTTTTTTTATGCAAACATTGACTCGTCTTTTATTTGTCGCTGCCATGACGCTTGTCTGGTGTGGCGCCTTCCCCCAAACCGGAAAACCGCGTGTAAGCCCGGCTCAAACGGAATCCTATACGATCGGAAAGGCCAAGATTACCATCGACTATAGCAGTCCCTCGGTGAGGGACCGGACGGCCATTTTCAATAACGTATCCGACCAATGGGGTGCTTTTAAGTATGACTCCACAAAGGACCAGTTACGGGTCGATGTCTTTCCCCGGGTTGCTGCCGACAGTATGGAGGTCCTGGCATATAACGTCACCAATGAGGGTTTTTCACTTAGCTGGGAGAAATTAGTGATTCCCGTACCTGTTAACTAACTGCTATGAAGCTAATCGGTTGTACTATACTGCTTATGGGCTTTGTTGGCTGCCTTTGGGCGCAAACGCCTGCTAAGGATTCGGCTTTTCTGAACAGCGTACGCGTCATTAAGGAGGTGGAGGTGGTGGGCAAGGGCCCTACCCTTCGCAGCGGTCTGGATAAGAAAGTCTTTGCCGTTAACCAAAGCCTGGTCAGCGTGGGCGGCTCCGCGGCCGACCTGATACAGAATATTCCGAGCCTCCAGGTAGACGGGAGCGGCAATATCAGTCTTCGTGGAGCGACAAATGTAAAAGTGTTGGTGGATGGCAAGCAATCGCTTATCGGCGGCGGGACGGTCGCGCAGATCCTACAATCCATTCCCGCGGCTTCCATCGATAAAATTGAGATCATCACCAATCCTAGTGCAAAATATGATGCTGGGGGACAGGCTATCATCAACATCATTCTTAAAAAGGGAGCCAGGTCCGGGTTTAACGGTGCGGCATCGGCATCCGCCGGGACAAGGGCGAACTATAATGGTTCGGGCAGCATCAGTTACCGGGCCGGTAATGTCGATCTTTATGGGAATTATTCCTTCCAACGAAAAAATACTTACAGCAATGGCTTTCAGAACATGACTTATCTGAACTCGGGAGATTCCACCTATTATTCCAGGGAGACTTTCCCTTCCACGACCATCACTGATGTGCATATCGCCCAGGTTGGGGTCGATTATCGATTATCGCCCCGGGACTTGCTCAGTCTCTCCGGGCTGTACAATTCTTCGACCAGGGATCGCCATGAATACCTGACCGTCGACAACCTGACGCAGCAGCAAACACCGACGCAGCTTAGCAACAGGGACAATATCACCCATGGTTGGACAACCAGTTGGGTGACTACTTTGGATTGGGCGCATACCTTTGCAAAACCAGGGGAGGAGCTGGATGTCGATCTTTCCTGGTCTACCGGTTCCGGCAGCAGTTTCCAGGTATACAATACCGATATCTACAATATCGATGGCCAGGTGGTCAAGCCTACGCCGGACATCCTGCAGGACACGAAAGGGGGAACAAACAGGAATTACAATATCCAGCTGGATTATAGCCTGCCTATCGGCAAGGGAGGGCGGTTGGAGGCAGGGGCGCGCAGTCAGATAGCGCTTGGTAACAACCGGCAATGGGATGCCAACTTCGATACGGTGAGCGGGGGGTACGTCCCTGATTTTTCTTTGATCAATTATTTTAGGACCAACACCCAGGTGCATGCGGTTTATATCAACTTCCGGCAGCAGCTTAAGTCCTTTACCATCCAAGCGGGTCTGCGGGGTGAGGCAGGGCGATTCGCCGCTACGTTACGCAACTATGATTCCGCCGGCGTGCTGGTGAGCACACCCATTCATGTCAACACCAACGGCCTTTATCCGGCTGTATTTTTGACCCGGCAGTTGGAGCACGCGCAACAGGTACAAATCAGCTATACCCGTCGGATCAACAGGCCGACGCCCCAGGAGATCGATCCTTTTCCGGATGTATCGGACCCGGTCAACTATGACGAAGGGAATACGACCCTCCGGCCGGAGGATATTAATTCCATTGAATTGACCTACAAGAAGAGCTGGTCTGCTGTCAATTTTACTTCGGGCTTTTATTATACCCAGGTGGATCATGTGATCAAGCATGTCCAGACCAACCCGGTCAACGACGTCACCTTTACCATTGCCGAAAACCTCCCGCGGGCAATCAATACTGGACTGGAGTTTATCGGTAACGTGCGGGTGACGCGGATCTGGAGTTTCACGGCGAATACCAATGTCTATGACCGGATCAATTCGGCGGCGCCGGCATTTGGGATCGTGGCGACGAGCGGCATCAGCTGGAACGGGAATATCACCAATGACTTTTCGCTGGCTAAGGGGTTGAGTGCGCAAATCAGGGCAGATTATAAGGCCAGTGAATTCATTGTGCAGGACAGGTACCGGCGGCTCTACGGATTTGATGCGGGGGCGAAGTACGATTTTGCGCACAATAAGGCGACGCTGTCCTTTAGCGCCCGGGATATTTTCAACACCCGGCGGTGGGCTTTTCTGCGGGTCAGCGACGGGCTGCTGCTGGACTTTCAGCGGGTCACCTATAGTGCGAGGGCTTTGCTGACGTTTACGTATCGTTTTGGGAGCGGGGGGGAGACGAAGCGGAAGGAGCGGGAGGTGCAGCAGGGTAAGCGGGTCGAGAACCGGTGAGCACTTCGCAAAAGTGTGGTACCCGCTGCTGCGCTAGGTCGCCTTGTCGCTCGTATTCCGGATCAGGCCGATACCGGAGAAGAAGAAGATGGCGCCGAGGATACTGAAGACCAGTATCTCTTTTATGCCTTTGTTGCTGCCCGTGCCATTGATGATAGCGATCGCGGCTATGATGAGGCCAATAATGCCCACTATGGACAGGATGATACCCAAAACTCGTTTTTCCATATACTACTTTATAAGGTTATTGCCTGAACAGGTAGGATGCAATTCTTAAGCCCGCCAGTCCCAGCACCAGCCCGATAATACCCTGCCACAATACCGTTGCGGGCGCGCCAAGATGTTGGGAGATGGCGCCGACCATCACGCTGCCGAGCGGCACCATGCCATAGACCGCCATCAGGAGGATACCGATCACCCGGCCGCGGAGGTGGGGCTCGGATTCGGACTGGACGATGATATTGCAAACGGTAAATTGGGAGACGGCGCCGATACCGACGACGGCTGCGAAGACAAGGGCCAGGGGGAAATTTGTAGCCTGCGAAAAACAGATCAGGCCGAGCCCCATAATGATGGTGCTGCAAAACAAGATCTTTCTCAACTGGGTGCCGGGTTTGCGGGAGGCGAGGAAGATCGTGCCGATGACCGATCCTACCCCGACGGCGCTGAGGATATAACCGAAAGTGGAGGCATTGCCTTTGAAAGTCACCCGGGCAAATACCGGCAGGACGGTGGCAAACGGCAGCACCAGGAGGCTGACGACGGCCAGCATCCCGATGACGAAGCCGATCGACGGCGTTTTTGTCAGGTACTCAAAAGCCTCGGCGAATTCCGCCCAGATGTTCTTACCAGATCGTCGCCGCGGCGGGGCGGCGGGTAGTTTCATGAGGAGCAGGGACAGGAGCACTGCGCCGAAACTGGCCGCGTTGGCGAGAAAACAGACGGGTGCGCCGAATACGTTCAGGATGATGCCCGCTGCGGCGGGTCCCAGCAACTGTGCGAGGTTGGCTGTGGCGGTCGTCAGGGAAAGGGCATTGGGCAGATCGGCGGGGTCGGCGACGACGTCATTGATGAGCGCCTGCCGGGCGGGTACATCGAAGGCGTTGATGATACCCAGGAGCACGCTGAGGGTCAGGATCTCCCAGACGACGGTATGGCCGGTGTAGATGAGGATGGCCAGCAGGACCGCCTGGATGATCGAGGTGATCTGCGTGATCCTGATGATTGTATACTGGTTGTACCGGTCGGCTGCGACTCCGCCCGGGATGGAGAAGAGGAAAGAGGGGAATTGTTCGGCGAAGACGGTGACCCCGAGTAAGAAGGCGGAATGGGTGAGGGAATAGATCACCCAGACGACGGCGACGCGTTGCATATAGGTCCCGAACTGGGAGACGGCCCTGCCGGTAAAATATAGGGTGTAGTTGAGGCTGCGGAATGCCCGGAACAAATGCAAGTCACTGAGTTTTTTCACTGCGGCTGTTGGTTCAAAAAACGGTAAAAATAAGTGACATTTTCAATATGGCGGAAAATGCGTATCTTTAGTTATCCTTTTAAATTCCCCATTTACATCCATCTCCCGTGTTGCCATGAAACATTTTTTTATTCATGCGTTAACGCTATGCCACACTATCGTTTTAAGGCGGCCTGTGAAGCCGACGTTTTGTTACTGAGAAATAAGCTGTCCGATGCCGAATTCGTGATGGAAAGAGCTGGCTCCGAGCTGGAGGTCGTAATCATTATCGATGCTCCGCTTGAACAAATCCGTCATGCAATGAGGACGATCCCCCATGCCGAACGCATGATGGAAACGCTCTCTCGGCGCTATCTGCGTGTCGGGAGCTGCCCTGTGGATGCGGCGTGTTCTTTTTCCGAGAATTAGCACTTTGGGCATTCCGGGTATTTTTCCTTTTTTTTTGCCGCGCCATTTTGGGCTTTCCCGATGTTTTCCTGTATTTTAATATGGCATGAGAAAACTCAGGAACTGGCCATGGGTGCCGTTTGCCTTGCTCGCCGTGGGCATCGGGCTCTATCCATCGATATATTATCTGACGGATATGAGCCGTACGGGTCTTCTGGCAGGCAAGCCCCTTGCGGTGAAGAGCAGCCTTGTCTGGCACACGCTCTTCTACGTGCATATCACTTTTGGCGGAATAGCTTTATTAATTGGGTGGACGCAGTTTAGTTCGAGATTGCGGGCCAGGTATCTGTCGATACACCGAAGGGTGGGAAAGGTCTATGTGGTCGCTGTTTTGTGTAGCAGCTGTGCGGGTTTTTATATCGCGCTTTTTGCGACGGGGGGAATCATCTCTGTTCTTGGTTTCGGGTCGCTGGCGTTGATATGGTTATATACCGATATCATGGCGTATTCGCAGATCCGCCGGTTGAATATTCCCGAGCATAAGAAATGGATGATCCGCAACTATGCGCTCACCTTTGCGGCCGTTACACTGAGGATCTATTTGCCATTGATGGTGCCGTTTCTTTTTCACGGCGATTTTATGGCGGCATACCGGACCATATCGTGGTTGTGCTGGGTGCCGAATTTGGTGGTGGCCGAGCTCATTATCAGTTGTAACAAAAAAGTATCGGTGATTTAATAAAAGTGCCTAATTTGTTTTCACGAATTTCAGGTGCATCACCCTGTCGCCATTCAGTTCGAAGCCCGTGATCTGGTTTTTGGTATTGCGCGTGATATGGATGTGGTTCATGAACCAGAAGTCGTCGAGGAGGTGGTCGTCTCCATACAGGACCAGGGGCGAATCGCTGTATTTTGCATTGCTTAGGAATAGCCGATGATTGTTGAGACCGATCCGGTAGTTACAATCCAGTTCCGGGCAATAATAGGTGCCGGTATAAGCGGACAGTTGGCGATCGGTTTTTGCGGCGGTATCGTATTTTTCTAAATGCAGGTGATTACCCGTGGGCCAGTATTCATCGGTGACGATGCGATCGGGGCCGGAGCCGGCGCCTCCGCTGGAGCCGGAGCTTCCGCCGGAGCCGGATGCGGCGCTGGAGCCGGGGCCGGGGCGGGTGCTGGAAAATTTGAAATAGAGGGTCGTGTCGGTGAAGAGTTCATAGACCTCGTCACCGGTCTCGATGAGCAAATGGTATTTGCCGTTGGGTGTTATCCCATACAATTTTCGGTCCCTGACGGCAAAGGAAAAGCGGGTACCATCATTAGCGATATACGCACCGGCGTACTTTTTTACACTTTGGGTATCGGTGATGATAGCCAAGGCGCTGTCCCGGCGAGAGGAATAGTCCTTTCTTTTGGGCGTGTTATCTTTGATGAACAGTTTCGCCAACTGCTCGTTCTTACGTTGGGCATCGGTATTGCCGAGGTTACTGAAAACGATAAAGCCCAGTTTTAAATCGGGAAAAATGCTGACAAAGGTCTGGTAGCCGATATCTACCCCGCCATGTTGATAACGTTTCTGTCCGTACAGGCTGTCCGCCACGATCCCCTTTGCGTAGTACCGCCTTTTTGTGCCGTTGACGAGAACCGGCTCCGTCAACTCCTCGATGTCCTTTTCGTTGCCAATTTTGGGGGCATAGAAGTTCATGATCCATTTGCTCATGTCGTCGACATTGCTGAAAAGGCCGGCCGGTCCGACGGTCGAATAGTTGAGCATGGCATTGGCGTAATGATCCTGTGCTTGTTCGATGGGGGTATACCCATAGGACCGGTTGGGGAGGATCTCGGTATAGTCGTCGCGAAAATGGGTGTGTGTCATGCCGAGCGGTTTGAAGATAGCCGAGTCCGTAAATTGGCGCAAGGACTGGCCGCTCACGGTTTTGACGATTTCTGCGAGCAGCGTGTAATTGCTGTTGGAATAGCTCCAATCGGTCCCGGGTTTAAAGTTCAGGGCCTGTTGCTTAGCGAGTATTTTGAGGATTTGGTCTTGGGTGACCACATCATCGAGGCGGGTACCCGCTGTGACGAGCATTTCCCATTGATCGCGGATGCCGCTGGTGTGGTTGAGCAGGTTGCGGATGGTGATCCTTTCCTTGAGGTCGGGGAACCAGGTCAGGTATTTATGGATGTCGTCATCGAGGCTTAGTTTGCCCTGTTTTTGCAGCAACAAAATGGAGTAGGCGGTGAATTGTTTAGCAACCGAAGCCATGTGGAAAATAGTTTCAGGGGTGATCGGAACGTTGTATTCCAGGTTGGCCATGCCGTAGCCTTTTGCGACAATTAGCGAGTCGTTCCTCACCACTCCTATGGCGCAGCCTGGGCTGGAGGTTTTGTTCCATTGGCTGAAAAGGCTATCGATCCGGGCGGTGATGTCTGGCGGGAGCGGCTGGGCGGTAGCGGTTTGGAGGGCGATGGCGAGCGCGGTGCAGGTTAGGAGGCGTTTGAAGTGAGTATGCATGGAGGGTAGTTGAAGATCGAATATACATAATTATTACATGCATAAGTCTTAAATGTATTAAAAATCTTAATTTAGTCCCAATAGTACAGGGACTGGGCATTTCCGCCGATGTTCTTTTGTCGTAGAAAGGGGAGTCTCCTGTGCCGGCGGCGGCGGATGGAGGGCTTGGATTAGGGATTATGCAATTACGTCAACAATTTAAGGTGTCCATATACACGAAGCAACGGCATCCTCTGAGAGACGAATCAGTAGCCATCAGCTTCTGTTGCATCCTGGCTTCCTGGCTGGCCATCTTCTGCAGGTACTTTTGGGTCTGCGAGCTTAATTGGTTGTTGAGCCCGGAGAGTTTTGCCTGTAGTTTCCCAAATAGGCCACTAGGATAGTTAAGCAGCTTAGTCGTAGCGGAGTCCGCCGACTGAGCGTGGGCAAAACTGAGGGCAAGACATAAGAATGCCGCCCCGCAGAAAGCAGGAAATTTTGGCATAGCCAGCATTTAGGGGTGACACTACCGGGTCAGGAAGCGTCTATCAGAGCAATAGTGGTTGGGAAAAATGTGAAGGGAGAAAACTGAGGAGGGGCGCGCAGAAGCCTGCAGGCGGAAACGTAGAAGTTTCTCATGTTAGCGTCGGTTTAGGTTCAGGTGAAATGATTAATTCGGGGGGCAGGATTCTGTGTATCTAAGTAATGGATATTTTTTAAAATAACCAAGCGTTTTCTCTTAACGAAAGCGTTTAAATGCAGCCGTTACGCAGTCATCCAATGCCTTTGTCAGGCACAGGCTGATCAAAATCTGCTGTAATTGTGCAGATAACGTAGATAAAAGTATCGCTATTGGATATCTTTGGTATATTATCTTACAAAAAATACCGTGAAAAAACCGGAAGGTTTTGCGAAAATTCGCAAACAGATTTATCCGGATCGCCGCGCTGGTAGATGGCGAGTTGAAACGGATGCCGAGGACGACCGGTCTTGCCGATCTAGTGATCAACAGGCCGGGGCGATGACGCTTGCGTATCGGCAATTTTTGGCGCCACCGAGTCAACCTGGCCCTTTTGGCTTTTTTGCTGGCGGCGGAAATAGCCGCGGAGGAGAAAGTTATGTTGCAGGGCTACCATGTCCTGGCTGAACGCGGCTGTGCCTTGCTGCGTGTTGGTGAGAATGGCGTTCATTTTTTTGGTCATTCCGGAGTCTTTTAGCAGGGCGGACAGGGGGCCATTCCCGTGGTCGAGCTGACCCTGAATGGTCGCTACGGTCCTAACCAGCTTTTGCGCGATGAGCTCGGCCGTGTCGCTGGTCGCTCTTATGCTTATTAAAGATGCTTTCAGATCCGAAGCGAAGGCGGTATCCATCAGCAGGGAGCCGATCGACCCCTTCCCTTGCCGTACATCCCTGACGATATTGTGCAGATCGCCGGCGGTAGCATCGATGGCCGCGGTGGCCTGCCGGATATTCATGAGCGTTGTATTCAAATTGACGACGAGGCGCCGGTCGTCGAGGACATCCCAAAGCGCGGAGCTGCTGTTGAAACGCGTTATCGTGCGTTTCATCTCCACGGAAATATCCTCGACATTGTTATTGATCCTGGAAAAGGTCTGCAGCATTTCGTCGGGATTTACCGCTTTCCGGGTCTGCAGGAGGTCGCCCGGTTCGGCGCCGGGAGCAGCCTCATTTCCGGCGACTATATTGATGATCCGGTTGCCGATCAGGCCCTCCGAACCGATATACACATGCGCATCCTTGTGGATATAGGGCCGCATTGCCATTTCGATCAACATCCCCACTTCAATTGTCGTGTCGTCAAGCAGTTCTATACTCTTCACGGTGCCCGCCTGCAGGCCGGAAAACCTGACATTGTCCCCCTTTGCCAGCCCCTGCAAGTTTCGGAACCTGGCTTTCAGTTCGAAGGTCGATCCAAAAAGATCCCGGCTCTTTCCGATCACATATAAGGTCATTATAAACAGGGATAATCCTGCGACCACCATTACACCGAGTTTTATGTTCTTGTTATTGTGGACCATTGTATTGGATATAATTATTCAAAAAATCCTCTTACTTCTTCCTCGGTTGACTGTTCCAGTTCCCGGTAAGTTCCGTCGGCATGGCATTTTCCATTGATGAGGACCGCTATCCTGTCGGCAACGAGCTTAACGCAATGCATGTCGTGAGAAATAATGATCGATGTCGTTTGAAATCTCTTCTGGAGGTCTACGATTAATTCGCTGATCTCTTTTGCAGTAATGGGATCCAGGCCGGTAGTGGGCTCGTCGTACAGGATGATCTCCGGTTTCAGGATGAGGGTCCTGGCCAAAGCGATCCGTTTGGCCATCCCGCCCGACAGTTCTCCCGGCATCATATCCACCGTATAGGCCAGCCCCACACTGTTTAGTGCATCCATGACCCGGTCATTGACGTCCTGCCGTGTCAAACCGATCCAATGCCGTTTTAGCGGGAATTCCAGATTTTCCCTGATGGTCATGGAATCGTATAAGGCGTTATTTTGAAAAAGGAAGCCCACTTTTGCTCTCATCTTGTCCAATTCCAGGTGATCTAATTTCGGGACGTCCTTATTGAACACCAATATATCGCCGCTATCCGGTGTCAGTAGGCCGATGATACATTTGATCAACACGGATTTACCCGCACCCGATCTTCCCAGGACGACTACGTTCTCCTGTTTTGCGACCGAAAGATCAAAGCGATCCAGGATAACCCGGGTACCGAAGGTTACACATAATTGTTCGATCAGTATGACCGGTTCGGGGGAGATCATTTGTGTTGCCGGGGCGGCTGATACCGTCGGAGCGTCCATGGTTTTCAATTTAATCCGAGCAGGTCTGTGATCTGCACGGCGATCAGGTCGATGAAAAATATGGATACCGAAGCAATCACCACCGCAGTATTGGCTGCCTTGCCGACCCCTTCGGTGCCCTTTGCAGCGTTAAAGCCTTTGTAGCAGCCGATGAGACCGACCGCGAAGCCAAAGAAAAATGTTTTGACGAAGGCGGGCAAGACATCGCCAAATTTCAGAATTCCCATGACCTGGCGAAAAAAAAGGGTGAAGCTGGTATTCGACCGGATATTCATGCCCACAAAGGAGCCATATAAGGCCACGGCATCGGCCAGTATGACGAGGATCGGCAGTGTGAGGGTGGCTGCTGCCACTCTTGTCACGACCAGGTATTTGAACGGGCTGGTACCGCTGACCTCCATGGCATCGATCTGCTCCGTCTCTTTCATCGACCCGAGTTCGGCGCCCATGCTGCTCGCGATCTTTCCGGCAAAGATCAATGCCGTAATGATGGGTCCGATCTCCCTGATGATAGCGATGCCCACCATCTGAGGCAATTGCGATTCGACGCCGTATTGGACCAGGGCCGGACGCAGTTGCATCGTCAGGACCATGCCCACAATAAATCCCGTCAGCCCCACCAGCGGGAAAGAGGTATAGCCGGTGAAATAGCACTGCTTTAGGAACTCTTTGAATTCGTAGCCGGCTTTCCCCCTTTCCCGAAAATAACGCAAGGCAAAACTTGCCATACCGCCGGTCTCATTCAAAAACTGGTTTAACTGGTTTAGTTTGGACGTTCGTATCATGGTTGCCGAGTTCAATCGAAGTTATACAAGGAAAACGACGCGGGCAATGTACGAATGACGGCGTTTCATGTATGGTTTTTGTTAATACGCGACCGCGTCAGGTTTTAAAAATCCGCATCCAACACGATCCGGTAGGCCGCTTTCCCGCTTTCGATCTTCCCGATGGCTTCGTTGACCTTACTCATTGGAAAGTGTTCGGTGACGGGTGCGATCTTGTGCTGCGCCGCGAATCGCAGCATTTTGTCCATGACGCCCCTGGATCCACCGAGATTAGTAGTCAGCGAACGCTGGCCCAGCAACAGGAGGAGCACCGAGACCGGGATCGGCTCCGGGAGGATGGCGACGAAATGCAGTTTGCCGTTCGGTGCGAGGAGCTGGATGATCTTGTCCCAGTCCAGGGGCGCGGCCACCGTTATGATGATCAGGTCGAATTTACCGGCCAGGGGTTTCCAGCTGTCCACGTCTTTACTGGGCACGACGGTTGTGGCGCCGAGCCGTTTTATTTCCTCGGCCTTGGCTGGAGAGTTCGAAAATGCCGTGACTTTGGCGCCCCAGGCGGCGGCGAATTGGAGCGCTAGATGGCCGAGGCCGCCGATGCCGAAGACCCCGATCTGGCTGGTCGGCCGGATGCCCAGCTCCATCAGGGGTGCAAAGACAGTTATGCCGGCGCACATCAGGGGACCGGCGTCACGGGTATCGAGTTCTTCCGGAATGGGCATTGTCCAGATCCAATGCGCCCTCACTCTTTCCGACCAGCCGCCATAGTTACCCCAAATGGTAGCCTGCGAATTTATGCAGAGGTTTTGGTTACCATTGAGACAGGGATCGCAGTAACCGCAACTGGCTTTGAACCAACCTACCCCCACTTTCTGGCCGATGCTAAGCCCTTTTTCGGCGGCTATAGCGCCCATGGCAACGATCCTGCCCGTTATTTCGTGACCGGGTACGAGCGGGAAGACGGTCAGCCCAATGTCGTTGGCAATGAATCCGAGATCCGTGTGACAGATACCACAGTTTTCCACTTTGATCTCTACTTCTTCCGCCGCCAGCAGAGGCATGTCATAAGTGAAAGGTTGTAGTTCGCCTTTTCCCTTGAGTACGGCCCATGCTTTTACTGTTGCCATGCTATATTGATTTAATTGTTTTAGATCGTCTCTTTGGGATCGAGACGCCCTGGAATCACTACCGATCAGCTCGTTCAAATGTTTTAAAAAGTTATCCCGGGAGGTGCAATTTTTTTCTTCAATGTGGCAACAAATTGTTGGGTTAGTGCAAGTGGCTGGGAAGGTCAATCCTCGGGATAGAGGTCTTCGGAAGAGAGCAGCACTTCTTCGAGATCCAGGTCTTCCTGGATGTTGCGCATGACGTCGTCACTGACGTCATTATTGTCCCGCAAGCGGATGAGCTCGGCCCTTTCCGCGGCAATCATTTCCTGACGAATATCTACCATCGCTTCGCTATTACTTGTGTTTGCCAGAGGATCGGTCTGCAGGCCATTTTTTTCCAACCGCTGCAGACGGAAGCCATATTTTCCCCTCAGCTTGTCGGCCAGGGGCTGCGCGATATTCCTTTCTGCAATGACGGCGTCGAGACGGGCCATGCCGGCCCTTGCGGATATGAGCCGGGCATTCGCTTCTTCTTTGTCGGCGGTACCGTCGACACCCAATTTCAGCAACCGGATCACCGGTTTGAGCGAAAGCCCCTGTACAACCAGGGAGACGAGTATCACGCCAAAGGTGAGGAAGATGATCAGGTCCCTGCCCGGAAACGGCGTACCCGTTGCAGTGACCAGGGGCAGCGCCAACGCTATCACGAGCGAGTCGCCGCCACGCATACCCGCCCACCCTACAAACAACACCGCTTTCCAGGGCGGACGATCCCCTTTTTTTCTGCGCCGCTTTCTTACCAGGTATGGCAGGTAGGCCCCGGGAAACATCCAGGCGATGCGGACGACGATCAGCACCACACTGATGATGGCCGTATACAACAAGATCAATGAAAAAGAATGTGTACCGATGGATTTACGCACCGTCGGCAGTTCCAGGCCAATGAGAATAAAGATCAAACCCTCCAAAATGAACACCAGCATCTGCCACATCGCCTCGTTCTGGATACGGGTGCGGGCGGATACTAGTTTCGGGCCTTGCCTGCCCAGGTAGAGACCTGCGGCCACTACCGAGATCACGCTGGCCAACCCCAACCTTTCGGCAGGAATAAAAACGGCGAATGGAGTGAGCAGGGAAATGGTGTTCTCCACCACGGGCCCTGCGCTCACCCAGCGGCGGATCCGGCCGATGAGCCAGCCCATGGCAAGCCCGAATGCGACCCCACCCGCACCGGTGAGGATAAAACGAAGTCCGGCGGCGGGGAGCGAGAATGTCCCGGCAACAACAGCCGCGACACCCATCCGATAGGCCACCAGCGCGGTAGCATCATTGACCAGGCTTTCCCCTTCAAGGACCGTATTGACGGTGATGGGCAACTTCAACCGCCGGGTGACCGCAGTCACCGCCACCGCATCGGGCGGCGAGACGATGGCGCCCAGGACAAAACCCGAGCCCCAGGACATCCCCGGGATAAGCGCATGGGCCGCCCAGGCAACAGCACACATGGAGACCAGCACCAACCAGAAAGCCAGGAGCGAGATGGAAGGGAGGTTACGCCGAAAATCACGAAGAGAAGTATTCAGTGCCGCCTCGTAGAGGAGCGGAGGAATAAAGATGAGGAACACCACCCCCGGATCGGCCTGGAAGCGGGGTAATCCCGGCGTGACCGCCAGCAGTAACCCACCCACCACCAGCAAGACCGGTTGAGGAATGGACAGCCGGGTCGATACCAGTCGTAAGATGGCAGTCACCGCGAGGAGGATGAGGACAAGCTCCAAACTTTCCATTTGGAAAAGATACAAAAAAGCTCGCTAATTTATTGAGAACTAGCATATTTGGAACATAATTTCGTACTTTCAGGAAATAGCTTGAAACGCAGATTTGATGTCAACTTTAAAAAGTATCAGCCCTCTTTTATTGGTAGTCGATCTCGATCGATCCATTGCATTTTATACCCAGGAATTGGGGTTCAATATCGATTTTCGATATGAAGACTTTTATGCGGGCGTGATAATTAATGGATACACCATTCATCTAAAATGTGGCAAGCCGACCAAACAGGAAAGAGAAAACCGGAAAGCAAATGAAGACCTGGACCTCATTTTTTCAGTTGAGGGTATCCGAGAATTGTACGACGTCATGATAACGAAGTCCGTCAATATCATTCAGCCCTTAAGGGAGATGCCTTACGGCCAGGAATTCTATATCAGCGACCCGGATGAGTATCTCATTGCCTTTATTGGGTGAATTCATGGACCAATATAAAGTTCTCAAGCCCGGGAAATTGAGACATTAAAGGTGGCACAAGATTTATAGCATAAAGAGATAGGGAGCCTTAATGAAATGAAAGAGTCGCAAATCATACCGTTTTTGATCTTTGCCGCCATCGCGTTTATCTATTTATGGTCCAGCACTGGATTTAAAAGAGATTGGACAAGGAAGTGCATTGCTGTCAAAGGCGGCCGGATAAATGTTCTACTTTTTATTTTTATAGTCTTCGTCGTCTTAGCCGCCCTTGTAAAAACGACGATGTGAGCGTTTTTCCTTATCTTCTTCTGAAGATAAGGAAAAGGATTATGATTACGACTAATGTTCCGATACCTATATACATGTTATCAATTTTCAGTAACACACTAAAAAAGCGTGCCACGGATCGCTTTTTTAGTTTTCTGACAAATGGACGACCGTTATTGCTGCGCCGTTGCGGGGCTGATGACCGAAGCCACTTCATAGATGTTCGTGATCGGAAATCCGCCTTTCTTAGCATGCTCCCTCAACAATTCCTCATTCTCCGCCTTATAGACGCAGAAGACCTTGTCGCCCGTTACATAGCTTTGTATCCATTGGATGGACGGGCCCATGGTATTGAGGACGGAACAGGATGTTTTGGAGATGTCCTTCAACTTTTCGGCAGTAAATGCGCCTGCACCGGGAATGTCCCGCTCGATCACATACGTTTTAAGTTTGGGGGATGCGGTCGCGGCAGGAGTCTGCGCATGGAGGGCAAAAACAATGACCAGCATCGAAGCGGTCAGCACAAACAAATTCTTAGCAATCTGTGTCATAACGTGAAGTTTTATGTTTTGGAATGATACAAATCTACTGTAGATCGATCCCCCACCCCTATAACAGATTACCCAAAGAATAGTAAATTCAGACCATTTGCAGGTAGGCGGCAGGCAGCACGCCAAATTCCTCTTTGAAACATTTGGTGAAATAAGACGGGCTGGTAAAGCCGGAATCAAAAGTCACCCCGGCAATGGAAGAGGTCTGCTTTCTCAATAGTTCGCGTGCTTTGTCGAGACGGAACCGGCGCAACAATCCATTTGGTGACGTATCCCATAATTCCATCGTCTTACGGTACAGCTGCGACTTGCTCATAGCCGTAGCCCGGCCAAACTGCTCTACGCCGAATCCCGGGTCCTGCCAATGCTTTTCCAACGTATCGGACAGCGAATTCATCAGGTTCTCCTCTTTCTGGGGCAGGGCCGATAGTTGTTTGCTGTGACGCGGGTAAAAATCCGGCCCCAACAGGTTCTTTACCGATACACTCAACGCTATTCTGCCACCGCTATTTACGCCGCATAGCCGCCTGGCCAGTTGTAATGCATCTCCGAAGAGCCGGTCACTGGTCTCAACCGGATCGCCGCCGCTGACCGCCAATTGCAGCGAATTTTTATGTTCATTGACGTCGGGTAGACTCGCGCCGATACCCAACGCGCAGTCCACCGCCCCGGTAGCGGATGCAAAACTGGCGGCCCATCCCCCGCCCTCATGTTCAACAATCCTGCCGCCATGCCTGCCCACGCCTTCCCTTACCGCCGCCTGCTGTTTGTCCAACAGCTTTTCCGATGCCTCCTGCCCCAGTCGATGGCGAAGCAAGATATGATCGACGGTATCGGCTACCAGCAGTATGCGGTAGGCAGGCTCACTGAATACTTTTAAACCATTGCCAGTAGTGACGGCATCCTGCGGATCATGGATCCGCCCCAGGAAGGATTGCACAATATCATGACTTACTTCGAGAATTTTGTGCGGGATCAACCCGTGCGCATTTTTGTGCATCTCTACCACCGTGCCTTTATCAGGAGCGTCAATCAGGCAGAAGACTGCCCCACGCGGTTCGTCCACCCAGTACGTCATGCATTTACAATGATGGTGCGCTTGTATATGCAGGTCTTTTTGGTGCGCCTCCGCAACGTCGAATGCCGCAACGCCGGGGATGTAGTGAACATCCATATAAATAGGCATGTCAGGAAGTTTGAGTGCCTAAATATATAAATTTATTTTCATATCATAAACTCCGGCGTTTATGGTAAAGAGGAGTATATTCGTTAGGAGGGTGCCCGGCTGGTAAAGATCCGGATAATTTGACTGATATGGAAGAACGTAAAAATTTCAATACGACAAAGGTGGCGCGTATGTCGCAACTTTTCCCGCAGGCCGTCATTGCCGATAAATTTATCTTTCTTTCGGGAATGCCGGGGTTGGACCCGGTTTCCGGGTCGCTTGTCAGTGCGGACTTCGAAGCGCAAACGAGACAGTGCTTTTCAAATATCAAGGCGGTATTGGAGGAGGCAGGCAGTAGCCTGGCCAAAATTGTTAAAACAACGGTCTTTGTTGTTGCCGGAAACGATTTTGGCGTCCTAAATAAAGTGTATAGCGAATTTTTTCCCGAAAATGCGCCCGCACGGAGCGCTCCACAGGTTATGCCGTTTCCGGCAGGTATTCTGGTATCGGTGGAATGTATTGCGCTGCGCTAAGCCTTGTCTTTGCCCTTGACGATGGCTGTTATGAAATTGCTTATATTTAGAATGGTTTCAGGCATTATATAAACTCACCATATGCGACAGCTCACCTATGCGCTCTGGCTCAAGAACACTACCGACTTCTCGACCCACCCGGGTCTTATAAACGTCGTCACTGCGTCCTTTAACGGCGAGAGTCACTTCAGAAGCCGGTACACCTTTATGCATCATCCACCCGAATTGACCTTCGACATACAACAACTTACCCAACTGATCACCAACTCCGGCCTGCTCGTCAACGACCAAAGCTTTATTGCCCTGGTCCAGTTCGGCGCAGTCAAATCCTATACGGCCAATATCAACCTCCCTAAGTATGGCGACGACTCCTTTATCCGCTTCATCGCTTATGGTGGTGAGCTGGTCGCTCAACAGTTCGATTTCAGCGGCACGCATTTTATCAACCTGACCATTAAAGTAAACTCACTCCGGAATGTCTTCCTGACCGGGTCGAGCCCGATAGTGAGGAATTGGGACCCCCTCAACCCCATCCCGCTGCCGTTTACAGGTGACGGCAGGGATCGTTCCTGGACACTCACCCTTCCCATGATCCCCGGCGAAACCCTGGAATATAAATTCCTCAATGCCCACGGACAATATGAACCCGGCCCCAACCGGCACTATACCGCAGGCGCAGACGATGCGCAGATCAGCATCGACCTGCCATGATCCCCGGTACGAACAACGGGCCGATCAGCATCGACTTATAATGATTCCCCCCGGGATTTGTCTTTCATGATGGTGAAGGAGAATTTCTTCCCCACGCTTGAGGCCGCCATCGACACATCCGTTGTCGCATCCAGCAGATTTGACTTTGTAGTGGACACATACACCATGGAGTTTTGGTGCGGCTGCTTTTCCGAATCCAGGTAATCCTTCGGGAGGAACGATCTCTGTTTCATCGCCTCATTTAAATTGGCCACATCGGCCTCGCTCGCAGCAAGGAGCTTGATGGAAGTAATAAAGATGGGCATAGCAATCGGTTTGTGCAAGTACAAGAATGGAAACCAGCAATACAAAGGTAGAGAACCTTTAAACAGAAAATCCCCTGGCACATAAATTTATGTTTGTCCCTGGAAACCGGGATCGACGATCTCATCTTAATTACAATAAAACACTTATTATGGCAACAACTACATCCAGCCCCTCAACGGGCACAGCACAGCACTCCAAACTACAGGAATTCTTTGTCCAACAGCTGCAGGACATCTATTGGGCCGAACAGAAATTGGTGAAAACCTTGCCCAAGATGGCGGAAGCCGCGCATTCGGCGGAGCTGCGCCAGGCCTTCGAAAGCCATCTCACCGAGACCGAAACCCATGTGAGCCGCCTGGAAAAGGTATTCGGGCTCCTGGGCCAGGAGTCGAAAGCCAGGAAATGCCGTGCCATGGACGGGATCGTCGATGAAGGTAAAGAGCTGATCGACGAGACGGAAGAGAATACCGCCCAAAGGGACGTCGGCCTGATCTTCGCCGGACAAAAAGCGGAACATTATGAGATCGCCACTTACGGCGGATTGATCCAGCTTGCCAAGACCCTGGGTTACCAGGACGTTTCCGAGCAATTGGCCGCCACCCTCCAGGAGGAGAAAAAGGCCGACAGCACGCTCACTTCGATCGCCGAGCATGCCAATGTAGCCGCCAGCGAGGAGCCTGCTGACAATTAGGAGGTCGGCGAATAGGGGCCTGCAGACGATTTGAGAAACCAGTCGGGGAACAGGAGCCTTGCCGACGAATAACAGCATTTGATAAAAAGTGATGGGCCGGTGGTAGCACCGGTCTATTGCTTTTGGGCCATGTCCAGCGTATGCTGGATCGACCGGGTGCTTTGCCAACCCTGATGGGTGGGGATCACAAAGGCCGGGTTGGGAAATTTGGCCTGTAGCCGGCGGATGGTTGCCGCATAGGCCCCCAGATTGCCGTCGCCTGTGAAACCCAGGTCGGGAGCTTCGACGCCTTTTATCAGGCAGCCGCCATAGAGCACCCGGTCTTTGCCGAACCAGACGACGATATTGTCCCGCGTATGCCCTTCCCCCGGATAGAAGGTTTGGAGGGTGTAGCCGCCGACGGTGAAGGTCGTGTCTTTGTCGAAGAGGAATTCCGCCCGGGGCTTGCCGTTCGCCAGCGATAAGGAATCCGTCAGCCGCGTGGTGTAGGTTTTTATGCCTTTGGACCGATAATAATCCAGCCCGGCTGTTTTGTCTGAATGCCAATGGGTGGCTATGCAGAGCACCACGTCCTGATGATGGCGTTGCCGGATGGTATCGAGGAGGGGTTGAAATTGGGTCGTATCCCAGGGCGTGTCTATGAGTACCACCCCTTCGGGGGTTACCAGGTATAGACCGTTGGCGGGGTAAGGTTGTCCACCCGCCTGGCCCCAGGTGGTGTAGACGTAAAAATTAGCTGTCAATGGAGCGATTTTCAGGGGTGGATGCTGCTGCGCCTGACAGGTGCCCCGGGTAAATGCGGCGAGTGTGGTCAATAGGATCAGTAATTGTCGCATAGGTGAAAATTACGGAAATCATTATTTTTAGCCTATGAAAGAACAGAAATTATTCATGGTGCTGGTCGGCGCCACGCCCAAAGGTCGTCATACGGAACAGCACGATGTGTTTTTTGGGATCGGAGAGTCGCTACGCCATCTTGTACCGGCCATCGAGGCATTCTGGCCGGAGGCAAATGGCCGGGTTCATATCGACGCGTGGAGGGAAGTCACTTATGTTGACGGTCATGCCGTGCAGGTGAGGGCGCGGGGTGAGGCGGATGGCAGCACCGATAAACTTTACTTTATCAACCTGGGCGGCTATAAACCAGGGGAGTTTGAGGAATATCACTACAAGACGATCATCGCGGGTCCCGAAAAGGGCACTGCTGTCAGAAGATCAAAGGAGACCACGTTTTACAAGCATGTTGGCTTTAAAGGAGCCGAATCCCATATCGACGACAAATATGGGATCGACGTGGATGATGCCCACGAGATCTCGGATATTCTGCCCCAGGATACAAAGGGGACGTTTATGTTGGAAGTTGTGCCTGTTACGAGCGGAGTGGAAGATGAGTTGCACATTGGGTATCTAATGCTGGCTAAACTTAAATAAAAAGCGCCAACCGGAGCTGGCGCCTGTATATGGTGAGTTGTATCGTTTAGACGGCCTCGTCAAATTTCGATTTTGCGTTCCGGAACGCTTTTGAACCCTTCTGCCAAAGATCTTCTGCGGCATCCGAGGCCTTGTCCTTGGCATCGTCAAAGCCTTCACGAAATTTCCGCAATGTCTCCGAGCCTTTGTCGGGAGCGACGATCAGACCAATAGCGACACCGGCGAGCAGACCTAAAAGAATCTTATTCATAATGAAAGTTTTTGCTGTTATAAAATCTATTTTCTTTTTCTATTGCCGAAATAATGCCAAATTCATTCACACCCCAAAAATCCCGAAAGATCGTGCGGTCGACATCATTTTTACAAGATCTGGGGAAATGAGGCAAATTTACCCCAGCCACTCCCTATTGCGGGAAAGGCTCGATCCTTGTTCTACAAAGGGACTATGCTAAGGATTAGATCGACTATCGAAGATGAGCCCCTTGCCGGGCGATAGGGTGGAAATGCATCCAATTCTCTTCCTCCTCGGTAGGTTTCAGAAGGTATTTTTCGCCGACAAAGCAGGGCTTGTTGAGCCGGCCGCTAAGCGTCGAGGCTATTTTTAATTTGATCTCGTTCCTTTCCTGGTCCACATGAAGGTATCCGCCGGACTCCCAGATGACCGGCTGATCGAATGTGATCGGGCCGACCTCACCGTCACCCACCACCTGGATAAGGTATTCCTTTCCATTTAAATTTTCTTTGACCCTGATAATGGCATAATAAGAGATGCCCCTTATCGAGAACTGCAAATCTATACGCTCCATAACCTTAGATGTTAAGTGTTTAGGTCGAACCAACATTTTTATCTGCAAATCCTGGGCCGTGATAAGGAGTGCTCATTCCATACGAATAGACGCGGTGGCGGCCGGGAAGCCGCAGGGCTCGAGGGTTGGATTTAGTCGAAGATGTTATTGTTGAGATGCTTGAACGCCTCCATGGCGCCCATGTATTCACAGGTTCGCGCGCCTGCTTTATTGGCGTTGGCGATGATATGGCGCCATTGCGGGATGTCGATCTGGCTAAGGGGTTTGTCGGCGGCGGAAAGTTGGTAGAGGACGGCGCCTACGAATGCATCACCGGCTCCCGTCGTATCAACCGGTATGACCGGTATGCTGGGGATGATCTCCGTTTTGTCGTCGTGGCGAAAGAGCGTTCCTTCCTTGCCAAGGGTGATTGCGAAGATGGCCCGGGTCTTGGCCATCAGGACCTTGATCGCATCGGTGAGCGTCGCCTTGCCGGTGATCAGCATGGCTTCTTCATCGCTCAACTTGAAAAAATGACAGGCGTCCAGGAAATTCCAGGAGTGATCGACGAATTCACGGGTGTTGTCACGAAACAAGAGGTGGCGGTAGTTGGGATCGAAGCTGATAAAGATGTTCTTGCGGATGGCTTTCTGAAGCAGGCCGTAATAGGCCGCCTGCAAGGGAGCCGGCAGGAATGGCGTAGCGGACCCAAAATGGACGACCGCCACATCGTCGAGGTCGACTTCCTCCACTTCCTGTAAGTTGAGCTGCCCGTCCGCTCCGCGGTTGAACGTGAAATCCCTTTCGCCATCCTCCATGAGGGACACGAAGGCAAAAGTCGTGAAATGGTGCTTGTCCAGTGTTATCCAGCGCGTACCCACGCCGAACTCCTCCATGACGGCGACCAGCTGCCGGCCAAAAGGATCGTCGCCGACTTTGGCGATCAGTTCTACATTGCCGCCGAGGGCAGCGATGGCCGCCGCGACGTTGGTAGGCGCCCCACCCGGCTTCTTTAGAAAATGCTGGCCCTTTAAGAGGGTCTTGCCTTTATCGGTGCAGATCATGTCGATTAAGGCTTCCCCAATGGTCAATATCTTTTTCATGTTCACTCCTCCGTTAAGATAGGCCTTTTTCCCCGTTGTCGGGGTCGAATTTACACACTCCCAGGCGTGATTTGCACCGGCATATGTTTTTTGCCAATGGTACGGTAGGTCACCTATGCGGACGTTCAGACGTTCAATGCATCGCCTGTAAGATGATGCAGCTGGGGTGGGCGGCGTCGTGCCAGACGGTAATGTCGGCGGGTAGGAAATCGCTGTCTTTTGCCTGATAGATGTTGATGAATTGTTGCGGGTTACGGTCGGCCAGGGGGAACCAGGAGCTTTGCACCTGCACCATGAGGCGATGGCCTTTCTTAAAGGTGTGGGCGATGTCGTTGAGCGCGAATTTTATTTCGGTAGGTTGGTTGGGGGTGAAGGATTGCGGGTTTGAGCCACTGTTGCGGTAACGGCCGCGGAAGATGTCGCCGCGGATGAGCATTTGGTAGCCGGCAAGGGCCGTGTCGCGGGCGGGTTGGTTGGTTTGGCCATCGGGTAAGACGTCGATGAGTTTGACGACGAAGTCGGCGTCGGTGGTGGAGATGCTCACCCAAAGATCGGCGGTGAAAGGGCCGGCGATAGTGAGGTCATGGCCGAGTATTTTTGTTTGGTAGACGAGCACGTCTTTACGTTTCGCTGCGAAGCGCTGGTCCTCGTCCATATATTCCCTTGTACGGGAGGCGTGTTTGCCTTTCGTGTAAGGCACGGGGTTGGCGGGATCGCTGCGGTAGGTGTCGGAGCCTGTTGTAGGCGGGGCGCTGCTGAGGGTGTTGGCGCTGTCGAGGTAGAAGGCTTTTGGCTGGGTTGCGGGCGGCCAATGTTGCAGTTTCCGCCAGCGGTTCTCGCCGGTGAAGAAGACCGTGGCTTCGGGAAGGCCGTCCTTGCTGCTGTTGATGAGGTGGGTGTCGAAGAAAGGTATTTCGATATGCTCCTTGTACCAGTCCCCGGTACTACTGCCAAAATTGATATCGCCCAACTGTGAGCCATCCGTCGACCCCGACCATTGTCCATGGTACCAGGGGCCTATCACGAGTTTATTGTCATTGTGCGCCGCATGTTCGATGGACTGGTAGAGATGCCAGGCGCCATAGCAATCCTCCGCATCGAAGAGCCCGCCGACGACGAGTGTGGCCGTCGCCGGGTTGATGAGCGACATATACTGCTGGTCATTGCGGGCCTGCCAGAAGCTGTCGTAGTCGGGATGTGTGATCAGGCTTTTCCAGAAGGCGACGGTGTCGCCCGTGAGTTTTGTGAAATTCGGCAGGGCGCCGATGCCCAGGTAGTATTTGTAGCTGTCGTCGTCCGTTTGATCGAAGCCTCTGCCGGGATAGATGGTCGGCTTCGGGCGGGGATCGCCAAAGCCCCACAACACAAAAAACGAGAAAGCGTCTTGTAGGAAGAAGGCGCCGTTGTGGTGCAGGTCGTCGCCCGCGAACCAATCGGTGACCGGCGCCTGGGGACTAACGGCCTTTAATGCTGGATGGTTCGACAGCGCGGCCATCGCGGAATAGAATCCCGGGTACGAGACACCCATGACCCCTACCCTGCCGTTGTTGCCTGCATCGTTTTTTATGAGCCAGTCGATCGTGTCGTAGGTATCACTCGCTTCGTCTACGTCCTGCGGTGTTTTTTTGTCTACGATGAAGGGGCGGACGTCTACGAAACGGCCTTCGCTTTCATAGGCGCCGCGAACATCCTGCATGACAATACAATAGCTTTTGCGGATGTAATGTTTGAAATATGATAGCCAGAGGGCGGGCCACCAGTCGTCTTGTCCATAGGGCGAACAGGAATAAGGAGTGCGGAGTAACAAGATCGGATGTGGGTGCGTGGTATCGCGGGGTGTATAGATGGCGGTATACAGCCGGATGCCGTCGCGCATCGGGATGTTTTGTTCGAGTTTCCGATAATGGTTGCGCAGCCAAAGCGAATCCTCATGCGGTTGGGCGGTCGCGCTGATGTTGTACAGCAAAAGTGCTCCTATGAGCCAGGTGTTTTTCATATTATACAAAGGCGCTGATACCGGTGATCGCGCGACCAACGATAAGGCTGTTTATTTCTTTTGTTCCCTCGTAGCTGTAGATGGCCTCGGCATCGGCCACGAAACGTGCGACGTCATATTGTAATAAGATACCGTTGCCACCCATGACCTCACGGGCGCGGCTGACGATGTCGCGGGTGCGCAGGGTGCAGAAGACCTTGGCAAGCGAAGCGTGTTCGTCGGTGAGTTTGCCTTCGTCCTGCAGCTGTGAGAGGCGGAAGACCATGGTCTGCATAGCGGTCAGGTTGGACAACATTTCGACGAGATGATTCTGGATGAGCTGGAAGGAAGCGATCGGTTTGCCGAACTGCTGACGTGTACGGGTATACGCCAGTGCGCTCTCATAAGCGCCCCGGGCGCAGCCTACCGCTTCCCACGCGACACCGGCCCGGGTCATGCGCAGGACCTTCGCGGTATCCTTGAAGGAGTTGGCGGCTTGCAACCGGTCGGATTCCCGGACGGTGCATTCACGGAGGGTGATGAGGCCGTTCTGTACGATCCGCAGGGCCATCTTATCCTCGATCTTCTCCACGTCGAGCCCTGGTGAGTCTTTGCGGACCAGGAAGCCTTTTACCTGGTTGTCGCCGAGGTCGCGGGCCCAGATGACGATGACGTCGGCGAAGGTGGCGTTGCCGATCCACTTCTTTTGTCCGTTGAGCACCCAGTTGTCGCCTTCACGTCGTGCGGTTGTGGTGAGACCGCCGGCGGCGCCCGAGCCGACTTCAGGCTCCGTGAGGCCAAAGGCGCCGATCGCCTGGAAGGATTGGAGTTTGGGCAGCCACTCCTGTTTCTGGGTATCCGAGCCGAGGAGGTAGATGGAACCCATGGCCAGGCCGCTCTGGACGCCAAAGAAAGTAGCGATGCTGGCGTCGACCCGGGCCATCTCCATGGCGAGGATGCCTTCCATGAGAAAGGGAAGGTTGGGACAACCATAGCCCTTGTAGGTCACACCGCAGATGTTCAGGGCAGCGAGGCGCGGGATGATCTCATGCGGGAACTCCCCCTTCAGCCAATACCTGTTGACGATGGGGTGGATCTCCTGTTCCATAAAGGCACGAACCTTTTGTTGAAGGGCACGTTGGTCGTCGGTGAGGAGCCCGTCGAGATGATAGAAGTCCGCATCGATCGGCGGTAGCTGTTGTACTGGCATAAGAATTGTAAATTATAAAATCCTACTATTTACTCCAACTCAAATAAAACGGCGACTGATGACTGCAAACAACAAGCCTAAAAATGATCGGACAAAGATCCTGGTGGTTGAAGACGAAGGAGACATGGCCCTGCTGCTGGAGCTGGCGCTCGACGGCGAGCAAATGATCGTGGACCATGTACATAACTTGTGTGACGCCAGGGACTTCGTGGAGAAGGAACAGCCCGGGCTGGTCCTGTTGGACAACAGGTTGCCCGATGGACTGGGCATCGATTTCATCAGCTATCTGAAGCGGAAATACCCGCAGATAAAGATCATTATGATCTCGGGTGTCGATCCGGCTGCCGAGGATGCGGCGCTCGCTACCGGTGCGGACAAATTCCTGCGCAAGCCTTTCACGAAGTCGCAGTTGCACGACTCCATCGGCAAAGTATTGAATTGAGTTACAGGCAGGTTTTTGGCCTGCCTGTAATTGCTACTTCTTCGGGGGCGGTACTTTGGCGCCTTCTTTCCGGGCTTCGGAGAGCCCGATGGCTATGGCCTGTTTACGGCTGGTGACTTTCTTGCCGCTGCGTCCGCTTTTCAATGTCCCTTCCTTTTCTTCGTGCAGGGCTTTTTCGACCTTGTTGCCCGCTTCTTTGGAGTATTTTGCCATATCAATTGGTTTTATAGAAGGAACAATCAATATCCGCGCCCGGTTCGGCGGGGAAAACGTTCCACAATGGGGCGAACTTTTTAGTAAAACTACGAAAACAGTAAATGGTAATTGTACGATTGATAAGTGTTTCCACCCAGAGACCAGTAGGTTGATGTCTAAATCCCCCGGAATAGACGGCATAATGTTATGATTACATGTCTAATCGACGCATCTTTGGTGCAGCTGGAATCCAATGTCCCGTGTCTAGCCCCAACATCATCCAATATCCACCGAAAGATCGTCCGGCTCTCTGAGACTCGATACATTTCCGATATCTAATGGAACCTATTGTGTTGAACCTGCCGGAATTATTTGAGCCGCCAATTTAGATTGGCGGCTTTTTATTTGTGGTTGGGGGATGGTGCCGTGGCGGTGCCGCGGGTTGGTGCTGCGGCGGCGTGGTGCTGCAGCGAGGTCGAGGGTTGGGGCCGTGGCGATGTCCCCGGGTCATTTGGAGCTTATCCATGCGGGCTTTCCGGGTCGCTGAGTGGCGGCCCCGGTTTTTCGGGCAGGTCGGGGTCGAAGTCCGGATGGACCGAGGGCGGAGTTTCCGGCCGGTCGGGTGTCGTGCTGGGCGCCTCGGGCGATTTGGGTATTGTGTTTGGCGCGTCGGGGGCCTTTTTGGGTGTCGGCTGCGTTTTCGGTTTGTTGGGCGGGACCTCCGGCCTATAGCCAGGGCTGCCGGGCAGATCGGGTGTCAACTCGGGCGGCGTACCCGTCGGGATTTCGCCGGGGGTATAGGGCGATGTAGATTGTGCCATATTGTGAAGCATTTAGATACCTCACTAAAATGGTGTGCCATCGAGACTGTTAATTTTTCGTGGTAAACGGGACAGCAGCCTTCCATGTGTCCCAGGAGATGTCGATCACCCCGCCGTCTCCGGCGGGAAAGACGTCAATGGTCAGCAATTCTACGGGTGCCGGCAGGCGCTCCGTCGACATGGGAACCCGCAAGGCATCATGGTCGGGATTATATTCTGTTCCCCAGATATTAGCATCTTTATTGAACATGATCGTCCAGCCATTTTGAGATGGCATCGTAAAAATGGAATATTCTCCGGCCGGGAGTTCCTTGCCGTTGAACAAGAGCGGATGATCCAGCGAAATTTTTGTGGCGGCGTCTGCCCCGGTGCGCCAGAAACGATCCCAGGGAACGACTTGTCCAAATATCACGCGTCCTCTTAAGGTAGGCCGGGAGTAGCGGAGCTTTATGGCCGTCGTCCCGACGGTCGTCTGAAAGGAATCGAGCTTGTTAGTGATGGCCGGGTGCGGATGCAGCCGGTCTTTGGTCAGGTTGGCGGCGATGACGGAGTCCATGTCGAGATATGGAACCACGACACCCTTGATGTTCCATGAAGTACCGATACCATCCACGGATCGCAGCTTGCCTCTATCGTCCAGTAAAAGGGTAAACATGCCCATTACCGTGCTGCCTGCTACGAGTTGCCGGGCAGCGGTCCTTTTTATCGTGAAGGGTCTGGCACTGTTAAAGACGATATGCCGGCTGACGACACTATCGCCTTGTTGTGACGGAGCAAAATCGGCCAGGAGGGCAAGCATATAGACCAGAGTATATCCGCCCAAATAATTCGCCACCATGATCTTTACGGGATAGTTGCGGTTGATGACGGTATTGTTCCTATTTATCCGGATGAAGGTAGAGTCTCCCTGGTATTTCAGTGTATAGGAATACACCAGCTGCGAGTCTTTACCCGGGTTATAGTTATAGCCTTCCGCTTCTTGTAGCTCGCCGTTGGGGAAGAATGTCCCGCTTAGCTTGCTTACGTTAGTGGAAGCCGTTAGATCCGCTACGGTCATGCTGAATTTGCTCCCATCCAGGGAATAATTTCCGATGGCCGTGGTGTCTTTTCCGAGCGTATAGATCAGGCAGCCAGTATTATGTTGCGCCAGTACTTGCAGCGGGAGCAGCAACAGCAGTATCCGGAGGTGTTTCACGTGTTATTTTTTTGCGGGATACCAATTCCGGAGGCGGACCTCGATGTTCTTGTCGCCTGCTTCGACCTTGGCTTTGAAGGCGGCGATGTCGCTGAGGCCGCCCTGACCGCGGTAGTGGTAGGGATAGACGATACGGGGTTTGAAGGCCAGCACGGCGTCAGCGGCTTCGTTGATGTCCATCGTATAGGGCAAATTCATACAGACAAAGGCGACATCGATGCCGGTAAGGGCGCGCATTTCGGGGATGCCCTGGGTGTCACCGGAGATATAGAGTTTTTTGCCGCCGATGGTCAGCACATAGCCATTGCCGCGGCCTTTTGGATGACGCGGGTCGGTGGTGCTGGCGGGCAGGTTGTACATGGGGATTGCTTCGATGGTGATACCGGCTTGTGTCGTTTGCTCGCCGTTGGACAGGGCCATCACTTTGCCAGGCAAATCAGCGCCAAGGTGTGCGATAACGGCTTTGGGCGCGATCAGGGTCGTATTGGCGCTGAGAAGCGAACGAAGCTTGGTGCTATCCATGTGATCGCCGTGAATGTCGGTGATCAGGACGAGATCCGGGGACTTGATGCCAGTGTAATCGGCGACGGAGGTGGGGTCAGCATAAATGGTCAGGTTGGGAAGTGAAAGGACCAGGCTGGCGTGGTTGAGGGGTTGGATGGTCAGGTTGCCCATGGAAGTCGGAAGCACGTCGGGTGCGGCGTTCTGGGCTTTTACGGTGCATGCTAACAGGATAAACAGCAGACTGGCGAGGCTAGATTTCATATACATGTGTTTATAGAGGAATAAAGATAACGGGTAAAATGTACCGGCGGTGGCCCGGGTCAAAAGTTTCTATACCCGAATATAGATCTTCTTTTTGTCAAGGACCCTGGCGAGCAGCCAATAGAGGAAGACAAGGCTGAGCGCATAATAGAGGGAGGCGTTCTCGCCTTTACCCAGGGACAGGGGTACGCAAACCTTTTCGTAGAACCAGCCCAGCGGGTCGGTGTGACCATCGGCGGTGGGGAAATGGATGAGCCAGAGGATGCGGGGGACCACGCCGCTTAGCACGAAAATGAAGAGCGGGTTCCTGCCGAATACATCGAAGAAGCGGCTCCAGGCGCCTTTCGCGCCCCTGAATTCGATGAAATAGATCAGGAGAGAGAGGATGCTGAGCGCCCAACCCGCGGCGACAAGCGTGTAACTGCTGGTCCAGATCTTTTTGTTGATGGGGAAGAGCTCGCCCCAGCAATAGCCTGCCAGGAGCAGGATCATCGCCGCCACGAAGAGATGGGTAAGCATTTCGAAGGTTTTTCCTTTTAACCGGATATAGGTGCCGGCAAAATAGCCGAAAATGATGCTGGGGATGGAGGACAGGGTCGCCGCCAGCCCTTCTGGGTCGAAGGCCACGCCTTCGCCATGGTACAGATGCGCGGAGCCGAAGACGGATCTGTCGAGGGCGGTGCCGAACCAACCCGAGATACTATAGGGATCGGCTTTGTTGCCGAGCAGCAGGCAGAGCGCCCAGTAGAGCAATAGCAGGGTGCCGCTGATAAAAATGGCGCCGCGCAGTTTGGCAAAGTAAATGATGAAGGCGGCGAAGCCATAGCAGAGGGCCGTGCGTTGTAATACACCCATGACCCTGACGCCACCGAGGGAGCCGTCGTCGTTGATCCACTCCCAAGGCATTGTCGTGAGGTGGCCGTGGTTATAATGTATGAAAGGGAACCAGTTGAGGAGGAAGCCGATGACGAAGATCAGGAGCGTGCGGCGGAGTGTTTTTTGCACGAAGGCGGCCGTGCCTTTTTCTTCGAGCCTGGGCATCACGAAGGCCAGCGCATTCCCGATCGCAAAAAGGAAAAAGGGGAAGACCAGATCGGTGGGTGTCAGGCCGTGCCAGGGGGCGTGGTCGAGCGGGCCATAAGCGGGTCCTGCCTGGTCGTTCACGAGGATCATGAAGGCGACGGTGGCGCCGCGAAAGACGTCCAGCGAGTAGTAGCGTTGGTTCATAAGAGGAAGATAGCCAAAATAAATTTGGCAAATTATACCGAATGGTATAATATTGACCTGTCAAAAGAAGGTTATATGAATAAGGCGGAGCGGACACGGCAGTTTATAATTGAGAAGACGGCGCCGATCTTCAATGTGAAGGGGTATACGGGTACCTCGCTTTCCGACATGACCGAAGCGACGGGGCTGACCAAAGGCAGCATTTATGGCAATTTCGCCGATAAGGACGAGGTGGCATTGGCGTGTTTTGAGCATAATTATAAGATGGTGCGCGAGTCTATTCAGGCGGAGATGGACCGGCTGCCGAGTTATAGGGACAAATTGCTGGTTTATCCTGACGCGTACAGCAATACGAAGAAGTTTGTCTTTCAGCGGGGAGGGTGTCCTATCCTGAATACGACGGTCGAGGCGGACGACACGCATCCCGGGCTTCGGGCCCTGGCCGGTAAGGCGTTGATGAATTGGAAGGACAGGCTGCAGCAATTGATCGAGGCCGGTAAGGCGAAGGGTGAATTCAAGCCGATTGTGAATAGCGAGCAGGTGGCGTTGACGATCATCGCCCTGCTGGAAGGGATGATAGTCGTGTCCAGGTCCACGGGTAATCAGGGATATGGGAAGGCAGTGCTGAACAGTCTCAGGGATCTTATCAATACACTTTGATTTTTTTTATCATAAAATGTACCGATCGGTATATAAAACATCTACAACGAAATCGACAAACAACAAAATACTGATCATCGGCGGAAGCGCCGGTATCGGTTACGAAATCGCTAAACTGTTCAGCACCGACAATAAAGTGATCATCACGGGGCGCAACGAATTGCGGCTGCAACAGGCTGCCGCAAAATTGACGAATGTCGTTTCGGTCGTCAGCGATGTCTCTGATGCTGCCGATGTGGAGCAACTGGTGAAATTGCTCTATGCCGAACATCCCGACCTCAATATCGTCATCAATAATGCGGGTAAGGCGTTCGTGTATGATCTGGCTGCGGATGGCGTGGATGGTTTTGATAAGGCTTCGCAGGAAATGCAGACTAATTTCCTCTCCATCATCCGGTTGAATGAAAAGTTGCTGCCGTTGCTACGCCGGCAGCCTTCGGCGGCCATCGTCAACGTGACCTCGATCGTGGCCATTGCGCCGGGCGCCCGGCTCGCCACTTATGCCGCCAGCAAGGCAGCGCTCCACAGCTATACGATCAGTCTGCGTCATTCGCTGGCGGGCACTACGGTCAAAGTTGTCGAACTCCTGCCGCCATTGGTGGACACGGAATTCTCCACGCCAATCGGCGGGCACAAGGGGATAAAGCCGGTTGTCGTCGCTGAGGAACTGCTGAAGGGTTTGACCGATGATGTGCCGGAGATCCGAGTGGGTCAGACAGCCGAATTCTACCAATTTTATCTCTCCTCACCGGAACAGGCCATCGCCGCTATGAACAACAGGGAATAGATGCGGTATCCGGCCAATTTCGTAATTTTAGGGTATGAACGTGTTACTTTTCAACGGTTGCAGCGATACCAGGCCGGAAACCACGGGGCGTAAGTTGACGGCCTACCTGCACCAGCAAATCATACAAAAGGGCCATACCGTTACCGAGTTCAACGTGGCTGACGCCCATATCCCCTTTTTCGAATTACGCCAGCCGCATCCCGTCGCCGCGGTCGAAGCCATGTGCGAGGCTTTTTTGCAGGCCGACCTGCAGGTCTGGCTCACTCCTTTATATCACGGCGGCATGACGGGAGCGATGAAGAACTGCCTGGACTGGCTGGAGCTGACGGCCAAAAACGAAAAACCTTACCTGACGGACAAGGTCGTCGGGCTTGTCTGCTGGGCTGACGGCGGCCAGGCCATGCAGGGCATCAACGCTATGGATTCCGTGGCCAAGGCCTTACGCGCCTGGGTGATTCCCTATAGCGTCCCCCTCGTCAAGAACCAGTTGTATACGGATGCCCATCGACGTGAGCTTTCCATCGACCCCATGCACAAATTGGACAGGCTGCTCTTGCTGCTCGGCAATGCCAGGCAGTCGCTTGCATTAACATAAACCCTGGCTGAGATGAAAATTCTGTTTTTTGTTTGCGGTGTATGCTTTTTTGCGCTTTGTGGCCGGGGACAGACCGTGCTCGTCACCGGTGAGGTGCAAAAACAACTGACCCTCTCCGCCGCGGACATTGCGGCCATGCCCAGGACCAGTGTCAGCGCCAATGACAAACAGGGTGTCGCCCACTCCTATTCTGGTGTGGCGCTATCGGAGATCTTTCGTGCCGCGGGTGTGACCACCGGCGGGCAATTGCGTGGAAAGAACCTGGCCAAATACCTGCTGGTGAGTTGTGCCGATGGCTACCAGGTCGTTTTCTCCCTGGCCGAGTTGGACGGCGACTTTACGGACAGGGTCGTTATCCTGGCCGATCAGATGGAAGGCAAGCCGCTCCCCGATAGTGTCGGGCCGTTCCGGATCGTCGTCCCCGGCGAGAAGCGGCCTGCGAGGAATTGTTTCCAGGTGAAGGGGCTGTCCATTAAATTCGCAAAGGAGTAAAATCGATCTTGCTATATGAAATACGTTTGGGTTCTCGGAAGTTTTTTGATAGCTGGGCTCGCCGGGTTCGCACAGCCAGCGTCGGAGCCAGCGCACAGCCGCTGGGATGAACTGACCGCCAGCGATTGGCCAAAGGCCCTCGCCGCCAGCTCGCATACCTGTATCCTGCCTATCGGCATTCTCGAGAAACATGGCCCGCACGTGCCCATAGGTTCCGATCTTATCATGGTCCGGGAATGGTCGGCACGCGCGACAAAAAAGGAATATGCGGTGGTCTTTCCCGACTACTTTTATGGACAGATCAACGAAGCCCGTCATCAGCCCGGCACCTTCGCCCTGCCGGAACGCGTCGTCTGGGACCTGCTGGAAGCGACTTGTGATGAGATCGCCCGCAACGGTTTCGACAAGATCGTCATCATCAATGGTCACGGCGGCAATCCCCAGCTCATCCGATATTTTATCCAGACGCGGCTGGAAAAACGCCGCGACTACGCCGTCTTCTTCTTCGAACCCAACAATGACTCCGCCTTTCGCCGGCAATTCGATGCGCTGCACAAGTCGGACCCCGCGGGCGATCAGCATGCAGGTGAAAGCGAAACCTCCACGCTGCTTTACTTCCGGCCTGACCTGGTTGAAATGGACAGCGCGAACAACGAATCGGGCGCCAACCAGCACCGTTGGCATATCCCAAATATCTATACGGCCATCTGGTGGTATGCTTCCTATCCCAACCACTATGCCGGAGACGGCTCAAAGGCGACAAAAGCAGAAGGCCAACTGGAGGCCGAGCACTATATCAGCCAGCTGGCAGCAGCACTCAAGGCCGTCAAGGCGGATACGACAACGCTAAAATTGCAAAAAGAATATTTCGATAGAGTCCCACAACCATGACCCCAGCTGAAAAGACCTTAGCGCTGATCCTCGAGCATCGGATCGTAGCCATCCTGAGAGGCTGTGATCCTGAACATGTATTGCCCATAGGCGAGGCTTTGTATGCGGGTGGTATCCGATTGTTGGAGATCACGCTCAATTCTCCCGGGGCGTTTGAAGCTATTGAGGCCGCGGCCGCTACCTTGGGGGATCGCATGGTTATCGGTGCAGGTACGGTGCTGGAGGCAGCCGAAGCAACCAGCGCCATCGCAGCGGGCGCGAAATTCATCCTCTCCCCATCCCTCGACGCCGCCGTCATCCGTCGCACCATCGACCTCGGTGCCGTGAGCATCCCCGGTGCCTTTACACCCACCGAGATCTTCGAGGCCTGGCGCAAGGGCGCTCATCTCGTAAAAGTCTTCCCCGCCTCTATAGGGCCGGCGTGGTTTCGGGATATCCGAGGGCCACTGCCGCAGATCCCGCTGATGGCCACGGGTGGGGTCAGCGTTAGCAATATTCGGGATTTTGATAAGGCAGGAGCCGTTGCGTTTGGCATCGGCAGCTCGTTGGTGTCGCCCGTCCCTGACCTCACTCCAGAACACCTGCACGCGCTCAAGATAAAGGCTAAGGCCTTCGTTGATACCCTAAACGCATCGGCATGATCATCAGCTGCGACTGGGGTACGAGTTCATGCCGGGTGCGCTTTGTAGATATGGCGGCTCGTGTGCTGGCCTCTGCCGAGAACCAGCAGGGGGTTGCCGCAACCTTCTCCGACTGGCAACGCAGCGGGCTACCTGATGAAGCACGTGTTGGTTTTTTTCAGGCTGTATTGCAGTCTGCTATCGGGGAGCTGGGTATCGACTCGCACGGGGTGCCGGTCGTCCTCTCCGGGATGGCCTCGTCCTCTATAGGCATGTCGGAGCTGCCTTATCATCCATTGCCTTTTTTGGTTTCCGGTGAGGATTTGCGGCCTGAGGTAGTTCCCGCGACTCCCGCCTTCCCGCACATATTGTTTTTGGTGCCTGGTGTTCGGTCGGACAATGATGTGATGCGGGGTGAGGAAACCCAGTTGATCGGGTGCGGTGCGGCTTCGGGGCTTTTTATTTTTCCGGGGACACATTCCAAACAGATTGTTGTGCGGGAGGGCCACGCGGTTGGTTTTACGACGTTCATGACGGGAGAGTTTTTTGGATTGTTATCGCGGCAGAGTATCCTGGCGGCTTCGGTTGATGAGGGCGGGGGCTCTGGTGAAGCGTTTCTGGCGGGGGTCGATGCTGCGCGTGGTTCGGGGCTTTTGCACAGTGCGTTCACGGTACGTACCAACCACCTCTTCGGGAGATTTCCAAAAACGGATAACTATCAATTTTTAAGCGGCCTCATGATCGGTGAAGAACTGAAGGGGTTGGACCCTCAACCGGTTGTCCTTGTGGCCGTACCGCCCTTGCAGCATGCTTATGCGGCGGCATTGCAAAGGATTGGTTTTACGGAGGTTGAACATATCGATGCGGACAGGGCCGTTGTGGAGGGGCACCTGCGCATTTTTGAGGGATATAAAAACCCCTAACTTTGCAGTAAATCCTGGGTTTATGGCAACAACAGAAAAACAGTCCTTTGGCGAGCTCATAAAAGGCAAGAAACCGGTGCTGGTGGATTTTTCGGCAGAATGGTGTGGTCCCTGTAAGATGATGCCCCCCATACTGAAAGATGTAAAGGACAAAATGGGAGAAAGCGTCACCATCTTAAAAATAGACATCGACCGCAACCCCGCCGTAGCTTCGGCCTATGGCATCCAGAGCGTGCCCACATTGATGGTCTTCCGCGACGGAGAGATCAAGTTCCGGCAGAGCGGAGTCATGCAGGCCAATCAGCTGAAAAGTGTGTTGGACGGGATACTGCAGCAGGGATAAAATTATTTCGTAACTTCACACTATCTTGAGAATAAGCTCTATACGATGGAAGGCATTTGTAATGCTGGTGAGCTTCACCGCGAGCTTTACTGTGTTTTGTCATTGCGAAACGGTTGCGGCGGCGTCATGCTGCCAGCGGTCCTGCTGCGAGAAGAAGAAAAAGGATGACCATGGGTGCCAGGGCATGCAGGCAGTGAAATTGAATCTCCGGGAGAAGCAGGCAGTTGCGATTTTTCACGTGGAGGCGGCGCCGATGGTGCTGGTGGAGCGCGGGGTGCATGAATGGGTCGTCGGAGTGCGGGAGAGAAAAGGTTATTCGGAATTTTGGTCTTATAAGCATTCTCCACCTAATCGCCAGGTACTATACCAGTGCTTTCTCATCTGAGCTGGATTGAGTCAGTATTTCTTCACCCATCAATCCCAAAAAATGAATAAGCTCATTATAGTTACCGCTTTATTTGGCGTTATGTGCCTGCGTGTATCTGCGCAGGAACCCGCGCTCAATTCCGTTCTTACCAATTATTACAAGGTCAAAGACGCACTGGTCAGCAGTGATTCCAAGGCCGCAGCAGCCGCCTCCGCCGACCTGTTTAAATCCATCAGCAATATCGACATGTCGGCGATACCCGCCAAGGATCATATGGCGTTTATGAACCTGCAAAATAAACTGGCTTTTGATTCCCGCCACATCTCCGAATCTACCGACATCAATCACCAGCGGGAGCATTTTACGAGTCTTTCCGCCAATATGTCGACCCTGGCCAAACAGGCGCATCTCGCGCAGGAGCCCGTCTACCAGGAATACTGCCCCATGAAGAAGTCCTACTGGCTCAGCAGTGATACGGCTATCAGGAATCCCTACTATGGCGCGACCATGCCCGACTGTGGCAAGGTAACGGGAACACTCAAACCTTAACCGCTGCGCAGTATGCAATCCCTTCTTACCGGCTTCCTGGTCGTTCTGGCCGGGTTGCCATTTCACGTGCTGGCCCAGCATAGAATGGTTATGCCCACGAATGAGATATCCATGTCCGCGCGGGAACCCTTTCGCACCGTAAAAACAATGAATGGCCGGCGGATTGTCGTCTATCAGTTGTATATCACCGACACCACGGTCAACTACACGGGCCGCCAGCGGCATGCGATCGCCGTCAATGGCCGGCTGCCGGGGCCAACACTCGAATTTACCGAAGGAGATACCGCGGAGATCCACGTCCACAATGAGATGATGATGGAGACCAGCGTTCACTGGCATGGGCTGATCGTACCAAATCAGTATGACGGGGTTTCCTATTTAAGCGCGCCGCCTATCCGGCCTATGGAGGAGTATGTGGCCCGCTTTCCGCTCGTGCAAAATGGGACCTACTGGTATCATAGTCATACGATGTTGCAGGAGCAGGTCGGGTTGTATGGGGCGCTCATTATTCATAAGCGGGAAGCCGGGGTCACGGGTGGTGCGGGCGATACGGGTGTTCGGGCGGGGGAAGCGGTCAAAAATGAAGAAGTCGTCCTGCTTAGCGATTGGACTGACGAGAAGCCTTACGAAGTACAACGCAGCCTGCATTATGCCACCGACTGGTACGCCATCCGCAAGGGCAGCACCCAGGACTATGCGGGGGCGATAAAGGCGCATCGCCTTCATACCAAACTCACCAACGAATGGAAACGCATGTTGCCCATGGATGTAAGCGATGTCTATTACAACCGGTTTCTTGTGAACGGCCTGCCCGAGGAGCAGCGAACCGCCTACCATCCCGGCGACAAGGTGCGCCTCCGGGTGATCAATGGCAGCTCGAGCACCTATTTCTGGCTGCAATACGCTGGGGGCCCTATCACCGTCGTCGCCAGCGACGGCAAGGATGTCGTCCCGGTTGACGTGGACAGGCTGATCGTAGGCGTCTCCGAGACCTATGACGTCATCGTCACCATCCCGGACAGCGGGAGTTATTCCTTTCGGGCAACTGCCGAGGACCGCAGCGGCAGTGCCAGCCTGTGGTTGGGGGGCGGAGCGCCAGGCGATAGCGCGCAGTTGGCCGGTGCACCCACTGGCATAAGGCCGGACAGCACCATGCGCCACACGCTCAAGCCCCTGTCGGCGCTGCAGTATTTTGAGGGGATGGACATGATGAATGGGATGATGAAAGGGAATGGGGAGATGAAACCGATGGCCATGCACATGACCAACCAGACCATGGATATGAACAGCATCATGTACACGAACGATGAGGGGAAGGCGCTGAATTACGGTATGCTCCGGTCGCCGGTTCCAACGGTGTTGCCGGAGGCGCCGACGCGGGTGCTCCACTTTAACCTCACGGGCAATATGAACCGCTATGTTTGGACGATCGACAATAAGACCGTTTCGGAGTCGGATGAGATCCTGATCAGGCATGGCGAGAATGTCCGTATCATTTTATATAATGGGACGATGATGCGTCATCCCATGCATCTGCATGGGCATTTCTTCCGGCTGCTGAACGGCCAGGGCAATTATGCCCCATTAAAGGAGGTCGTCGACATCCTGCCGATGGAGACCGATACCCTGGAATTCGCTGCTACGGAAAGTGGTGACTGGTTCTTCCATTGCCATATCCTCTACCACATGATGAGCGGGATGGGCCGGATCTTTCATTATGAGGGCTCGCCGCGCAATCCCGGTCTGCCCGACAGCAGCACGGCGTTGCGGCATATTTATAGCGACGACCGGGAAATACGGCCCATGGCGCGGGTCGGCCTGGAGAGCAATGGCAGTGACGGCGAAGCCATGCTTTCCGACACCCGATACCGGTTTCAAACGGAATGGCGGCTGGGTACGGATGCACGAAGGGGGTATGAGAGTGAGAGTCATCTGGGGCGGTATTTCGGGACGATGCAATATTGGATGCCTTATGTGGGCTGGGATTTCCGCTACCGCCGGACGGGGGAAAAAGAAAAAAACCTCTTTGGACAGACAGACACCAAAGATCACAGGAATGTGTTTTGCGCAGGGCTACAGTATACCCTGCCATTGTTGCTGGTGGCCGACTGGCGGATCGATACCAAGGGAAACCTCCGGCTGCAGTTGGGCCGCGAAGATGTCGCCGTTACCAGCCGGCTTCGATTTACCTTTATGGTCAATACCGATAAAGAATATATGGCGGGGCTGCGGTATATCGTGACGAAGTATTTTGGTTTTTCGACGCATTACGACAGTGATATGGGTTTGGGGGCCGGGGTTACGCTCAATTACTGACGGGTCATCAGACCAGCACCGAACCGCCATCGACGATCACGATCTGTCCCGTGATATGAGGATTGTTCATGAAGAATAAAAAAGTACCGGCGATGTCCTCCGCTTCGCCGACGCGGCCGGCGGGCAGTCGCTTTGCCTCCGCCTCGTATATGGCATTGCGGTCGGCTTCGGGGAAACCATTCCAAAGATTGGTGCGGATGATACCTGGCGATACGAGGTTGACCCTTATTGGCGCCAGTTCGACGGCCATCGCCCGGGTAAAGCCCTCCATTGCCGCCGTGATACTCGCGCCCAGCGACCAGCCCTTACCGGGACGGGGACTTGCCGTACCGCCGACGAGGGAGATGGAGCCGCCGGCATTGAGATGAGAATGCCCGTATTTGGCGCTGGCAAGCGCGCCCCAGTAGCGAATATTGAAATAATCTCTTGCTTCGTCGAGGACCAGCGTATCGATGGGAGTGAGGTTGATGCCTTCCCCGGCCGTATAGACCAGATGATCGAAATTCCCTTGTTGTTGGAAGAAGGTCTTTATATTTTCCTCCTTGCTGAGATCGACGGCATAGCCTTCGGCTTTACCTTTTAGCGTCTTTAGCGCCTGGTCGATGCGTGTTTGGTTGCTGGATACGATGACGACGGTTGCGCCTTGTTCGGCCGCGGCCCTGGCAGTAGCCAGGCCAATACCGCTTGTGCCACCCATAATGACCACTTTCTTACCTGTTAGCATACTATTTATTTTTATAGGGTAAAGGTCCGATGGCCGCCGCAGAAAACGCTTAACAAATGGTAAAAAGCCAAATAATCCCTATTTGTATCCTCATTCGGGCCGCTCATCTCTCCTAACATTTCATTAACGTTAGTTCGGTCTATTCTTGCGGCATGCAACGCATCATATCCATTACCTTACTGCTTTTTCCCCTTTTTGCAGCTGCTCAGACCCGGCATACCGTCAGCGGTACCGTCCGGGATTCGGCCTCAGGGGAAACCCTTATAGGTGCCAGCCTCCTGTTGCTGGAGCAGCCCAGATCCGCCGTTCTGAGCAATTCCTTTGGATTTTATTCCATCAATGTCCCGGTAGGGCACTACAAGCTGGTCGTCAGTTTTGCCGGCTACCGGACCGACACCCTGGCCATCGACCTCGCCCGGGATGTCGCGCTGAATGTGCAGTTGAACAGCAGCAGCGGCCAATTGCAGGAGGTGGTCGTATCGGCTAACAGAAATGACGCCAATGTCAGCAAGCCGCTGATGGGCGTACAGAAGCTATCCGTCACCGAGATCAGGGACATCCCCGTGATCTTTGGAGAAAAGGATATCCTGAAGACCATCCAGCTGCTGCCGGGGGTTCAGAGTGCGGGGGACGGCAACAGCGGTTTCTATGTCCGGGGCGGTGGGATCGACCAAAACCTGATCCTGCTGGACGGGGCGACGGTTTACGACCCCTCGCACCTGCTGGGTTTCTTCTCCGTCTTCAATTCGGATGCAATCAAGGACGTGACCTTGTATAAAGGTGCGATCCCGGCGGAATATGGCGGCCGGCTCTCCTCCGTACTCGACGTGAAGATGAACGATGGCAACTCGAAAGACTATTCGGCCAGCGGGGGTATCGGCCTCATCGACTCAAGGCTGACGATCGAAGGCCCCATCCAAAAGGACGACGGTTCGTTTATTGTCAGCGCCCGGCGCACCTATGCCGATATTTTTTTGAAACTTTCCAAAGACACCAATACCAACCGGAGCAGCTTATATTTCTACGACCTCAACGCCAAGGCCAATTACAAATTGGGGGATAAAGATCATCTCTATCTCTCCGGTTATTTCGGCCAGGATCACCTGGGCATCAGTAACAGTTTCGATCTCACCTATGGCAATTCGACGGGCACGCTGCGCTGGAACCATATCCTCAACAGCAAGCTGTTCTCCAACACCTCTCTCGTCTACAGCAAATACAGTTATAATATCGGCGTCACCTCCGGCAACAACGACATCGGGATCGTTAGTTTTATCCGGGACTTTGATCTCAAGGAGGACCTGGAATATTATATCAGCTCCGGCAATAAATTGAATTTCGGGTTCGATGTTACCGACCATACCATTAGCCCAGGAAACATTTCGGCTTCGCAGAGCTCGAATTTCAATTCCCTCAACATCCAGAACAGGCATGCCCTGGAAAGCGCGATCTATGTCAATCACGACATCGCGATCTCGGACAAGCTGAATATGAACTATGGACTCCGGGCGGAGATCTTTACCGTGCTTGGCCCAGGGACATTCTATACTTATGACTCCAGCGGGAATCCCGTGGACTCCGCCAAATACGGCTCAGGCCAGACGGTCATCAACTATTTCAACCTGGAGCCCCGGTTTTCCACGAGCTATAAGCTCACCGACAACAGCTCGCTGAAGGCTTCCTATGCCCGCACGACGCAGAACCTGCACCTGCTCAGCAATTCCACTTCTTCCAATCCCACCGATGTCTGGATCCCGAGCAGCAACAATGTAAAGCCTGAGATCGGCGACCAGGTATCGCTAGGGTATTACCGCAACCTCAAGGAAAACAACTATGAGCTTAGTGCCGAGGTCTATTACCGGTTTATGCAGAACCAGATCGATTACAAGAACGGGGCCCAGCTCATCGCCAACACGAATGTGGAATCCCAATTGGTCTTTGGTCATGGCAGGGCCTATGGGCTGGAGCTCTACGCGCGGAAAAAGGTAGGACGACTGACGGGCTGGATCAGTTATACGTTATCCCGCACCGAGCGGCAGTTCGCAGCCATCAACAACGACAGCTGGTACCCCGCTACGCAGGACCGGACCCATGACCTCAGCGTCGTGGGGATCTACAAGCTCAACAAAAAATGGACCTTGTCCTCGGATTTTGTCTATTACACGGGGAACGCCACCACCTGGCCCAGCGGCAAGTACCAGGTCGACGGACAGATCGCGTTTGTGTACACCCAGCGGAACGGCTATCGCATGCCACCCTACAACCGCCTGGATTTCAGCGCCACCCTGCAAGGCAGGAAGACGAAAAAGACCGACAGTTATTGGATCTTCTCCTGCTATAATGTCTATGGCAGGGAAAACCCATACAGCATCAGCTTTGAGCAAGACCCCAGCGATCCCAGCAAGACGCAGGCGGTGCAATATGCCCTGTTCCGTTGGGTGCCATCCATTTCCTACAACTTTAAATTTTAATCAGATGAGATCCAGATATGCTTTTTGGGGCGTCGTGTTGCTTTTCTCCTGTCAGAAGACCGTCACACTCCCGTTGAATACGGCAGCATCGCAATGGGTGATCCAGGGTGAGGTCACCAACGCTCCCGGCCCTTATACGGTTACTATCAACCAGACAGTAGCCTTTTATGCCGATAATACTTTCCCGGCGGTCTCCGGCGCTTCGGTGCAGATAAGCGATAACCAGGGCGTGACGGATGTACTGACCGAGACGAGCGCGGGCAATTATACGACGCATACGCTGCAGGGTAAACCGGGAAATACCTATACCCTATCGGTGAAGATCGGCGACTCGCTTTTCACTGCGGCGTCTACCATGCCTCAGCCCGTCGCGCTGGATTCGGTGACCTTCGATCACAGCAGCGCATTTCGGAAAAACGACATCACCGCACAGGCTAATTACCAGGACCCCGCGGGCATCAAAAACTATTACCAGTTTATCATGTACATCAATGGGGTGCAGTTCACCAAAGATATCTTTGCCTTTGACGATCGCCTCTCCGACGGGAAGTATATCGTCCAAGATCTGCGTATGGACAGCACTTACCTCACTGTTGGAGACCAGTTGCAGGTCAATATGTATTGTATCGATGTCAACGTCTATAATTATTTTAATCAACTGGCCCAGTCAGGGGGAACAGGCGCCTTTAATACGACGGCGGCGCCGGCCAATCCCACGAGCAATATCAGCAACGGCGCCTATGGCGTCTTCAGTGCGCATACGATATCTTCGAAGACCTTAACTGTTTATTAGATTATTTTTATAGCATGTTTAAGCCCAATCGCCTCCACATTGTCCTTTTCCATTTTTGTGGCTGGCTGATGCTGCTCCTGACTTTCTGGTTGTGGCGGCCCTTGCAGCCGCCGACATGGCGCCCTCAGCTCTCTCCCTGGCTGATGGTCGTCTCGGGGCTGCCGTTTGTCGGGCTGTTCTACCTGAATGCCTATTGGCTGATACCGGAATATTTTGTGCGCAAGCGGAAGTGGCAATATTTTCTGGTAGTGATATCGGCGCTGCTGGTGACCCTTCTGGCGGTGTCGGCGATCGCGATCGCTGGATCTCCGCCGGCGCCCCCGGGCTTCCATTATATCAATTTCCGACGCTGCCTGCCGGGGATCTTTTTCCTTATGGCCAGCGCGAGCCTGGGCATTTCCCGGGAAAACGCCAAACTGGAGAAGATGCGGAAGGAGAAAGAGACGGAGCACCTGCGGACCGAATTGTCCTTTCTGCGGACGCAGGTCAACCCGCATTTTATGCTGAATGTGTTGAACAGCATGGTCCTGCTCGCGCGTAAGAAATCCGATCTGCTGGAACCAGGGTTGATGGAGCTGGCGCGCTTGATGAACTATATGTTGTACGATGCCAACAACGAGAAGATCGTTTTGGAAGACGAGATCGATTACCTGCAGGCCTACATCGACCTGCAGATGCTGCGGTTTGGCAGCGATGTCACGGTGCGTTTTAATACGCCGGCGGCTGTGAACGGCAGCTATATCGAGCCCATGCTGCTGATCCCGATGGTGGAGAATGCCTTCAAACATGGGATCGGCCTCGTGAAAGACCCGATCATCCTGATCGATATCGTTGAAAAAGACGAGCGGCTGACCATGACGGTCAAGAACAAATATAGCCCTTTGATCCGGCAGCAGGAAGGCAAGCCCTCGGGGATCGGGCTCAGCAACCTGACAAAAAGATTGGAGCTGATCTATCCGGGCCAGTTCGTGCTGCAAAGGACCGACAGCCTGCGGGTGGATCATGTGGAGATGGAGAACTGGTTTATCATCACCTTAAATATCCCCCTGCAATGATCAGGTGTCTGGCGATAGATGATGAGACTCCCGCGCTGGATATCCTGGAAGACAATATCCACCGCATCCCCTTTCTCCATTTGGTTGGCAGGTGTAAGAATGCCTATGCGGCCATGGAGACGCTGCAGCAGGAGCCTGTGGACCTCCTTTTCCTGGATATCGAAATGCCGGGGATCAACGGGCTGGGGTTTTTGAAGAGCCTGGCCACGAAGCCGATGGTCATCTTTATCACGGCCTACCGGAACTATGCCGTGGAGGGGTTCGAGCTGGATGTGCTGGATTACCTGGTGAAGCCGGTGGCGTTCGATCGTTTTTTGAAGGCTGTGAACAAGGCGCTGGAATACCAGGGATTCAAGCAAAAGGAGGGTAGTGTGGTGGGGGCGGCGCCAGAGTACCTGTTCGTCCATACGGAGTATCAGCTGACGAAGATCTTCCTGCATGAGGTCACGTATATAGAAGCCTTGCGTAACTATATCAGGATACATTTTATATCGGGCGCGAAGCCTATTCTCTCGAAGTTGAGCCTCAAGGCCATCGAGGAGAAGTTGCCGCCGGGTAAGTTTGCACGGGTGCACAAATCGTTTATTGTGAGCATGGACAAGATCAGCTCCATCCGTAATGATATCATCCGGATCGATGTACGGGATATCCCGATCAGCAAGTCCTGCAGGGATGAATTCTTTAAAAAAATCAACGGAGGTTGATTACTTTTGGGCATGTTCGACGCTATCGACCGGTTTGTGGCCAAATATGTTGCGCTGAGTGAGGAAGAGTCGGCGTTCTTTCATTCACTGCTGCGCCTGCGGAAGGTGAAGAAGAAAACCTTTCTTTTGCAGGAGGGGGAAGTATGCGATTTCGAGGCATTTATCATCAAGGGTTGTATCCGCAGCTACTATCTCGACAAGGAAGGCGTCGAGACTATTTTGTTGTTTGCAGTAGAGGACTGGTGGGTGAGCGATCTCACCAGCTTTGCAGATCGGAAGCCATCGAATCTTTTCATCGAAACGATCGAAGACAGCGAATTACTAACCCTCGATTTCGCGGGGAAAAATAGACTACTAGAAAAGATCCCCGCCTTCGAACACATGTACCGGTTGCTGGTGCAGCGATCGCTGGGCGTCCTGCAGCAACGTTTTTATTCGACCATCTCGGAAACCGCGGAAGAGCGGTACAAGCAATTCCTGGAGAAATATCCGCTCGTGGCCCAGCGGGTACCGCAGCACCAGATCGCCCGATATATTGGGGTATCGCCGGAGTTTTTAAGTAAGGTGAGGAGCGGGCTTTTCAAGAAACATTAAAGACATGCCGGCTGGCAGTTTGTAACTCGTCAGCGGTGATGGTATGACCCATCCCGGGATAGACCTTTTCCAGAACATTCGCGTGCATTTTTGTCAGAAGATTGCTAGTCTCATTGACTCTGCGAACGGGTACGTGGGGATCGGGGTCGCCGGTGCCGATAAAAATGGGGGTTCCCTGGAAGTCGCCGCTATAGTGCTGCGGGTAGAGCTGGTCGCCGATGAGGCCGCCCGTGAATGCCAGGGCGCCGCCATATCGTTCGCCATTGCGTGCCAGGAACTCGAGCATCAGACAGGCACCCTGGGAGAAACCCGTGAAATGGATATTTTGGGCCGCGATGCCCAGCAATTGCGTATCGCTTACCAGCCGTTTCAGCACGCCGAGGGCAGAGCTTAGCCAGGGCTCGTTTTGCTGGATCGGCGCTAAAAAGGAGTAAGGATACCAGGAGTGGTTGGCTGCCTGCGGCGCGAGGATCTCGAAGTTTTTTACAGGCAGTTCGGCGGCTAGAGATATAATGTCCCCGGCCGAGCCGCCGCGGCCGTGGAGCAAGATCAGCACTTTTTCCGCGCCTTCTTGCTTTCCCGCTCTCATCACTTGTAGTGTATGCATGGCTTATGGGTGGGGGTGGGATAATGATTGTAATGTATGCATAGGTTAGGCGTGGAGTTGTGGTAATGATCGTTCGATATTGGCGCGCATGGATTCGTATTGTATCGGGAGTTTGAGGTGTTCGCCGAGTTCTTTGAGGGGCTCGTCGATGGTGAAGCCGGGATTATCCGTGGCCAGTTCAAACAATACCCCACCCGGTTCCCTGAAATACAAAGAGTAGAAATAGTCCCGGTTGATCTTTGGCGTGATATGAAGTCCTTTGCTGAGGATCTTTTCCCTGAATTCCATCTGAACCGCTTCGTTTGGTACCCGGAAGGCGACGTGGTGATTGGTGCCGGCGGCATTGACGCCGCGGGCTTCCTGCGGGGCCTCGATGAGGTCGACGATCGATGCAGCAGCGCCGGCCGGGGTTATAAAGCGATACCGGTTACCTTCTTGTTCTTTTAATGCATAGCCGAAGATGTCGGTGAGGACCGAGGCCGTGGCTTTTATATCTTTTAGTGTCAGGGTTACACTGTGGAAGCCTTTTGTTGCCGCGGTGTTGGTGACTTCGGGTGTGGTCCAGCCCTGGCGGTCGTCGGGGTATTTGGAGGCGATCAGGCTTATCCTAAGCCCATCCGGGTCGCGGAATGACAGATAGTGTTCGCCCAGGCGTTCGGCGATGGGGTCCTGGGCTGTGTTATATGTTTTGAAACGGTCGGCCCAGAATTCCAGGCTGCCGACGGGGACGGAGTAGCCGATCTCGGTGGCCATGCCTACTCCGGCGCGACCGGGTACGATACCTTCCCAGGGGAAGAAGGTGAGGATGGTGCCGGGGGCGCCGTTCTCGTTGCCATAGTAGAAGTGGTAGGTTCCCGGGTCGTCGAAGTTGACGGTCTTTTTGACCATACGCAGGCCGAGGACCTTGGTGTAGAAGTCGTAGTTACGCTGGGCGCCGCCGGCGATTGCGGTGATATGATGTATGCCTTGTATGATGTTGTCCATTTTATTTTCGTTGTTGTAAGATGCCAAGAATTTCGTTTTCGAGCAGGCCGCTGCCGCCGCCGTAATGACGGATGACGGTGACGGAGGGGTCGAGGGCTTTTAGGCGCTGTCTTAGCGCTTCTTCTTCCTGCGCCGAGAAGCCGGCCCCGACGAGCACGATCGGAAACGGTCTGGTTTTAAACACTTGCTCTGCTTCGTTTTCGGACGTCGCAGTAGATGCGGCCCAGCCGTCGTGACTGTTGATCAGGCGCTCGACGACAGCCAGGATATCCTTGTCGCGGCCCACGGCCAGGATGTTGAGTGTTGTGGATCCCATGTTACAGGATTTTATTTTCCATGGGGACCTCGATGATCAGGATGCGGGAATCTTGTTCGGCGGCTTTTATATTCAGGGTGTCGGTTCCTGTTATGCCGATGCCGTCGCGGGTTTGGAGGCGATGGCCATCCAGCAGGAAGTTGCCGTCGATAACGAAGAGATAAACGCCGTTGCCGGTTCTCTTCAGGTCATATTGGATGTCGCGGCCAGCGTCGAAGGTACCCAGGTGGAACCACGCTTCCTGGTAGATCCAGGTGCCCTTGTCCTTGTGTTTACGGCCGTCGAGGGGTTCCTTTACGCCTGGGTAAGGCGAGATGACCATTTGCAGGGCGTTGTGTTCGCTTGACCGGTCGAGTTGGATCTGGTCATAGCGTGGAGTCACGTTCAGGCGGTTGGGGAAGACCCATATCTGAAGGAATTCTGCCGCGTCGGTGGGGCTGTTGTTGTACTCGCTATGGAACACGCCTTTACCCGTGCTCATCACCTGGACCTCGCCTGCACTGACGACCTTTTTGTTACCCAGGTTGTCCTCGTGGACCAGGCTGCCGGAGAGGGGGATGCTGATAATCTCCATGTTGTCATGGGGGTGGGCTCCAAAGCCCTTTCCGCCTGCGACCTTATCGTCATTGAGTACACGAAGCATCCCGAACTGTACCCGGTCAGGATTGTAATAACCGGCAAAAGAAAACGACTGCCAACTGCTCAGCCAGCCGTGGTCGGCGTGGCCCCTTGTATCTGCTTTATGGAGGATGGTATTGCTCATATGCTTGTTGTTTTTATACTGCAAATCTACGCCTCTACCCCACCCTTTGCCATTAACCTAGCTTAAGAAAGGAATGGATACAACAAAATCCGCGTTTGGTACATTTTTTTTGGTATTTTTCGGTTGCATCTTTACCATAACAAAATACTGTATGAGAAGAGCATTGATACTATGCTTGTTAGCCTTCCTTGGCGGCAGGACGTTTTGCCAGTCCGACAGCACTTTCAAGGTAGGCCGACATGCCCGGGTGTACACCATCAAACCGGCCGTGGACATCCCGCTGGTCGCCGGGGGCGCCGCCCTCGACCTGTACAATTTTGGCCAGATCAGCACCAAAAACTCCACCAGCGTGGCCAGGTTGCAAACCCTGAAAATAAGCGACCTGGATTGGTTTGACCGTTGGGCGGTCCATCCTTATTCCCATAGCATGGACAAATTAAGCTATGTGCCTTTTTACGTGGCGATACCTTTACCGCTGATCGTCTTTGGCATCGACAGCCGGATGCGGGAGGATTTCTGGAAGCTAACCTATCTCTATGGCGAGGCTATGATCCTGACGGGAGTATTGTATACGAGTTCCGTGCATTGGGTGAGCAGGCTTAGGCCGTTGACCTATGAGGCTGCCAGTCCGATCGAAGAGCGTACTTCGAGCAATTCGCGAAATTCGTTTTTTGCCGGGCATGTCGCTTTGGTGGGGACATCGTTGTTCTTTATAGCCCAGAGCTATGCCGATTATCATCCTGAATCCCATTATAAGTGGTTGTTTTATACCGGGGCGGGGGCCATCACGGCGCTCACGGGGTATTTGCGGAACCGTGCGGGGGAGCATTTTCCCACGGACGTGGGGTTGGGGGCGGTAGTCGGCGTTGCATCGGGGCTATTGACGCCTATGCTGCACAGGACGAAGTTTATGAGCAAGAAGCTGACCGTGCTTCCCTTTAGCATGAAGGGGAAGGGGTTCTCCCTGCTTTATCACTTATAGCTATCGCCTATTCGTTGCCGGTATTTTTTATAGAGTATTTCGGCGGCATTGCGGCTGTCGCCGGTGGGTCTAAGGGGGAAGGTTTTTTGTTGATTGACCCATTGCCATTCCCATTGTCTGATACTTTTTTCGAAGGCCGACAGGTCCGGGTCTTTGTCCGTTGTCAGGGCCTGGTCCAGCATGGCGAAAAACTTCTCCCAGCGGGGTTTATAGAAATCGTTGATGAGTCCGCTCCATTGTCGGTTGGCATATTCATGGAGGGGGCTGTTTGCATCGCCCCATAAGGTGATCAGGTCCCGTGCGTTCCTCTCGTAGCAATGTTTTTCTTCGGCGGTCAGACCCCAGCTGCGGGCAGTGGCGATCCAGGGGCCGAGCAGGAAGTCCTTGCGGGTGGCCAGGAGCCGGTCCATGTCTTCCATCAGTTCGATGAATTCCCGGCTATAGCGGATGAAGGCGGCTTTGTCTTTGGTCCGAAAGGCTTCCACCCATTTGTGTTGGAGCGGAAGGGCATAGTTAGCGAGCACCTGACGGGTGATATCGGTAAGATCGAAAAGGAATCCTTCGGTAGGGCGGTTGCGGGGGCCGCTAGGATGGCCTCCATGGTCGGCCCCGCGGCTGCCGCCGGCGATCGGCCAGTTCAGTTCGGCGGCCCGGATGAAGTCGTCCCATGCGGGGAGGAGGGCTGCCGGGGGGTAGTTCAATTTCGTCCTCGTCCATACCGTGGTGGAATCGAAAGTCGGCCGGCCTGTGAGAATGGATTCGGCGCCGTCGCGGATCTCGCGACCATTGTAGACGGTTTGCCGGAGGATGTCCCAGGCGTTTACGAGGCTGCTGTCAACGGTGCCGTGGCCCGGGCTGTCGCCGGCACTGTCGCTGGTTCCATAGCGATCGAGGGCATACTGCCGGAGCCAGTCGGGCAGATCGATCGGCGTCGATCGCCAGGTATGCTCCATCATCAGCTCATAGATCACCGGATTTTGCTCGATGGCTTCCATGGTCAGGCCGATGCCTTTGAGTTGGCCTTTGGCCGGATCGGCCAGTGCCAATGCCGGGCCGGCCGCTACGCCATCCATCCGGCCGAAGAGGTTGACGTTGCCGCCAAAGTTGTCGAGCATATTCCAGATCCAGGGTTTGCCGTAGAAGGCATCGGTCCGTTTCCAGACCGGTTCTATTTCGGCAGCCAGGTCCAGCAACAGCATGTGCCGGTCGGGAACGGCATCCAAAAGGGCTTTTATCTGCGGCGGCCGCCAAAATTTCCGGTCGCTATAGAAAAGCCAGCCCTGCATCACCCATGTCGCGGCCGTATCGGCCTGGTGCATGGCTTCATATAGTCTTCGGCTCAGGGCGGCCAGATAGGCGGGATCGTCGGAAGGCGGTTCATTCTCGTTAAAGGTATCGGCAGAATAGAAATGGCTGGTACCGAAGAGGCGGGTCTGGGCGTCGATGAATTTCTTGCCGATGCTGGCGAACAGGGGGTCCTCCGAATCGAGGATGTAGGTATCGGCAAATCCGTTTGTCCAATTTGTGGTTTTAAGCCTGGCGGCGGGAAAATGTTTGGCGAAAGCGGCGGGAACGTGACCAGTAAAGGCCGGCAATATGGGCGTCATGCCCAGCTCGCGTTCGCGTTGGAGGATGCGGCGTTGCAAATCGCGGTGGGTTTCCATCCAGTGCCGGGACAGGGGACCGCCCCAGCCGTCGAGGTTGCCCATCCAGAACCAGGCGAAATAGGCCGGGCCGGAGAAAAAGCCTTTCAGCTCTTCATCAGTGAACCCCATCTCCTTGTACACCGTATACCAGGTGTATTCCTCGCCCGTGATGGCCAGGGGAATATTGATCCCGTGTAGGGCCATCCAATCGATCTCCTTTTCCCAGCGCGGCCAGTCCCACCAGCTCATGCTGTAGTTGAAGGTGCAATAATTCAGGTAATAGCGATAGGTATAGGGCGAGGACTTTCGAATGGCGCCGTCAACCGCGGGCAGCTTTGCGGGTAGCTTGAGATTGGAGCCATTCCAGGTGGACTGGCAATGACAATAGTGCCCGAGGTAATAGTAAAGGGCGGAGGCTACGGCCACACCATTGTTGCCCCGCAACACGATGCGAGAACCGCGGCTTTCCAATTCGAAGCTGTCTTTGGCGGCGGGAGCTAAGTTCTCCACGAGGAAGGGGCCGGCGCGGTCGGGGAGCATGCGGTGAATAAGGGCGTAAGAGGCCTGCTGGGCGTAGGTGAGGGCGTAGGAGGCCTGCTGCGCGTAGGTAACGCTGGTAGTGAGGGTGGCGGCCACCAGGGCGGGGAGGAGGAGACGGAGCATATTGGCGGATTTGGCCATGCAAATTATCGAAAAAAATGCCCCGGGGATCCCTTCCCCGGGGCAGGCTTATCATTAGCTTAATATCCGGGATTCTGGACTAATTTGGTGTTCAACTGCAAGGCCGTGAAGGGGATGGGGTAGATCTCGTGCTGGGTATTCGCATCCGTCTTGAATCCCCAGGCATTTTCATACAATCCGAACCTGATCATATCATTCCGATGCCAGGATTCCTGGGTGAATTCCCTGCACCGTTCGTTGTAGATCGAATCTAGGTTCACAGATCCCCAAGCCTTCGAAGTGGTGCGTGCGGCACGCAATTCGTTGGCTAGGGTAAGCGGGTCTTGATTGAGAGTGGTTGTTCCGCCCCTCAGGATCGCTTCCGCCTTCATCAACAGGATATCGGAATACCTGAACACGGGGATATCGTTATTCATCGCCGTACTTGGGGAAGTAGAGTCCGGGAAGAACTTGATACAACGATAGCCCATGTTCCAGGCGATCTCGTCATTTCCGCAGTCGAAAGAGGCGGGATCCTGCCGCAGGATGATATCGGGGGTCAAATTGACTTGGTAGGTGTAGACGCCGGAGGGATCGGAGCCGCTATAGAACTGGTTGTACCCAAGGTTCGTAGTGGTGACCGTCACGGGGGTGACACCGTCTTTCATATACTGAAGTCCGGTGAGCCATTGGTTGTTTCGCACGTCATTCGGGTCGTAGAAATAGGCGTAGTAGCTGGGAATGGTGCTCTCTGGTGCGCTGGGGACGAAACTAAGGGAGAATTTTGCCTTTTCGGACCGGGGTATGTCGTATCGCTGGTGGAGGTTCGTGCCCCGGAAGCCCCAGGGCCCATCGGCGAAGGTGGGATTCTCCGGGATGGCGAAAATGAATTCCGATTCCCCGGGACCGTTGCTGGCAGGTCCGTTGTTGTAAGCAAACTGCTGGAAATAGGTGGACATCGGTTGTAAGGAAAAGACGCCGGAATTGATGACGCTGTCACAGGCGGCGATGCAATCGTTCCAGCGTCCCGTCCCCCCGGTATAGTAGGCGTCATTCAGGTACAGTTTGGCCAGCAGGGCATATGCCGTATATTTTGTCGCGCGGCCGTAGGTAGTCATGTTGACGGTAGAGCTGAGATAAGGAAGGGCGGCCTTTACTTCAGACTCGATAAAGGCAGCCACGGTAGCCCGTGACGACTGCGGTTGCGATACGAAACTGCCTGCGACGGTATCGATGGGCAAGGGGCCGAACATATCCATCATGATAAAATAGGCAAAGGCCCGGACGGTGCGCAGTTCTGCGATGCTGGTCGATTTGGAGGCGGTGGTGGAGGGCTCATCCTGGTTGAGCAATGCCATTTCTTGTGTAGCCAGTCCGATGATGGTGGATGTCCAGCTCCACATGCTTTCCATGTAGGCGTTACCGCTGTTCCAGGAATGGTAGTGCAATTGCTGGTTTTCTGCCGAGTTGAACCAGTTGCCACCCCGGGCCGGGAGGATCTCTTCATCGGTGCTGAGGGTCTGCATGAAGAAATATTCTACGCCGTAGCTGCCCCGCAACGCTACATAGACGGGTCCTTGCGCCTGGATGTATTGGGCGGAGTCCTGCGGGAAGACATTGGGGGTCAGCTCGGAGGTGATCGGCAAATTGAGCTTGTGACAGGAACAGAACATGCTTGTCAGCAGTGCTGTCGTGACGATATAATTGAATGTTTTTTTCATGATGCTGCTTTTTACAGTTTTGCGTTAGAAGGAAACATTTACGCCGAGCAGGAAGGTCCTGGTCTTGGGATAGAAATTATTATAATCTACCCCGGGCGCCAGGCCGCCCTGGTTGATCTCGGGATCGATGCCCCGGTATCCCGTGATGACGAAGAGGTTATTTCCCGTCACATAGATCCTGAGGGATTTGACATATTCTCCCAAATTGCGCAGGGTATAACCCAGCGAGGCGTTGTCCAGGCGCAGGTAGCTGCCACTCTCGATAAAGCGGGAGGAATACAGGTAGGAGTTGAAATCCGCCGTGGTTTCATGGGCGGCATCCGCCAGAATATTGGTGTACTGGGCCGTAGCCGGGCGGAAGAGGTCTGCACGGGTGGCATTGAAGATATGGTTGCCGAATGTACCGCGGAGGAAGATATTCAGGTCGAATTTCTGATACCTGAAGTTATTGGCCCATCCGAGCAGGAGCTTAGGTTGTGCATTGCTGAGATAGTGATAATCTACTCCCTGGGTAGGCGTGGTCGTCAACTTGCCGGTTGCGGACACGTATTGGGATACGCCGCTGGCGTTCTGCCCGGCATATTCCAGCGAAAAGAACTGTCCCAGGGGTTTGCCGGATTTGAGGATCTCGACCGTGCTGCCGGACTGGCCCGCGCCTTCGGGGTCCGCCAGGAGCACCGAGTCGCCGCCGCTGAACAGCGGATTATCGAGACTTTTGATCTTGTTGGTATTATGCGCCAGGTTGAGGCTGCTGGTCCACCGGAAGTTTTTGTGCGCAATAGGCGTCACGCCGAGGGCCAGCTCGATACCTTTGTTGTTCATGCTGCCGCCATTGGCCGTGACAGTGCCGGAGGGGACCAGGATGGGGTCCACCTTGTAGGAATAGATCATCCCGGTAGTCGTCTTATTATACACGTCTATCGCTCCGCTGACGATCCCTCTGACCAGGGTAAAATCCACTCCGATGTCCGTAGTGGCGGTCTTTTCCCATTTAAGATCGGGATTGGCCTGTTGCGTGGCGCCGAGCGCCGCGGTGGTGGTGCCATCGTAGTAATAGGTGCCGAGGCTGCCGGAGATGGATTGGGCGGTATAGGCGCTAAAGCCGGTGGCGTTACCCGTGACGCCGTAGCTGGCCCGCAACTTGAGGTCGGTGAACAGGTTTTGGTTCAGCATGAACCTTTCCTGGCTGAGTCGCCAGGCTACGCCGACGGATGGGAAATAACCCCATTGGTGATCGGTCCCGAATACGGAGCTGCCATCCCGCCTGATCGAAGCCTGCAGCAGATATTTCTGATTGTAGTCATAGGTGACCCGGCCGAAATCGGAAATGAGGCGCGTCTGGTTGTACAGGCCGTCTGCGCCGAAGCTGACCTGGTACCCACTCAGGGCATAGGGGTTGCTGAGGGCAAGGTTGTTATACGAGATGTTGTCGGCCGGGAAATTGGCGGTGGTGACAGTGAAACCGTCGTTGTTGGTAAAATCCTGCCAGGAATACCCAACCACTGCGTTGATGTGGTGTTCGTCGAAATGCCTGTCCCAGGTCAGGTAATTTTCGAACAGGAGAGAGGTATTGGTATAAGAGGCCCTGGATGCCTGGCCACCCTGACCGAAGACCTGCTGGCTATGTCCTGACAGGCCGGGGTTGGGGTTATTATACATATCGTTGAAGTTGTCCGTGAAATAACTATCTAAATATTGGCCCTGGTTGGCGATATAGGATTGATAGGAGAGGTCCATGTTATAGGTCAGCGAAAAAGGCAGCTTCACCAGCGCCGTGAGGTTGCCGACGAGGTTGCTGTTCTTTGTATTCAGGGTGCTGTGATTGGTCATAGCGACCGGGTTGTAATAGCCACCCGTGGAAAAGTCCTCGAAGTAGCTGCCATCCGCATTTTTAATGGGTGATACGGGCAGGTACTGGGCCGCCTGCAGGAGGGTGACGCTGCGGTAGGGGACGTCATCGCCATTGCTGTTGGAATACGTGACGTTGAGGCCGAGCTTGACCTTATCCTTGATGGCGGATTGGTTGACGGCCAGGCGGGCAATGATCCTTTGCAGGGAGCTTTCCTCCAGGATGCCGTTCTTAAAGGCATAGTTGAGGCTGGCGATATAGTCGCTATGGTCGGTTCCACCGCTCATGGCAATATTATGGCTCTGAGAAAAAGCATTGTCTTTTTCAATCGCTTTCTGCCAGTTGGTATTAGCGCCTTTGTCATCGGCTGGGGAAAATGCCTCGCCGTTGGCTGCAAGGAAAGCCCGGAGTTGCGGCGCCGTCATGACCTTGAGGTTCCTGGACACTTTTTCAAGACCGCCGTAGCCGTTGTAGGATACTTGCGCATCCCCGGACTTTCCTTTGCGGGTGGTCACCATGATGACGCCGTTGGAGGCGCGGTTGCCATAAATGGCGGTGGCGGCGGCGTCTTTCAATACGTCGATGGAGAGGATATCCGCCGGGGCGATCAGGGAGATGTCAGCGCCAGGGATCCCGTCGATGACATAAAAAGGGGATTGAGATTGATTGATCGTGGAAGCTCCGCGGAGGATGACTGCGGCAGTCTGGTTGGGATCGCCATTGGCAGTGATATTGAGGCCGGCCACCTTACCCTGCAGCAACTGGCCGACGTCGGTGATGGCGCCGACGTTGAGTTCTTCCGGCTTCAGGGTGGTGATAGCGCTGGTCAGGTTTTTCCGGCTTGTCCGGCCATAGCCGATGACAGCTATTTCGTTGAGGGAAGTGCTGGCCTCGACGAGGCTGATATCGATGCTGGCCTGATCGCCGACCTTCACTTCGCGGGTATCGTAACCGACATAAGAGAAGACGAGGACGTCCTCCTTGCGGGCGGAAATCGTGAATTCCCCGTTCTCATCGGTCGTAGTGCCTTTTTTTGTGGCGCGGATGGTGACGCTGACCCCGCTGAGCGCTTTACCCGCCGCGGTCGTGACCTTTCCGCGGACGATCACGGGTGGTGGGGCGTCGGGAAGGACGATCTCACGGCGTCTGATCACCACCGTTTGCTCGACGATCGTGTATTCGTAAGGCTGGTTCTCGAAACACTTGTTCAGGACCTCGTCCAGGGTGGCGTTTCTGAGGTCAAGGGTTATTTTGACCGCCTTGTCCAGCTGGCGCGTCTTATACCAAAACGAATAGCCGCTTTGGCGTTGGATCTCCTTAAACACCTTCTCCAACGGGGCTTCCTTTACCGAGAGGGAAATCTTCTGGGAATAGCCGTTGGCAGCGACATGGAGACAGGTAACAAGCAGTAAAAAAGCCGTCATCTTCATAACAAGCCAGATTTTGGTTTGTAGCCGGGACGGGATCACCGAGGGTACGGACGATATACCCGGCCCGATTTGGCAATAAGCAGTCGGAATCATAAATTTGATTTGATTTGGGTTAACAATAAGCAGTTCCAAGACAATTGTTCAAAAGTTAACGCTACTAGTCACCGGGAGCGGCTCCAACGTTCCCGGTTTTTGCTTGCGTCAACAGTATGTTTAAGATCGTACGATGATCTTGTTGTTGTTAATGGTCACTTCGATGTCGCTCAACTTCAGGATCTTCAACACCCCGGACAAACTGGTATTGCGTGACACCCGGCCCGTAAACGGTTCCGTTGGCACCTTTCCTTCATACTCTACTTCCACATCATACCAACGGGCAATCTGGCGCATAATAACGGGTAGTTCTTCGCCGTCGAACTCGAAAACGCCATTCTTCCAGGCCGTAACCTGTTCAACATCCACATCGGGGATCCAGCGGAATTCGCCCGTTGGCTGCAATTGCGCCTGCTGACCCGGCCGCAGCAGACCCGACTTGTCTCCCTTCTTTATTTTCACCGAACCTTCGAGCAAAGTAGTCCGAACGGCGTCCTCATCGGAATAGGCATTGACATTGAAATGAGTACCCAGCACTTCGATCGTCATCGGGTCGGCATCGCCCAGGTGGTTTACGGTGTGTACGCGGAAAGGCATGGACGGATTTTTCGCTATTTCCAAATATGCCTCGCCCGTGATCTCGACTTCCCGATCCGCCCCGGTAAAGGCCGTTGGATACCGGATCGAAGATGCGGCATTTAGCCAGACCTGGCTGCCATCCGGCAATGTGAGCCCGTACTGACCGCCTTTGGGGGTGGAAAGGATATTATAAGTAACGGCCTTAGGGCTGTTCCCTTCAAGCACTTTGTACCCCAGCCTGCCGTCCGCCAATTTCAGTACCTGGGCATTTCCCTGTTGCGTCAGTCTGCCGGTATGGGCGCTGTCGAGCGCGATGTTCGAACCATCCGCCAGGGTGAGCACGGCTTTATTGCTGCCAGGCTGTTTATCGGTCGAAGACGGCGCCGCTTTTTGATCGGCCACCGCTTGTACCCGCATCTTGCGGCTGGCAAAAAAGATCGTCCCCGTAGCTACCGCCCCTATGAAGACAGCCGCGGCTGCGACCCGCAGCCATGCTATCCTGCCCGTGCGTCGGGGTTCTTGTTTGGCCGGGGGTGAAGTATCCGCGGCAATGCGCTGGCGGATAACGGCCAGCATCTCCTGCTTCAACACCTGTATGACCGGCTCATATTCGGGCGCCAGCAGCAGTTCCTGGTCATCGAATCGCGCATACCACGCAAATAGTTCCTGCTTTTCAGGTTCCGTAATGGAACCGCTGATCCACTTATCGGCCAGCTCAAGGATCCTATTGGAATAAGGTTGATCGGTCATTTCGGCTATTTAGACCTATAGCCAATCGAAGAAGGGCTTTCCCTTAGTCCGGCAAAAAATAATTATGGGAGAATAAAAAACAAGGCGTTGAACAAATGGCTTAAGCCGGTCTTTAATTTCCTGATTGCCACCGACAAGTGCGCTTCCACGGTCTTTTCGGCAATGCTCAGCTCTGTCGCGATCTCTTTTTGGGAATATCCTTTTTCGCGGCTCAATTGATAAACGATCCGGCATTTTTCGGGCAAGGCATTGACGAGTGACGCCAATTCCTTCTGCAACTCATTAAACCGAATGTAGTTTTCCGTCTCCTGCGCTGTCTCCTGCCAATGACGGGCGATATAGGTACTGAACTGTTTTTGCCTGTTCTTTGCAGCAAGCCGGTTGAGCACCTCGTATTTGACGGCAACGGAAAGATAAGTATTCAGTGAATGGTCCAATTGCAGCGTTTCCCTCCTCTTCCAAAGCCGATAGAAGATATCCTGGACGATCTCTCTTGCCTCCTCTATCTCGGCGAGACGGTGAATGGCCACGACTAGTAATTTGTCCCAATACCTGTTGTACAGCTCCGTAAAGGCAGCCTCATCGCCTTCTTTCAGCAATGTAAGCAGTCGTTCTTCGTGGTAGGAGCTATAAGGAGTCATCGGAACGGTGGTTCCCTATAAAGGTATATAAAATAAAATCATTTTTTTGGCGGCAGGTCGAATGCAGTGGCGTCGTGTTCGAAATGTCCTTTGTGTGATCCGTCGCAAAAAGGCTTGTTCTGCGATAACCCGCAGCGACAGATACTGACGATCTCCCGGCCCCCCAGGCCATAAGGCGTTCCATTGCGATCTACCAGTTCGAAATCTCCTTCCAGTTTTAGCGAGCCGTTGCTGTTGACAGTGATCTTAGTGGTGGCCATTGCGTGTTGTTATTGTTTTTGTTATGGGCGCCAAAAATAGGGAAAATCGATATTCATCGAAGGGTTTATGGAGTTAGTCGAAATATTTTTACGGACGGTTCCAGTTATGGTAGTTTTATGGTCTATTTAAACCCCGATGGAATACGATAACGACAAACCCCGAAAGCGCGCCCCCCGCCTCGAGATCTTTTACTGGATCCTGCTGGTGGTGTTGCAGCCGTTGACCAGCGCCATTACCGTATTGTCCTCTTCCCCCGCCGGCTGGTTATTGCTCCTGCTTGCCAGCTCCCTGGTTTTCCCTGCCTACCTGATCTTCGCCCGCATCGTCGGACCGGCCCTGGGGCGGCCGGAAAGACGCCAGTTTTCCTGGCTGATGAGCCTGCTTTCCTTTTTGGTCATCCAGGTCTTCCTGCTGGCCGTTCACGCACTCTTCCTGAAATTTTCTTTGAAGCCGGCCGAAGCGCTTTACTTTAGCCCGACGGCGCTGCACCTGGTCCGGGAAGGTTGGTGGACGGTCGTCAATATGGCCTTGTCGATCGCTATCTTCTATATCCGCAAGGCGGACGACGAAAAGGACCAGCTGGCGGAAATGAAAAGAGAAAACATCTTTTTTCAGCTTCGTTACCTCAGGGCGCAGCTGAATCCACATTTTCTGTTCAATACCCTCAACAGCATTTACTCGCTGAGTCTGCAGAAGTCGGAACGGACCCCGGAAGTGGTCGTCCGCCTGGCGGATATCATGCGTTACCTGATCTACGAATGCAATGAGGACAAGATCCCGCTGGATAAAGAGATCGAATTTATCCGGAATTATATCGAGATCGAGAAGATCAGACATTCCGCCGACATAAAGTTTACAGTGGAAGGAGTGACGGCCGGGCTCATGATAGAGCCTTTCCTGTTCATCTCCTTTATCGAAAATGGATTCAAACACGCGATGGATCATACCTTCCACGATCCTTTCATCTATATCACCCTGCGGGTTGGGAACGGGCAGTTGGTGCTGAATGTCCTGAACAGCACGAATGCCGACCTGGAGCTGCAGGCCAAGAAACTCAACGGCATGGGCATTTCCCATAGCCGGACACTGCTGGAGTTATTGTACCCCGCCTCCTATGACCTGGATATCATCCAGACGGAAAAGGACGAGACCCGGACCAGCAAGCTGCGGTTACACAATGCCCGGGAAAGGCTGGAAAGTCTATATCCAGACGCACACACCTTGGACGTGATCCTGAACAAAAGTACCTTTACCGTATCGTTAATCGTCAAAACCGCTGCCGCTTGCTAAAATGTATCATCGTGGAAGATGAGGTACTGGCCCAGGATGTGATCCGCAACCATCTTTTAAGATTGGGTCAGATCGAATTGTTGGGCGTCTACCGCACGGCGCCGGAAGCCCAAACCGCCCTCCAAAACCTCGACGTCGACGTCCTCTTTCTCGACATCCGGTTGCCGGGGATGAGCGGCCTTCATTTTCTGCGCGGCCTGACCGACCCGCCGCTGGTCGTGCTCACGACTGCTTATGCCGAGTATGCGCTGGAAAGCTACGAATTCAACGTGATCGACTACCTGCTAAAACCGATCTCATTCGAGCGGTTTTCCAAAGCAGTGAATAAAATCCTCGACGGCCGCCTATACACCCGCGCTGGCACGCCGGCAGAGGCCAGGGACGAGGATCATATCTTTATCAAATCGAATAGTAAGTTCTTCCGGGTCGATTTTTCGGAGATCCTGTATGTGCAGGGGATGAAGGATTATTTGAAGTTGTATACGCCGGATTTTACGCTGGTGACGCATCATACGATGAATGAGATGGAGAAGACGCTGCCGTCGCGGCAGTTCCTTCGGGTGCATCGGTCGTATATTGTTGCTACAAAGCATATTCGGGCGATTTTTGGAAATTCGATCGAGTTGGGAAAAGTGACGATACCCATTGGCGTGAATTATAAGGACACGGTGATGGAGCTTGTTGGGAGGCGGTAAAATCCTTTGCTGTCTCCGGAAGAAGGGTGGGAACAAGATTCCTTGTTCCAAGGTTAGTAATCTATTGACAATTAATACGATGAGATTTTTTGGAGCGCCGCTTATTGTAATTCCCGCTTTTCCCCTATCTTTATCAAGCCTCGAATTTGCAACGGCGCCTTTTTCTTTTCTTCGCTTTTCCAGCCGCTGCTAAAAGTTATCAGTTCAGTCAATTTATAGGATGGAAGCTTGCTAGTATCGTCAAAGGTTAGCTTTTCAGTGTAAGGTTTTTAGTAAATAATTTAAAACGTTTAATGTTTAAAATTTTAACTATGAGACTTTCTGAGTTTATCTTATTGAATGAGGACGAAAAAAAATCGACTGTTTTTCACCAGGGAGTGTGCCTCGCCAAGAGAACAAGTTTTGATTCCATTGTATTTCTGTTCCAGTTGGGAAGTTATTATGTGGAGGCGTATTGCAATCCTGAGAATAAGGCGATCGAAGAATACAGGATGTTTGATAACATCGATGTATTGGAACCTTATTTGGAAGCCATTCCCCTCGATAATCTGCTGAACTGACTGGATGTTCATTTTTTTGTCGTTACCCGTGGACTAGAGCAATTCATTGCATGGCCAAACATGGGCCGGACAGAAAAAAAATCGAAACTTATCTCGACGACTTCTGGAATGGTAAGTAGTCGTCCTTTAAATATAATTTGGCATTTGCACACCTATTCGTGAAGCTTTAATTAGTATCATTGGATACAGTGGACAAAAGCTGAGTTTCAGCTGAGCTCAGCCATAATACAAGCCCGGCCACTTCTATAATTGTACCCGGTCTGTCCATGGAAAATAATTTTATTCCCCTCTCTGTTTCTTTTTGGATCATATCCTTCAAAAGGGCAGTATCAATGAAAGCCGGTGCTATTGTATGTATGTGGATGGCCGGATATTCACCGTGAATGTCTTGTAGCAGCGTTACTATACCGTATTTTGCTTCAATATACTGGCTCGATGGGGTCAGACCTATAGCGCCGACTATGGATGAGGTATTTACAATAATACCTCCGCCCTGCTTTTGCATAGCCTCTATTTCATACTGCATACAATTGTTGAGGCCAGCGAGATTAAGACCCATCTGGTTATCAGATGATTCCATATTCCGGTCTGCCGGATACAGCGGCTCACTGAATACGGCAGAATTATTGCAAGCAATATCTATACTGCCATATGTCCTGATGGTCTTTTTTATCAATTCCTCGCAGGCTACCGGATTGCTCACATCGGTTCTAATATATGTCGCATTCCCTTTTTGATTTTTTATTTTTGCCAAAGTATCCTTGCCCCCTTTTCGGCTGGTATCCGACACGATTACTTTTGCCCCGTAAGCCGCATAGAGCAAAGCGGTGGCGGCGCCGATACCCCATCCGGCACCTGTTACCAATACTGTTTTACCCTTAAAATACTGTTCCATTTCTTGCGTATTGGATGAGTGATAAATCCACTGAACCTGTTTTTCCTGCCGTCATTCCCCGGATTGCTGAATCCCTTCAAAGCAAAGAATGAAACGCGTCCCCTTGCCCTCCCCCGATTGTACATCTACGGTAGCATGGTTTGCCTGAAGGATATTCATTGTTGTTGATAGTCCCAGTCCCATGCCGCCAGGCTTATCGGTGAAATAAGGGATAAAGAGATTCTTCAAATTCTCTCTGCTAATACCAATGCCATTGTCTTCTATTTCTATTGTACATTTACCGTTTATGGATCTTGTAATCAGTTTCAATTTCCCGTTTTGCGAGTGTATTGCGTCAATGGCATTGATAATAATATTGACTAAAGCGATCTTTATTTTTTCCTTATTCACCAATATTTTACAGTCCAGGGCAGAGTAGTCCTTCCTGACTGTAATATTTTTAAGTAAGATCCGGTCTTCAGTCATGGCCAGTGCCTCGTCCAACAGTTGGTGAATGGTACATTTTTCCAACTGCCTTTCACCGGGCTGCCATGATGTAAGAAGATCAGTTATTAAATCGTTGATTTGCCCCGAGGCTTTTAAAATTATGTCCAAGTAAACTTTGTGATCAAGGACCCTGTTCGGGGATTTTAGTATTTGTACTGCCAGGTTTATAGTTGCCAATGGATTCCGGACTTCATGGGCCAAGGCAGAAACCAACTGGTTGGACTCTTTTTGCACATTTTTGTGTGGGAACAAAAACTTAAACGGCTTCGCAGTTTGATGACTGCGTAGTTTTTTTAAATTGAGTTCAATTGTGCGAGTGTCCATTTTTTTAGGTTTTAGTTTGGTTTGAATGCCGAAACTCTAGCCGCCTAGTTCATGTCCGGCTAGTTGAAGGCAATACAACTTTCAATGCATACCCTTCACCTGGCGTCGATACAATCGTAACTTTTCCATGATATAGTTCCGCCCTGCTCCTGATATTTATAATACCCACTCCCTTTTCTTCTTCTAAAATATTATGCGCCGGATGATTACGACTAGTAATTTTTCAGCGGCCTTATTCCAATATTTCACCCTCCAATGCTTGTCCACTGTAAAAAACCCATTGGTAATAAAATCAGTAATCGGCTTCCCGAGATAGTCGGTTTTGCCGGCACCATTTGTAGTTGATAAGGGTTTAATGGCCATATTTTTACTTTGGAATGATTGACTGCTTATAGGGTAGAGCGTTCATAATCACGGGCGGCGGAATTGGCCCATGCCCGGATACAGCGAGTTCTAATATGAAGAGCCCCAGGGTACAAGGGACCCTTCATTTACAAAAACTATTGTTTAGCATAGGAATTCTAACAACTTCGGCCGGTTTTTTTGTAGTTAAATGTCTCTCGAGCTGTAGTATTTGTACGTATTAATTGAGCGTAAAGGTGACTGATTTTGCATTGCTGGTCGTTACAACGTCAAGGCAATGTGTTATATAATTCCCATTTTTGGAGGATTTACAGATGTGGGAACAGCTAGTATATTAAAAAATAACGTATATATACGATATTGGGAACCGTAGTTCTACTAGAGTCGACA
>Ga0302325_10000941_pt1 | contig 76538 bp, 67 predicted proteins | sample Palsa_T0_2_FD_201948 | JGI IMG/M metagenome (GOLD analysis project Ga0302325, IMG submission 201948) | Peat permafrost microbial communities from Stordalen Mire near Abisko, Sweden - Palsa_T0_2 | ecosystem: Environmental > Terrestrial > Soil > Palsa > Peat permafrost | place: Sweden: Abisko... | reverse complement strand
CGCCCGCGAGCTCCCCGACCCCTACCAGGGCAACGCCGCCACCGCCCTGGCCCCCGTCATCCTCCGCGCCTACCTCACCTTCACCACCGCCACCGCCTAAACCCCCAACCCCCACCACCCAACACCCCCGCCAACGCCTAACCCCCGACCCCGCCCCCGAACCTGGCCCCGCCCGGCATCCCCCGCCCGGCGGGGCCAGGCCCACATCCATCCAGCACACGCGTCCCGTCCGGAGAATCGCCCCGCCCGGTGACCGGAAATCGGAATAGTCAGCCGCCGCGGGCTGCTGCGCTAGCGGGACAGACTCCTCACTTCATCGGCGAAAGCGGAGACCATTCATGAAAGCGGTGCGGTTCGACAAGTACGGCGGGAGAGACGTCCTGTACATCGCGGACGTTGAGGTGCCGTCCCCGGCGGCAGGCGAGGTCGTCGTCCAGGTCAAGGCGGCTGGCCTCAATCCCGGTGAGGCGGCGATCCGCGAGGGCTACCTCGACGCGAGGTGGCCCGCGACCTTCCCGTCGGGCGAGGGCAGCGACCTGGCCGGCGTGGTCAGCGCGGTCGGCGGCGGCGTCACCGAGTTCGCGGCCGGCGACGAGGTGCTGGGCTGGTCCTGGACGCGCTCCAGCCACGCCGAGTACACCGCGGTTCCCGTCACCCAGCTCATCCGCAAGCCCGCCGGTGTCCCCTGGCCGGTGGCCGGCGGAATGTACGTGGTCGCCGCGACGGCATACGCGGCGGTCCGCGCCGTGTCGGCCGCGCCCGTTGACACGGTCGTCGTCTCCGCCGCCGCGGGCGGCGTCGGCACCGTGGTGGTGCAACTGCTGAAGGTGAAGGGCGCCAGCGTCATCGGGATCGCGTCGGAGGCCCACCACGAGTGGCTGACCGCCCACGGCGTGACGCCGGTGGCTTACGGCGACGGCCTGGCTGACCGGCTCAGGGCCGCTGCACCCGACGGCATTGATGCCTTCATCGACCTGTTCGGCCCCGAGTATGTCCGGCTGGCCGTCGAGCTCGGCGTGCCGCGGGACCGGATCGAGACCATCACCGCGTTCGACGCGGCAAGTGAGTACGGCACCAAGGCCGAGGGAAGCGGGACTGCGTCAACCACCGAGGTGCTGGCCGAGATGGCCGGCCTGGTGGCCGACGGCCTGATCGAGATACCGATCGCGGCCACCTACCCCCTCGACCAGATCCAGCAGGCCTACGCGGAGCTGGAGCAGCGGCACACCAGGGGAAAGATCGTGCTGATTCCCTGACCGGAAAGGTCCGGCGGGCCCGGCCGGCCGACGTTCACAGCGCCAGAACGCATCGCTGGCCGGGCTCTCCGCCGCAGCGCAGGCGAGCTGGCTATGGCCGGACACGAACACCGCGACGCCCCGTTCTCCCTGACTGGGACGAACACCCGGGCGCTGAGGATCTCGTGGTCCGCTTCCCCCATTTGATGGCCGCGGACACCGCCTGCCGCCGCCGTTGACGGGCCGCGCCAGCGGGTTGTATCGTCGCTAACCGAGAATCGATTATCGGAGGTCGCGTTGACCGAGCGCTTTGATCTCGACCTGGACGCCGTCCTGAACCGGCGATACCGAGTCGTGGAACGGGTCGACCCGTTGCGCACGGCCCTCCTCGTCGTTGACATGCAGAAGTTCTTCCTGCGGCGCGGGCAGCCGGCCTACCTTCCCGGCGGGGACGGAGCCCCCACGGCAGAGGCCGTGGTGGAGAACTCGGTCCGGGCGGTCGATCTGTGCCGCCAGGCCGGGATCCAGGTCATCTTCTCGCGATGGGGGCTCAGGGGCGACGCGTGGGATGTCGGCCTGTGGGCGAGAAAATGGCCGACGTGGCAGGCCGGGACCCCGGCGGGTCCCTCGTGGACGAACGAGGCCACCGAGATCGTCGAGGAACTTACGCCGCTCGAAGGCGAGCCGGTCTTCGACAAGAGCCGCTACTCGTCGTTCTACGGCACGCCGCTCGATACCTGGCTGCAGCACATGCCGCAGGTCGACACCTTGGTGATGATCGGCGTCACTACCGGCTTCTGCGTGCGATACACGGTCGAGGATGCGTTCTCGCGGGACTACAAGGTGATAGTGCTCGCCGACTGCACGACAGCCATCAACGACCCGATCGGGCCCGAGCACCCCGGCAGCGGCCAGTACATCGCCGCGCTGCGCGACTTCGCCATCGGGCTCGGAGACGTGCTGACGCTGGATGAATTCGAGGCTCAGCTCGGCCGCTCGCCGGTCACGCCGCAGGAGCTACCGGCGATTTAAGGAAGCAGTGGGAGGATCTGTAATGGCAGAGCAGGCGCGGTCCCACGAGTATGCGGTCGAGCAAGGCAAGGGAATCGACGAGGTCGGCAAGGTCGAGAATCGCGGCATCGACCAGATCCCGGAAATCGAGCGGCACTCGAACCCCAAGAACCTCGCTGCGGCGTTCATCGCGGTGCAGTTTAGCTTCGTCATCATTATCTTCGGCTCGTTCCCGATCACCTGGGGGCTCGGCTGGTGGGCCACGATGGCCGCGGTCACGGTCGGCCTGGCGATCGGCTCGGTCCTCATCGCCCTGATATCGCTGAGCGGCCCGCTGACCGGGACGAACCAGTCGGTGACCAGCGGCGCGTTCTTCGGGGTGCAGGGCCGCCTGATCGGCTCGGCGATCTCTCTGCTCATCGACGTGGGCTTCCTCGCGCTCATCGCCTGGACGACCGGGCAGACGTTCATCGAAGGATTCCACCGGCTGTTCAGCACCCCGACCGGCAACGGCTCGCTGGCGATCGGCATGGCGGTGGCGTGCGCATCGGTGATCGTGATCGGCTACCTCGGCCATGCGACACTGGTCGCGAGCTACCGCGCATGGCTGATCGTCGCCGTGATCCTCCAGCTGGCGATGATCATCGTGTACGCGCCGCACTTCCACGTGCTGCAGGGCGGTCACTACCTGCTGGGGACGTTCTGGCCCACCTGGTTCCTGACGGTGACCCTCTCTTGCTCGGTCCCGGTGAGCTACGCGACCTGGCCCAACGACTACGGCCGCTACATGCCGCGCAGGACCAATCCGTTCGATCTGGGCCTCTGGTCCGGGCTCAGCATGTTCGTCGGCTGCTGGCTGGCACTCATGCTCGGCGCCTTCGTCACCTCATCGTTCAGCAACGTCGATGCCGCGTTCGTCAACGGGGCCTTCGACCGCTCGCCGCTCTGGTTCGTCGTGCCGCTGATGCTCTACGGCTTCCTTGGCAATGTCGTCAACGGCGGTCCCGGCGTGTACAACTCGGCGCTCGACCTGCAGGCGCTGCTCTTCTTCCTGCGGCGCACGGTTGTCGCCCTGATCATCGGCGTGATCGTCTTCGTAGTCGCCTACATCGGGGTCATCGAGCTCAACGCGGTCAACACCATCGACTCCTTCGTGACGATCATGATCGTGATCATCACGTCGTGGATGGTGATCAACATCCTCGGGATGTGGCGGCGGCACGGGTTCTTCTACCCCGACGAGCTGCACGCCTTCGCCATCCCGGGGGCGCGCGGCCCTTACTGGTTCACCCGCGGCGTCAACTTCCGGGCGCTCACGGCCTTCGCCGCGGGCGTCACGGTCGGGCTGCTGTTCGAGACGACCACGATCTTCTCCGGCCCGTTCTCCGCCAGCGTCGGCGGCGTCGACCTCAGCTTCACCAGCGCGGGCGTGACGGCCGGGGTGGTGTACCTGCTGCTGCTGGCGATCTTCCCGGAGCGCGGCGTGGTACCGAGGGTCCCGCAGACGGTCGGCGGGGTCGAGGCTGACGTCGCGAGCTAGCCTGGCCGGCAGTTGGCGGGCCAGGCCCGGCCGGCGGAGATGCCACGCGGTCAGCCGAGACCGCTGCTGACTTCCACGCTGACAGCGCCGCCCTCTGTCGCCAGCACGGAATACCCCGTGAGATAGTCGGGCTCCCCCGGGTCCTCGCGCAGGAACTCCAGGGCGATCGCGCGCAGCACCGGTGAGTGAGTCACGCCGACGACAACGGGCGGGAAGCGGCCGGGAGCGTCCAGCAGGCTGACGGCGAACGCCGCGACGCGGGCCGCGACGCCGGCCGCGTCATCGCCCGGCGGGTGCTTGCAGTGCAGCCACCACGCGATCCGGTCGGGGGCCGAGAGGAAGCCGGCGAAGAACGGAACCTCCAGGCACTCGCACTCGGTCAGGCCGCGAACCTGGTCGCAGAATGCCGCCGCAGTGCTGACCATCTCCACCCGCTCGCCGGCCAGCCACAGATCCGGATTACGCAGCGCAGGGGACACTCTCGACGACACGACCCGGGCCGAGGGGCCGACCGACGTGAACCCGGCAGCGAACGCGTCAGCGGTCTCGCGGGCGCGCAGGGCCGGGCCGGCGAACATGGCGACTAAGTCAGTCCCGGCGCGCCGGAGCCCGACCCCGGCGCGCTCCGCCCGATGCCGTCCCTCGTCGGTCAGCGGAAGATCACCCTGGTGAGACGCAACGTGCCCGTGCCTCAGCAGGATCATGCGCACCGTGCGGCCTGTCATCGTGCCACCCCTCAGCCTGGTGACGGCATTAGCGTGTCCCTGACGAGAAGCTCCAGGTCGGCGCAGGCCGCCAGGAACTGCCGCAGGGTCCGGCGGGTCGCGCCGAAGCTCTCGAACGCTTCAGCCGCCAGGCCATCCTGGTCGTAGGCCTGCCGGAAATCCGGGAACTTCTCCAGCAGATCGGCCACGATGGCCGGGGAGACCGGGTCGTCGATGCGCGGCGCCGGCTCAATACCGCTGGCGTTCAGTCGCAGCTGCCAGTCGTACGGCGGCGATATCACCACGTCTCCGCCGATCAGCTGGCTCCAGTGCATGTGATTACGGAAGGCCGCGGAGAGCAGCCGGGTCCGGTAGCCGCGGTCCCGGAAGATCCGGTAGGCCTTCTTGAAGACGGCGACGCCGGCCCATTCAAGCCGGCCGGGATCGAGGGTGATGCGATCTCTCGCGGCCACCACCTTGAGCCAGTCGTCCAGCCGCCCCACCATGAGCGTGCACACGGGGCTTATCGAGCCGGTGCCCAGTCCCGACTCCGCGCGCCTGCGCAGTCCCCGCTCAACTGCCTCGGCGACGGCCAGCGCCTGCGGGAGCGTGAAGGACACCGTGGCGTTGATGCTGACCCCGCGGTGGGTGCTCTCCTCGATCGCCGCGATGCCGGCCCGCGTGGCAGGAAGCTTGACGATCATATTCGGGGCGAGGCGGCTGAATTCCACTGCCTGCCGCACCAGCGCCTCCTGGTCCCGGTACAGCCGGGGATCTGTCTGGATGGACAGTCTTCCGTTGCGCCCGTGCTGCTCATGGAAGATCGGCTCCAGCAGTCGCGCGCCCTGGACCGACAGCCGCCGGACCATCTGCCAGCCGATATCGGATTCAGTCGCGGTCGGATGCTCCGCGGCGTAGGCGCGGATCTCCGCCTGCCACCTGGGCAGGTCGCTGCTGAGACCGCTGAGGGCGAGCACCGGATTGCAGGTGGCCCCCACGGCACCCCAGCCGATCGCCGACGACAGCTCGGCCGGGTCGGCCGAGTCGTTCCACAGGCACGTGGACGTGGTCTGGGTCATGCGCAAGAGAGGGCTGGCCGTGGACGCGGGCGCGACCGCCGGCGCGGCGCTGGTCAAGTTCACGGTGCCTCCAGGCAGATGGTGGGCGGCGCCGTCTCGCGGCGGTCCCGTCCCGTGCGCTCCCCTGTCGTCGGCCACCGCCGGCACCTCGGGTCAACACGATAATCGATTATCGTAGCACTGGCAGTCCGGCCGACAAGCCCGTTGCTCGCGGCCGGCGCGGCGAAGGCGCGATCGGGCGGGACGGCCGCCGGTCCTCTGGCCCGGGTTCCTCCTGGGGCTGCCCGGGGCTCCTCCCGGGGGAGGCGCGAATCGCCTCGCGGGAGGTCGCCGCCACTGCTGGCTGGCGAAGTGGTGTTGACACGCCGCAGCAGATCCCAAACAATCGATTATTGATACTGCCGGAGGCCGGGACAACCCGGGCTAAGCGTCCGGGTTGTCCCGGCCTCCGGCGGTGACATGTGACTGCCTGGACTGGGAAGATCCCAGCATGATCGTGGAAAGCAGGCCGCCGGTGCGCTCGACATCGACGTCGCCCGCAGCGCGCATATGACGTATACGTATGCGCTCGACCAGGTCAGCGAGCTGCTTCCGGCCGACACGGGCGCGATCATCGGCGGCAAGGCGGCCGGCCTGGCGGTGATGGCCGGCCAGCTCGGACTGCCGGTGCCGCCCGGGTTCGTCATCGCGACCTCCGCCTGCCGGGAGTACCTGCGAGCGGGCTGGCCGCCGGGACTGGACGAGGAGATCCGGCCGCAGCTGCGAAGGATCGAGCGGCAGCTGGGGCGCCGGTTCGGCGGCCCGGCGGATCCGCTGCTGGTCAGCGTCCGGTCAGGCGCCCCCGTTTCCATGCCAGGAATGATGGACACCATCCTGAACCTCGGTCTCAATGCGGACACCACGCGCGCCCTGGCCGAGGCGGCCGGTGACGCCGGCTTCGCCGGGCGATGCCAGGCCCGCTTCGAGGCAATGTTCACGAGCGTCGTCGGCACTCCCGCCGTGCCCCCGGATCCCCACGTCCAGCTGCGCGCCGCCGTGCAGGCGGTGTTCCGCTCGTGGAACAGCGACCGCGCCCGGGCATACCGCGCCCGTGAGGGCATCCCCGACGATCTGGGGACGGCCGTCACCGTCCAGGCCATGGTGTTCGGCAACCGCGGGCCGGACTCCGGCACCGGCGTCCTGTTCACCCGCGACCCGTCGACGGGCGAGCGGAGCCTCTTTGGTGACGTCATGTTCGACGCGCAGGGAGAAGACGTCGTCGCGGGAAGCCACCACACCGAGACGCTGGCGGCACTCGGGCGGCGGATGCCCGACGTGGCCGGCCGGCTGCGGCGGTACGCCGAGATCCTGGAGCACCACTACCGGGACCTGTGCGAGATCGAGTTCACCATCGAGCGCGGCCAGCTGTGGATGCTGCAGGTCAGGACGGGAAAGCGCAGCCCCCGGGCTGCGCTGCGGATCGCCATCGAGATGGCCGAGGACCCGGAGTTCCCGCTGACCCGGCGCGAGGCCGTGCAGCGGGTGGCGGCCCGGCTGGCGCACCCGCCGACGACCAGGGCGCGCCTGCCAGGAGATTTCGCCGCGATCACGCGCGGGCGCGGCGCGTCGCCGGGACTGGCGACCGGCCAGGTCGTGGTGTTGCCGTCGCAGGCCAGCGCGGCGGCAGCGAGCGGGCCCATCATCCTGGTCCGGGCGGAGACATCGCCCGCGGACGTGCCGGCGATGTCCCTGGCCGCCGGGGTACTCACCGCGCGTGGTGGTCTCACCAGTCATGCCGCCGTGGTCGCGCGCGGATGGGGAATCCCGGCCGTGGTCGGCGCGCAGCAGGTCGCGCTGCGCCACGACGGCGTCGTCATCGCGGGGCGGTACCTGCCGGCTGGCGCGACGCTGACGGTCGACGGGTCGACAGGCGAGGTATTCGCCGGGGCGATCCCCGGCAGCTCCGTGCCGTCTCCGGAAGCGGCCACCCTGCTCCGCTGGGCGGACGAGCTTGACATGGACATCAGGTCCGGATCGGGCCAGGCCGCCGGCGCGCAGCGGCGCGAGCCGGGTGACGGAGGCGCCGTGCGCGGCGATGAGCTGCTGCACAGCCTTTCGATCATGGCGATCAGCACGCCCGGGGCGCTCGCGATGGCGCTGCTGACCGCCCCGGCCCAGGTCGAGGCAGCCGTCGCCCCGCTCGCCGCGGAAGGGCTGATCAGCGTCGGCGCGGGAGCGGTCCGCCTGACCGAGAAGGGCGCGGAACGCGCCGACGCGCTGCTGCGGGCCGAGCGGGCCAGCTGGGGCGCGGAGAACGCGGACGTGGCGCTCGGCCAGTTCCTGGATCTCGACGCACGGATGAAGCAGGCCGTCACCGCATGGCAGCTGCGCGAGGCCGGGGGCGAGCCGGTGGTCAATGACCACGGCGACGCCGATTATGACGCGGCCGTGCTCGGCCGGCTGCAGGATCTGTACGCGGAGACCGCGCCGTGGCTGGACTCGCTGGCGGGCCGGCTGCCCCGCATCGCCGCCTACGCCGCGCGCCTGGGCCGAGCGTGCCAGGCCATCCAGCGAGGGGACGGGCGGTTCGTCAGCTCCCCCCGCGTCGACAGCTTTCACGGCGCCTGGTTCGAGCTGCACGAGTACCTGATCCGGCTCGCCGGGCGCACCCGCGAGGAGGAGACCGCCGCCGGCCGCGCCTGATCGCCTCCGGGGCCCGGCCGGGGCGCGGCCGGGGCGCGGACGAGGGCGGCCGGGGCGCGGACGAGGCGCGACCGTTCAGCGCTGCTCGGCGAGCGCCCGCCAGATCCGCTCGGCGGTGAGGGGCAGGTCGCGGATCGTCACCCCGCAGGCCTCGGTGACCGCCGCGGCAACGGCCGGCGCTATGACGAGCAGGCCGCCCTCCCCGCTGCCCTTCGAGCCGAAGGGACCGGGGCCGTCGGCATTCTCCAGCACGTCTGCACGCAGCTCCAGGGGGACGTCCTTGCTGGTCGGAATGCGGTAGTCCAGGGCGCCCAGATTCTGGATCCGGCCGCGGGAGTCGAATATCAGGTGCTCCATCAGCGTGTGGCCGAGGCCCATGATCGCCGCGCCCTCGTCCTGAGACTCCACCTGGGCAGGGTTCAGGGCCTTGCCGACGTCGCCGACGGTGATATGCCGGGCGATAGCAAGCTCCCCGGTCTCGCGGTCGACCTCAACCTCGACCGCCGTGCAGTTGAACTCGTAGAAGGCCGGGGGCCCGCCCAGCGGATGACCGGCCGCCTTCTCGCCGCGCAGCGACCCGACGCCGATCACCTCGCCCCTGACATCGCCGAACACCTCGTCGAGCAGCCCGGCGATCGTCAGGTCCTTGGTAGGCAGCCGGACCACGCCGTCCTGCACCGTTGCCTCGCCCGCCGCCAGCGAGAACGCTTCCTCGGCCAGCTGCGCCAGCTTGGACCTGATCTCGGCGCAGGCTCGCTGAACCGCGGTGCCCATGAACACGGTGGAGCGGCTTGCGGATGTCTGCAGGTCGAACGGCACCGTGGCGGTGTCGCCCATCACGACGCTGATCCGGTGCAGCGGCAGGCACAGCTCCTGCGCGGCGATCTGGGCGAGCACGGTCCGTGCGCCCTGCCCCATGTCAGAGGTGCCGGCCAGCACGGTGAGGCTGGCGTCCGCGTGCAGGCGGGCGATCGCGTAGGACGCTCCGGTAGTCGCCGACCCCTTGATGCCGACGGCGATGCCGCGGCCCCGGCCTGGCGGCAGCGGCGTCCCCCACCCGATCCACTCGGCCGCCCGGCGCACCGACTGGGCCCAGTCGCCGTCGGCCGGCTTGTCGCCCCGAACCACCCGCTCGCCCTTGCGCGCCAGGTTGCGCAGCCGGATCTCCAGGCGGTCGATGCCGAGCCGCCGCGCCGCCTCGTCCATCTGTGACTCGATGGCCCAGCAGACCTGGGGGGTGCCGAAGCCGCGGAACGCGGTCGCGGGCGGGGTATGCGAGAGCAGCGCGCGGACCCGGATCCGCGCGTCCGGCACGCGATAGGGACCGCAGGCCAGGTATGTCGCCTTCGAGACCACCCGGGCGCCGATGTCGGCGTAGGCGCCAAGCAGCCCGTCGCACTCGATGTCCTGGAACTCGATGACGCCGTCGGCCGAGAAGCCCGTGCGCGCGCGGATCTCGAAGGCGGTTCGCCGTCCGGCCTGAAACGTCTCCTCCAGCGTGAGCACCAGCCGGACCGCCCGGCCGGTGCGCAGGGCCAGGAAGGCCAGCAGCGGCTCGAACTTGGCATGCTGCTTGCCGCCGAAGGCACCGCCCGGGTCGGGCGCGAACACCCGGACCTTGGACAGCGGCAGCGCGAGGACTCTGGCGATCGCGCTCTGCAGCGCGTAGGGATGCTGGATCGAGCTCCAGATCCGCACGCCGTCGCCGTCGGGCGCGGCGATGAAGCCATGCGGCTCGATGGCGAAATGAGTAACCATCGGGAACCGGTAGGTGTTCTCGACGACGTGCTCGCTGGCCGCCGCCGCGACATCGCCCCAGCCGAACTGCCACTCCTGCAGGACGTTCGTCTCGGCGAGGTGAGATGCCGGGCGCAGCCCCGGATCCTGGACGAGCGGCGCTGCCGGGTCAGCCGCGGCAGCGACCGACAGCACCGCCGGCAGTTCCGCGTACTCGACGCGAACCAGCGCCGCCGCCGCCTCCGCCGCCTCCTGGGTCTCGGCCGCCACCGCGGCGACCGGCTCGCCGTGGAACTTCGTCTCGCCGACGGCCAGGACGGGCCGATCCTGATAGACGGGGCCGAAGCGCGGCATGGGCGTCGGGAGGTCCGCCGCGGTGATGACCGCCCGGACGCCGTCAACGCCGGCCGCCCCGGTCGTGTCCACCGAGATGATCCGTGCCCGCGCGCAGTCCACGCCGACGAGCTTGACGTGCAGCATGTTCTCCAGCCGGATGTCCGCGACGAACTTCTGCCGTCCGCTGACGCGCTCCACTCCCCCGACCCGCCGCGCCGAGGTGCCGACCTGGCCGGCGTCCATGTCCGCCGAGGCGCTGATCCGGCGGGCGTTCATGCCCGGCCCGCCTCGGCCGCGGCCAGCACCGCGCTGACGATGCGGTTGTAGCCTCCGCACCGGCACAGGTTGCCGGACAGCGCCTCCCGGATCTCCGACGGAGTGGGCCGGGGGTTATCCGCCAGCAGGTAGTGCGCCGACATGACCATCCCGGGTATGCAGAAGCCGCACTGGACCGCGCCCGCGGCGAGGAAGGCGTCCTGCACCGCGCTGAGCCGGCCGTCCACGGCGAGGCCCTCGATCGTGATCACCTCGCGCCCGTCGGCCTCCACCGCCAGGACCAGGCACGAGTTGACCACCCGTCCGTCGAGCAGCACGGTGCAGGCGCCGCACTCTCCCTGCGCGCAGCACTCCTTGCTGCCGGTGAGGTCAAGCTGCCAGCGCAGGGCGTCAAGCAGGGTACGGCCTGGCGCGACGGTCACGGTCACCGGCGTGCCGTTGACGGTCAGGCTGACCGGCATGGGCTCGGACATCAGGGATCGCCTGCCTTCCGGCGGCGCAGGGCCGTCCGCAGCGCGCGGCGGCTGAGCACGACCAGCATGGCGCGGCGGTAGTCCGCGCCCGCGCGCAGGTCCGAGATCGGGCTTGCCCGCGCGCTGAGGCCGGCCAGTACCTGATCACGCGTCGCCGGGTCCGCGGCCGGATCGACCAGGGCGCCGCTGTCGTCGGACACCAGGAACGGCACGGGCGCCACCGCCCCGAAGCTGAACCGCACCTCGCCCGCCGGGCTCACCGAGCAGCACAGGCTGATCGTGGCCAGGTCCACGCCGCGCCTGCGGGTCAGCCGCACGAACGCCGAGCCGCTGCCGGCGTCGGGCCACGGCAGCTCGATCGCGCGCACGAGCTCACCCGCCCGCAGGGCGGTGAGCCGCGGGCCGAGGATGAACTGGCGCAGCGGGATGCGGCGATCCCCGTCGGGCCCGGCTGTCACCACGACCGCGCCGTAGAGCAGCAGTGCGGGCACGGTATCGGCGGCAGGCGACGCGTTGCACACGTTGCCGGCCAGCGTGGCGCGGTGGCGGATCTGCAGCGAGCCGACGGTCTGCGCAGCCTCGGCGAGAGCGGGGAAGCGGCGCCGGACGCGCTCGTCGCCGGTGATGCCGGCCATCACCGTCGTCGCGGTGACAGCCAGCCCGGACGGCGACTCCTCGATCCCGGCGGGCAGATCCGCGATTCGCTTGAGGTCGATGATCAGCCGCGGCGCGTACTTCCCCAGCCGCATGCCGACGATCAGATCCGTCCCGCCGGCGAGCACCCGCGCCGCCGGGCCGTGCTCGGCGAGCAGCTGCACTGCGTCGGCCAGTCGCTCCGGCCGCTGGTAGCCGAACGGCCTCATCCCGCGCCTCGCGCTCGCCCGGCCGCTGCCACCGGGCCGCCGCGGCAGGAGTGCCCCGCCAAGGCCCCGCGCTCGCCCGTCCCCGCCGTGAGCATCCCTGCCGTGAGCATCCTCGCTGATCGATGATTGATTGTCGGGGCTCTCATGGCGAGACAGCCGGGCGGGACTGGCTCAGCCCGCGGACTTCGCGCGCGTCCGCGGCCGCTTGAGGTCGGGGCGTGCCTGCCGGACCGGTCGGGTACCGGCCCCGGCCGGGGACTCGCCGACAGATTTCGGTTCAGCGCCCGGCTCGACCAGGCTGCTGGCTAGCATCGCGCTGGCCTGGTCGAAATGACTCCGCAGAGCCCGGACCACGGCCCACTTGTCGCGGCGGCGCACCGCCTCGAGCACCGGATCATGCAGTCCGGCCGTCCACGCCGGATCAGCGCCGGGAACCACCAGGGTGATATAGGTCCGGGACAGCGGCTCCAGCGAGCGCCACACCCGGGTCAGCGTGGCGTTGCCTGACAGCTCCATGATCAGGCCGTGGAACGCAGTGTCCAGCGCCGCGACCCCGCGCCCGTCGCCGGCTCGCGCGGCGGCGTGCATCTGATCGGCTAGCTCGTCGAGCTCCTTGATATCGCGGTCCGACATCCGGGGCACGCCCAGGCGGGCACCGAGCGACTCGATCTCCGAGCGGACGACGTACGCCTCGATCAGCTCCTTGCGGTCCGGCTGGCGGACGCGGGCGCCCCGGAACGGGGTCAGCTCGACCACCCCCAGCGCTTCAAGGCCGCGCAGCGCCTCGCGTACCGGAGCCTGGCTCGTACCGAGCTCCCGCGCGAGCAGGGTCTCCACGATCCTGGAGTCCGGGGCGTAGACGCCGTTCATGATGTCGGCCAGGATGAGTTCCTTGACCTGCTCCGCCAGCACGGCGCGGGTCACGCCAACGCGATCAGGCACCGGAACTTCCCCTCGCGATCAACGGCACCAGCGGCAGGGCACGTGTCATGTAGACCTGCCATTTTTGGATGTCGGCAGTCCTGCGATCCGAGCAAAATCGGGCTCTCCCGCCGTCGTGGCTGAGCGCCTGACGACCTCAACCACTCCGAGGCTCCCGTCCACGCGGATCGTATCACCGGTGGTGATCCGCTGCGTGCCCACCGAAGTGCCGACCACGGCGGGGATGCCGAACTCACGCGCGAGAACGGCCGGGTGGGACGTCGTCCCGCCGGTATCGGTGACCAGGCCGGAGATCTTGGTGAAGAGGACGACCCAGGCCGGATTGGTCATCTGGCAGACCAGGATGTCCCCGGACACGACGCTGTCGAAGTCCTCCACGGTCAGCACTACCCTGGCCGTGCCCTCGACGGCGCCAGGGGACGCGCTAATGCCCGCGATCTTGCCGTCCTCCCGTGCCGCGCCGCGGTAGAAGCGATCCGGGTAGCCCCAGTTGACCAGGTAGGGGAAGGCTAGGTGCTCCTCGGTCACCGTGCCGACCCAGTCCCTGGGCCGCAGCTGATATGCCGCGGATCGCTCCTGCCGCCGTGCCGACACGACCCGCCGGCCGTCCAGTTCGGCGGGATCGCCCAGCAGCTGCCTGAGCTCGTTGTACCGCAGGAACACCACGTCGTCGTCCTGGTCGAGCACGCCATCAGCGACCAGGCGGCGGCCGATCGCGATCAGCACGAGCCGCATGCGCGCATTCGCGCCCTGGTCGATGTAGAAATGGTGATCGGGAGTCAGCGGAGCCATCCTCCGGCTGGTGGCATTGGCGCGGGCCAGCTCGTCACGCCGCTCGCCGGTGAGCCCCTCCAGCAGCTCGCGTGAGGCGTCATCCAGGTCGCTGCGCACCGCCTCGACCGCGGCCGGGTAGTCGTAGTCGGATTCGAGATAGTCCCGGATCTGGTCAAGCACCGGCTCGGGGCGCTCGCGGAACGTCGGGAAGATGAACTCGTGGCTCCAGACCGCGCGCCAGCCGAACTCATTCTGATAGGGACCAAGCCGCTCGGCCAGGAAGCGCTGGCCGCGCTCGCTCTCGGTCAGGACGGAGAGGATCCCGCGCCCGTCGCCGCGGCGGAATGCCGCCGACAGGCCGGAATCGCCCTTCACCTCTTCCTTCATCCGCCATAGCGCCTCGACCCCGTCCCAGTTGCGGTCGGCCGCGGAGTTCTGCAGGCGCCCGAGCAGCTGCTCATCGACCGAGCCCCGGATCCGCTGCATGGTGTCACGCAGCGCGATTGTCGCCGACAGCTGCGCGAAGTTGAGCATCCAGTGGATCTTCCAGTGCCGGTCGTGGATGTCCATCGCGTCCTCGAGCAGGCACGCCAGCTCCATCAGGCTGGAGCTGTCCGCCCGGTCGAGCTCGGCCTCGAGATAGGCGAAGTTGCGCTCCATCTCCGGCACCAGGCGGTCGCGCCACCAGTCCGCGAAATGTTCCCCGTAGACGGGCAGGACGCGGCCGGAGTAGGTGCCGACGGCGGCCGCGTAGCCAGCGTCGGTGGGCACGCGGGGGCTGTACCGCGCGCCGTACTCGGTAGCGCCGATCCGGATATCAGGATCAGCCGGGATAGCGGCGGTATAGAGGTAGCCATTGACGTTCTTGGCCAGCCAGTCGACGGCGAAGGGGGTGGCAAAGCGCCGGAACATGTGGTCGCAGGTGAGCCACCAGCCGCCGATGTCGAAGTACATCGGGCTCACGGGATGCGGGCAGTGCAGGTCGTCAAAGACCCAGAACAGCGATTGCTCCTGCGCGGACTCCCAGGACACCGGGAACTCCTCGTCACCGAGGAACTGACCGAGAACCTTGCCCGAACTCATCAGCTAGCCTCCAGCGCCGAGCCTAGACGAACTCCCGCCAGGCCGGGGCGAGCATGACGGCAGTGATCCCCCAGGCGGCCTGGCTCCGCGGCGTCGGACTGCGCTCTGCCCGGCGGGGCGGAGGGAGGTCATCGCGCCCGGCCCCGGAGACGGAAGCTCGATAATCGATTTTCCGATGCTATGCACCCAGGTGAGGGGTGTCAAGGTTCGGCCGCGCGGGTGCCGCGGCACCAGGCCGGCCCGGTGCCAGGTCAGTTGACATGAATGACATCGAAAATCGATTATGGAATCTGCAACAGCCACGCTTGCCGACCGCCCGGCTCGCCCATGCCGGGTCCGCCCGGGCGGGGAGGCCGGATCCGAGTCCCTTTCGACCAGCACGGATCGCGCCGGACTGGCCTACCGACAGCCAAGGGAGGCACGATAACTGTGCAGAACGTGACGCCGAACGTGTTCACGACGACCAAGATCAGGGGCTGCAACCCGAGCTACGTGGTGACCTCGGGTGGCGTCGTCGTCATCGATACGCCTCAGCTGCCTTCGCGGGCGGTCGCGATGCGCGAGGACGCCGAGTCCCGCGGGTCGATCGAGTACGTGATCAACACCGAGCACCATGTCGATCACGTCTTCGGCAACTATTACTTCAAGGGAACCGGGCCGGTTACGCACCATCGCGGCGTGTACGACAACTTCATGGTGCCATCGCCCGACCTGGACCCGTTCGACTACGCCGCCGAGGCCATCCCGACCGACGACCCGGCCGGTGCGGCTCTGTTTCCCGATCGCGACACCTACTACGCGGACCCGAACAAGGGGCAACTCGTGTTCACGGGCGATCTTGAGCTGCGAGTCGGCGGGCATACCTTCCAGCTGATTCATACCCCTGGTCATACGCCCGGCCAGGTGGCCGTGTACGTGCCCGAGGAGCGGGTGGTGTTCACCGGGGACACGGTCTTCTCGGAGTGCCAGACATGGCTCATGAGCTCGGATGTCGATCAGTGGGTTGCGGCACTTGAGGTGGTGCGCGGCCTTGACGTCGATCACGTGATCCCCGGGCACGGGCCCGTGACGACGAAGAAATACCTCGCGACTCAGCGGTCGGTCCTGCTGGAGTGGACCAGCGCCGTGGCGATGGCCGTGGCCAGGGGATGGACGCGCGAGGAGACGATAGCCCGGGTCAACTTCGCCGAGCGCTATCCGGTTGACGTCGGCCAGGAATACATGATGGATCACATCCAGACCTTCAACTGCGCCTCGCTATGGGACAGGTTCAGCCGGTTCCCGACCCCGGCGGCCGCCCAGGCCAGCCACGAGGCCGGCCAGCATGAGTGAGCCGGACCGGTTCGCGCTGAGCGGCCGGGTCGCCATCGTGGCTGGCGGATCTGGCGGCATCGGCGTGCCTATCTGCGCGGCGCTCGCCGCAGCCGGCGCTCATATAGCCGTCATCGGCCGGTCCGAGACCGGCCTCGCTCAGGCACGCCGGGCGGTCGAGTCGGCCGGCTCGCGCGCCCTGGTCATCGCGGCGGACATGGCGTCACAGGCTGATGCCGACAGCGCGGTCGAGCAGATAGTCCAGCAGCTTGGCCGTGTCGACGTCCTGGTCAACGCCGTCGGAGGCGGAGCGGGCACCGCGCTCTACCCCGCCGAGAGCTACCCCAAGGCCGAATGGGACAGGATCCTCGACCTGAACCTGACGACGACGCTGCTGCCGTCGCAGGCCGCGGCGCGCGCCATGATCGCCAGCGGGTCGGGCGGCAGCATCGTCAATGTCTCCTCCGTGCGCGGCCAGCTGGGGATCGATGCCGGCTACTCGGCGTACGTGGCGGCTAAGGGCGCCATCGACGCGCTGACGCGGCAGCTTGCCACCGAGTGGGCCAAGTACCGAATCCGGGTCAACGCCATCTCCCCCACCTTCATCCGCACGCCGCAGACGGCGAGCCTGCTCGCGGACCAGCAGTTCTACGATCGCCTCGTGGCGCGAATCCCGTTGCGCCGGATCGCGGAGGCTGACGACCTCATAGGGGCGCTGCTGCTGTTCTGCTCGCCCGCGTCGGCCTTCGTGACGGGCCAGGTCCTCACGCTCGACGGCGGCCTGACCGCGACGCAATAGCCATGCAGGCACGGCGCCTCGGCCCGGCATGGTGTAGGCCGAGCCGACCTCTGCGCACGTCAGCCGGGGCCGGGGACGATGACGGGGGCGCTGGTCGGTCCTCTCGCCCACGTGGTCGTGCGGTCGTAGATGGTGCTGCTGGACTCGTCTGCCTGCCAGGCGCGCTCGCGGCCCTGCAGGTAGCATCCGGCGAAGACGGCCCGGCTGCCGCCGGTCACGCGGATGGCCTGCCGCGGGGTGACCGTGCCGGTGCCGTCGTCGTTGAGCCCGGGGAACACCTGGCATCCGGTGATGGTGACGGGCCCGGGGAAATCGCGGATCCGGATCCCGGCGTCGCCGGCGCCGTTGCTCGCGCCGTCACGCTTGAAGGTGCAGCCGGTCAGGGACAGCGGGATCGCGAGCCCCGGCGCAGCGAGGAACCCGTTACCCGCGGACCGGTCGGTCCGGCAGCCGGTGAAGGCGACTCCGCCGGCGGCGGTCCGGTTATTCCGGCAGGTGAAGCGGTATCCGGATCGCCCGGACCACTCCGACCGGCAGCCGAGGTACTCGGTGTTGCCGGTGGTGTCGAGATGCCAGCCGTCGTGCCCGCTGTTGGTGGAGAGGCACTTGGTCCAGTTGCTGTCGGCGGAACGCAGCAGATAACCGTGCCCGGCATTGTACCGGGAGAACACGTGGAATCCGGTCCAGCCGCCGGGCTGGTCGCCCGGGTATTCCTGGTGGATGCCGTCGCCGGTCATCCGGCCGACATGGACGTCGCGCAGCTGGACGCGAGACACGCGGTCGAGCGAGGCGATGCCGTGAACCGGCTGCCCGGCGGGCAGCGCGGAGCCGCTGAGCAGCAGGTTGCGGAAGTGCTGCTCCTCAGACCGGGTCGGGTAGCCGCCGGTGGCCTGGTCGAGCATGGCGATCACGGCGTTGAGCGGGCAGTCGCCCTGGGCCCAGTCCGGACCGGGCTTGATGACGCTGCCGTATTCGGCCCAGCTCCCCACCAGCGGTGTCGCCGGGCTGCCTTCCCAGCCCACGTAGGGCGGGGCGATGATCGGGCCCCTGGTCTTGTACAAGCCGGGCGGGATGCCGATCGTCTGGCCGGGCCGCGCGCCGCGGACCGCTTCCGCGAAGGCGTCGTCGCAGTAGACGTGCCAGGTCGGATCGGCGCCGCAGTCGGCCACCACGTCGATGTCGCCGTAGATCACGCCACCACGGTAACGCCGTCCCGTCAGGCCGGGCTGGCCACGGACAGGCCTCGCTGAGCGGCGGCCTCAATCAGCCGCCCGTCGTAGGCGACAACAAAGGCCACGCCCGCGACCGCCTCGGCGCTGGCGAGGTGGATGGCATCCAAAGTGCGCAGCAGCGGGCCAGGAAGTGCCGCGGCGCTATCCAGAACGGCTTCGCTCACTGGGATCTGGGCGATGACCGACAAGACGGCCGGCAGGTTCGGCAGCGCTCCCGGGTCATTGCGCAGCAGGGCGCGCCGAGCCTCCGTGCGCACAAGCGCCGAGCTGACCAGGTCGCCAGGGTTGTGGGCCATCCAGGCCCGCAGCGCATTGCTCTGGGGCTCGGGATGAACAAGCTTGAGCACCGCCGACGTGTCGATATAGATCACGCGCGATCCTCGCGGACCGCATCCAGATCAGCTGAGGAGTCTCTCGCGGGCCCTGGCAGGACCGGCATGGACAAGAGGGCGGCCGTACCACCCGGAACGGCGGGCGGCAGCACCGTGCCCAGCGCGATCAGCTCAGCCAGTTGCGGCGAGTACGCCTGCGGCGGAGTGATAATCCCCACTACCCGGCCACGATTGGTCACAACGATCGTGTCACCGTTGCTCACCTGGTCGAACACCGCCGACGTGTTGCGGGTGACCTCACGCACGCCCATAGTTCTCGTTGTCATGCCAATATGTTACAACATTCAGCGCGAGCCGTTACGCCTGCTGCGCGCGGGCTCGTGACACCGCCTCGTCCACGGTGAGCGCTGCGAACCTATGGGCAAGCCGGCACTGGGTGCGCGCGAGACAGGGCCGCAGGCGCAGAAGCCAGGGGCGCGGGCGCAGAAGCCAGGGGCGCGGGCGGCCTGATGCCCGCTGCACAATGGTCGTCATGGCACACCGGCGGCATGATAACGGGCTGTCCGTCCCGGAGGACACATGTCCCGGGGCCGTGGAGCTTGCTGGTGAAACTGGCCGGCCCAGGGCATGGACGCTGCTGGCGGGCGGCGTCCCGCAGTCCCATGTTGACCTCGACGATCCGCTGTACCTGGAATTCGAGTACATGCGGCGGATCGGGCATCTGGCTGACCTGGCCGGGCCGGCCGGGGAGCCGCTGCGGGTGCTGCACCTGGGGGGCGGGGGCCTGAGCCTGGCGCGGTACGTGGCGGCGACCCGGCCCGGATCCCGCCAGCTGGCGGTGGAGTCGGACGCCGAGATCGCCGGGCTCGTCCGCCGACGGCTGCCGCTGGACCAGCGCGGGCGCCGGGCGGGCGGGAGCCGGGCGGGCCGGGTGCGCGTCCGGGTCGCGGATGCCCGGGCCGTCCTCGAGGAGGTCGCGGCCGGGTCCTTTGACGTGGTGATCGCGGACCTGTTCACCGGGGGGCGGACCGCGGCGCACCTGACATCGGCGGAGTTCACGCTGGCGGTGGCCCGGGCGCTGGCTCCGCCCGGCGTCTACGCGGTCAACGTCGGCGACGGCCCGCCGCTGGCGCACGCGCGCGCCCGGGCGGCGACGGTGCGCTCGGTCTTCCCGCACGCCTGCCTGATCGCCGACCCGGCGGTGCTGCGCGGCCGCCGGTTCGGCAACCTGGTGATAGCCGCCGCCCGCCGCGAGCTTCCCCTCGCCGGGCTGGCCCGGCGCACGGCAGGCGACCCGTTCCCCGGCCGGCTGGTCCATGGCGCCGACCTTGACCGGTTCACCGCCGGAGCGAGGCCGATCACCGACGCGCGGGCGGAGCCCTCTCCCGCCCCGCCGCCGGGCATCTTCGCGGCCACCCGGAAGCCACGCCGGACGGCATGACCCTGGTCCCGTCAGGCTGGGCTGGCACCGCCACGCTCATCCCAGGCCCAGGCCCAGGCACCGGTCTCGGGTCCCGGCGCCGCGGTCAGCGGTCGGGTTCGACGACGACCTTGAGGCCGACCCGCCCCGCGGCCGCGCCGAACGCATCGGGCGCCTTCGCCAGCGGGAACCTGTGGCTCACCAGCGAGCGAAGGTCAACCTTGCCGGCCGCGGCGAGGCTGATCGCCCGCGGGTAGGTCTCGTTCATGCGGCGGACCATCGCGATGGTCAGCCCCTTCCGCCGGGCTACCGAGGCCTGGAACCGGGTCTGGTCATCGCCGGGTATCCCGCCAAGGACAACCCGGCCGCCGGGCCGGGCAGCCGCCATGGCGAGCTGCACGCCGCCGTCGGTGCCGGCCATCTCGAAAGCCACGTCAACGCCGTCACCAGTGAGCTCCCGCAGATCAGCGGAGATCCCGGCCAGCCCCGGGTCGGCGACCAGGCCGGCACCCAGGCGGCCAGCCGCCTCCCGCCGGTGGGGCAGCGGGTCGAGGGCGGCCACCCAGGCCGCGCCCGCGGCCCGCAGCACCTGGATGAGCAGCAGCCCGATCGGCCCGCACCCGGCGACGACGGCCGTTCCGCCGAGCCGCAGGTGACCCAGGTCGGCGGCGTGGATGGCCACCCCCAGCGGCTCGAGCATCGCGCCGTCAGCGTCGGAGAGCGCGTCCGGCAGCGAATGCAGCAGATCCGACGGCCAGGCGAGGTACTCGCGCATCGCGCCGTCCTGCGAGCCGTGCCCGGCGAACAGGATGCGCGTGCACAGGTTCCGGTAACCGCTCCGGCAGGCCCGGCAGGTGCCGCACGTGATCGCCGGGTCGATGGCCACTCGCTCGCCGCGCCTCGGCCCGCTGTCAAGGATCCCGGCAGCCTCGTGCCCGGGTACCAGCGGACGGGTCAGGACCGCGTCCCCGATCCCGGCCTCAGCCCACCAGTGCAGGTCCGAGCCGCAGATGCCGACCGCGGTCACCCTGACCAGGCTCATCCCCGGCCCGGCCGCGGGCACCGGCTCATCGGAAATCAGCAAGTCAGCGACCCCGTGCAGCCGGGCGACCCGCATGCTCATCTCCCTCCCCGTCCCCCGCGGTATCGGCGTAGATCCACAGCGGGCGCGATTTAACTATCCTGGCGGGCAAGGAGGTGGAGATGGCCAAGACCCGCATCGATGTCAACGAGGAATACCTCGCTGCCGCTCAGCAGGTACTGCATCGGGCAGGATGAGCGGCATGGCGAACCGCTTCCAGGTCACGATCGACGCTGCGGCCCCGGGTGCGCTGGGCGCGTTCTGGTGCCAGGTGCTCGGCTACGTCGAGGAGCCGCCGCCCGCTGGGTTCGGAAGCTGGGACGAGGCTCTCGACGCGCTGGGCATCGACCGGTCCGATCCTGACCGCGCTTTCGCGATCGTGGATCCGGCCGGCGCCGGCCCGAGGGTCTTCTTCCTGAAGGTTCCGGAGCCGAAGACGGCCAAGAACCGCGTGCACCTCGACGTGAGCGTGGGCGCGGATCTGCTGCAGGCCCGGGCCGGGGAACTCGCCGGTCTCGGCGCCCGGATCATCGCGGAGTTCGACGAGCCCGAGGGCCACTGGATCACGATGGCCGATCCGGAGGGCAACGAGTTCTGCCTGCAATAGCCTTCCCGTCCCTCGCCGCCGGGTCCTGCGGGTATGCCCACAGGGCCGCAGCCTTGCCTGCGGAGACCGCAGAGGTAGCCCGTGCCTTACAAGCCCAGAAGATCTGCGAAGCCGATCATGGCCTGGCCTCGCCGACCGCGCCGGCATGACCCAGCCCGCCCTCTCCCGCCTCGAAGCCGGCGGCGTCGTCCCCACCATCCCCCTGCTCGAACGCATCTCCGCAGCCCTCAACGCCGACCTCATCGTCGAGATCGCACCACACGCAGCCTGAGCGTGTGCTGGTCGACGTCGTTAGCGGTGTTGAACCTCTCGAGCATGGCGCCTGGGCGGACTGGCACCGGACCGAGGTGACTCCCGGTCGCGTTGAAGAACGGCAAGGAATGGACCCAGGTGGCGGTCCCGGACAACAGCGGGCCGCTCGATATCGCCGCGCTCTCCCCCGGGCGATGCATGGGCACTGGCCGCCGACGGCAGCGTAATGAACTGGAATGGCTCGGCCTGGACCGTCAAGACCCAGCTTGCCGAGGGCAACACCGTCCTGGCCGCCCTCGCTGCTTGCAGATCATCCGGGTTCGGCGCGGTAGCTTTGGTGGGCGAGCCACGTCTGCCAGGTGAGCGTGCCGCGAGCATGGCCGGGGCACAGGTGCCGGCCGGCGTCCATGGAGCGCAGGGGGCCGGCTGCGGGCACGCGGATGAGGGTTACGCGGCGGCCGGTAGCGGCTTGCCGGGTGGCAGCGATGGTGCGCAGGGGCAGGATTTCCGGTCCGCCGAAGTCCTCGGCGCGGCCTGACGGGCCCGCTTCGACGAGATCGACCAGGCAGTCAGCCAATTCGCCCGCGTCGACAGGCTGGAACGCCAGGTTCCCGGTGACCGGGAACAGGCGGTGGCTGAGCATCCGGTCGATCATCGAATGAAACTGGGTTGCCCGCTGGATGCTCCAGCGGGCGCTGGATTCCACGACCTGCTCGGCCCGCCATTTCGCCCGGTAATACCCGGCGCTGAGCTGATCGGCGCCCACGATCGAGGGATAGACCAGATGCGCGCCGGCCGACTGCGCGGCGCGCAGCACCTGTCTGGTGCCGCCTACCTCGGTGGCCTGAGCCTGGCGCAGCGGCGACGTCGCGGCGTGGATCACGGCGTCGATAGCCGTAACCGCCGCAGTCAGGCCCGCTCCGGTTCGCACGTCACCCCGGGCCAGCTGGAGCCCCGCCTGCTGTGCCGGCGCGGTCTTGTGCACCAGGGCGCGGACCTCGTGACCGCGTGCCAGCAGGCGGGGAATGACCGCCGATCCGAGCAGGCCGGCCGGGCCGGTCACCAGGACACGCGCCATCAGGACCACCTCCGCGAGGAAACGCTACAGTACGGTAGCGTAGCTCAGATGCAGTGGCCAGCTATGGGCGGTGACTGACACGATCGACGCCGGCAGCACCGCCGGGGACCCGCGGGTCACCCGAACGCGCTCGGCCGTCCTGACTGCGGCGACCGAGCTCCTCGCCGAGCGCGGGTATGGCGGATTCAGCATTGACGCCATCGTGCAGCGGACCGGTATCGCCAAGACCACGATCTACCGTCACTGGCCCAGCCGCTACGGCCTGCTCACCGAAGTGATCACCCAGCTGGAAGACAGCAGGCCCCTGCCCGATACCGGCTCCGTGCGGCAGGACCTGCTGCTCTTCTTCGCCGGCCGCGTCCAGATGGCGCACGGCCGGCAGTGGCAGCGCTGCATGCCGGCCCTCGTCCAGGCAGCCGCCCTCCATCCCGAACTCGCCGATATCATCACGCAGCTCACCGCCCGCTACCTCAGCCAGATCACGACACTGCTGCAACGAGGCCGCGACCGCGGTGAGCTGCGCCGCGACATCAGCCTCGACCTCACCGCCTCAGCCCTGGCGGGCCCGTTCGTGTTCCGGCAGCTCCTGCTGCACAAGGCCCCCACCACCGCGCAAGTGACGGCCGTCCTCGACATGCTGCTGCACGGAATCAGCACGGGCGGCGTTCCGAGCGGGACGGACTGATTTCCGCGCCGACGCCGACGTCGGCCAGCGTGGCCGGCGGCCCGGGCAGGTGATCCCGCAGGTGGACGTGCAAGACTTCGCGTTTTGCAGGACAATTCGGTGCGGCGGATGGCGCACCTGCTACATAAGCGGAATGGCATCGATGCGGAGATCGCGGCCATCATGCGCCGGCCGATGACGTCGGGGCATCTCGGTGAGTGGATCGCGTCGCAGATCTTTGATATCGAGCTGGAGCGGTCAGCCGTGGCGGCGGGCATTGACGGCAGATTCCGGTCCGGGCCGCTGCAGGGCCAGACCGTGAACGTGAAGTGGTACCTCAAGCGCGACGGCCTGCTGGACACCAGCGAATCCGTGCGGCTCGATTACTACCTCGTCCTCGCCGGGCCGCCGTCAGCCGCGGCGTCCTCGCGAGGATCGACCCGGCCGTGGCGCATCGAGGCGGTATTTCTCTTTGACGCGCGCCGGCTCCGCGCGGAGCAGGCCAGGCGGGGCGTGAAACGAGGCGTCGCCTCGAGCGTGGTCAAGCGGCAGCGGGAAGCCGCCGAGATCTTCCCGGCGCGCGGTAATCCCATCGTGGCGATCACACCGAGGCAGGCCGAGATGCTTGAGCTCTTCCGCGGCTGACTGGCGGCCAGGTGCCAGCGCCCCCTCCTGCGCCGGGGCGCCCGTGTCTCGCGGTCTCGGCGTGCGACGCGTCACTGGCCCGCCTCGGCGTCGACCAGATCGAGCGATTCCCCGGCTAATGCGGCAAGGGATTCGGCCCGGGACTGGCCGGAGTCGGAGGTGCCAGTTCGGCTGCGAGCCGCGAGACTATTCGCGGTGCTGCGTGGCCATCACCGAAGGGACTTACCGCCTGGGCCATTGCCGCGTATGCGTCTGAGTCGTCAAGGAGCCGGGCGGCTGCCTGGTACACGGCGTCGGCGCTGGTGCCGACCAGGCGGGCGGCGCCCGCCGCGATGGCTTCGGGGCGCTCGGTGGTCTCGCGCAGCACAAGCACGGGCTTGCCCAGGCTGGGCGCTTCCTCCTGGACGCCGCCGGAGTCGGTGAGGACGAGGTGGGCGCTGGCGAGACTGCCGGTGAACTCGAGGTAGCCGAGCGGGTCGGTGAGCGTCACGTTCGGCGCATCACGCAGCACCGGGATGATGGCGTCGCGGACAGCAGAGCTCTTGTGCAGGGGGAGCAGGACCTCGACATCGCCGCGCGCCGCGAGTTCCCTGATCGCGACCGCCAGGCCACGCATCGTCTCCCCCTGGCTCTCCCGGCGGTGCAAGGTCACCAGGACGCGGCGGAGTCCGGTACGGAACCTGGAACTACCCAGGCCGCTGTCGAGCACCCAGCGCAGGTTGTCGATCCCCGTGTTCCCGGTGACCGCGACCGACGCGGCGTCGATGCCCTCCCTGCGCAGGTTCGAGGCAGCGCCTTGGGTGGGGGCGAAGTGCCAGCGGGTCATCTGCGCGACAAGGCGGCGGTTCAGCTCTTCGGGAAACGGGCTGTCCAGGCATCCGGACCGCAGGCCCGCCTCCACATGCGCCACCGGGACTCCCGCATAGAACGCCGCCAGCGCACCGCACAAGCAGGTAGTGGTGTCGCCCTGCACCACGACCGCAGCGGGTCTCTCGGCCCGGATGATCTCACTGAGACCGCTGACGGCCAGACTGGTGAGCGACGACAGGGCCTGCCGGTCACGCATCAGCCCCAGCTGGTAGTCGGGAACCAGGTGCATAGCGTCGAGCATCTGCTCCAGCATCTCCTTGTGCTGGCCGGTCGAGCAGACGACGGGCGCGAACAGGGGGCTGGCCTGGAGCGCACGGACCACAGGCGCAAGCTTGACGGCCTCGGGCCTGGTGCCGAAGATGACCAGTAGCCGGACCTGGGCTACCGCGCTGGCAGCAGGGCGCTCGGTGGCTGCGCCGAGAGTGGTCACGATTCCGGCGGCTTCACTGTCATGACTGGCGTACGGCTCAGACCGGCATCTGAACGGCGATCTCCGCAGATACCCGGGGAGTCTTTGCCCAGCCGCCACGTCCGGCCGCCATGCGTGTCCACGCCCATAGCTGGGAGAGCACGAACAGATAGGCATAGGCCCCGAATAGCGCCCCAACTGCCGGCAGCTCCCACCACCGTAGCGGGGTAGCGGCTCGAGTCTGATAGACGGCGACGAAGATGGCCAGCGGGCCGGCCGACATCAGGAGTTGCACGACGTTGTGCAGGTAGGGGTTAGTTATGACGGCCAGGGAGTTGTTGACGGGCACCAGCGCACCCGTCCAGCCGAGGATGCTGACCACCAGTCCCGCGAACACCGCAAGGACAAAAACGATCATCATCAGGTACACGGATAGGTCGAGTTTGGCTCGCCACGCCAGCCTCCGGCTTCCCCAGATGGACGGCAGATGACGCCAGCACTGGTAGTGGCCCTGGATCCAGCGGGTGCGCTGGCGCAGCAGCGGCCAGATGCGGGTCAGCCCTTGCTGGGCGACAAACGTATCCGGGCAGTAACGGATATCCCAGCCGGCCTCTGCCAGCGAGAGCGACAGGTCGAGGTCCTCGGTCAGACAGGCTGTCCACGGGTCGCGGCGAAGCCCTTGCAACGCGGAAAGCCGGGTGAACTGGCCGTTTCCTCCCAAGCCGACCGATCCCAGGCTGTTCCGGGAGTCCTGCACCAACGCCGAGAAGCCGACGAACTCAAAGTCCTGCATCCGGGTCAGCAGGTTGGCGGTAGCGTTGGCGATCCGTACCCCGATCTGGACGCCGCCTACGTTTGCATTCCGCCGGCCCGAGAAGTACGGCGCGACCTTCGCAAGTGCGTCTCCCTCAAGCTGGCCGTCGGCGTCCATCACCCCGACCACCACTTCGTCAGCGTTGCGCCCGCGCAATCGCGGATCGCGCTCTGCCACCATCGTGCACAGCAGCGCGAAGGCGTGGTTGAGCACCGCGCCCTTACCCTGGCCGGCCACTTCCGGGCTTCGCTTGATGACCTGCACACGCCCGAGCCAGGTGAACGACGACGCGACCGCGGCGGTGGCGTCGGTCGAGCCGTCGTCCATCACCAGCGCCAGCCGATATGGGTAATCCAGCGCTTCCAGCGTGTTCAGCGTCTGGCCGATCACCGCCTCCTCGTTACGGGCCGGGATCACGAGCACCATGAACGGCTGACGCCCGACATCAGCAATGCGTGGGTGCGGCCTGCCCCGCCGGCGGACGGCTATCACCCCAAGAAGCAGTGCGTAATATCCGACGACCAAGAACGTGGCCCAGCTCAACCAGGTGAGGTTGACGACAGGCATGCGGGCATCAGCCTTTCACTGCCGTTGGTGACTGCGTCAGGTGCGCGCCAGAAGCGGGCGCCGCGGTGCACGCGGGGCGCTGCGGCGCCCCGCGTGCCTGGAAGGCCTGGCTTAGCGGCCTGGCTCAGTAGTTGAAGAGGGGCAGGAAGAACACCGAGCCGCGACGCAGCAGCTCCGCGCTTACCTTGTAGGCTCGGCCGTGCCGCACCCGGATCCTTGTCGACCCTTGATAATGCGTGCCATGGAGTTCCCTGCTGACTTTCACGTGCACTATCCTCCGGTGCGGGCCAAGCACCACCCGGTAAAGCCCGTCCGGTGTGGTGCGCACCTTCTGCAGAATGCGCACGTCGCCACCGACGACCCGGTACACCTCCACCTGCGCGCCCCCGACAGCGTTGTGGGCTCCGTCCGTCACGCTGCCGTACACGACGATGTCGTGGCCCTGGATGGAATAGCTGCTCAAGCTGAACGAGACAGCGGTGGACCCCGCTGACCCGGTCACGAACAGGGCGATCACCGCAATCATCATCAGCGATGCTGTCGCCAGGAGAGTGTTCCGTGCGGGCCGGTCCAAGAAACGCGCCCGCCTCCTGGTGGCCGGACTTGCCGAGCCAGGCGGTGAGGTAACGATAGTCATATGATCCCCCGGATAGTTTGCTTGCCTATTCACGGCATGCGCCCTTCGATGAACACCATAACTTAGCCGTGACTGACGGACAACGGGGGGGGCTTACCGGGTTCTGCTCAATTCCAGTGGAAGTTTCGGACTTGATCGGATTACTTTAGCGTGTATCAAACATGTCCGCGTATATAGATTTAATAGAACTCCGCAGCGCTGCGCGAAATACAACTATAACGGGTTCTAATACTACTTGCTCGATTAGTTTTTTATTTCTTGAGGCCGGCCACTGTTCTGCGCGCGCGGGCGTACTCCTGGCCACCCGGTGGCGGGCAGCGCTGGCTGAGCCATTGCCGGATCGTTCAGGCTGACGGCCGCGCCGATACCATCCGGTATCAGCACCCTGGCGCCGCGCCGGAGTTAGCCGATCGCGCTCGGGCTGTGCTGGGCGGCGACCGCCTCGCGCACCCACCGGCCGATGCGGTCAAGCAGCGCGCCGTCCGCCGCGGCCGCCGACTCGGCGTGCCCGAACCCGGGCACGATCCACAGCTCCTTCGGCTCGTTCGCGGCCTCGTACAGCTGCGTCGCGTGCTCGACGGGGAAGTAGCCGTCCTGGTCGCCGTGCACGATCAGCAGCGGCACCGGGGCGATCTTTGCCGCGGCGTCGGCCGGCGGCACCGGCACCGGATCCCACCGGCCCGAGCTGATCCTGGTATTCAGCATCCTCCTGGTCAGCATCCGGCCCAGCCGCCGCTCCACCGCCCAGTGCACCCGCCGCATCGGCTTGGTGCCCCGGTAATACCACCGGCCGGGACCGCTAACGGATACCACCGCGTCGATCCCGCCGACCAGGCCCGCGTACCGCAGCGCGATCGACGCGCCCATCGAGAACCCGACAAGGGCGACCCGCCGGTATCCGAGCTCGCGGGCGTACGCCACCGCCACGTCGACGTCCCTGATCTCCCTGTCACCCAGCGTCGACAGCCCGCCGGAGCGCCCGTGACCGCGGAAATCGAAGATCACCACTCCCCCGTACCTGCTCAGCCGCCGCGCTATCCGCCAGACCGAACTGCGCTGCCAGTTCAGCGTGAAGCCATGCGCGATCACGATCGCCAGGCCCGGGTCACCGGGCAGGTGCGCCGCGTCGATCGGGACACCGTCGTCGGTGACCAGCGTATGGGCCTTCAGCACGGGTACGGTCATGCCTCCATTCTGCGGGAGCGTGATCTGCTTCCACGATTCCGGGCTATCTGCACCAGTTCGGGGTATCCGCCATGCACCTGATGTACGCTCCCGCCGCAGGCATCACCGGGAAGGTGGCGAGCGATGCGCGCGATTCGGGTCGATCATTTCGGGAAGCCAGACGTCCTCACGCTGGTCGAGACGCGAGATCCGGTACCGGAGCCGGGGGAGGTGCTCATCCGGGTGGCCGCCGCCAGCGTCAACCCGGTCGACTGGAGCATCCGGTCCGGGGCGGCGGGAAACCGGTTCGGCAGCCCGCCGTACATCCCCGGCTGGGACATCTCCGGCGTCATCGAGGTGGCGGGGCCCGGCACGGGCCCGTTAGCGCCCGGCGACCGCGTCTTCGGCATGCCGCGCTTCCCCGCCATGGCCAGCGCCTACGCCGAGCGGGTGACGGCGCCGGCCGCGCACGTCGCCGCTGCCCCGGCCCGCATCGGCGACGTGGAGGCCGCCGCGCTGCCGCTGGCCGGGCTAACCGCGCTGCAGGTGCTTGACATGGCCATGGTGGTGACCGGCCAGCGGGTCCTCGTGCATGCCGCCGCCGGCGGGGTCGGCCATCTGGCCGTGCAGCTGGCGAAGGCCCGCGGCGCGTACGTGCTGGGCACCGCCCGGGCGGAGAAGCACGAGTTCCTGCGCGACCTGGGCGTCGACGAGCCGATTGACTACACTGCGGTTGCCTTCGAGGATGTGGCCAAGGACGTGGACCTGGTCATCGACACGGTCGGCGGGGACTACGGCGTTCGCTCGGTCGGCTCGATCCGGCCGGGCGGGACGCTGGTAGTGATATCCGGCGAGGTCAGCGACCAGCTGGCCGCCGCGGCGGCGGCGGCCGGCGTCCGCGCCGAGCGGCATTTCGTCCGGCCCGACGGCCCGGGCCTTACCCGGCTGGCCGAGCTTGCCGACGGCGGCCAGCTCATCGTCGCGATCGATCAGCTCTTCCCGCTGGCCCGGGCCGCGGACGCGCACCGGCAGGGCGAGACCGGCCGGACCCAGGGCAAGATCGTTCTTTCCGTGGCCGCCTAGCATCCCTGGCGCGTCCTGCCCTGGGCGCGGGCAGCCCTGGGCGCGGGCGGGGCCCCGGGCGCGCCCGGCCCCCGGGCGCGGGCGGGCCAGGTTGCTAGCCTGGGCAGCGGCTGGCGCCGCCCGCGCGGGCCTTACCGATCCGGGGACGGTCGTTGGAACCACGAGAGCTCGCTGACCTTCCGTTCGCCGCCGCGCTCCGGCGGCACGCCGGCGGGCTTGGCCCGGACGAGGAATACGACGCCGTGCATTTCGACAAGATCACCTTCGATGACGCGGCCGCGCTGAACGCGCGCTTCATGGAGTGCGCGTTCACCGGCGTATCGTTCCAGGCCGGGGAGTTCCGGCGGGCGCGCTTCACCGACGTGTGGCTGCGCGACGTCCGGCTGACGACGACGAACCTCGCGGAGACCAGCTGGCAGGACGTGACCTTCGCAGGGGCGGTCATTGCCGGCGCCGAGGCATTCGGCGCCCAGTTGCGCCGGGTTACCTTCCGCGGCTGCAAGCTCGATTCGGTGAATTTCCGGGATGCCGCGCTCATTGACGTCCTGTTCGACAACTGCCTGCTGCGCGACGTGGACTTCGGCGGCGCGACGCTGACCAGGACGGTATTCACCAGCTCGCGGCTGGACAAGACGGACCTGAGCCGGGTGACCATGGACGAGGTCGACCTTCGCGGCGCGGAGCTCGGAATCACGATCAGCCCCGGCTCGCTGCGCGGCGCGATCATCACCGCCGCGCAGCTCATCGACGTCGCCCCGCTGCTCGCCCAGACCCTGGGCATCACGGTCGCCGATGGCGGCTGAGTTCGGCCTCTAGAACTCCCCAGCCCTCGGGATCCCCCGCTGCGGCGTCTGCTGATTCGGCGTCGTAGTCCCTCCACTGTCGCTGCTTCCGCAGTGGAGTCCCGACGACGCCATTAGAGCAGCCGCTGGCAGCCGTCAGCGAAGGTCATCGTCGGCGGCAGCGACTGACTCAGCGCCCACCCGGGCGCTAAAAGATCTTTAATGGCGGAGATTTACATCTGGTGACGGCGAGCGCAGGATGCGCTATGCCGGAAGCATGAGATTTGCCGGCGCCGGGCTGACGGCGGAAGGGCGGCGAGGGCGAGATGACGGAGCCGGGCAGATTCGATACCGTGCGCACGGACCGGCTGCTGATGCGGCGATGGCTCGACTCCGACCGCGAGCCGTTCGCTGCTCTCAACGCCGACCCGGAGACCATGCTGTTCTTTCCGCAGACACTCGACCGCGAGGCCAGCGACAGGCTGGTTGACCTCATCGAGGAGCGGTTCGACCAGCAGGGATACGGGCTCTGGGCGCTGGAGATCGCCGATACCGGCGAGTTCATCGGCTTCACCGGGCTCAACCCGATGCCGGATGGGGTGCCGGGCGCCGGCGGCGTCGAGGTCGGCTGGCGGCTCGACAAGCATGCCTGGCATAACGGCTACGCCACGGAGGCGGCCAGGGCCGCCCTCGGGGTGGCCTTCGACGGCGTCGGCCTGGACGAGATCTGGTCGATGACTGCCGTGCTCAACGAGCCGTCCCAGGCGGTCATGCGGCGCCTAGGGCTGACCGAGGTCGCCAGGTTCGACCATCCCAGGGTCCCGGCGGGCCACCCATTCCAGCCGCACGTGACCTATCACCGGCCGCGGCCGCCGGCGTCTTGACCACGACGCCCCTGAAAATCCCGAGCTGGACCTTACGCCGATACCGGAACTGGATCTTGCGCGGGATGCCGGAGCCGGAGCCGGATCCTGCTCAGGCACCCGGGAAACGCCGTTGTCCCTCCGCTCCCGCTGTGACGGCAGTGGAGGGACAACGGCGTTAATCTGTCTGGAACACCGATCTTGTTAAGTTGTTCCGGCGAGGGACTCTCTCGCCGGCCCTGGCAGGCTTACTCAGCTTGTACTTCAGCGTGGCCCTTGGCCTCACCCCCGCTCAGGCCGCTCCCGTTGGCACTGACTGCGACGACATCCTCGGGCGCGTACGCTGCCTCGCCGTGCACCGCAAGGTCGCCGAGCTCCAGGACTGCGTCCGTCTCGCGCAGGCTCGTGAACATGCTGATCACCTTGAGGATGACGAACGTGACGAAGGCGTCCCAGATGATGACCGTCAGCGCGGCCTCCGCCTGGATGAGCAGTTGCTTCGGATGCCCGTAGAAGAGCCCGGCTGTCGTGATCGGCGGTGTCTTCCCGAGCCCCAGGTAGATGATCATCTTGGGGTCGGCGAACAGACCGACCATCAGCCCGCCGAGCAGGCCGGCGAAGCCGTGGGTGTAGACGACGCCGAGCGCGTCATCGACCTTGTTGAACGGCCACACGTGCTTCGGCAGGTAGATCATCGCCGCCCAGACGAACGCGGAGGCGACGCATCCCATCACCAGCGCGCCCATGCCGTTCACGTAGCCCGCCGCAGGCGTGATGGCCACCAGCCCGCAGATCATGCCGTTGACCCCGCCGACGAACGACCCCTTCTTCTGCTTGCTGGCGAACATGTCCAGGAAGATCCAGGTCATCATCGCGGCGGCGGTGGCCAGGTTGGTGTTGATGACGGCCGCCGAGGCGTCCGCGCCCGCGAAGTACGGGTCACCGCCGTTGAAGCCGTTCCAGCCCAGCCACAGCAAGCCGGCGCCGACCGCGACGAACGGCAGGTTGCTTGGCGCGCCGATGCCGTCGCGGTCACGCTTGAGCCGGGGCCCGACCATCGCCGCGGCGACAAAGCCGGAGACGCCGGCCGCCAGGTGAATTACGTAGCCACCGGAGAAGTCCAGTGCGCCGTGTGCTCCCCAGTAACCGCCGCCCCAGAGCAGGAACGCGTTCACCGCGTAGGCGAAGGTGATCCACAGCGGTACGAAGATCACCCAGACCTTGAACTTGATCCGGCCGATGACGCTGCCCAGCAGCAGGATCGGCGTGATCGCGGCGAACACGAACTGGAAGTAGACGAGTGACGCTTCAGGGAAACGGAATCCCGGCAGGTCCCCGTCGAGCAGCGGGATATTGGCCTGGGCCTGCTCCCCTGCGTGCCCGATGACGTCGGAAGGCCAGCCCACGAAGGTGGATATCCACGGAGTGCCGAAGCCCATCCGGAAGGCCCAGAGCACCCACACGATGAGGGTCAGGCAGAACGCGCTGAACACCATCATCATGGCGTTCACGGCCCACCTGCGCTGCACCAGGCCCGCATAGAGGACCGCAAGCCCGGGGATGCTCATCAGGCCGACGAGAGTGGCTGCGGTCATCTGCCAGGCGTTGTCGCCGGCGTACAGCCAGGTTGGATACGGAACCAGCACGCTGCCTCCAGGGGCTACGGCGAAGGGCTCTTTGGGGGGACCGGTCCGCACATGGCCGGGCGCCGGCCGGCGAAGCTCCTTCGATGTCGGTCGTTAACGCTTCTTGTTTCCCATGGCCGAGTTTCGGGCGTATTTCCCGGTTGTTACACGGGCGGCAAAAGAACACGACGCGGCCCTGCCTGTGTTAACTGGCTGTTTCCGCACGGCCCGGCCGACGGGCCGGCGAGGATGCGCAGCCGGCCCTGGGAACGGGATCGGGCCAGGTCAGGCGAATACGGGCACGGCGGGCGACAGGCCGCGGGGCTACCGGAGGCCGGGCAGGCATCTGGCGGCCTCCGGGCGGGCGCGCCGGCGGGCGCGGGACCAGGACGGCCGGGCAAGAGCGGCCCCTGACTCTGGCGCGGGCTGCGAGGTTTTACCTGGATGTCACGTTCCGGTAACAGTGTGGACTTGCGTTCTTGAGCCGGCGGCGCGGAGGACTTACGCTCCAGACAGCCGCCCTTGGTAAGCGCTTACCGTCCCGCTGACGACCTCACCCCAGAGCAGTCGACGACCAGAACCGGCCCTTCTGGTAAGCGCTTACCGGGCTACCGGCGAATGGCGCTCTCGCGGCGCCACGGTGAACGGCGCTCTCGCGGCGTCACGGTGAACGGCGCTCTCGCGGCGTCACGGCGAACGGCCCGACACGGCCCCGGCGGCCGGAGGAGAACGATGGCGGAGACTCGCGACCCGGCGAACGTCCCGCCCACGATCTATGACGTCGCCCGCGCGGCCGGCGTCTCGATCGCGTCCGTGTCCCGAGTGCTGAACGGGCAGCGTAACCCGCGCGAGGAGACCAGGGAGCGGGTCCTGCAGGCGGTGGCCGAGCTGGGCTTCGCGCCGGATGGCGCCGCGCGAGCGCTGAGCGCGCGGCTGAAGGAGGTCGTCGGGGTGGTCGTCCGGCGGGTTCCCTGGGTCGAGACGAGCGAGGGCGTCTTCGCCGACGAGGACGAGAGCCTGCAGTTCCCCGACATGATCAACCGCGGCATCGAGGTAGTGGCCCAGCGCCGCGGCTTCGACCTGCTGGTCAGGTCAGTGGACGTCGGTGATCACGACACGGGCGGGCGGATCCTCTCGCTTGCCCGCAAGAGCGACGGGCTGATCCTGCATGACCGGGTGCTCGACCCGGCCCGGCTCGCCCGGCTGTCCCGCCAGGTCCCGATCGTCACGCTGACCGGCGTGCCGACCGACACCACGGTGAACGTGCGCGGCGACAACAAGGCCGGGATGCGGGAGCTCGCCAGGCACCTAATCATCGACCACGGCTACCGGACGGTGGCCTACCTCGGCGGGCACGCCGACAGCCCGGACAACCTGGCCAGGCACGAGACTCTCGCGGCCGAGGCAGCCGCCGCGGGCGCGACGTTCCTCGACGGTCCGGACTGGCGCGGCAACTACCTGGCGGTCGGCGGCGCCAGGGTCATCGAGCGGCTGCTGGCCGCGCGGTCCGGGGGCGCCGGGCGGGCCGCGGGAGCCGGGGGGTCCGGGGGGTCCGGGCTGCCGCGAGTGATCGCGTGCGCGAACGACCAGACGGCGCTCGGCGTCATGTACGCGCTGGCCGCGCACGGGATCGACGTGCCTGGCGAGGTCGCAGTAACCGGCTTCGACGACATCCCGGTGGCGCGGCACCTGCGGCCTCAGCTCACTACGGTCCGCCAGCCCATCCAGGAACTCGGGGCGACCGCGTTCGAGATCCTGTACTCGATGATCAGCACCGGCCAGTCAGCCGAGCGTGACGTGGTGCTGCCGACCCGGCTGGTCCGCCGGGAGAGCTGCGGCTGCCCCCCCGATATGGCGCCGCCCACCTGGCGCACTACCGGCCAGGTGGCTCGGGACGGGCAGGCGGCTCGGGACGGGCAGGCGGCCGGAGGGAGGCCGCGGTTATGAGAATGCTGGCGCGCAGGATCGGCTTCTACCTCTTAACAGCCGTGGCGGCGGTCACGGTCGATTTCCTCATCCCGCGGGTGATTCCCGGCAACCCCGTCGACGCCGTGCTGGCGCACATGCAGGGCCAGGCGGTCACGAAGGCGACGCTGCGCGCGCTCGAGGAGCAGTTCGGCACGAAATCGAGGGCCGGTGTGTGGGGCCAGTACACCCACTACTGGAGCAACCTGGCGCACGGCAACCTGGGCGTCTCCACCAGCGAGGGCATGGCCCCGGTGACCACCGTCATCCGCGGCGCGCTGCCGTGGACGCTCGGGCTTGTCGGCACGGCGACCGTGATCAGCTTCGTCCTCGGCACGCTGATCGGCATCCTGGTCGCCTGGCGGCGCGGGACCTGGCTGGACAACCTGCTTCCGCTGACTACGTTCTTCCAGGCCGCGCCCTACTTCTTCCTCGCCTTCCTGGCGATCGACCTGTTCGCCATCAAGCTGGGCTGGTTCCCGTCGGGAAGCGCGCGGGGAATCCTCGACTTCCCGGCGCTCGACTGGACCTATGTCAGCGACGTCCTCGACCATGCCGTGCTGCCGGCCCTCACGATCGTGGTCGCGTCGGCGGCCGGCTGGATCATCGGCATGCGCAACGTCATGGTCACCACCATGGACGAGGACTATGTCCTGATCGCCCAGGCCAAGGGACTGCCCAAGCGGCGGGTGATCTGGTACGCGGCGCGCAACGCGATCCTGCCGACCATCTCCAGCTTCTCCCTGGCCGTCGGCTTCATCGTGTCGGGCGCGCTGCTGACGGAGATCGTCTTCAGCTACCCGGGGCTCGGCCTCATCCTGCTGAACGCGGTGCAGGAGGCCGACTACGCGCTGCTCCAGGGAATCTTCCTGATCATCACCATGGCAGTGCTGCTGGCGAACCTGGCGGCGGACTTCGTCTACGTGTTCCTTGACCCGCGCACCCGGCAGGAGGCCTGAGCCATGGCGATCGGCACTACCGCGGGCCTCGGCAGCGCGCCGGCCGATGAAGGCGGCCTGCTGCCCGCCCCGGACGCGGCCGGCCGCCGGATGCGGCTGCAGCTGCCCAGGTCGCCCAAGGTACTCATCGGCCTGGGCATGCTCGCCGTGTTCCTGGTCGTGGCCGTGTTCGGCTCGCAGCTGGCGCCCTATGATCCTTCCCGCAGCTTCTCCGCCACGGCAAGCTTCCCGCAGCCCCCGTCCGCCGCGCACTGGCTCGGCACCACCCAGCAGCAGCAGGACGTGTTCTCCCAGCTGCTCGCGGGCGGGCGGAGCACCGTGCTGGTCGCGTTCATCGCCGGGCTGGTGGCCACCGCCTTGTCCGTCGTGATCGGCGTGACGGCGGGATATGCCGGCCGGCTCGCCGATGACCTGCTGTCCATGCTCGCCAACTTCTTCCTCGTGCTGCCCGCGCTGCCCCTGCTGATCGTCGTCCTCGGCTTCCTGAAGACCTCCCAGGGAGGCCATGACCTGCTGATCGGGCTGATCATCGCCGTCACAGGGTGGGCCTGGGGAGCCCGGGTGCTCAGGGCGCAGACGCTCTCGCTGCGCGGCCGGGACTACGTGGAATCCGCGCGGATCATCGGCGAGCGCGGCTGGCGGATCATCGGGTTCGAGATCCTGCCGAACCTGACGCCGGTCGTCGCCTCGTCGTTCCTGTTCACCGTGCTGTACGGGGTCGGCACCTACACCTCACTCGCCTTCCTCGGGCTGGTCAACCCCAACCACTGGAGCTGGGGCGGCATGCTCTTCTACGCGCAGGTCGCTGGCGCGGAGCAGAGCGGGTACTGGTGGCTGTTCATCCCGCCCGGGGTCGCCGTGGCGCTGCTCGGGACCTCGCTGGCGCTGATCAACTTCGGGATCGACGAGTTCATCAACCCGCGGCTGCGGGCCGCCGGGCTGTCCCGCCGCCGCGCACGCCGGGCCGGGGTCTCCGGGCTGCCCCGGCGCTTCGTACTCGGGGTCACCCCGGTCATCCGCCGGGATCCGGCAGCCGCCGCTGACGGCACCGGCCTGATCCCGGCCGGGGGGCTTGACGGGCGGGGCATCGACGGGCGGGCCAGCCAGGCGCGGCCCAGCCGCGAGCAGCGAAACCGCGCGCGGCGGGGCCGCGACGGGCGCGGAAGGGGCGCGAGGTGAGCGCGGGCCCGCGCGCCGCGGCGCAGTCTGGCGAGCCGCTGCTCGATGTCCGCGGGCTGTGCGCCGATTACGGCGCGGGGCCCGGCGCGGTGCACGCCGTGCGGGACGCCGACCTGACGCTGCACCGCGGCGAGGTGCTCGGCCTGGCCGGGGAGAGCGGGAGCGGCAAGTCGACGCTGGCCTACGCGATCACCCGGCTGCTGCGGGCACCCGGGATCATCACCGCGGGCAGCGTCAGCTACCGTCCCGAGTCGGGCCAGCCGGTTGACCTGCTTGCCGCCGACGAGCATCAGCTCCGCGCACTGCGCTGGTCCCAGATCTCGGTCGTGCTGCAGAGCGCCATGAACGCGCTCAACCCGGTGCTCTCGATCGGCTCCCAGCTGACCGACGTGCTGCGGGCGCACGTGCCGGACATGAGCCGGGCCGGGCGCCGGGCACGGGCGGCCGAGCTGCTCGCGATGGTCGGCATCAGCGGGGACCGTCTTGCGAGTTATCCGCACGAGCTGTCCGGCGGCATGCGGCAGCGGGTGATGATCGCCATGGCGCTGGCCCTGCAGCCCGAGATCGTGATCATGGACGAGCCCACCACCGCGCTGGACGTGGTGACCCAGCGGGAGATCCTGCAGGAGCTAGCCGAGCTGCGCGGCCGGCTGGGATTCGCCGTCCTCTTCATCACCCACGACCTGTCGCTGCTTATCGAGATCGCTGACTCGATCGCGGTGATGTACGCCGGACGGCTGGTGGAGCGGGCTGACGCCGCGGCGCTGTTCCGGGCCCCCCGGCATCCCTACAGCCTGGGGCTGCTCAGCTCCTTCCCGGCCCTGCACGGGCCGTGGCGGCATATGACCGGGATCCCCGGCTCGCCGCCCGACCTGCGTAATCTTCCGGCCGGGTGCGTCTTCCACCCGCGCTGCCCGTACGCGATGGACAGGTGCCGCGCCGACGTGCCGCCGTTCCTCGAGCTTGACGAGGGCCGCGGGCGGCAGGCCGCCTGCTGGCTGCAGGACGGCTCGGAGCCGGCCCCCGCCGAGCTGGCACTGCCAGCGCCGCCAGCCGGGCGGGCCGGGGCGACCGGGCCAGCCGAGCCAGCGGCCGCGCCCGCCGAGCCAGCGGCCGGGCCCGCCGAAGCAGCGGCCGGGCCGACGGAGCCGGGAGCCGCGCATCCCGATCAGCTCGACCTGCCGAGCCGGTCATGACCGGGCCAGGAGCGACCGCGTCGCCGCCCGCGGCCGGCCCGCCGCTGCTGGAGGCACGCGGCCTCACCAAGCACTTCCCCGTGCACCAGGGCCTCCGGTCGGCCCGCGGCCGGCGGCGCGAGCGCGGCGCGGGCCCGGCGGCGGCCGGCCGGCCCGTCGTGCACGCCCTGGAGGACGTGTCCATCGCCCTGCTCCCCGCGCGGGTCACCGCCGTGGTCGGGGAAAGCGGCTCGGGTAAGTCGACGCTGGCCAGGGTGCTCGCGAGGCTGCTCCCGCCCACGTCGGGGGAGCTCCTGCTCGACGGCCGCGTGATGCCGGCCTCCGGCGCCGGCCGGCGGCGGTACGCGCGCCAGGTACAGCTCGTCCTGCAGGATCCGTTCGCCTCGCTCAACCCCGTGCACGACGTGCGCTACCACCTCGCGCGGCCACTGCGGATACACGGGAACGGAGAGAGCGCGGCCAGCCTCGATGAATCGGTGACGAGCCTGCTGGAGCGGGTGTCGCTGACGCCTGCCAGCCAGTTCGCCGGCAAGTACCCGCATGAGCTGTCCGGCGGGCAGCGCCAGCGCGTGGCCGTCGCCCGCGCGCTCGCGGTGCGGCCCAGGGTGCTGCTGGCCGACGAGCCCGTCTCGATGCTGGACGTGTCGATCAGGCTCGGGCTGCTGAACCTGCTCGGCGACCTGCGGGAGCGCGAGGGGATCGCCATCCTCTACATCACCCACGACATCGCGTCGGCCAGGTACCTGGCCGACACCATCGTGGTGATGTACGCGGGGCAGGTGGTGGAGTCCGGCCCGGCGCAGCAGGTCACCGACCAGCCGGCGCATCCGTATACGCGGCTGCTGCTCAGCGCCGCGCCGGACCCCGAGCGCGCCGGGCCGCCCGCGCTGCAGGCCCGCGGCGCCCCGCCCAGCCTCGTGTCACCGCCGGCTGGCTGCCGCTTCCACCCCCGCTGCCCGCACGCGATGGCCGTCTGCGCCGTCAGCGGCCCCCGCGCCTTCGAGGTGGCCACCGGTCACGCGAGCGCGTGCTGGCTGCACGCGAAGGATCTCGACGCCGCCCAGGCCAGCCCGATCGCCCAGGCCCGCCCGATCGCACGGCCCGCCGGGCCGCCCGCCGGCCAGCCGGCGTCCGCACGAATTTCAGCACCAGGACCAGGACCGGGAGAGGAGACGCGATGAACCGGGATATCCCGCCGCGGGCACCCGGCTGAGCCGGGAGCGCGCCGCAGCTCAGCACAGCGCTGAAGGAGCGCAGGCAGGTCGGCAGCATCCGGCCGGCCAGCGCCGCCCCACCTGAAAGCAGACCCCGGAATGGTCGATAACAAGAGGCCGGCGAGAGCCGGCCGGACACACGGAGTTTAAGCAATGAATCACGCCATCATGAAAGGCCTGGCCGCAGCCGCCGTCCTCTGCACCGCGCTGGCGGCCTGCAGCAGCTCGTCCTCCGCCCCCAGCAGCAAGTCGTCCGCAGCCGCCTCCGGCAAGCCGCTGGTCATCGACGACACCCCCATATCGCCGATGACCGACACCTTCAACCCCTACTCGGCAACGTCCACCGGCTACGTGGTCGGCGCGGAGGCCCTTTACAACGAGCCTCTGATGATCTTCAATACGCTGAACCCGCAGCAGCCCCCGTACGACATCCTGGCCACCGCGTACAAGTGGTCCAACGGCGGCAAGACGCTGACCTTCACCATCCGCTCCGGCGTCAAGTGGAGCGACGGAAAGCCGTTCAGCGCCAGCGACGTCGCGTTCACCTTCAACATGATCAGGACGGCGGCCGGCCTGGAGACGGACGGCACCCCGGTGCCCACCAGCGCCACCGCGCCGAACGCCACGACCGCCGTGCTGAACTTCAGCCAGGCCGAGTACGCGAACCTGTTCCTGATCGCGCAGACGTACATCGTGCCGCAGCACATCTGGGCGAACGTCAAGCCCGCCACCTTCACCGACACCGACCCGGTCGGCACCGGCCCGTTCGTGCTGGACAAGTTCACCCCGCAGGGCTTCACGCTCAAGCGGAACCCGCGCTACTGGGGCAAGGTCAGCGTGCCGGAGATCTCCTACCCTGCCTACACCGCGAACTTCAACATCGTGGCGCCGCTGGCGGCCGGCCAGATCGACTACGCCGGTAACGACATCGCCAACGTCCAGAACGTCTACCTGGCCAAGAGCCCGGACAACCACACCTGGTACACGAAGGCGCCCTACCTGAACCCCAATAGCGTGGTGTCCCTGTTCTTCAACGTCACCAAGGCACCGCTGAACGACCCGAAGGTGCGGCAGGCGATCAGCTACGGGATCAACCGCCAGCAGCTGTCGTCCCAGGGCGAGACCGGCTACGAGGCGCCGGAGACGTCCACCAGCGGGCTGCTGCTGCCCAGCGCCCAGAGCTACCTGAGCCCGTCCCTGGCGAATGACCTGCCTGCCGCCGGCGACCCGGCAAAGGTCACGTCCATCCTGACCTCGGACGGCTACAAGAAGGTCGGCGGCAAGTGGAGCAAGAACGGGAAGACCATCAGCTTCTCGATCTCGGACCCGATCCCCTACTCCGACTACTACCTCGACGCGCAGGACATCTCCCATGAGCTGGACGCGCTCGGCTTCAGCGTCACCGTCAACGGCATCGGCAACCCGGCTGTCTGGGACGGCGACCTCACCAACGGCACCTTCGACACGGCCATCCACTGGAGCAACCAGGGCCCGACGCCGTACCAGATCTACGACAACTGGCTGGACGGCACCCTGAGCGCGCCGGTGGGCAAGCCGGCCGCCGGCGACGTGGGCCGGTACAAGAACCCGGCTGCGCAGGCCGCGCTGAGCCAGTTCGCCGCCAGCGCCAGCACCGCGGGCCAGCACGCCGCGATCACCAAGCTGGAGAGCATCATGAACACCCAGGTGCCGGTGGCCCCGCTGCTGGCGGGCGCGGACTGGTACGAATTCTCCACCAGGAACTACACGGGATGGGAATCGGCGACCAATCCGTTCATGAACCCGACACCCGGCTCGCCGTACCTGGAGGAGACCATCCTGCACCTCAAGCCGGTTTCCTGATGACAACCCCGCTCACGGGGCTGACCCCGTCCGCCCGGCCCAGCGCGCGCTGGGCCGGGCGGGCGGGTGCCCAGACGGCCAGGACCAAGCGAGGCCAGCGATGACCGCGGGCCCGGTCGACCCGGAAACGACTGGCCGCGATAGCGCGGCGGGCGCCGACGGCCAGACCGGCGCGGCCAGCCAGACCGGCGCGGTTAGCCAGACCGCGGCGGCCGGTCCGCTCGCCGACGCCGGCCTCGTCGCCGCGCTCTCCCTCGCGGAGAAGGTGCGGCTGCTGACCGGCGCCGACAGCTGGCGGATTCCCGGCGCCAGCGCCATCGGCCTCCGGCCGATGACCACGTCCGACGGCCCGTCCGGGGTCCGCGGCGTCATCAAGGACGAGCGCAGCCCGTCGTCCTGCCTGCCCTGCCCGTCGGCGCTCGGCGCCAGCTGGGACACCGGGCTGGTGCGCGAGGTCACCGCGGCGCTCGGCGCGGAGGCCAGGAGCAAGGGCGTGGACGTGCTGCTCGCGCCGACGATCAACCTGATGCGCACGCCGCTCGGCGGCCGCGGCTTCGAGTGCTTCGCCGAGGACCCGGTGCTGACCGCCGCCGTGGCGGTGGCGTACGTCCGGGGGCTGCAGTCCGCCGGCGTCGCGGCCACGGCCAAGCATTACGTGGGCAACGACTCCGAAACCGAGCGCTGGAGCTACGACGCGCGGATCGCGGAGAACGTGCTGCGCGAGCTCTACCTGCCGCCCTTCGAGGCCTGCGTGCGCGAGGCCGGCGCCATGCTGGTCATGGCCGCGTACAACACGGTCAACGGGTCCCGGATGACCGAGCACGAGCGGCTGCTCAGGGAGGTGCTCAAGGGCGAGTGGGGCTTCGACGGCGTCGTGACGTCCGACTGGCACGCGGCGCGCAGCACGGCGGCGACCGCGCTGGCCTCGCTCGACCTGGTCATGCCGGGGCCGGACGGGCCGTGGGGCGACTTGCTGACCCGCGCGGTGACCGACGGCGCGGTCCCGCCGGAGGCGGTCGACGACAAGGTCGTGCGGCTGCTCCGGGTCGCCCGCCGGGTCGGCGCGCTCGGCAGCGGCACGGACGGCAGCACGGACGGCAGCGGCGCGGACGGCGACGGCCATCCGGCCGGTGCCTCCGGTCCCGTGCGGTTCATCGATCCCGGCCTGCTGCGCCGGGCGGCGGCGGCCTCGCTGGTGCTGCTCCGCAACGAGCGCGCGGCGCTGCCGCTCAGCCCGGGCTCGGTGGGCAGCGTCGCCGTGCTCGGCCCGAACGCGTTCCAGCCGACCATTCAGGGCGGCGGCAGCGCCGGCGTCGTGCCGGTCAGCGTGTCGGCGCCGGCGGACGCGCTGCGCGCGGCGCTGGCCGGCCAGGCGGAGGTCATCACGGCACCGGGCTGCCAGACCTGGGAGATGGTGCCCGAGCCCGCGGCCGGATCCCTCCGCGACCCGGAGACCGGCGAGCCCGGGCTGCGACTGGAGTTCCGCGCCGCGGACGGCGCGCTACTCGGCAGCGAGCACCGGGCATCGGCGTCGCTCGCCTGGATGGGCGGGATCCCGGCGGGCATCGGATGGGGCGAGAACGGAGGGATCGTGCTACTCGCCTCGTTCCGCCCGGACGTCAGCGGGCCGCACCTGATCGGCGTCGCCGGGGTCGGCAGGCTGACCGTCGAGATCGACGGCGTCATCGTCGCCGACGAGCAGACCGTCGTCCCGGCCGACCCGGTGGAGGCCATGACCCGGCCGGGCGAGGTGCGGGCAACCGTGCCGCTCCAAGCCGGCCGCGAGAGCCAGGTCCGGCTGGAGTTCCGGCCGGCCGCCGACGGCGAGGGGCCGGTCTCCGTCCGCCTCGGCATCACGGCCGTCGCCGACGACGACGAGATGCTCGCCGATGCGGTGCGGGCCGCCAGCCGGGCCGGCGCCGCCATCGTGGTGGTCGGCTCGGCGGCGCTGACCGAGAGCGAGGGCTTCGACCGGGCCACGCTGGCGCTGCCAGGCCGGCAGGATGAGCTGATCAGGGCAGTCGCGGCCGTCAACGGCAGGACCGTCGTGGTGGTGAACGCCGGGATGCCGGTGCTGATGCCGTGGGCGGCTGACGTCGCCGCGGTGCTCTACGCCTGGCTGCCCGGCCAGGCCATGGGCGACGCGCTGGCCGACGTGCTGCTCGGCCGCGCCGAGCCCGGCGGCCGGCTGCCGGTCACCCTGCCGGCCAGCGAGGCGGACTGCCCCGTGCTGCATGCCACCCCGGTCGGCGGCGTGCTGAACTACGACGAGGGGCTGCTGATCGGATACCGCGGTTACGATGCGGCGGGACTGACACCGCACTATCCGTTCGGCCATGGTCTTGGTTATACGACCTGGGAGTACGAGTCGGTGCGCGCCTCCGCCCGCGACCTGCCGGCCGGCCGTGACCTTGAGCTGACGGTCACGGTGCGGAACTCCGGGGCGCGGCGGGGACGCGAGGTCGTCCAGGCGTACCTCGCCGGGCCGCCGGGCGGCGATGCCCGGCCGGCCCGGGTGCTGGCCGCGTTCGGGATCGCCGAGGCCGCGCCGGGCGGGCTGGCCGAGGTGACGCTGCGGGTGCCCGCGCGGGCATTCGCCCGCTGGGACAGCGGGGCGGGCGGCTGGGTCTGGCCTGGGGGCGGGTTCACCGTGGCGGTGGGCCGGTCCTCGCGCGACCTGCGGCTGTCCGCGCCCGTGCAGTCCGGCTGAGGGACCGGCCGGCTGAGCGGCCGGCCGGCTGAGGGGCTGGCCGGCGGCGCCGCGGATGGTCAGGGCACCCCGACGTCCGCGACCGTGCCTCCGGCAGAGCCGTCGGCCCCGGCAACGAAGCACAGCGCGGCCGAAGGGCAGGCGACGCCGGAGAGCAGCCCGGATACCGTGATGTCCTGGACGCTCTGCCCGGCTGGTACCGCTCCGGTGCCAGGGTTGAGCGGGGCCGCCGCTCCCCCGCTGTCGTTATCTCCCGCGCTCGCGCACTGGGCAGCCTGCGGGCAGGCCACCCCGATGAGCTCGAAGGTCCCGGTGATGTCCTGGACGCTCTGGCCAGCCGCGATCGCGCCCGTCGCGGCGTCGAGCGGCACGGCCTGGCCGGGCCCGGTCGCGCCGTGGTAGCCCACGGCCAGGCAGCCGGTCGCCGAGACGCAGGACACGCCGTTGAGCTGGAAGGTGCCCGAGATGACCTGGACGCTCTGGCCGCTTGCCACGGCGCCCGTCGCCGGGTCGACCGGCACCGACACGCCCTCCGGCGTGTCGTTGCTGCCGACAGCCAGGCACAGCGTGGACGAGACACAGGCGACGCTGCCCAGGCCCGCGGTCCCGGTGATGGCCCTGGCGCTCTGGCCGGAGGCGATCTTCGCGGTCGTGGCGCTGAGGGGCACCGCCACCCCCACCCCGCCGGCGTTGAACCCCACGGCGACGCAGGCGGATGCCGAGGGGCACGCCACCCCGGTGAGCTCGGCCGTTCCCTTGATGTGCTGTACGCTCTGGCCGCTCGCCACGGCGCCCGTCGCCGCGTCAAGCCGCACCGCGATTCCGACGTCGGGACCGTCGCCCCCGACGGCGAGGCACAGGGTGGCAGACGGGCAGGCCACCGCCGAGAGCGAGACGGTCCCCGAGATCTTCCGCAGGCTCCCGCCGCTCGGGAACGCGCCGGTCAGCGGGTTCAGCGGCGCGGCCACGCCCTCGGGGGAGGCGTTCTGCCCGACCACATCACAGAGGGTCCCGGACGGGCAGGCCGCGCCGTACAGCACGCTCGAGCCGGCGATGGCCTTCGGGACCGGCAGCTGGACAGCGACGCCGTCGCTGGCGCTGCCCTGGCCGACCACCATGCACAGGACCGCCGAGGAGCAGGCCACGCCGCGGAGCGTCCCGGTTCCGGTGCTGGTCTGGGCGCTCTGGCCGCTGCTGACCGCGCCAGTCGACGGATCGAGGGACACGGTCGTGCCGACCATCGAGGCGTTGCTCCCCGCGGCCAGGCAGCTGGCCGCCGACGGGCAGGCCGCGCCGTAGAGCACCTGGGTCCCCGGTATGTCCTGGACGCTCTGGCCGCTGGCGAGCTGTGCTGTCGCCGGGTCGATCGGCGCCGCCGCGCCCTCGGTCGTGCCGTCGTCTCCCACGCCGAGGCAGAGCGTGGCCGAGGGGCAGGTCACGGCGACCAGGGATCCGGTTCCGGGGATGATGGTCTGGACGGCCTGGCCGGTGATGATCTTCCCGGTGGCCGGGTCGAGCGGCACGGCCACTCCGCCCGCCGAGGGGTTGAATCCCACGCCCAGGCACAGCGTGGCTGACGGGCAGGCGACGCCGAAGATGCTGCGGAAGCCTCCCATGTCCTGGACGCTCTGGCCGCTGGCGATCTTCCCGGTCGCCGGGTCGATCGGCACCGCCGCGCCCGATCCCGAGCCGTCGTTGCCCACGGCCAGGCACAGCGTGGCCGACACGCAGGCCACGTCGTCGAGGAACCCGGTGCCCGAGATGGCCTGGGCGCTCTGCCCGCTTGCGATGAGCCCGGTCGACGGGGCCAGCGGCACGGCCGCGCCCGCCGAGCCGGTGCCCCCCACGCCCAGGCACAGGGTGGCGGACGGGCAGGCCACGCCGTCGAGGTTCTCGGTCCCGGCTACGGCCTGCACGGCGCTGCCGCTCGGCAGCTCCGCGTTCGCCGGGTTCAGCGGCGCCGCCACGCCCGCCGACTCATCGGAGATGTCACCTACCCCGAGGCAGGCCGACGTCGACGGGCAGGCCACCCCGTAAAGCTCCGTGGTCCCCGCGACCGTCTCGGTCACGGTGACGGGCGCCGTCACGCCGCCGGTGTCCTCTCCTCCGACGCCCAGGCAGAGGGAGTCCGACGGGCACGCCAGGCCGTAGAGCGCGGTCGCCGAGACGTCCTGGGCGCTCTGGCCGCTGGCGGCCGCCCCGGTCGAGGGGGCGAGCGGCACGGCCACGCCGGTAGTGTCGCTGCCTCCGATGGCCTCGCAGAGGCCGGCCGACGGGCAGGCCACCCCGTAGAGTTCCGGCTCGGAGAGGTCCTGGACGCTCTGGCCGGCGGCCACCGCCCCGGTCGAGGCCGCGAGCGGCACGGAAACGCCGCCGTCCGAGTCGTCAACTCCCGCGCCCAGGCAGAGGGCCGCCGACGGGCAGGCCACGCCGATGACGATCTCCGTCCCGGCGATGACCTGAACGCTCTGGCCGCTGGCCACCGCCCCGGTGGAGGGGTCAACGGGCACCGCCACCCCGACAGCCGAGGGATTGGTCCCCGTGACCAGGCAGAGGGCGGCGGACGGGCAGGCCACGCCGTAGAGGAACTCGGTCCCGGCGAGGGCCTGGACGCTCTGGCCGCTGGCGACCTGCCCCGTCGAAGCGTCAAGGGGCACCACCACCCCGACGTTGCCGGCGTTGAACCCCGCGGCCACGCAGGCGGAGGCCGACGGGCATGCCACGCCCTCAAGGGCCACGGTCCCGGCGATGGCCTGGGCGCTCTCGCCGCTGGCCACCGCTCCGGTCGAGGGGTTCAGCGGTACCGCCACCCCGACGCCGGAGGAATTGCTTCCCACCGCCAGGCAGAGAGTGGCCGACGGGCAGGCAACGCCGTCGAGAGAGGCGGTTCCGGCGATGGTCTCGGCGCTATGGCCGCTCGCCACCTTCCCGGTCGAGGGGACGAGGCGAACCGCGACGCCCTGCGTGCCGCTTGCGGTCACCCCGACGCCCAGGCACAGGGTCGCCGACGGGCACGCTACCTGGTCCAGGCCGCTGGTCCCGGCGATCATGTGGGCCGCGACCGCGGCTGACGAGGAGGCGGAGGAGGATGCCGCGGCGGAGGCCGACGATGCCGCGGCGGAGGCTGAGGAGGCCTCGGCGGAGGCGAACAGCATCGAGGCGGCCAGGGCGCCGCAGGATGCCGCGGCCAGCAGACGCTTCCGGAAGGTGAGCACGCTTCCCCCTACCGTCGTGCGTCGACCTTACATCTCAAAGGGCCCCTGATCCAGACATCTCACCCGGCCCCTGATCCGCGGCGAGCCTGGTCAGCCGGCCTCGGCGGGCTCGAGAACGAATACCGGGATCTGGCGCGCGGTCTTGCGCTGGTACTCCGCGTAGGGCGGGTACGCGGCGACCGCGCGCTCCCACCACCGGGCGCGCTCGTCGCCGGTGACCTCCCTGGCGGTCATGTCCTGCTTGCGCGGGCCGTCCTGCAGCTCCACCCGCGGATGAGCGCGGAAGTTGTAGTACCAGAGCGGATGGGTCGGGGCGCCGCCCTGTGACGCCACCGCCGCGTAGCTGCCGTCGTGCTCGACCCGCATCAGCGGCGTCTTGCGCAGCTTGCCGCTGCGCGCCCCGCGACTGGAGATGATCACGACGGGCAGGCCGGTGTCGCGCAGCGTCGTTCCGCGCGTGCCGCCTGATTTCTCATACAGCTCGACCTGCTCGCGGACCCAGCCCTGCGTACTCGGCTCATAGTCACCCTCGACCGGCATGCCGCTAGTCAACACCCCCGGCGGCGCCGCCGGGCGCGGGGGGCGGTTCCCCGCGGCACGGCCCTGAGCGCGCGCGGCGCGAGCCCTTGCCCGCAGCGCCGGACCGGGTGCCGTTATCGTGTGCGGATGGCCCAGCAACTGATCACCGAGCGCCTTATCCTGCGGCCGTGGAGCGTCGATGACGCGGAGCAGGCGCTGGGCGCCTACGGTGCCGCCGACGTCGCGCGCTGGCTGGCCCCGGCGATGGACACGGTGCACGACCCGGCGGCCATGCGCCTCGTCCTGCAGCAGTGGGTCGCGGAGGACGCGCGGATGATGACGCCGGCCGGCCGGTGGGCGATCGAGAGCCGCGAGGACGGGCGCCTGATCGGCGGTGCGACGCTGCTGCCGCTGCCGCCCGACGAGGAATTCGAGATGGGCTGGCAGCTGCACCCGGACGCGTGGGGCCACGGCTACGCCACCGAGGCCGGGCTGGCGCTGGCCCGGTGGGCGTTCGAGCAGGGCATCGAGCAGGTCATCGCGGTCGTGCGGCCGGCGAACGCGCGCGCCGCCGCGACGGTGCGCCGGATCGGCATGGAGTGGGTCGGCGAGGCAGACAAGTACCACGGCCTGCACCTGCAGGTATTCCGGCTCCGCCCGGGCGACCTGGCGTGACCGCTGGGGCCGATCAGGCAGTCCAGCGGCGCTGCGAGGAGCCGTAGTCGGCCAGCCGCCACGTCATCGCCGAGACTGGCCTGATGGCGTAAACCACGTCGAAGTCAGGGTCTGCGCTGGGCAGGTACTGCTGGTCACCGGGGGCGGTGTATTTCGCGGCCAGCGCCGATACCGCGGCCGGCGCCTGGGCGGGCGCTCCGAGATCCTCGGCCACCCCCCGCACGATGACGACGTCGTCGCCGCTCTCCAGGTGCACCACTACTCGCGGGTCCGCGGCGATGTTCCGGGCCTTGACCGTGCCGCGCTCGGTGTAGAGATACAGCACCTGGCCGGCCACCACCCCCCAGACCGGGGCCGCGTGCGGCGCCCCCGACGGCGTGGTGGTGCTCAGCCAGTAGTTGCGCGCGGGCGCCAGCCGCGAGGAGACCTCAGCCCAGGTAAGGGAGTCATCCGGCATCCGCACATGATGCCACCACGCTGCCAGCCTGGCGGTCCGGCTGCGGTCCGCGGATAGTGTCGAGGTGGACGGGCGGGCGAGATGAGACTTATCGGATCGGCGGGCGGCACAGGCACGGTAACGCTGCCGTGCGGTCGGCTCGGGCAGGCAGAGCCGGGCCCCGATGCCCGCTGACGCCGGGCCAACTGGTCCCATCCGGGTCTTGCTGGTCGACGACCACCGGGTGGTGCGCAGCGGCGTGTCGGCCTATCTCGAGCAGGTGGCGGACATCGAGGTGATCGGGGAGGCCGGAGACGGCCGTCAGGCGCTGGACCGGATGGCCCTGCTGGAACTCGGCGACGGCCTGCCGGACGTGGTGCTGATGGACCTGCTGATGCCCGTCCTGGACGGCATTAACGCCACCCGCGAGATCCGGTCCCGCTGGCCAGCCGTCGAGGTGGTGGCGATGACCAGCTTCGCCGAGGAGGCCAAGGTCCGCGGCGCGCTGGAGGCGGGCGCGGCTGGCTACCTGCTCAAGGACGCCGACGCTGACGAGGTCGCCCGGGCCATCCGGGCCGCGGTCGCCGGGCAGATGCACCTGGATCCCGCGGTAGCCAGGCTGCTCGCCGACTCGCTGCGCACTCCCCGCCGCCCTGGCGACAGCCTGACCCCGCGGGAACGCGAAGTTCTACTGCTGGTGGCCGACGGAGCCTCGAACCGGCAGATCGCCAGCACCCTGGTCGTCAGCGAGCGCACCGCCCGCACCCACGTCTCGGCCATCCTGGCCAAGCTCGGCCTGGTGTCCCGCACCCAGGCCGCGCTGTGGGCGGTCCGCGAGGGACTGGCACCCGGCACGCCGGGCAGCCCCTGACCCGCAGCAGCCCGACCCGCAGCGCCCCGACCCAGCCTGCTCACCCGGCCGGGCGATGCCTACGTCATTACGCCGGGCCGCATCACGTCATCGGGCCAGTGCAGGTCCGGTCACCGGGCCGATGCGGCAGGTACCCGGCGGGCAGACGATCGTCGTGTCCTCGGAAACATCTCACCCGCAGAAGGAGTCACCCGATGTCTACGCTCTTCGACGCCGAAATCGTCAACGTCCTCGTCCTGGCCGCGGTGCTCGAGGCCGACCTCGGATCGCACCGGAAGATCGGCAGGTTCCGCCTCCTGCGGCCGATCCTGATCGCGGCTGCCATCGTCCCGCTGTTCCTGGAGAAGATCACCACGCACGGCGGCGGGCTGGCCGTCGAGCTGGCCGGCGTGGCAGCCGGACTGGTCGGGGGCCTGATCGCCCTCGCCCTCCTGAGGGTCTACCGCAGCAGCACCACCGGCAAGCCAGTCAGCGCCGCCGCCTGGGGCTACGCGCTCTTCTGGACCGCGATCATCGGCTCCCGCGCCCTCTTCTCCTACGGCGCCTACCACTGGTTCGGCAGCCAGCTCGGCGGATGGCTGACCGCCAACTCCATCCCGGCCGCCGCGATCACCGACGGCCTCATCTTCATGGCCGTCGCCATGGTCCTCACCCGCACCATCGGCCTGAGCCTCCGCTCCCGCACCCTCCCCGGCTCGGAGACGACCCCCAGCCCCAGTCCCGACTACACCCACGCCTGACGTGCTGACCGGGGCCTACCGGGACCTCTTTCCGGCGATCGCCGACTGCGCGGCCGGGCTGACCGGGCTGTTGTTCGTCGCCATGTCCGTCGCGAACCGGCACAGCCCCGCGGACCGCCCGGTCGTCATCCAGCAGGTCCGCGCCGCCGCCTCCATCCTGGCGTTCACCAACGCCCTGGCGGTCTCCCTGTTCGGCCTGGTCCCCGGCAACCACCTCGGCTACCCGGCCACCGTGCTGGCCGTCATCGGCATCTTGTTCACCGCCGCCGGGACGCGATCCAGCTTCTCCGGCCACCTGCCCCGGCGCCACGTACCACGCCAGCTCGGACTAATCGCCGTCCTGCTGGTCACCTTCGCCTTCGAACTGGACTGCGGCATCAGGCTGATCGTCAACCCGCGCGACGCCAGCGCCGCCGAACTGCTCAGCAACCTGCTGGTCGCGCTGCTGATCATCGGAGTCGCGCGCGCCTGGGAACTGGTCGGCGACAGGGAAACCGGCCCGCTCGCCTCCATCGCGGTACTCACCGGCCACGACCACGACCCGGATCGCTCCGCCAGCGTCCCCCAGCCATCCGAGCCCGCCCGGGCCGGTGATCCCCGGCCGGTGACCTCCCACCGGCCAGACGAGCGCCCGCGGTGAGCCCGCGTTCAGGCCACGCTGAGCCAGTGACCGTTCCCGGATGCCCGGCCAGCATGCGCGCTATCGGCGACGATCTTCCCCGGGGCAGTACCGGACTGGTCTCCGGCGGGCCCGGCCCGCCGGTCAGGCTACTGGTGGCCGACGACGACGCCCGGGTGCGGGCTGCCATCGGCCAGACCATCGCCCTGGAGGCCGACCTGGTCATCGTGGCCGCCGCCGCCAGCGCCGCGGCCGCCCTGACCCTGGCCGAGCGCACCGGCCCGTCCGTGGCCCTGGTGGACATGCTCATCCCCGACGCCGCGGCCGGCCTCGCGCTCGTGCGCAGCCTGAGTCAAAGGCCAGGCTGCGCGGTGGTAGCCATGAGCGTGCGAAGCGGCCTTAGCCAGGCTGCGCTGGCTGCCGGGGCCGTCGCCTTCGTCGAGAAAGCAGCCGACATCGACGCCGTCCTGGACGCCGTCAGGGCCGCGGCAGCACCGCACCACGCTGCGGCACCACCGCACCACGCTTGAGCGATGGAACGTCCACTTCACAGCCCCTGGAGGCCTTCATGCCCGCGAACCTTATGTTCGAGAAGACAGCCGCGGGCGGCGAAGAGACACCGCCTGGCGAGGCCACGAGGGGCCGCCGGGCGTTCTCCCCCCTGCGCGCCTGGTGGTTCGTGGTCGTCGTCGCGACTCTCGTCCTCGCCGTCATCGTGATCGCGCTCGAGGTTGACTCGCTCGTCCCGATCGGGGACCAGGGCCGCCTCACCATCACGCAGAACTACCTGGCAGGCCGCGTCCTGCGGGCCAGGCCATCGAGCTCCTGACAGTTCTCGCTCCCGAGGGAACGCCTCTCTCGCTCCCGAGGGAATGCCTCATCCACAACCTCACGTCTCATTCACAACCTCAAGGAGGCGGCCATGTCCGCGTCGTCTGCAGCGCAAGTCCGCCAGGCAGCCCCCGCGGACAGGCGCTGGATGGTCCTGATGGTGGTCGCCGTGGCCCAGCTGATGGTGACCCTGGATTCCACCATCGTGAACATCGCGCTGCCGTCCGCCCAGCATGCGCTGGGGTTTGCCAACAGCGACCGGCAGTGGGTGGTGACGGCTTACGCCCTGGCGTTCGGCAGCCTGCTGCTGATGGGCGGCCGGATCGGCGACATGTTCAGCCGCAAGTGGGTCTTCATTACCGGCCTTGTCGGATTCGCCTTGTCCTCGGCGCTCGGCGGCGCCGCCGTCTCGTTCGGGATGCTGGTCACGGCCCGGACGCTGCAGGGCGCATTCGGCGCCATCCTCGCGCCCGCCGCTCTCGGCACCCTGGTCAGCACCTTCCAGGATCCGCGGGAGCGGGGCAAGGCCTTCGGCGTCTTCGGCTCGGTCGCGGCTGGGGGCGGTGCCGTGGGCCTGATCCTCGGCGGGGTGCTGACCCAGTACCTCTCCTGGCGCTACACCCTGTACGTCAACCTGGTGTTCGCCGCGATCGCCGTGGCCGGGGCCCTGGTGTTCATGCATGGTGGCCGGCCGGCCACCCGGCCGCGGATGGACTGGCCCGGCACCGTGCTGGCCTCCGCCGGGCTGTTCCTCCTTGTCTTCGGCTTCTCCCATGCCGAGACCGCCGGCTGGACAGCCGGAGGCACCATCGGCACCCTGGCCGCCGGGCTGCTCCTGCTCGTCGCGTTCGTCCTCGCTGAGCGGCGGTCCACTCACCCGCTGCTGCCACTGCGCGTGATACTCGATCGCACCCGGGGCGGCTCCTATGTCGCGGTCGGCCTGGGCGGAATCGCGATCTTCGGCGTGTTCCTCTTCCTCACCTACTACTTGCAGGTGGTCAAGGGGTACAGCCCGCTGACCTGCGGGCTGCTGTTCCTGCCGTTCGTGGGCTGCATCCTGGTCAGCTCGAATGTCTCCAGCATCGTGACGCTGCCCCGGTTCGGTCCGCGCGTCCTGATCGCCACCGGAATGCTGCTGGGCGTCGGCGCGATGATCTACCTGGCCCAGCTCACCGTGACCTCCAGCTACGCCAGTGGCGTGCTGCCTCCCATGCTCGTCATGGGCCTGGGATTCGGCATGATCTTCGCCCCGGCCATCAACACGGCCACCGCGGGTGTCCGGCGCGAAGACTCGGGCGTGGCCTCGGCACTGGTCAATACGATGCAGCAGGTCGGCGGATCGATCGGGACGTCCGCGCTCAGCACGATCGCGCTGACGGCGACGACCAGCTACCTGGTCGCGCACCACGCCGGCGCGCTGGCGCCCGCGATCGCGGCCACCCACGGCTACACCACGGCCTTTACCGTCTCCGCGGGGCTGCTCGGGCTCGGCGTGATCCTCGCGCTCGCCCTGCTGCCGTCCCGGCACCGGCTGGCCGAGCTCAGGACGGCGGCCGCCGCTCCGGCCCCGCAGCCCGACACGCACGTGGTAATTCCCGTGGCCATGGTCAGCTGCTCGCCGGTAATGCCCCTGCCCGCGGGCAACGCCCCTGCCCGCCGGTAACGCCCGCGATTCCCGATCGGCGGCGTTTACCGCGAAAGCCGCGATGACGCACGAACCGGACAGCCGTGAGATGGTACAGGTGGCGGTACGGGCCGAAACAGCAGCCAGTCGGCATGCCATATCCCGTGCAGGAGAGCCGAGGAGCCACCGTGCCTGTCGGCAGCGGGCAACCGGAGAGCGGCGCCCAGGGCGGCCGCGCCGCCAGTCTGCCTGCTGACCCGCCTGGTCTCACCCCGCTCGCCGACGCCGCGGCACTGGGGCAGCGGGCGCTGGCCTCGATGCTGGCTGGAACCGATGCCGGAATCACGGTCGTGGACGCTGACCGGCGCTACGCCTATGCCAACCCGGCGGCCTGCCGCATGCTGGGCCGCTCACTCGAGGAGCTGCGAGGCGAGGACTTCCTTCGCAGCTTCCCCGCCCGAGAGCACACCATGATGCTGGCCCACCTTCCCGGGCACCTCGCCGATGCGCCAGCCCCCTTCACCTGCGTGATGTCCGGCGTCGGCGGCGCCGAGCGCGAGATTGTCTGCTCGCTGTCCGCGATCGGCATGGCCGGGCAGCCGCATGCGGTAGCCATCTTCCGGGATCTCACTGGCCCCCGGGCCGCGGCCCGGGCCGCGATGGCCCTGGTCCAGACGGCTGCGCAGCTGGTCGGATCCGGAACTACCGACGAGGTCCTGGCCGGCATTGCCCGCCAGGCGTGCGAAGCCACCCGGGCGCTGTCCGCGGGGATCGTGGTGGCCGGCGACGACCACAACCTCGCCTCCGGCGGAGGTTACGGCCCAGGAGGACCCGATTACGGCGACGAGAGTCCCGCGTGGAACGCCCTCACGGACCCGCCCGGTCCGGAGCTGATCGAAGCGATGAGCGCCGGCGCGATCCGCATCGCGGGCGTTCCCGGCAAGCCAGTCGTGCTGCCCGACGCCCGCTCCGACTGGGAGGCCAACCCGCTCACCAGGGCCTTTGCCCTCACGATGAGAAACGACGACTGGCAGGGGGCTGTCTGCGTTCCGCTGTCCTGGGAGAACCGGGTCATCGGCCTGATGGGCGTGTACCTGCCGGCGCGGATAGCCGGACCGAGCGAGGCGGAGCTCGCCCTCTACGCGGCGCTGGCTGATCAGGCCGCGGTGGCGGTGACCAATGCCCGGCTGACCGCCCGCGCCAGGCAGGGAGCTGCCCTGCTGGAACGGACGCGGCTGGCCCGTGATCTGCATGACTCGGTGAGCCAGGCGCTGTTCTCGATGACCATGCAGGCCAGGGCCGCCGAGCTGGCCATGGCGAAGGCCGGCCTGGAGGACAGCATCGCCGGGCGGGCGGTCCGCCAGCTGGCCGAGCTGACCCGGGGTGCCCTGGCGGAGATGAGGGTGCTGATCTTCGAGCTGCGCCCGGGCGGCCTGGACGAGGAGGGCCTGGTTGCCGCCCTGGATAAGCAGGGCACGGTGCTGATGACGCGGGAGCAGATAGCGGTCACGGTGAGGGGCCCCGAGGAGCGGCTGGCCCTCCCCAGCGGAGTCGAGGAGCACCTGTACCGCATCGTGTCCGAGGCGCTTCACAACGTCGTCAAGCACGCCCGGGCGGGGGTGGCGGCCGTCGTTGTCACCCACGAGGCGGGGGTACTGCGGGTGGCGGTCAGCGACGACGGTGCCGGGTTCGACCCGGCTGCCGAGTTCCCGGGTCACCTCGGCCTGTCCACCATGGCCCAGCGGGCGAAGGCCATCGGGGCCGACCTCACTATCACCAGCGTCCCCGGGACCGGCACCACCGTGACGGTGTCAAGGAGAGACGGGGAGGCCGCGGCCAGCCGCCGCCTGAATGTCCCGGCGAACCGGGCCGGCGAGTCATCGATGTCCGCCCGGGGCGGCGGATTTCGGGCAGGTGACGGCCCCGCGCGAGCCAGCCGCTTCTCTTCCGGTTCCCCTGATCACAAGGCGCTGGCCGACGCTACGGCACTGGGCCTGCCGACGCTTGCCGGCATGCTGGCCAGCGCGCAGGACGGCATCACCGTCGTCGACGCGGACCGGAAGTATGTGTATGCCAACACGGCCGCCTGCCGCGTGCTGGGTCACCCGCTCGCTCGGCTCAGGGGACAGGATTTCCTGCGCAGCTTCCCGGCCCGGGAGCACGCGACCATGCTGGATCACCTCCCCAGGCAAGCAGGCGAAGCCGCAGCCCCCTTTACGTGTGCCATGCTCGGCTCGGGCGGCACCGAGCGCGAGGTCGTCTGCTCCACCTTCGCCATCGACATGGCCGGGAGCCCGCATGTGGTGGCCATCCTTCAGGACCTCACCGGTCCCCGGGTCGCGACCCGCACCGCGGCGGCCCTGGCCCAGACGACAGCACAGCTGATCGGGACCGCGACGACCGCGGACCTCCTGACCGCCATCGCTCGGCACGCTGTCGCGGGCACCCGGGCCCTGGCCTGCGGGATCTCCGTGATGAATGACGAACACAAGCTAGTAGCCCGGGGAGGTTTCGGCGCAGGCGGCCAGGGTTACGAGGCAGCGAATCCTGCTTGGACCGGCCTCAGTGACGCTCCCGTCGAAAAGCTCATCGAGGTGATGACCGGCGGCTCGATCGTCCTCGGCGACGTTCCCGGCAAGCCCCTCGTGCTGCCCGGCGCCCGCTCCTCCTGGGCGGCCAGCCCGGTCATGAGGGATTTTGCCGCCAGCCTGACAAGCCTTGACTGGCAGGCGGTGGTCTGCGTGCCCTTGTCGTGGGAGGACCAGGTATTCGGCGTCCTCTCGGTGTACCTGCCATCGGAGCTGGCCGGGCCCAGCGAGGAGGAGCTCGCCTTCTACACAGCGCTAGCCGACCAGGCGGCGATGGCGGTCACCACCATCCGGCTGGCCTCGCAGGCCAGCCAGACCGCAGCGCTACGCGAACGGGCCCGTCTGGCCCGTGACCTGCACGACTCGGTCAGCCAGGCGCTGTTCTCGATGACTATGCACGCCCGGGCCGCCCAGCTGTCGATGGCCAAGGCCGGCGTGGACGGGAGTCCGGCCGGCCGCTACGTCGCCCAGCTCGTCGGGCTGACCCGAGGAGCCCTGGCCGAGATGAGGGCGCTGATTTTCGAGATACGACCGGGGGCGCTGGAGGAAGAGGGCCTGGTGGCGGCCGTGCGCAAGCAGGGCGTGGCGCTGAGCGCACGGGAGCAGCTGGAGGTCACGGTGGAGGGTCCCGAGCAGCGCCTGGAGCTGTCCGCCGAGGTCGAGGAGCATCTCTACCGCATCGTGTCCGAGGCTCTGCACAACGTCGTCAAGCACGCCCAGGCGGGGGCGGCCACCGTCAGCGTCGCAGACCAGGCGGGGATGCTGCAGGTGGTGGTGAGCGATGACGGAGCCGGGTTCGACACCACCGCCGAGCATCCCGGTCATTTCGGGCTGTCCACCATGGCCGAGCGCGTCAGGTCAATGGGGGCCAGCCTGATGGTTACCAGTGCGCCGGGCGCCGGGACCACGGTGGCGGTGTCACTTCCCCGCGAACCACCGGCCCATGGCCAGGCCGCCTGAACGACCGCATGGATGGTGGTGTTGACACTGGATCTCAGCGGCAGGACAATCCGCCCACTAGCTCGCCGACCGTGGAAGGGGACGTCATGAAGTTCATCGTCGAAGTCGATTGCCCGGTGGAGCCGTTCAACACCTACGTCCGCAGCGGCACCGCCGGGGAGAAGATCGGCGAGGTGGTAGGAGCCATCAAGCCCGAGGCCATCTACTTCACCGACAACGGCGCGGGCCGCGGCGCCGTGATGATCGTCGAGCTGGACAGCGCCAGCCAGATCCCGCACGTGACCGAGCCGTTCATGCTCACCTTCGACGCCTCCGTGCATTACCGGGTCGCGATGACGCCGGAGGATCTTCAGGCGGCCGGACTGGACAGGTTCGCCACGAGCTGACAGCTGCGACCGGCTCCGAGCCGACCGCCAGATGATCGCGGCCTGGAGTTCCAGGACGCGCCGGATCGCCGGCCTGGTGAATTCCTCTCCGACCAGGCCGACTACCGCACCGGGAGAGCGGGGCGCGCGACTGAATCGCCACTGGCGGTGGAGGTGAGCCCGCCTCAGAAGCCGGCAGCGACGGGGATGACGAGTTCGCCGAGTAGCTCAAGCCGCGTGATCGCCGAGACGTCCGGGATCCGCCCGTGCGCATGGGAGACGCCGAGTGCCGCGAGGCCGCGGAGCTGCTCAAGCAATGCGTCGATGTTCTCGCCGTGCGGCCCGGGATCGAGCGGCATCATCACGGTCTTCTCGATCTCGTCGTAGTCGCGGCCGACGGCCTCGCAGTGCCCGCGGAGCACGTCGAGCTTGTGCTCCAGCTCGGGACCGGGGAAGAGGTTGCAGGCCTGCGCGTACTGCGCCACCAGGCGAAGCGTCTTCCGCTCCCCGCCGCCGCCGATCAGGATGGGCGGGTGCGGGCGAGTCAGCGGCTGCGGGGAGCTCAGGGTGCGCTCGAGGTGGTAGTGCTTGCCGTCGTAGGGCCCCTGGTCACCGCTCCACATCTGCAGGCAGATCTGCAGTGCCTCCTCCAGCCGCTCGAACCTCTCGGCCGTCGGCGGGAACGCCAGCCCCAGGCCGCGCGCCTCGGGCTCGTTCCAGGCCGCGCCGATGCCGAGCCACGCGCGGCCCCCGGAGAGCACGTCAAGCGTGGTCACGGCCTTGGCGAGCAGCCCGGGCTCGCGGTAGACCACCGCGGTGACCCACGCCAGCAGCTGGATGCGCGACGTGCTCGCGGCCAGGTATCCGAGGGTGGTGTAGGCCTCCAGCATCTCGTGCTCGGGCGGCCCGACGTTACCGATCTGCCAGACGTGATCCATCACGCTGAGCTTGGCGAAGCCCGCGTCCTCGGCGGCGGCGGCGATCCGGGCCAGATCATGGCCGAGGTACTGCGGCCCGCCCGGCCAGGTGAAATCGGGCACATGCAGGCCGAGCTTCATGACGGCTCCCTTCCGGTCAGGTTCACGACTTCCTCTCGGCCGGGTTCACGACGCGTTCCCCGGGTTGTGGCATCAGCGAGACGCCATGAGGGCAGTCTGCCAGGCACAGATCAGCCGGGCTCACCGAGACCCAACGCCACGGCATGATTCGGGCCCCGGGCCCGGACTTCGATCATCGACTTCATCCTCGCCCAGGCCCGGCAGCTGCGCTTCCAGATCCCGGAGACTCCTCTCGCGGTCCTGGACACGGCACGCCTGGTCCAGCAGCAGTACGCGAGTCTCGACCTGGACCTTGCCGACCCAGTCACCGTGACGCTGGCAGCCCAGTACCGGACCGACGCGGTGCTCACGCTCGACCGCCGCGACTTCCGCGCGATGCGCCCGCTCACCCCGCACAAGTGGTTCAGGGTCCTGCCCAAACGTTGACATACTGGCTGCCGTGAAGCCGCCACGGCTGCTGCCTACCAGGCCGGGCCCGCCGCCAGGATCGGCATCCGGCGCGGAACGGGACTCCGGGCCCGGCGCGGCCGGCCGGGGCGCCGCCGATGCGCCCAGGCCGCTGCTGGGCGGGGCAGGCCGCTGCCTCGCGCTGCTGTTCCCGCAGGCGCCACCGCCGCGCCGCTCCCGTGCCGCCGCGCTCTGGGCCGGGCCGGCGACTCTGGCCGCTGTCGCACTCGGCGGATGGGCGATGCTCGTGCGCCAGACCGGAGTCCCGGCCTGGGAGACGCTGATCGCCGAGGACCGCAGCGTCTTCCTCCCGCAGGCGCTGCTGCAGTCGTGGGGCAGCCTCACGCGGCCGTATGCCGGCTACCTGCAGCTCTACCCGCGGCTCATCGCCGAGGTCGCGACGGCGTTCCCGCTCCGGGACGCCGCCGCCGTCTTCGCTGTCGCGGGAGCGCTGACCGCGTCCTGCACGGCCGTTTTCGTCTGCTGCGCCAGTTCCGGTCATATCCGCAGGTCAGAACTGCGCCTGCTGCTCGCTGCCAGCGTGCTGCTGCTCCCGACGGCGCTGCTGTCGATCGCCAACAGCGGGGTGGACTCGCCCTGGTACCTGCTGTTTGGGGTCTTCTGGGCGCTGCTGTGGCGTCCCCGTTCCCGGGCCGGCATGGCGGCCGCTGCCCTGCTCTGCTTCGCGGCGGCGGCGTCGAATGTGCTCGCGGCCCTCTACCTTCCCCTGGTGGCAGCACGAGTGATCGCGCTGCCACGGGTCAGGGAGCAGGCGGCGACTCTTGGCTTGCTGGCCGGGGGCCTCGTGCAGCTGCCAGCGGTCCTGACGCTGTCCCGGCGCGGCCAGCCGACCACCTTCGCCCGTGCCCTGGCCTTCTACGGCCGCGAGGTGCTCCTGGGCGCGGCCGCCGGATACCACGGGGCGCTGCTGCTCCGGGACGGCCTCGGGCTCACCGGCGCCACGGCGATCGCGGCGAGCGTCGTCGCTGCCCTGGCCGCGTGGGCGCTCATCCGGGGCGGGCCGCGCGTCCGGGTGCTTGTCGTCACCGGCATAATCCTCGGGCTCGTACTCACCCTGGTCCCGGTGCTGATCACCGGATGGGTGGCCAACCTTCCGCTGCCGCGGGGGGCCATCTACGCGAACGGCACCCGTTACGCCCAGGCCCCGATCCTGATCATCTACTCGTGGGTGATCGTCGCGGTGGACGAGTTCCTGCGACGTGGCCGCCGACGCACCGAGCGCGCCGTGAACGCGACGGTCGCCGCAGTGCTCGTTGCCGGGCTCCTCGTGATGTGGACAAGCGATTTCCGGTACTTCGACGGGCGCTCGGCCACCCGTCCCTGGTCAGTGACCGTAGCCAGGGACCAGCGGGCCTGCGGCCGGCATCCGGCGCGGAGCGTCAAGATAGTGGACCTGCGCCTGCCCTGCTCAAAGATCACCCAGTAACGGCCGCCAATGTCACTCGCCGCTGGCTGGCTGGCCGTCCGGCGGGGCGATCCGGTAGTGATAGCCATGATGGTCGTCGAACCCGGCGCGGTAATACAGCGAGCGGGCGGGCGCGTTGTCGTCCTCGACTTGCAAGTAGAGGCCCGGTATCCCGCGTTCCACCGCCAGGGCGGCGAGCGTTCCGATGATCACGCGGGCGAGGCCGAGACGCCGGTGCGCCGGTGCTACCTCGACGGCCGCGAGGCCAGCCCAGCCCGCCGCGGCGGCCATCCGGCCGACGGCGAGCACCTCCCCCGCCTCGCGGACGGACGCGAACGCCTGCCAGGGCGCTGAGACGAGCAGCCGGCGCACGATCGGCGGCGGCTGCTGGCCGCGATAGTGGTACAGCGCCAGCCAGGCGTCGTCGGGCTCGGCGCTGATGTCGACGTGCACCGCAGCGGCCAGGGCCTGGCGCGCGATCACGTCCGGCGCGGCGGTCATCACCGTCGCCGGGCCGGAGCGCAGGGTCCAGCCACGCCCGCCGAGGAGCCGGTCGACCTCACTGCGCCGCGGCTGGCCGAGCGGGTAGGGGACGGCGACCATCGCGGGCAGGCCGCGGGCCTCGTACCACCGGCTGACCTCATCCGCCGCCTCGGCGAGCGGCATGCGCGGGTCGCCGATCGCGAGCGCGCTGTTCGCCCGGCCGGTGAAACCGGCCGCCGCGCGCAGCATCCAGCCGCCCAGGCTCGCCTCCTCCGTCCCCCGCCATCCGGCGGCGGCGGCCCGCTCGAGATCGGGAATCGAGATCTCCATGACCGGCAGCGTGCCAGATATTTATCAGTCAGCCGGCGATCGCCGGGCTGGTCCCCGCCATCATCCCGAGCCCGGTGCCGAGGTTCTTGGCGGCCCCGACGACGAACAGCGCGCCGGTGTTGGCCTGGAACGCTATCTCGTACCCGCCCGTCACCGCGGCGATGCCCGGGCTGGTGCCGGCCTTCATGCCCTGCTCCAGGTTCGCCGCCCCGCTCGCGGAGGTGTAGGTCCACAGGTCGCCGGTGTTGGCCTGGAACGCCACCTCGAACGCGGAGCCCGAGGCGGCGATGCTCGGGCTGGTGCCCGCCATCATCCCGAGCCCGGTGTTGAAGTTCCTGGCGGCCCCGACGACGACCAGCGCGCCGGTGTTGGCCTGGAACGCTATCTCGTACCCGCCCGTCACCGCTGCGATGGCCGGGCTGGTGCCAGCCTTCATGCCCTGCTTCAGGTTCGCCGCCCCGCTCGCGGAGGTGTAGGTCCACAGGTCGCCGGTGTTGGCCTGGAACGCCACCTCGAAGCCGGAGCCCGACGCGGCGATGCTCGGGCTGGTGCCCGCCATCATGCCCAGGCCCAGCTTGGTCTCACCGCTCGCGGACGAGTACAGGTAGAGGTCGCCGTTGCTGGCCTGGAAGGCCACCTCGAACCCGCCGCCTGCCAGCGCGGCGATGCCCGGGCTGGTGCCCGCCTTCATCGCCAGGCCGGTGCCGTAGTTCTTCGGCCCGACCGCGATGAGGTCGCCGGTGTTGGCCTGGAACGCGGTCTCGAAGCCGCCGGTTGCCAGCGCGGCGATGCCCGGGCTGGTGCCGGCCTTCATGCCCTGCTTCAGGTTCGCCGCCCCGCTGGCGGAGGAGTAGGTCCACAGGTCGCCGGTGTTGGCCTGGAAGGCGGCCTCGAAGCCGGACGGGGGCTTCAGCTCCAGGTACGGGGCGGTGTTCCAGAACGTGGAGCCCGGCAGCTGGACATGACCGTCATGCGCTCCGGTCATGTCGATATGGGCGGTCTCCTCGCCGGCCGTGTTATCCCAGTTCTGCGACATGATCGTGAAGTTGCCGCCCGAATTCGGCGCGGACACCACGACCGCCGTGTGCCCCGCCGAGCTGTCGATGTCGCCGCCCTCATTGAAGCTCATCACGTCCCCCGGCTGCGGCAGGCTGGACGGCCCCGGGCTGCCCACCGCGACCGACGGGTGAGCGGAGTGATACAGCGACACCAGGGCCGCCCCGTCGACATCACTGCCGAAGATCGGCGCCAGCCCGTCGACCGCCCACAAGAACCGCTCCGACAGCTCTACGCACTGAAACGACGCTGTCCCGTTGGAATCAAACGGCGTCGGCCCGGTCGTGTCATCAGGACCGCACGCCCACACGCTGTCGTAGCTGAACAGGCCCTTCACCCCGGCCGCGCCGTATGTCGTGCACCACCCCGCGCCCGTGCCCTCACCCGGCGACAGCCCCGCCGCCGACGGCACCTGCCGGCCGGACACGGCGCCCGCCGCCTGAACCCGGGCAGCCTGCGCCAGGGCCGCCCCCGGCGCGATACCTATCATGAGCGAAGCCGCGAGCAGCCCGAACACCATCCGCCTGACCATGGGAATCTCCTTCCGGGCCGCTCATGCGGGCCGCGTAACGCCTGACCCGGCCATGAGCGCTTCCGCCGCTGGCTCAACGCCCGGTCCAGGGCTTCCTGCCCAGGCTGCTTCCGGCAAGTGTGCGGGGGCGGGCAACAGGGCCACCAGGGGTCGAAAGACCCACAAGTCAGCCGGGGCCTTCCACCAGGCCGAGTTCCATGGCGAAGCGGGTCAGCTCGGCCCGCCGCCTGCGGCATGTCTTGTCGCGGATCCGGTCCAGGTGCGAGGCAACCGTGTGCTGGCTGATCGACAGGGCAGCCGCGATATCCGCGTTCGTCATCCCCCGGGCGAGCAGGCGCAGGATCTGCAGTTCGCGCGGCGAGAGCGAGTGAGCTGCCGGGTCGGCGACGATCCCGTGGCTGGCCGCTAGCCGGCTGATTTCCGCCGCTGTCCCGTGTGCGCCGATGCCGGTGAGGATGCCGAGCGCGTCGCCGACAAGCGCCGCGCCGGTCTCGCCTTCACCGCCGCCGGCACCGCCGCCGCGACTGCCGCCGCGGCCACCGCTGGCGATCGCCAGCATGGCCAGGCAGCGGGCATAATGCTGCTGGTAGGAGGCAGCGGCGAACCGGCTTGCCGCCTGGGCGAGTGACGAGCGCGCCGCGTCCAGCTCGCCCGCGCTCAGCAGCGCGTAGCCGGCGATGAGATCCGCCCAGGCGGTTCCGCCCAGCCCTGGCGTCGCGTCCACGGTGTCGCGAAGTCCCGCTAGCTGGTCGGCGCGGCCGTCGGCGAAAAGGCCCTCGGCCGCCCGCAGGGCGACCACGAAGTCCAGTCTGCGGCCCTCATAGGCGGCGAGCGCCTCGGCCGCCACGCGTGCCGCGCCCGGCGCGTCGCTGGTCACGAGCAGGAAGCGGATGTGGGCTGGTGCCCGCGCCATGACGTTGAAGGCGGGCAGCCCGTCGCTGGAGCCCGGCATGACGGCGAGTGCCTCGCGGGTCCTGCCGCAGTCGGCCAGCAGGGCGGCGTAGGCGCCGTCCAGCCATTCCAGGATCGTACCGGCGCCCAGCCGGCTGAGCCCGGGCCGCAGTGCACGGCCGAGGCTGACCGCCCGGTCGAGCTCGCCCAGCTCGATGAGGGCGCGGAAGAGCCCGTAGTCGCGGAACAGGGCCCAGGTGCCGGTGTCCGTGACGCGCCGGTTTGCGGCGAGCATGGGCTCGACCTCCCGGCCGCGGAGCGCCGTGATCCGCGTCACGCAGGCGTTCTCGAGTGCCCGCTCCGCGATCAGGTCCGATCCCAGCTCCGCTCCCTCGCGGTAGCTGAGGTCGATCAGGTCGATGCCGTGCGCGGAGTCCCCGAGCCGTGTCTCGATGACGCCAAGGAAGTGGTGCGCCCACGCGATGACCGGCGCGGCGCCGATGCGCTTGGCCATTTCGAGCCCGCGTTCGACGTGGGATCGAGCGCCTTCGGGGTCCTCATCGGCCTGCGAGGCGCCGCACCAGACATGACTCAGCGCGAGTGCCTCCGAATCACCGAACCGGCTGAGCTCATCGCGGGCGCGGTTCCACTCCTGCTCCGACCGTCCGCGGCCCTCGGTCTCAAAACGGAAGAAGCCAAGCATCAGCCGCTCGCGCGCGGCGTCCTGCGCCCGCCCGGCCGCGGCCAGCAGCCGGACGCCCTCCTCGGCGGCGTCCACCGCGCCACGCGGGTCGCTGAGCTGTCGCAGCGCCAGGGCAAGACGGCACAGCGCAATGCCCCGGTCCGCCGCGTCGCGGACATGCTGGAGCAGATTTGCCAGCAGGTCCCTGGCCTCGGCGTACGAGCGGGCGCGCAGCGCCGCTTCGGCCGCCGCGAGCTGCAGCGGGGCTGCCTCGTCGTGCAGGCCCGCGGCGCTCAGGTGCCGCGCCCGGTCCGCGAGCGCGGCGGGTGACCGGGCGGTGAGCGCCCGGGCGATCCGCTCGTGCAGCCGCTGCCGGCGCACGACGCTGATCCTCGAGTCGATAGCGGCCCGGACCAGGGCGTGCCGGAAGACCAGCGCCCGTGCGCCCGGGTCGGCCACCAGCAGTCCGCTGGCCTCAGCGCGCTCCAGCAGGTCGTCGCCGTCGCGGCCAGGACCTGCGGCGCTCCGCAGCAGCCCGGCGTCCACCCGATCCCCGATCAGCGCGGCGAGCTGCAGCAGCTCCCAGGTTTCCGGCTCGATGCCGCGGTGCTGGCCGATCAGCCACGCGGCCAGCTCGGGCGGGCAGGTACCGACCGGCAGGCTGCTGCCGTCCCATCCCCCGGCGGCGCGCTCGATCAGCCCCGCGGCGCGGGCATGGAACAGCAGTGCGTCGAGAACGAACGGGTTGCCGCCGCTCCATGCCCGCAGGTCGCGCACCAGGCTCTGCGACGGCGGGCCGCCGAGAATCCGGGCGGCGAGCTCAGCCACGGCGGTCTCGGAGAGCGGCCTGAGCTCCAGCTGCTGGCGCAGCCCGCTGGACAGGGGGGACGGCACGCCCTTGCCTGACCGCGACGTGATGATCAGCGGGAACGTGAGGCGCCCGGCGTCCGCGGACAGGTAGTCGATTAGGCGGCTCGTCGCGGAGTCGGCCCATTGCACGTCCTCGACCACGAGCATGCACGGCCGGGCGGCCCCGAGATCACGCAATGCCTGCGACGCCCGGGCGAGCTGCTGGCCGGCGTCGTCCAGGCGCGAGGTCAGGTCATCGGCTCCGGGCCGCGGGCTTAGCAGCTTCTCCAGCTTCACCAGCGCCGTCAGGTGACCGGAGCCGGACGCGGGCTCGCAGCCCGCGGCGGCCGCGTCGTGCAGAGCATCGTGCAGTGCGTCGAGCAGCGGGCCGTAGGGAGCGCTGCCCAGCTCGCTGCACCGCGCGACGAGCGTCAGGCGTCCGGGCTCGCGGCCGCTCACCGCGGACACCAGTGCGGTCTTCCCGATGCCGGGGTCGCCCACTACATAGGCGACGCCGCGCCCGGGATCGCGCAGGAAGCGACGCAGCCACGCGGTCTCAGCCTCCCGCCCGACCAGCCGCCGGGCGTCGTCAGCCACCTCTGCCGCACCTCCGGCCGTCGCGCTGATGACACAGGTTAGCCTCGGGCGGCTGACTTGGGATAGCGCTCGGGCGGCCAACGGAACCGGCCTGCTGCGAGAATGCCACCATGGGGACTAGGCGTGACTCATCGGCTGTCGGCTCCGCCGGGCCCGGGCCCGGGCCCGGGTCGGCCGGATCGATCCTGTCAATCGGCTCCACCGGGTCGATCCTGTCGATCGGGTCGGCGGGCTCGATCCTGTCGATCGGATCCGCCGGGTCCATCCTGTCGATCGGCTCGGCTGGCTCGCTCGCTTCGGTGTTCTCCGTCGGGTCGGCAGCGAGCATCGGCTCGGTGCTGTCATTCCTTTCGTATTTGTCCATCCTGGCCTGGCGTTCCAGGGGCCCGGTCGCGCCCCGTCAGCTATCCGTGCCGACCACACCTCGCTGACCGGCGAGCTAGCGGCGCCTTCCTCGGCGACGGACGCCACCTATGTCGTCACCACCGTTCGTAGTAACCCGTGACGTTGGCAGGCCGCCATCGCCGCACGAACTGCGTCCTCAGCTCGCTCCGTCATGCCGATCCGACCTGCTGCACGACGCAGTTAAGGCCTGGCGCTCTCGACAGTCGCCGGTCGGCGGTCACGAGGGGAACGGCAAGCGCAGCGGCGAGGGCGACGTAGAGCCCGTCGTAGAAGCTCACGTTCTGGCGCAGTCCCCACGCCGCCGCGGCCAGCGCACCGGTCATCTGATAACGATGATCGACGAGCGGCTCGCTGAAACGCAGCAGCGCCGCGGCGTCAGCTGCCGCGAGGTCACCACGCAGCACGTGCCGGCGCAGTACGTTGCCCACCTCGGCGTCGATCAGGTGCGGGGCGTGGCACACCTCGGCGCTGAGACGAGTGCGCAGGGCTGCCGCATCGCCGGCCCTGCCGAGCAACGCGACCAGCATCCCGGAGGCGTCGATGACCAGGGCCATCGGAAGCCCGATCAGCGCCGCTCAGCGGCGAGGTCATCGGCGATCGACGCCGTGGCGGGTTCCTCGCCGCCAGCCCGGCTCAGCACCGCCTCGATCTCCTCGATGGCCTCCTCCTTCGTCGTCCGCCCGGCCAGCGCCACCAGCTGGTCATGCATGTAGGCCTGCATCGACTGCCCAGCCCGCCGGGCCCGCCGGCGGAGCACCTCGTACAGGTCCTCAGGAATCTCTCGCACCTGGATCGTCGCCATAGCGCCATGGTAGCGCTATAGCGCTACCATGGCCGCAGCCCGACCAGGGAAGGTCGGCGCTGCACCGGGCCGGCCGCCCATCGATCGCCAGCGCCACCAGCGACGAGTCAGATCAGCTTGGGCTCGTTCGCGCGGAGATGATGTCAGGCCGGGGGCAGATTGCCGGGTCCTCCCCGGCTCTTGCCCAGGAAGTCCTGCAGGGTCGCGAACCGGGCTAGATCGCCGAGCGTGGTCCGGAGCACCGGGACGCTGTGGCCGGGGCACGCCGCCTGCACGGCGGGCGATGCTGCCCGCACGGCAGCCGCGGAGGATGCCGGGGATGTCCCGGGTGATCCGGCGGGAGTGGCTGCCGGGGCGGTGGCAGGGGCCGGGGCGGTAGCCGGCGGCGGGGCGGTGGCCGGCGGCGGGGCGGTGGCCGGCGGCGGCACCACGGTGCCGGCCTGCTCGATGCAGTCGAAGACGGCACCCGCGGCGGCGTAACTCCGCGACACGCGCGCGTCGCGATACCTGGCCAGCAGGAAACGGCGCATCTCATCGAAGGCCTGCTGGCTGCGCACTCGTGCGCCGGGTCGTCCGGCATAGTCGCCGTAACTGGCCGACCGCACGCTCGCGAGGAACGCGGCGAACGGGACCACGGCCGGTGACCCGCTGCCACGGGCGTCACTCTGGTCCGCGGCTCCGGCCTGCTGCGCGCACGAGGCCGTCAGCAGGACGACGATGACAAGGGCAAACGGGGTGAGCCATCGGACTGGCACGCGTCATCCCTCCAGTCTTGGCCTGGTAGCAGATCTTCAGGCACGAAAACTCCGGCTCAGCAGTGCCCTCCTGGACCGCCGAAGTAGAAGTAGGTCCCCCAGCTGCCGCCGCTCGCCGAGCCGGTGTAACTGATGGTGTAGCAGGCTGGGTTCGTCTCGACGGGGTTCAGCGACGACCAGATCGCCACGTTTCCGCCGGTGGAGTTATGCCCGATGTAGAAGATGGTGTTCTGGAACGCGGCCTGCGTCCAGCCCGCGCTGGCGAATTTGCCGCTGCCCATCTGCGGCCAGTCGGCGCCGGAGGTGTACGCCTCCCCGCCGTACTCGGTCAGCGCCGAATTCGTGGCCATCGGGCCGCCGTGGAAGACCGAGCCAGGGTAGTAGCCGACCGGGCTGCCACTGTAGAACATCCACCAGTTACCGGCGTAGTACTGCCACTGCAGGCCGAAGATATATTGCGTGCCGCCATGGGTGCTGTAGTTCGAAAACGGCCCGCCGAGCGCCACGGACGAGCTGGTCTGCACGAAGCCGGCGCATTCGAGGTTGTAGCAGCCGCTGGAATAGTCGTTGGGCGTGGAGAAGATGAACAGCACGGACTTGCTGCCGAACTTCGCCGGGTAGTGCACCCAGCCGCCCTCGACGGTCTGGGTTCCCGCACCTGAGCCGTTGACGTACCACTGCTGGGCCAGGGTGAAGGGACCCGACGGGTTCCAGATGTTGAGCGTGGAGTTCCCGCCGTAGTTGGTCACCCCCTGGGAGCCGTAAGCGTAGCGGTGCGCGGTGCCCGGCTTAATCAGCGCCTGCCGGGCCTTGCCGCCTGGGCTCTTGGCGAGATAGTCGGCCAGGGTCGGGAACCTGGTCATCCGGGCCAGGGACATCCGCAGCATCGGGATCGTGCCGGCCGGGCAGGAGACGGCATCGCCATAGCGGTCGCGCAGTCCCAGGGTCAGCGGGGATACCGCGGCCCGGCCGGACGGACGTGCGGCGGCGGCCGCCCGGGGCGCCCGGGCGATGGTCTTTATGCCCTGGTCACGGACGCTGGGCTGGGAACGGGTGGTGATGCAGTCGAAGTACTCCCCGCCGTAGACGTAGGAGTGCCTGACCTGGACGCCGCGATAGGTGGCGAGAATATACGAGCGCATCTGGTCGAAGGACCGCGCGCCGCGCACCGCGCTGCCGCTGCCGTACCTGGCGGCACTGGTCGCCGCCATAAAGGATTTGAATGACACGAATGACGCGCGTCTCGCGGGATGTGCGGTAGCAGCCGTACCCGCGACTGCCTGCATGCCCGGAGCCGCCGCGAGCAAGCCTGCAGCCAGGCAGCCCATGGCCACGGTTCCCGTCAGACGACCTGCCCGAAGTCCCAGCATTGCGTCCCCCCTTGCTCCCGGAGCCGACGACGCCGACATGGCCAGCCGCCGGCCATCAGGAAATTTTTACATCGTGTGACCATCCGATTGCAAGATGTTTCCCAGCTGAATCTTTCCGGCGGCGCTAGCGTCGTGCTCTCCGCGAACGGGCCGGCTTGGCGTGGTACAAACGCAGGGGGGAAGTTGTCATGAGACCTACCGGAACTGGCCACGGGCCCGCCACCAGGCCGAAGAAGAGCAGGGCCGTGCCGCGCTCGGCTATCAGGGTCCGGCTAGCCGGATCGGCCGCCGCCGCGCTGGCACTGGCCGCGGCCCTGCTGGCGACAGCGCCGGCCGCCGGAGCGGCCTCGCTGGGCAGAGCGGTGTCGCCGGGCGCCGCGTCGCTTCCGCCGGCGGGAGCCGGGGTGCAGGACAACATCACCCCGGTCGCGTGGAACGGAACCGACCTGGTGACCGCGCAGATCGTCCCGGACGACGACCTGCTCGCCTGGGAGCAGGTGCCGGGGGCCAGCAGCTGGCAGCAGGAGACGGTCGCGACGCCCGCTTCCATCGGCGGCGCCGACCTCGGGTACCCGTCGATCACTGCCACCGCCTCGGCCGTGCAGGTCGTCTCCGAGGACACCAGCGGCAACATCTGGTTCTTCCAGCAGGCAGACGGCACGACCACCTGGTCCGCCCCGCAGTTCGTCGGCACGGTAACTCCGGACGCGCCCGACGGCGGGACGGCGCCGGCGATCGCCTGGACCGGCGTACCCGGGCACACGGGCACCAACTCGGTCATCACCGTCGAGGACAACGGCGCCGTGCGGTTCTGGTTCCAGAACGGCCGCGGCGGCTGGACCGAGGAGACGGTGGCGTCCGGCGGCTACTACTACCCGGTGGTCACCGCCACCGATCGCGGCATCGTCATCGTGGCACTCGGGCCCGGCAGCGCGCTCCACTCCTTCTACCAGCCCTACGGCGGGTCCGGCTGGACCTCCGACGGGACCGTCGGCGTCAAGTCCGGCCAGTGGTTCGGGGGCTTGTCAGTGACCTGGGACGGCGTCAATGTCGACGTGGTCGCCTCGTTCAACGACGGGGCCACCGGCGGCCTGGACGGGATGCTGCCCGACAAGCTGGTCTTCCTGTGGAAGTCCGACAGCGCCCGGTCCTGGAGCGACGAGGACATCACCGGCCCGAGCAGCGCCCAGCCGCTGGTCGGCTTCACCCCGGGCATCGCGTTCACCGGCTTCAACCTCGTCATCGACGCGAACCAGCTGGTGGGGACCTCGTCGTCGGGGGCAACCTGCAGGGTTGGCTTCTGGTGGCAGGGCTCGACCTTCACCGACTTCACCTTCGAGCCGGTCGCCACCACGAAGGATCCCAGCGAGTACGACGAGGTGACGCTCGCGTCGACGCGTGACGCGACGTCGTCAGGCGAGGTCGCCATCGTCAGCGCATTCACCACCAACACCTGGACGACAACCGGCCTCGCCGACTGGACCCAGCCGACCGGCGCGAAGGGCTGGACCAGGCACACCATCACGTCGCCCTGACCGGCCCGCTGACCGGCCCGCCTGACCGGCCCGCTGACCGGCCCGCTGACCGGCCGCTGGCATCACGGGGCGGCGTCCTCGATGCGGCGCTGGATCTTGTTCATGCCGCGCAGCCAGCGGTCGGTGTCGGCGGCCCGCCCCGCGTACATGCCCGCGACCTGCGGATGCGGCAGGATGAGGAACCTGCCGTCGGCGATCCCCTCGAGCACCGCGTCGGCGACCGCCTCGGGTGCGATGACCGCGTCGCCGAGCACCAGTTCCGCCGCGGGATCGGTGCCGTCCAGCATGCCCGTCCGCACCCCCAGCGGGCAGATCGCCTGGACCGTGAGGCCGCGGTGCGCGTAGGTCAGCGCCATCCACTCGGCGAACTCGAGCGCGGCGTGCTTGGTCACCGAGTACGGCGCCGTGCCCGGCATGGCCAGCAGGCCGGCCGCTGACACTGTGCAGATCAGGTGCCCGCTGCCCCGCTCCAGCCACGGGCCGAGCAGCAGCCGGGCGGCCCGGACGTGCGCCATCACGTTGACCTGCCAGGAGGCGTCCCAGTCCGGGTCCGGCGTCTCGGGGCCGCCGCCGCGCACGATCCCCGCGTTCGCGCAGTAGATGTCGATCTCGCCGAGCGCCGCCCTGGCGGCGGCGATCAGCGCGGCCACCCCGGCAGGGTCAGCCGCGTCACCGGGTGCGGCGATCGCCCCGCAGGAGGCGGCGACAGCCAGCGCCGCCGCCGGGTCGACGTCGTTCACCACGACCCGCGCGCCCTCGGCGGCGAACCTGCGGGCCAGCGCGGCGCCGATGCCGCTGCCAGCCCCAGTGACCACGATCCCTGCGTTATGAACGGAATTCACTGTGGTCAGCCTCCGCGCGGGCCCGCCGCGGCGTCCGGGGCGGGAAGATCCGCGAGCCAGGCCAGCGACGCGCGGTGGCTGCCGGACGTGCCGAACCCGATCGAGGCGCTCTTCGCCCGCTTCAGGTACAGGTGCGCGGGGTGCTCCCAGGTGAAGCCGATGCCGCCGTGCAGCTGGATGCATTCCTGGCTGGCCCAGATCGCGACGTCGCCGCACGCGGCCTTGGCCAGCGCGACCGCGACCGGCACGTCGGGGTCGCCGGCGGCCAGGCAGGCGGCGGCGTACCTGGCGGCCGCGCGCGCCTGGGTCACGCCGACCCACAGATCGGCCAGCCGGTGCTTGAGCGCCTGGAACGAGCCGACCGGGCGGGCGAACTGCCGCCGCTCCTTGAGGTAGGCGACCGTCATCTCCAGGCACCGCTCGGCCAGTCCGAGCTGCTCGGACGCGAGCATCGCCGCGCCCGCGGTCAGCGCGGCGCCGACCGCCCGCTCGGCGGCCTGGCCCGTCGCGGCCGGCCGGCCGGCCGCGCCGTCCAGCGTCAGGTCGGACAGCTGCCTGGTCATGTCCAGCGACACGACGGGAGTCAGCGTGACGCCGGGACTGGCCGCGGAAACCGCGTACAGCCCGTACGGGACGCCGTCGGCGGGAACCAGCAGGACGTCGGCCGGCAGCGCGTCGATCAGCCCGGTGACCGTGCCGCTGAGCCGTGCGACGCCGGCCGGGTCGCCGTCGCGCGGCGCGCCAACCCGGACCGTGGCAGCGGGCACGGCGCCGGGAGCGGCCGGGAACGGCACCGCGAGCGCAGCCGTGGCGGTGCCGGCCGCGAGATCTGCCAGCAGCTCGTCGTCACCGGCGGAAAGGGCTGCCGCCGTGGCGACGATGGCACTGCCAAGATAGGGAACGGGGCCTGCGGACCGCCCGATTTCCTCAGCGACAACTGCCGCCTCGCGGTAGCTCGCGCCGGCGCCGCCGAGGGACTCCGGGATCAGCAGGCCGGCGCAGCCGAGGTCGGCCGCGAGGGCCTTCCACAGGCCGGTGTCGTAGGTCTCGGCGGTCTCCGTCCTGGCGATGACGGCGGCCGGGGCGGCCCGGTCCTGCAGGAGGGCGCGGACGGCCGCCCGCAGCTCGTTCTCGGTGTCGCTGTAGAGCAGGCTCGGCAGCCCGGCGGACGCCGCGGCCTGGGTGCCGCGTGTGGCGCCGGTGCCGCTGGCGTCGTGGGTGTCGTGCGTTGCCTGGGTCATCGCGGCAGGTCCTTCCATGGCACGTCCTTGTCCAGCCGGATCTCCGGCGGCAGCCTCAGTACCCGCTCGGCGATGATGTTGCGCAGGATCTCCGAGGTGCCGCCCTCGATGGAGTTCCCCCGCGCGCGCAGGTAGCGGTAGCCGACGTCACGCGCGTAGAAGTTGACCTCGTCGGGCCTGCGCATGGTCCAGTCGTCGTACCGCAGCCCGGCCTCGCCCGCCAGCTCGACCTCGAACGCCGAGATTTCCTGGTTCAGCCGGGCGAAGACCAGCTTGGCGGCCGACCCCTCCGGGCCGGGCTGGCCCACGGCGAGCTGCTGGCGGAGCCGCTCCCCCGCCAGCCTGGCCACCTCGGTGTCCGCCCACAGCCGCAGCAGCCGGTCGTGCAGCCCGGCGGTGCGCAGCCCCGGCTGCTCCCGCCAGGCCGCCGCCGCGTTGGCGATACCGCCCTCCCGCGGGATCGCCGAGCCGCCGATCGCGACCCGCTCGTTCATCAGCGTCCCGGTGGCGACCTGCCAGCCCTCGCCGACCGCGCCGATCCTGTCGGAGTCGGGGATCGGCACGCCGGTCAGGAACACCTCGTTGAACTCGGCCTCGCCGGTGATCTGCCGCAGCGGCCGGACCTCCACCCCTGGCGCCGTCATGTCGCAGGCGAAGTAGGTCATCCCCTTGTGCTTGGGCACGTCCGGGTCGGTGCGGGTGACCAGCAGCGCCCACCGGGCCACGTGCGCCGACGATGTCCAGACCTTCTGCCCGGTGATCGTCCAGCCGCCCGTGCTGTCGCCGCCGGTGTCACGGACGGCGCGGGTGGCCAGGCTGGCCAGGTCAGACCCGGCGCCCGGCTCGCTGAACAGCTGGCACCAGACTTCCTCGCCGGTCCAGAGCGGCCGCAGCCAGCGGCGTTTCTGCTCGTCCGTGCCGAACGCGAGGATCGTCGGGGCCGCCATGCCGAGGCCGATCACGATCCGCTCGGGCTGGTTGCCGGGCGCGCCGGCGGCGGCGAACTCGGCGTCCACGGCCTGCTGGAGCGCGCGGGGCAGGCCCTGGCCGCCGAGGCCGGCCGGATAGTGCACCCAGGCGAGTCCGGCGTCGAACCTGGCCCGCAGGAACTCGAGCCGGCCGATGGCCGCCGGGTCGTGGCCGGCCAGGAAGCCGCGGACCTGACCGCGCAGGTCCTCGGCGGTGATCGAGCCATCGGTGCCCGTGCCGGTGCCGGTGCCGGTGCCGGTCAGCACAGCGGGCCGCCCGCCACGTAGATCACCTGGCCGGAGACGAACCCGGCGCCCTCGCTGGCGAGGAACGACACGACGTGCGCGACGTCGTCCGGCTGGCCGATGCGGCGCACCGGGATCTGGGTCGCCGCGGCCTTCTGGAAGACGTCGAACTCCATGCCGACCCTGGCCGCCGTCGCCGCCGTCATGTCGGTGGCGATGAACCCGGGCGCGACCGCGTTGGCCGTGATGCCGAACTGGCCGAGCTCGATGGCCAGCGTCTTGGTGAAGCCCTGCATGCCCGCCTTGGCGGCGGCGTAGTTGGCCTGGCCGCGGTTGCCGAGCGCCGAGCTCGACGACAGGCTGATGATCCGGCCATACCGCTGGTCGACCATGTGCTTCTGAACGGCCCGGCTCATCAGGAACGCGCCCCGCAGGTGCACGCCGAGCACCGTGTCCCAGTCGTCCTCGGTCATCTTGAACAGCAGGTTGTCCCTCAGGACGCCCGCGTTGTTGACCAGCACGGTCGGCGGGCCGAGTTCCGTTGCGACCTTGTCGACCGCCTCCTTGACCAGGTCAGCCTGGCTCACGTCGGCGCCAACGGCGAGCGCGCGGCCGCCGGCTGAGGTGATCGCGTCGACGGTGCCCGCGCAGTCGCTCGCCTTCAGGTCGAGCACGGCGACCGCCATCCCGTCGGCGGCAAGGCGCCGTGAGACGGCGGCGCCGATGCCCCGCGCGCCACCGGTGACGATGGCGATCCGCTGTGCTTCTTCTGGCATGTAGTCCTCCTGCTGGCTAGCTGTCGTCGGCGGGTCTCGGCTGGATGTCACTGGGATGTGCTGGCTGCATGCCGCTGGGCCGGCTCGTGGCTGACCGATGGGCCGGCTAGCCGTGTGCCCGCAGTTCGCGCCGCGCGAGCGAGCGCTTGTGCACCTCGTCGGGCCCGTCGGCAAACCGGAGCGAGCGGGCGCTGGCCCACAGGTGGGCGAGCGGGAAGTCCTGGCTGATGCCGCCGGCCCCATGCGCCTGGATCGCCTTGTCGATCACCCACTCGGCCATCGCCGGGGTGACGATCTTGATGGCCTGGATCTCGCTGTGCGCGCCCTTGTTGCCGACCGTGTCCATCAGCCAGGCGGTCTTGAGCACCAGCAGCCTGGCCTGCTCGATCCGGACCCGCGACTCGGCGATCCAGTCCTGGATGACGCCCTGGTCGGCGAGCGGCCCGCCGAACGCGGTCCGGCTGCTGACCCGCCGGCACATCAGCTCCAGCGCGCGCTCGGCCGCGCCGATCAGGCGCATGCAGTGGTGGATCCGGCCGGGGCCGAGCCTGGCCTGCGCGATCGCGAAGCCGTCGCCCTCGCCGGCGATCAGGTTGAGCCCCGGGACTCGCACGTCGGTGAACTCGACCTCGGCGTGGCCGCCGTGCGTCCCGTCGGTGTAGCCGAAGACGTGCATGCCGCGCTTGACGTGCACGCCCAGGCTGTCCCGCGGCACGATGATCATCGACTGCTGGCGGTGCCGCTCCCCGCCGGGATCGGTCTTGCCCATCACGATGAGGAGCTCGCAGCGGGGATCCATCGCCCCGGACGACCACCACTTCCTGCCGTTGATGACGTAGTCGCCGCCGCTGGTGCGCTCGATGCTGGTGGCGATGTTGCTGGCGTCGGAGGACGCGACGTCCGGCTCGGTCATGCAGAACGCGGACCTGATGGTGCCATCGAGCAGTGGCCTGAGCCAGCGTTCCTGCTGCTCGGCGGTGCCGAACTCGGCGAGCACCTCCATGTTTCCGGTGTCCGGCGCGGCGCAGTTGAGCGCCTCGGGCGCGATCGACGGGCTATGGCCGGTGATCTCCGCCAGCGGCGCGTACTGCAGGTTCGTCAGCCCGGCGCCGCCCGGGTGCTTCGGCAGGAACAGGTTCCACAGGCCGCGGCTCCTGGCTTCGGCCTTCAGCTCGTCGATGACCGGCGGCCGCTGCCAGATCCGGCCCGCGGCCGCGGCGTCGGCGACCTGCTCGGCGAACACCTTCTCGGCGGGGTAGACAAACTCGTCCATGAAGGCCAGGAGCTGGCCCCTGAGCTGCTCGGTGCGCGCGTCGTACGCGAAGTCCATGCCGCCTCCCGACGAGTCCGGACCAGACTATCTACCGGCCGGTACAGCCGCCATGCCGTGGGCTCCGCGCGCCCCCGGCTGGCCTGGCCGGCAACCCGCTCAATGTGGCGTTGCACGGGTTGGGTGCCGCCCGGCGTCACATCGCACGGGTTGCCGGCGGCCCGGCGGGCGGGATGGCTGATGCCCTGGGCTCCGCGCGCCCCCGGCTGGCCTGGCCGGCAATTCGTCCGGTGTGGCGTTGCACGGGTTGGGTGCCGCGCGGCGTCACATCGCACGGGTTGCCGGCGCCCCGCGGGGCGGGATGGCTGATGCCGTGGGCCCCGCGCGCCCCCGGCTGGCCTGGCCGGCAACCCGCTCAATGTGGCGTTGCACGGGTTGGGTGCCGCGCGGCGTCACATCGCACGGGTTGCCGGCGGCCCGGCGGGCGGGATGGCTGATG
>Ga0302325_10000938_pt1 | contig 76688 bp, 76 predicted proteins | sample Palsa_T0_2_FD_201948 | JGI IMG/M metagenome (GOLD analysis project Ga0302325, IMG submission 201948) | Peat permafrost microbial communities from Stordalen Mire near Abisko, Sweden - Palsa_T0_2 | ecosystem: Environmental > Terrestrial > Soil > Palsa > Peat permafrost | place: Sweden: Abisko... | reverse complement strand
GACGATCGAGATCACCTCCGTAGGCGACGACGACGGCTACACCGTCACCTTGCACGACGCAGGCACCACTACCCACCACCGGGTCGGCGTGCCCTCCGCCCTGCTCGTCACCTTGGGCCTAGGCTCGGCCTCGGGCTCCGGCTCCGGCTCCGGCTCCGGCGACGAGGAACGCCTGGTGCGGATGTCCTTCGAGTTCCTGCTGGAACGCGAGCCACCTGGCTCCATCCTGCCCGTATTCGATCTCGACATCATCGGTCGTTACTTCCCCGAGTACGTGGCGACGATGCGCCGCCAGGTCGGACCGCCGGCATCCTGACCGGAGTGCCCACCGCAAAGGCGAACCCGGGTATGCAAAGGTTGATGCCATGCTCGACGCGCCGACCACCCACTCGGCCCATCCCCTTGATCCTCTCGACGAGGACGAGATCCGCACTGCCGTCGGGGCAGTCCAGCGGGATCCCCGGTTCCGGGAGTCGCACCGGTTCTTTGCGGTGACCCTCCTCGAGCCCGACAAGGGTCGTCAGTACGAGGCCTCGGACCGCCATGCCGAGGTGGTGATGGTCGATCGTCAAGACGGCGGGACCTCCGAGGTCACCGTGGACCTGGCGAAGAGTGTGGTGCTCGACTGGGTCGCGCTGGCGGACTGCCACGCCGCCTATCTGCTCGAGGAATACATGTACGCCATCGACGTCGTCAAGAGCGACGCGCGGTGGCTCGCGGCCCTCGAGGCGAGGGGCGTCGACGATGTCGAGCTGACGCAGCACGACCCGTGGCCTGCCGGCAACTTCGGCGCGCCGGGCGAGCAGGGGCGACGGCTGGTGCGGGTCGTCGCCTACGTGCGTCACCATGAAGCCGACAACGCCTACGCCCATCCCATAGAGGGCCTGGTCGCCACCGTAGACGTGACGACGGGAGAGATCCTGGAGATCCTCGACGACGCCGAGGTCAGGGCCGTACCTGCTGAGTGCGCGAACTACGACGAGCTCTCGGTCGGGGCGTTCCGGACCAGCTTGAAGCCTCTCGACGTCACTCAGCCGGACGGTCCCGGCTTCGTAATCGACGGCTCGGCTATCGAGTGGGAGAACTGGCGCCTCCAGGCATCGATGCATCCCCTCGACGCTCTTGTCCTGCACGCTGTGGGCTGGGATGACGGGCAGAAGGTGCGGCCCATCCTGCACCGGGCGAGCCTGGCCGAGATGGTCGTCCCCTACGGCGACACCGGCATCGGCCACCGGTGGAAGAACGCGTTCGACTCGGGCGAGATCGCCATGGGCCGGTTCCCCTTTCTCAACTCGCTCCAGGTGGGCTGCGACTGCCTGGGTGAGATCCGCTACCTCGACGCCGTCCAAGTCAGCGAGAGCGGCGAGCCGCTACGGACCGAAAACGCCATCTGCGTGCACGAGGAGGACTACGGGATCCTCTGGAAGCACACCGACCTCAACACCTTCACCTCCGAGGTTCGGCGCAGCCGAAGGCTGGTGGTGAGCTCGATCAATACGGTCGGCAACTACGAGTACGGCTTCTATTGGTACTTCTACCTGGACGGGACCATCCAGCTGGAGGTCAAGTTGACGGGCATCCTGCAGACGAAGGCGGTGGACGGGAGTCCCCGCCAGCTGGCGCACTCCACCCTGATCGCGCCCGGCCTGGCGGCCCCGTTCCACCAGCATCTCTTCTGCTTCCGCCTGGATCTCGATGTGGACGGACCCGGCCACCAGACGGTCGAGGAGATCGAGCTGGTGGCCGCCCCGCCCGAGGCGGAGGGCAACGATCTGGCGGCGGCCATGCTCTTGCAGTCCACCCGGCTCGAGACGGAACTGCAAGCCCGCCGGCTCGCTGATGCCACCCGGAGCCGCAGCTGGAAGGTCGTCAACGGCAGATCTTTCAACCGGCTGGGCCAACCCGTCGCCTACCGGCTCGTCCCGGGCCAGACCCCTACGCTCCTCGCCCGGGAGGGCTCGGCGATCGCCAAGCGAGCTGCGTTCGCCACCCACAACTTGTGGGTGACCCCTTACAGCCCGACGGAGCGCCGGGCAGCCGGCTATCCAGTGTGTGCACCGGGGAGCGCCGGCCTGCCGTCCTTTGTCTCCGGCAACCGCCCCGTGTGCGACACCGACGTCGTCCTCTGGCACACCTTCGGGGTCAATCACATACCCCGCACCGAGGACTGGCCCGTCATGCCCGTCGAGTACACCGGGTTCTCCCTGGTGCCCTGCGGGTTCTTCGATCGCAACCCGGCGCTCGACGTGCCACCCAACGACCGCATCAACGGGCATTGCCACTAAGGGCACCGCCAGTGGCCTCGCGCCGGGTCGGTCTCTCAGCGGCTGAGCGCGGCGCATGCATTCAAACGGACAGACCTCGGGCGGCGCCGGCCTCTAGCGGGGTAGGTCTGTCCGCGGCCGAGCGCGGCGCAGGCACTCACACGGACAGACCTCGGGCGGCGCCGGCCGTGGGCCGAGTAGGTCTGTCCACTTGCCGGCCCGAGACTCCGTGGCTCTACCATGTCGAGCCGTGCCCCCTACGACGACACTCGATACCCTGGCCGCGGCCCGTGACCAGCTGTTGGTGCGTCGGCAGCGGCTAGTCCCTGAGCAGCTGGCCGAACTGGCCGCCGTGCCGGACTCCGTCGTCCCCTCGCTGGCGGCCCTCGCCCACGAGGTCCGCTTGGATTGGTGCGGCGACACCGTCGAGATCGAGGGCATTCTGTCGGCCAAGACCGGAGGCTGCCCGGAGGACTGCCACTTCTGTGCCCAGTCGTCGCGCTTCGACACGCCGGTGCTGGCCACCCCGTTCCTCGACACGGACCAGGTGCTCAACGCCGCCCGTGAGACCGCCGCTCTAGGGGCCAGCGAATTCTGCATCGTGCTGGCGGTGCGCGGACCCGACGAGCGAATCATGCGGCGACTGCTCGATCTAGTGCCGCTGGTGCACAACGCGACCGGTCTCGATGTGGCGGTTTCGGCGGGCATCCTCGACCAGGCCCAAGCTCAGCGGCTCGCCGCCGGCGGCGTTCACCGGTACAACCACAACCTCGAGACGGCCCGGTCATTTTTCCCTGAGATCGTTACCACCCACACCTGGGACGAACGCCAGGAAACTTGCCGCTTCGTAAAAGAGGCCGGCATGGAGTTGTGCTGCGGGGTTTTGCTCGGGATGGGCGAGACCGACGCCCAGCGCCTGGAACTGATCGCCGAGCTCGCCGAGTTGGCGCCCGCTGAGGTCCCGGTCAACTTCCTCGACCCGCGCCCCGGCACGCCCCTGTCGATCCGCAGACCGTTGCGGCCGCTCGAAGCCATCCGCTGGATCGCCACGTTCCGTCTAGGGCTGCCGGACGTCATCCTCCGATACGCCGGCGGCAGAGAGCTAACCCTCCGGGAGTTGCAGGCGATGGGCATGACCGCCGGCATCAATGCCCTGATCGTGGGCAACTACCTCACGACCCTGGGCCGCAGCCCCGACGCCGATCTCACCATGCTCCGGGATCTGGGCATGCCGATCGGGGCGCTGTCCAAGGTGCTCTGAGTGCCGGGCGAACCCGTCGACCACTGCTTTGGCTGCGGCCGGCCAACGCCCGATTGCCCGACGAGTGGTAGTTGCCGCGGTGCCTACGAGCCGCCGCGTTATTGCCCGGCCTGCGGCCGCCGGCTGCGGGTCGTCATCATCCCGACGGGATGGACCGCCAGCTGCCGGGATCACGGACCGATCACTCCTCCGCACTGAGTGCCCACCGGCAAGAACGCAGCACCTACTACTACTTTTGAGGATTGGTCGGGCCTCTGCCCACACCCGCGGCGGGCCGGTCCGCACCGCCCGAGCCGAGATCTTGTCCGAATCTGGCCCTACAGTGAGCGCGGTGACGGAGGGACCCGACCCCAGCCTTCCGGGTTCGTCCCTGCACTACGGCAACCCGTGGGCCGATCCCTCGTCGGAGCGGGATCCGGTCCGGCAGGCGAGAGCCCGGTTGCCGGCACCTGTGACGGTATGGACAGCCGGTGACGGCGCCTGGGCGGGGCTGACTGTGTCGTCGGTCATGCTGGCCCAGGGCGAGCCCGCCCATCTGATCGGACTGATCGGCCCCGACACCGATCTGGCCGAGATCGTCGAGCGCGCCGGTGTGTTCGTGGTCCACCTGCTCGTCGATAGCCCCGACCACCGCCGGCTGGCTCAGCACTTCGCGGGCACGCTTCCCGCTGGGCCCGCCCTATTGCAGCTCGAGCCGTCGCCGCACGGGCCCAGGCTGGTCGCCGCCCCTGACCAACTGGCGTGCCGCGTCACCCGCAGTAGCCCATTTGGCTGGTCACAGCTCATCGATGCGGACATAGAGCACGTCCGGCTGGGCTCTAGCGGCGGGCCGACTTCGACTCCGGGTCTGGTGTGGTATCGGGGTGAGTACCGTCGCTGCGGGCGGCCTTGACGATCACCCCCGAATTGCACCAAAATCGGAGTGCTCCGCCGTCAGCGCGGCGGCGTGGCGCTACCGAGACCCCGTTGCGCGCGTCCCTGCTCGAGCAGTAGAGCGCAAGGGAGCCCCGGTTGGCGTGTAGAGGAGAACAACGGGTATGGCCACGGTCAGGCTGGTCGGCGTCGACTTCGGGAGCTGGCATGACGTTGGTCAACGTCGCTTCTGGTCGGGGCGGCCTCCCGTGATATCCGATGCGTTCGAGCAGGCGCTACGCCGCCAGATCGGTGAGGGACGTTCCTCCCTGTCGTTGCGGCAGCTGTGCGAGGCGTGCGCGGACGTGACGTCGATGCGGACCTCCATAGTGCTGGTGACCGATGGTCACCAGCAGGCCGCCATGGCTGCCTCTGATGGGGCGGCCGCCATGGAGGAGTTGCAGCTCACGCTGGGAGAGGGGCCTGGCCTCGACGCATATGGTGAGGGCCAGCCGGTGTTGGTCGAGGACCTGGCGGACGAGGCATCTCGCTGGCTGCACTTCGTGCCTGCCGCCCGGGATCTCGGGGTCGAGGCGGTGTTCGCCTTTCCGCTGCAGTTGGGCGTGGTTCGCACCGGGGTGCTGTCGCTGTACGGCGATGGGGCTGGGCCCCTTGGCGACGGTGTGCTCGGAGACCTCTCGACGCTCGCCGACTTGGTCACTGAGGCTGTGCTGACAATGCAGTCTGGTGCCGCGCCGGAGGAACTGGGGTGGTCGTTCTCGAGCGCGGCCGAACATCGTGCCGTCGTGCACCAGGCCACTGGAATGGTCGTAGTGCAGCTGGACTGCTCGGCCCAGGACGCTTTCGTCCGGCTGCGAGCCCGCGCCTTTGCTCTTGGGGTGGAAGTCGACGAGGTGGCTCGTCTCGTCGTCGAGCGCCAAATGCGGTTCGAGCGATGACGGCCCCGGGAGACCGCGAGGGTTGGCTCGCCGACACGCTGGTGTCGCTCGCCGACACTTTGACCGCGGCCTTCGACGTCGTCGAATTCCTCTCGACGCTGGCTGAGCGGATAGTCGACCTCCTCGACGCCGCCGAGGTGGGCTTGGTGCTCGCCGACCCGCGGGGCCGTCTTCGGGTGATGGCGTCCTCGACAGAGCGGATGCGGTTGATGGATCTCTTCGAGGTGCAGACAAGCGAAGGGCCTTGCCTGGACTGCTTCCGAAGTGGCGAGGCCGTGATCAACGTGGACCTCGAACACGCGGCCGCGGCCTGGCCCGTGTTTACCCCCATGGCCCTTCAGGCCGGGTTCCGGACCGTACACGCGTTGCCGATGCGCTGGCATGACCAAGTGATCGGCGCCGCCAACATCTTCCACGCCACGGCGGCGAGTATTGACGACCGGGACAGACATGTGGCGCAAGCGCTTGTCGATGTCGCGACCATCGGGATCTTGCAAGAGCGGGCGGTGCGCCGCGGCACCGACCTGGCCGAGCAGCTCCAACGGGCCCTCAACTCTCGGATCGCCATCGAACAAGCAAAGGGCGCCGTCGCCGAGCGAGCGGGCGTCGACATGGACACCGCCTTCGGTTGGCTCAGGACCTACGCCCGCAGCAACAACATGCGCTTGGCCGTGGTCGCGGTGGCCATCGTAGAGCGGGCCCTGTCGATCGACGCCCTCCGGACCACCCCGACCCGATTGCCCGAGCAGAGCTGAGCGGACCGTGGCGAACCACGACCCCTAGGTTTGGCCCCAGCAACCACCGGGTAAATCTTGGGGTGCACCCTCGGTGCGGTACGAATTATACTCTTTGTCCGGTTACTCCAAGGCCCCGGTGACACTCTGGGTATGTCCATTGAAGGGGTGCTGCCCAACTATGACGAGCTCGATGGCTCGAAGACCACGGCGTCACCAACGAGGGGTGACGGATGACGATGTTCCTGTCGCGCTGATCCGCCTGGGCCACCAAGCCATGGCGCTCGAGGTCAACAACGAGTGGTCGGCGCTGACGGGCCTCGATCGCTACGCCTCGCTCGGAAGCGGGTGGCTCGACGCCTTGGTGCTGGAGCATCGCGACCCGGCGGCCTCGTTGGTCAACCGCCTGCTGGCCGACGGGGGCACGGCGGAGACTGAATGGCAGCTGGCCCGAGGTGGACAGGGAAGGTGGGCCGCGGCGAGCGTCGTCGCCCCGCGCCCGGCGGGTAGCCAGACGTGCACGGCTGCCCTCCACGATGTAACGGAACGTCGAGCCCGAGAAGCCGACCTGGCCCAGCGCGCCAACCACGATCCCCTCACCGGTCTGGCCAACCGCGACGTTCTTTCCGACCGCGCCGAGCACGCCATGGCCAGGCTGGCGCGCCGGCCAGGAATCTGCGCGGTGCTCTTCATCGACCTCGACCACTTCAAGACCATCAACGACACCTTCGGCCACCACCAAGGCGACATGACGCTGACGGCCGTGGCTCGGCGGCTCTCCAATGCCATGCGATCCGCGGACACCTTGGCCCGGGTGGGGGGCGACGAATTCGTGGTGCTCTGCGAAGATCTCAACACGCCCGAGGAAGCGATCTCGGTCGCGAACCGGCTACTGGCCGCGACCCGACACCCGATCGACGTCCAGGGCGGGGCCCCCATGCTCACCGCCAGCATTGGGGTCGCCTTCGCCTACGACGCGGATACCAGCATCCCGCAACTGCTCCATCGTGCTGACCGGGCCATGTACCAGGTAAAAGGACGCGGGGGGGACGGCTGCGAGATCGATGGCAGCGAGGTGAGCCGATTTGCCGCCCCCACCCCGATCTCCTCGGCTGATGGTACCGACGACCTCACTACCGCCCTGACCCATCTCAGCCTCGCCGCCGAGGCCCTCGACCAGTGGGCTGCGGCCGACCATGACCGGGGCGACGGCACCCGCTGGATGGCCACTGACGAAGCCCGCTACGGCGTTCACCGCAGCCTTATCGCCCTCCGGGAAGCGGCGGACAGTACGGCTCCCCTATCGCGACCGAGCGTGACTACCACGGAGATGGACCCTTAGTATTGGACGCCCGGGCGCGCGACCGTAGATCGACCCGCTGAGTCGACGGCGGGGTACGCGGACCGCGACGTCCGGCTGGGCCTTCATCCGTTTCGGGCGCCTGACCGGCGCGCTCGAGGTCAGCCGGCGGCTGTTCTGGAATATCAGATCGGTGGCGAAGCTGGCTGCCGCGAGGAGCAGAAGTATTCCGATGATGATCGTCATCGCTGACCCCGACGCGGCTGCTCGATGCTGTCACCCTCGCCGTGCCAGACCGGGGTCGCAAGAACGGATCGCAGGCCGCGTCCAGGCCTCGCTGATGGGGGGAGCGTCGTGAGCGCCATGGTGTGGCCTCCCTGATCGGTGAACGCATTTGGTACTGCGCTACCAGAGTCCGGAGCAACGCTCCCGGGAGGGTGCCAATGCCAACGGCAGAGTCCAACACGCTACGGGTACACGATCCGTGTCCACCCCGACGCTACTACACCTGGATGTGGTTAGGACTGGGAGCCGGATCAGATGCCGGCGATGCCTGCGACCACCGCGACGAGCCCGACGATGAGCCACCACGATGGGGCCCTCTTGGGATCGGCGAGCCGAGCGCCGCCGGGATCGGCCGGGTCGTAGAGCACGGTGACGGGCGCCCCGAGTGGCGGCCGATCGCGGCCGCCGGCCGTGCCGACGAACCGCACGTGGGCCCCGCCGGCGTCGAACTCCACGAGCGGTGCGGCGGCTGGCTGGCGCTGACCACCCAGATAGACGTGATCGACCACGCAACCGGTCGCCCGGCAAGCCCGTGCACTCCACCGCCGGTCACGCACCATAGGGACCGATCCACGCACTAGGAGCAGCGCTCCCAGCGTAAACACGAACAGTTGGATCCGAACTGCATCATCGGTGGTCTGCAAGCTGGTGGTTCCGGATTGGATGAGCAACAAACCGGCGGCGATCACTGCCGAGGATCGTACGCGGCGGCGATCCCCTTTGCCCTCCACCTGCCCAGCGACCTAAGCGAGGAGGCCACGCCGGCCGCAGCCCAGGAGAGAGCGCCTGGGCTGCGGCCTGGTGTGCGGTCAGCTGCCGGAGTAGTCGGTGGCAGGCCGAGCCAGGGCGGTCGGGTTGAACGCCAGGGGACTGCCGGAGCTAAACATGTTGGCTTGCGTGCCCTGGATACCCGGGTACTGGCCCAACACGTAATAGAGGATGGCAGCGTGCTGCATCTCGACGGGGTGGATGGTGGCCGCAACCGCAACCGAACTGGATGCGCTCAGGGCCGGGATGGCAGCCTGGTAGGTCTGCGCCGCGATGTTCTCAATGAGCAGCGCCAGCTGGGCCAGCTGGGTGACGTTGGTGACCTTGCCGAACGCGGTGTTGACCGTCGGCGTGAGCGCCGGGTCGGTGACAGTGACCGCGGTCTTGCCGGCCGCGGTGAGCGCCGAGTTCCACGCCATGGCGTGGTCTTGGTGCTGGCTCATGGCGGTCTGAGCGAACGTGGCCACCGCGGGGGGCACTGTGCCCAGCTTGCCGGCCGTGGCCGCAGCCAGACCGGCCTTGTAGGCGTACACGCCGAGGTTCTCCAGGCTGGCGGCCGTAGCGGCGACAGCCAGGTCGCCGGTTAGCGAACCGGATGACGTGGAGGTCGGCGCGGTGGCCGTGGTGGTTGGAGTCGTAGATTTGGACGATGATCCGCAGGCGGCGAGAAGCGCCCCGCCGGCTCCGAGCCCGGCCGCGCCGAGAATGAACGTCCGGCGGCTGCTGACCTTGCGGTGTACGCCTTGGCCGGCCTCCTTGAAGGATTCGACCCATTCCGCCACTGCGGCCTGCATAGCGGGAAGGGCCTGATCACGGTGCATCTGATCGAGCTGGTCCGTCATCGCGGCCAGCTCGGCGTTGGACAGGTGGTCGTGTTGGGTGCTCATGCTACGGCTCCTTCGGCGGCCGGGCTGGCGCTACTGACGGGATAGAAAGCGTTGGGGAAGCCGATGCTCCCGGCGACCGCGGGGAGGCTGGAGACCACCATGGGGCTAAGTGCGATCAGCTGGGGGGCGCCGGCACTGAGTAGGGCCTTGACTGCGGTCAGCACCGCGACGTGCTGGGCTTCGACGCCCATGATCGACGCCGTGATCTTCTTGGCGTTGGAGTCGCTGTACATGGAGCAGTTGTTGACGTACGTCTCGGCGGCGACATTCTCCAGTGTCATGGCCAGGCCCACCACGGCGAGCGCTCCAGCTGAGGTGGAGTCACTGACGATGGAAGCGACCGCGGCGTTCACCACGGGCACGTACTTGGGGTCCGGATTGGTTTGGGCCTTCCCGCCAAGAGCTTGGGCGGCGGAGTTGAATGCCTGTCCGTGCTGGGCGTGCTGGGCCATAGTGGTCGTGGCAAACGCCTTGATCACCCCGTTGGCCGACGCACCGCCGATGTAGGGCAGTGTCAGCGCGGTCCTGTACGTGCTCACGGCCAGGTTCTCGATCGACGCCGATGTCTGCAACATCTGGATGTCGGTCGGGGTGGCCGCGAACGCCGAGGAGGTGGCGAGACCCAGCAGGGTGGCGCCGAAGGCAGTAGCAGCGAGGGCGCCGCCACCAGCGAGACCCTTTCGGATCCCCGCTTCGTGGGCGATGGCGCTCAGCCGCGACTCGTAGGGGTCGATGTCGCCCCGAGCTCGCTGTTCCAGTCCGACTTCGACCAGTTCGTCGAGGGATTCATTCGTGGCGCGCATGGCGTCAGAATGAATGTCTTGGGACTGCTCGACGAGTTCGTCGAGGGCCCGATCGTCTATGGGCATTCGGGATAGCTCCTTGGGTTTGGGTGGTCGGGGGGGGTGGGGGGTCGGGGGGTTGGGTCAGCTCACCACGAGGGTGCCGTGCATAAACTGGTGGATCTGGCAGATGTAGGGGTAGGAGCCGGCCGTAGACGGGGCGGTAAAGGACATCGTCCCGCCGGGAGCCACGTCACCAGTGTTGAACCCCGTGGACACCGAGGTGACGGTGTGGGTCGCCGAGTCTTCGTTGTGCACGGTGACCTTGGACCCGGGCGTGACTGTCAAGGTCGACGGAGAGAACGCGAAGTTCTTGATCGTGATGGTGGCGCCCGTCACCGCCCCCGACGAGCCACTGGGCGAACCAGAGGCCGTCGTCGGGCTCGATGAAGCCTTGGTGCTGCTCCCGCATGCCGTCAGCACACCCATGGAGATGACTGCGACGAGCAGGGGGAGGAGCAGTTTGGATGGGCGCATGAGCTTGGGACACTTCCTCGAGGGTTTGGCCGGCTGGTTGAGATCCTCGTCATAGCTTCGGAGCAAAGGGGCAGGATGGATGCAATTGGATCCGCTAGGCGGCGAGCGCCTCCGTGGCATAGCGGGTGACGGCGCCCTCGAGCAGGTGTAAGCCGGACAGCCCCGGGAGCCGATCCACGCCTCGATCGACTCGTCGGGCGGTCTGCAGCCCGCCGGGGTCGGCAAAGAGGTGGGTGGAAAGAAACGACACTTCGGCCTTGGGCATCACGCCGGACCCCACCGGCGCCCACAGGCGGCGTAGTGCGAACCGAGCGAACCGCTGGGCGCCTGGGCTCTGGGAGAGACGCTGCCGGGCTTGGCTGGCGTAGAAGTCGATGTGCCGGCCTTCTTGTTTCATGATGCGGTGCAGTAGCTCGGAGAGGACCGGATGCTCGGCCCTCGCCGCCAGACGGCCGTAACCGGCCTGGGTGGTCCACTCGTTTACCGCCCCCCAAGCCATGTGGATGGCGACCATGTGCTCAGAGAAAGCCGAACCGAGGCCGAAGATCAGCGGGCGCAGGCTGTCTCGGCGGGAAAGCTGGCGTCGCATCGAAGCAACGCGCTCTCCACTCGACGGCTCGCCATGCGCCTCCAACACCTGCGCCAGAGCGTCGCCGTGCCAGTGCTCTTCGTAGCACCAGCAGGCCAGGAAGGCAGTGACCTCCGGGTCTCGATGGGCGCGGGTGACCAGCACGTCGCGCAGGTAGCACATGGTGTGGTTCTCGACATCATGCATGTAACGCAGGCAGCGCAGGGTGTCCGCGTCGAGGGGCCGATCCGCAAAGCTGGCGAAGTCGATACCGTCGAGTTCGAGCCGGGCGGAACGCCGGGTGAGGTCTTTAAGTCCGCCGGCCACAGGTCGGGTCTCCACGTCGATGGTCATGGCTCCGTTTCGACACCCGGGGGCAGTCTGGATGTCTCGATCTGGCGCAAACGCCCGATCCCGAAATGGCAGCAAGTACTCTCGCGGTGGATGAGCACCACCGATGGTGATCCCGGCCCGGCCCGCGGCAGGGCGCGCCCTGATCGGGCGGCGTCATCCGGACCGGAGGTCGGCTCCGAATCAAGAGTCGACATGCTCGAGCTCAGTGGGGCCAGTGACGCCACATTGATCGTGGCCATCGGACGCTGGAACGAGTCCGCCTTGGGGGAGGTCTACCGTCGTCATGGCGGAGCTGTGCACGCCTTGGCCCAACGGGTCTTGGGGCCGGGTGGCCGGGCCCAAGACGTGACCCAGGATGTGTTTGTCGATCTATGGAAGCGTCCGGAGCGGTTCGACCCGGCCCGGGGGAGCCTGCGGGCCTTTCTGGTTACGGTCGCCCACGGTCGGGCGGTGGACATGTTGCGATCCGACACGGCTCGAGTCGCCCGCGAACAGCGCACCGCCCGCGAGACCGCCACCGGCGGGTACGACCTGGAGAACCAGGTCTGGGACCTCGCCCTGGCCGACCAGGTCAAAGACGCCGTCGGCGCCCTGCCCGAAGGGGAACGCCGGGCGATCGAGCTGGCGTACTTTGGAGGCCACACCTACCGAGAGGTGGCAACCATGCTGGGCGAAGCCGAGGGCACGGTCAAGAGCAGGATCCGGCGCGGGTTGCGCCGAATGCGGGACGCTCTGGTCGAAGAGATGGGTCCGGTATGGAATCAGACCTGAGCCACGAGGAGCTGGTCGGCTTGCTCGGAGCGTTCGCTCTCGACGCCGTTGACCCCTCCGAAGCCGCTGCGGTCAGGGCGCATTTGCTCCTCTGTCCCCGGTGCCGCGACGAAGTCGCCCAGCACCAACAGACCGCGGCGATGCTCGCTTCCACCGGTAGCGAGGCGCCGACGGACCTCTGGGCCGGCATCGCGAGCCGGTTGGAAGCGCCGAACACCACGGAACAGGCCTTCCCGCGGCTCGACCGAGCCGGTAGGACGGCGCGATCAACTTCTCGCCGCCGTAAGTACCAGTTCGGGTTGCGCACTGGCGCCCTGATAGGCGCCGCGGCCGCCGCGGCTTTTGCTGTCCTCGGTGTGGAAGTCGGCCGGCTTGACCATCGCGTCAACCAGGTCGAGGCTGCTTCTGGCGGGCAATCTCTCTCCGCCGCCGCTCGCAGTGCCCTACTCGACCCGACTGCCAGTCGGGTCATACTCAAGGAGACCGACTCCGGCGCCCAGCCGGCCGCCGAAGTCGTCGCCCTCCGGTCCGGAGCCGCCTACCTCTTCAACGACCGGCTTCCCGATCTGCCCTCGGCGGAGACCTACCAGCTGTGGGCCATGATCGATGGCCAACCCATCTCCGTTGGCCTGCTCGGTACCCATCCGAGCACCGTGGCATTTACCCTCGACCCAACCGACTTGACCAACGCCTTCGCGGTCACCGTCGAGCCGGCCGGTGGGTCCCTGGCCCCCACCCACCCCCCGGTCGCCAGCACCACCGTCTGATACCAAATCCCGGCGGACGAATGATTCGGTCATCCGGGTTCGGTTTGGCGTCGAACTCATGGCAGTAATCGGCTTGACATCGCTGCCATCCCGCCGCGTCTCAGCCGCCGACTACCGCACCCCTCGAACAACAAGGAGACAACGCAATGTTGGCTTTTATCAGTGACACCGGCATGGTGGTCGCCGTCATCGCGTTTGTGGCGCTCTTCGGCGCCAGTCATATCCCCAAACTGGCCCGCAACCTCGGCGAAGCCGGCAAGGAGTTCCGCAAGGCGCGCACCGAGTTCGAAACGGCGGGATCGGCAGTCCCCGCCTCAGTTCCCGCCTCAGCAGTCCCGGCCTCGGCACCCTCGATAGCCGTGGGGGCATCCGAAGATCGGATCACGCTCACCAGAGCTCAGCTCGACGAGCTGCTTACCAGCCGAACCGTCCGCGCCGACAGCGCATCCTGACGCTGGCAGGTCTTGATGCTGGCAGGTCTTGACGCTGGCAGTCAGACGTACGTTTCACCCGGCAAAGGAGCCCCGCGGTGTTCGATATTGGTCCCGAGAAGTTGCTGTTTGTCATAACCATCGCGCTGGCCGTTCTCGGGCCAGAGCGCATCCCCCACGTCGCACGTAGCTTGGGGAAGGCCCGGAGCGAGATACGCCGGCTCACCAGCGGCATACATCCCGACGCCCTACACGCCCTCAGCAATCCCCGAGAGGCGCTCCTCAACGCCGTCGCCGAACCGCGCCGCGCCATCACCGAGGCGGCGACCGTGCCGCGGCTGGCGCTGGCGGATGCCATCGCTGATTTCCAGTTCGCGGGCAGCCCCGCGGCGCCATCCCCCCAAGATGCCGAACCGGTGGCCGCTTTCGCCATCAGCGGGATCGCCGCGCCTGACGACCCAACCTTCAACTGAACCATGACCCGACTATGACCGTCCTCGACGAGGCATCCCTCGCCCCCACCGTCCCGCCCGGCGAGCCCGGACCGGCGACGATGACGCTCGCCGCGCATCTGACCGAACTCCGCCACCGCCTCATCGTCTCCGTGGTCGCCCTCACCGTCGGCACCGTGGCCGCCTGGTTCCTCTACAACCACGCCGTCGCCTTCATGATCGCCCCCTACCGCGACTTCGTGCTGCACCACCCGCACAAGGACATCTCGGCCGGCAACCTCGTCACAACCGGACCGCTCGAAGGCTTTACCACCCGAATCACCATCTCCGCCTACCTGGGCGTGGTGGTGGCGGCGCCGGTATGCCTATGGGAGTTCTGGCGGTTCGTCACCCCCGGCCTCAACAAGTCCGAGCGACGGTACGCCGGCCCCTTCATCGTTGCCGCGGTGACCCTGTTCGCCCTTGGAGTCACCACCGCGGTGTTCATCTTCCCCAAGGCGATCGCCTGGATGATCACCGTCAGCGGCAACGGGATCGTCCCGCTCTTCTCGCCCAGCAAATACTTCGGGCTGTACGCCCTCTGCTGCATCATCTTCGGCGCCGCCTTCACCTACCCGGTCATCCTGGTGTTCCTGCAGCTCGTCGGGGTTCTCTCCAGCGCCAAGCTCCGCAAGTGGCGTCGCTACGCCATCGTCCTCATCGTGGCCGTCGCCGCGGTCATCACCCCCAGCAACGACCCCTTCTCCTTCACCGCCATGGCGCTCCCCCTGCTCATCTTCTACGAAGGCTCCATCCTGGTAGGCAGGTTGCTCCGCAAGTAACCCCGTGGCCCGTTTCCTGCCCCTCACCCGTCGTCAGGTGCGCGTGGCGTTGGGCCTCATGTGGCTCCTCGACGCTGCCCTGCAAGGCGCGCCGGCTTTGTTCACCGCGTCGTGGTGGCGGACCGATCTCGCCCAATCCGTTATGGGCCAGCCGATGGCGGTCAACCACTCGATCTTCTGGGCCGTCAACATCATCGCCGCTCATCCCACCGCGTGGAATTCGGGTTTCATCGCAATCCAGGCCACACTCGGGCTGGCCCTGATCACGGGAAGGTTCGAGCGGGCCGCGATCATCGCGTCCATCCCCTGGGCCCTCGGCATCTGGTGGGTCGGGGAGGGATTCGGCACCCTCCCGACTGGCTTCGCCCTTCTGGCCGCCGGCTCACCTGGGCCCGTCCTCTTCTACCCGCTCATCGGGATCCTCGCCTGGCCCCGCCGGAGACCAGCCACCACCGCGTCCTCGAACCACGCCCCCGCGTCTGGAGTCTGTCAGCGGGCAGGCCTGACCGCCTGGGTCGTGCTGTGGGCCGGCCAGGCTCTGCTGCAGATCCCATGGTCCTTCCCGTCAGCCCAGGTCCTGACCGCCAACATCGAGGAGAGCTCGCAGGGACAACCCGGGTGGCTCAGCGCCATCGCCCACACCACCGAAACCCTCGCCCGCCACCACGCCGTGGCCCTCACCGTCACCCTGGCCGTCGTCCAGATCGCCGTTGGGATAGGAGTTCTCATCCCTCGAGCCCGCCGGCCGTCACTCACCGCCGGCATCGCCCTCAGCCTGGCCTTCTGGCTCACTTTCCAGTATCTCGGAGGAATACCCGGCGGCGACGCCACCGACCCCGGCTCGGGCCCCCTGTTGGTCCTCCTCGCGCTCTCCCTGTGGTCGCCCCAGTGGGCTCCGAGGCGCGGTGAGGCTAAGGAACTAGCCCTCGCTCAATCCGTTACGAGCAGTGGGATTCTGGTCGGATGACGATCGGCGAACGCTCGACGTTGGGTGTGCGAACGCGCCGCTGTCTGCGGTCGCAGGTCAACCGCTTGCTGGTCATAGCGGGCCTTGTCACGGTCCTCCCAGAGGTCGCCCTAGCCGAACGCTGGCGTCCGGGCACTGGTTCCGGCGTGGCGCGGCGTGGCGTTCGTCGAATCGCGGGGGCCTGCGGGGTCCGATTCGAGACTCGGGGTTCTGGCCAGCTCGACCCGTCTGGCTCGTATGTCTTCGTGGCCAACCACTCCAGTCCGATTGACATCCCGGCGATGCTCCTCGCCCGCCCCGATGTCCGGTTTCTTGCCGCAGCCGACCTCTTTCGCATCCCGCTGTTGGCTTTGGCCATGCGCGCCTTGCGGACCGTCCCGATCGAGCGGCGTGACCGCGCCGTGGCCCATCAGCAGCTGGCCCAGCTCGCATCCAGGGGAGAACCGCTCTGCCTGACGGTGTTCGCCGAAGGCGGGATCGCTCCTGCCGGTCAACGGTTGCCGTTCAAGAATGGCGCGTTCGTCTTGGCCATCGAGACAGGGGCGACGGTGGTCCCCGTCGCCATCCATCGCTCGGACGAGGTGCTGGCGCCCGGCGCCCGGCTGTTGGTCCGTCCCGGGACGGTCACCGTGGAGTTCCTGGACCCGATCCCCACCGCCGGCTGTTCGGCCGAGGATCGACATCTGCTGCGCGACCGTACCCGCGACGCCATTCTCGCGGCCCTCGAGAGGGAAACCCAGCTACTGGGGTAGGCGGCAGTTGCCGGCGTGCAACTCGGCGACCCGACCGTCGGCGATGATGACTTCGGCGATGGGTTGGCCGTCGAGTCCCCACACCGTGTAGGGCCCGGCCAGCAGTTCCGGGTAGACGCCGGCGACCAGCTCGCGTTCCGGGGCCCGCCGACGCCGGATCATGGTGTGAATGTGATGGCTGCGCGGCGCGCCCGCGGGCGTGATGTCCACCTCGGCGCCCAGGCAATCCTCATCGGCATACAGGATGAGCGCGCCGAAGCCGCCGCCAATGTCGAGTACGAGCGACTCCGGTCGTTCATCCCTCGGGGCGGAGTCGTCGAAGGGGGGTTCGACAACTCCGCCCTCGAGAGGCGCTAACTGCGAAGAGAACCCCATCGGCCAGACGGTGCTGTTGTCAGTTGCTCGGGGGCGTGGCGGGCGGGTTGGAGAATCCTGCATGCGGATTGCCCAGGTACGGGAACGCCGACTGGTAGGCGATCGGGTTGGACGCCACGTCTTGGGTGACGGCACTGACCGCCTTGTCGGGTACGTAGCTCTTGTCGACGAGCGGGATGGTGGCACCGGCCACGGCCTTCAGTTCGATGGTGACCACGTCGTCGGTTACCCGCCGGCCGTTGGGAAATCCGGCCAGGTCCCCGCCGAGCAGCCCCAGGGTGCTGAAGCTCGCGGTGCCGTTCGTCGGCGCGATGCCGGTGTTGAGCCGCAGCATCTCGGCGATCACCTTGCCGCCTTGGTAGGTGCCGAACCCGAACGAGGGGCCGATGACCGAGCCGGGGATGCCGGTGGCGAATATGGCCACCAGGTCCGCCCTGGCCGCGGTGTACGCCTTCAGGTTGTTGAACGCTCCGGGGTACAGCACCGGCAGCAGGTTCTGCAGCTCGGGGTGCTCGACCGCGGCGGCGAACTGGCTGTCGGCGGCCGGGGGTTGGCTGTTGAAGTAGTCCTTGAGGTTCATCGGCACCACGACCTCATTGACCAGCGGGCTGCCGAGGCGCGACACCTGGGTGAATGGCCCGGATTCGGTCACGGTACCGGTGCCCGGGTTGATCAACTTCACCTGCCGGCGGCTGGCGGTCGTCCATACTCCGATCACCGCCGCAGCATCGGTGGCGGCCGGCGGGCTTATGGTGTTGGTCAGCGAGGTGATCGGAACCTGGATAGCGATGGTGTGCACGTTCTTGTCGGCGATGGCGTTGATACCCGCCGCCGCCATCCCGGGGATGAGCTGGTCCGGCGAGAGCGGACGCAGGTCCCCCAGGTCGAAGATGGAGCCGAGGTCGACGAAGAACCCCTCGGCCCGCTGCCCGGCGAAGACGATCTCGCCGCTGGAGAGGCGGTAGATGGCATCATCTGCCAGAGCGGGGTAGTTCGGGGTGGACCGCGGTCCGATATTGCAGGGCGGGCACGACAACATGCTCGACCCTTCCGTGGGGCTCAGCACCGTCGAAGTGCCACCGACGACCTTGGTCACCGTGTAGGTCTGGCGCCGGTTCCAAGTGGAGTCGGTCAGCGAGGTGATCGGTCCGGTGGCGTACAGGAAGGTGCCGGGGTCGGTGATCGTGGTGGTGAAGTTGAATTGGTAGGTGATGCCCGGTGTGCCCGAGCCGGTGTTGTCGATGTTGATCTCGTAGAGGACGTCCGATCCGAACTCGAAGAAGTTCGGGCCGGCGGCGGGATCCTGCAGCGGGATGTAGTTGGCGATCAGGGTGACGGTTTCGGGGGCGTCGGGGCTGACGAACGCATACACGTCGGTGCTGTCGGCCACCGGGTCTTTGGAAATGGCGGGTGCTTCCCTATGCGAGGACATCGTTCACCTCAACTGGTTGGTGTTGCACGGGTCGTAAATGGGACGTCATTGCGCCGCTCGGAGGAGTTGCTGGGCCAGATCCGGGTTGGTGTAGGAGATGGCCTTGGTGCCAACGAAGATGGTGATCTGCCCGGCCTTGGCGTCGACCACATGGGCGAAGATGTCCGATCCCTCCAGGGCCGGAGTGGCCGGGCTGCTGTCGAACAGCAGCGGAGCGGCGCCCGCGCTGCTGACGGCCTGGAAGAGTCCGGTACCGCCGGCGGCGACCACCCCGGCCGCAGCAGCACCGAGAGAGGCGTTGCGAAGAAATTGGCGTCGAGTGACGTCAGGCATGGTGTGCTCCTTGCTCGGAGTTGGAAAGCGGATGAGGGTGGATGGATGGATTCATGAGCGGCATCAGAAGAACGCCATACCGACGACGGGTGCGTTGAGCTTGACGCCACCGGTCGAACCGCAGAAGGTGGAGTCACCGAAGTTGAAGATGCCGCCGTCGGACGCACTCAGCGTGTAGCCGTTGCCGGGGAACGTCCCGGCCACGCCGACGACAGGCTGGACGAGATGGACGTTGCCGGTCGAGCCGTAGAAATGGGAGGCACCGAAGTTAAAGACACCTCCGTCGGCGGCGGTCAACACATACCCATTGCCGTTGCGCGTTGCGCTGATCCCCACGATCGGCTTGTTGAGATGAATATCGCCGAGCGACCCGTAGAAGGGCGCGTCGCCGAAGGTAAAGACTCCCCCGTCCGACGCCACCAGCCAGTAGCCCCGGCCGTCCTTGGTCGCGGCCATGCCGACGATCGGCGCATCGAGGTGGATGTCGCCGAGCGACCCGTAGAAGGACCCGTCGCCGAAGGTAAAGACTCCCCCGTCCGACGCCACCAGCCAGTAGCCCTGCCCGTCCACCGTGGCGGCCATGCCGACGACCGGTTTGTCCAACGTGATTCCCCCGGTCGATCCCCTAAAGGGGGCATCCCCGAAAGCGAATACACCCCCATCTGCGGCAACCAGGAAGTAGCCACGACCGTCAACGCTGGGAGCTATGCCCACCACCGGCTTGTTGAGACGCACGCCGCCGGTCGACCCGTAAAAACCGGAGGTACCGAATGTGAAGACGCCACCGTCCGAGCCAACCTCCCAGTACCCGGCCCCGTCAGGACCGCTGCAACTCACGGTCGGCGCCTCCGCGGCAGTCACGCTGGACGTGACGACCGCCGGGGACGACGCCGGCGCCCGGCGAGATATGGCCGGTCGAGATATGGCCGCTCGCGACCTCGACGTCGATTGCGCGTGGACGGCCATCACACCTGAGAAGGCCACCACCGCCGTGGCCACTCCGACCGCCGCCAACCTTCCACCTCGGATCCTCGACCCGCCGGTCGTGTCGTGCCTGAGTCGCATGAGCCTCCCTCCGATCTGTCTGGTCCATGCTTCGGGACCGCGTCGGGGGCTGGATGACGTCGAAGCCGATAATTTTTCTTCTGTCGAGTAAGAGCCGTCAGGCTCCTCGCCGCGACTTGCTTCTCTTCGTGGTCTGGCTGCTAGCAGCCGGGCCGGCCTGCTCGGCTCGTAGGCAGCGAAGCCCGGCGTCGATGTGGGCTTTGACGATCTGATCTGATTGATCCAGCGCCGCAGCCACCTGCTGATAGGTGAACCCGCCAAAGTAGGCCAGGATTACGGCCCGACGCTCGGCATCGGGAAGGTCCGACAGATCCACCGTCGGCTCCTCGCGTGTCCCGATGTTCATGACTACAAACTCCAGTTCTTCCGCCGAGATGGCTGCCTCCCGGGTTCGCCGGGCGGTGTCCGCTCGCAGCACGACCGCGCTCCGACTGTGCGCATCCGCCAGGAGATGCGAGACCAGAGAACCCCGGGCCGGATCGAAGTCCATCGGCGAGTGCCACAGGGCCAGGAAGACCTCCCTGACCACCTCTTCTGCCGCGCTCGGTTCGCACAGCCGGCGAGCGAGGTCGTACACGGAGCCTCCATAGCGGGCGTACACCTCAGCTAGGGCCTCGGGACGGCCGCGGCCCACGGCGACCACGAGTCCAAGGTCGCTGAGGGTACTGAGCGACGCCGTGTCGGTCGCAGCCGCCGTAGTAGCCCTCCCGCTCATGTGGGCGAACTCATTGTTTCCACGCTCCACTCCTGACCACCACGACAGACGGTCACCGGGGTCTGGAGCGACGAAACAACTGACAGCTATTGCGACCACAACCCGTCTGCGTTGCAGTCAAACCCGGACGCTACTCGATCTCGACCGAGACCACTACGTCATGGAGTGTCGTTGAGAGGAACGACATCGACGGTCACCTCCAGTTCGTGACCTGTGCCCTCCGTGAAAATGACGCCTTTGAGCGGGGGGACGTCGCTGTAGTCGCGACCCCATGCGGTGACAACGTAGCGGTCGCCTACAAACGTGTCGTTGGTCGGGTCGAAGTCGACCCAGCCCTCTTCGGGGACGAAGACGGAGGCCCAGGCGTGGGAGACGTCCGCTCCTTGGCGTCGCGGGCGCCCTGGCGGCGGCCGGGTCTCGAGGTATCCGCTCACGTAGCGGGCGGCGAGGCCTCTCGACCGGAAGCATCCGACAGCGAGTTGGGCAAAGTCTTGGCATACGCCTTGAGCTCCCTCGATGACCTCGTCGAGCCCGGTCGTGACCGAGGTCGAACCGGGGCGGTAACTGAAGCCGGCATGAATCCGGGCCGACAGGTCAGCGGCCACTTCGAGGAGAGGTCGATCCGGGCCGAACGACGGCGCCGCGTAGCGCTCCACGGCCGCCGACACCGACACGAGCGGCGATTCGAGCACAAACTGGCGGGCGTCAAGCTCGCCGTCGGTGGCGGCCGCTGCCAGCCGTTCCCGAACCTGCTCCCACGCCGGCCCGGGAGGCCGCGAAACCGGCCGGTCCACCTCGACCCGGCTGGTGGACGTGACCGTCAGGCGGGTGTGGGGTTGGCGGATGGAAAAATAGGCGGCCCGGTTGCCGAAGAAGTCCGTGCGCTCGCGATAGTCGGCCGGCTCAGGTTCGATCCGTACCGCCGACGCCCGGCACTCTTGGCCAGGCAGGTCGCGGGGCATCAGGTGGACTTGGCCGAAGCTGGCCGACACCTCCGACTCGTAGGTGTACCGGGTGGAATGCACCACTTCATAGGAGACCGTCGGGTTTGTCATATGGCTGAGAGCGAAGCTCGTTTGCCCCTGCGGAGCAGTGTCGTCATCCGAGTAACAGGTGCAGGGCGCGGGCCGCGCCGGGGTCGGCGGGGGTGAGCATCGCCCGTTGCGGCACCTGAGTCATGAAGTGGGCGTCCTGGATGGCATCCGCCGTGCGAGCGAGACCGTGCGACATCTCGCTAAAGAAGGCTCGCAGCGCCGCATAGCTCCCGTCAGCAGCGGGCGTGGCCAGCGCAGCCGTGTCGACCAGCCTCAGCGCGGTGGAGGTGGCGAGGGTGTGCTTCTCGACTTCCGAGAACCGCCCGGAGGCGACCTGGACGGGAAAGTCCCTCACGTCGGCGGTCAGGGCGTCGACCTGGTAAGCCAGCGATCGGGGGTTCTCCGGGTCAAGGAGCAGGAGGTCGAGAACGGTTTCGAGCTGGGCTTGCGACCGGTAGCGGCGCCGGTAGGTGATGATGCTCTCCGTCGCGGTGAGGGCGGATTCAAACAGGAGGCTGTCGGTTGCCAGACCCCGGCGTTGGTCGAGGTTGGCCCCCAGGAAACTGGCGAGCTGCATGCCCCGCTCGATGCGGCGGCCGGCGTCCAAGAACCGCCAGCCGGGGTCCCGCACCATGCTCTCTCCGACGAGCCCCGACAGGGCGAGGAGGCCCTGCATCACCCGACTGAGCTTGGCCTGCACGGCGTTCTGGCCCTCGAGCTGCTGCGCTCCCAGGTCGAGCAATTCATGGCTGAGCACGCCGATCACTACCCAGGTGTCGACCGACAACTGGTCGCGAACGGCGTGGGCGCAGTCGAGAAGGTGACGGCCGGCGTGGGCCAGGCTGCCTGGTCGCTCCTCGTCCAGGAGCAGCGATCGCAGCTCCTCCGCCGGCGCTTCTAGCCGGTCGCCGGCTCCATCGCCCACGAAACCCGGGTAGGTCGCCGTCATGTGCGTCAGCGAGGCGAGAAGGACCCGGACGCAGGCCGTACCCGCCGGGTTGGAGCCGTGCTCGAACTCGTTCCGCCGGTCGTTGATCACCCGCACCAGTCGCACCAAGTCCTCGGCCCGCTCGGCGTAACGCCCGAGCCATAAGAGATTCTCGGCGGCCCGCGACGACATCGAGGCGGCCGGCTCGACCGCGGCCACCGCCGGGCCGCTGCGGAGCCAGTAGCTGTTGGGCGGTTCCGGCTCGGATGCCAGAACCCAGGTGTCCTTGCTCACCGCGCCGGTCTGGTTGGATATGACGATTCCGTCGCTGGTCGGCGAAACCCTGGTGAGCCCGCCAGGCATGGCCATGTACGACTCGCCCCGGGCCACCAGGAAGGCCCGCAGGACGGTGCGACGAGCGTCGAGCCCGTGGGTGGAGAGAGTCGGCGCCGAAGCGAGCGCCAGAGGTGTCTGACCAACCCAAGCGTGGGGTCGGGCCTCGATCCGGCGACGGAGATCGTCCAGCTGCGCCGAAGGCAGGTCCCAGCCAACCGTGGGGCCGGATCCCACCGACCGGTCGACGGGCTTGATTACCAGTTGATCCAGGTGGGCGAGCACGTGCTGGCGCGATGTCGGGTCGCCACACCACCAAGTGGGCACCGACGGGAGGTGGAGGTCCTGGCCGAGCAGGGCCTCGGCCAATTTGGGCAGGAAGGCCAGCAGCGCCGGGTTCTCGAGCACACCGCTGCCCAACGTGTTGACCACCGAGACCGTGCCCCGCCGGCACGCTTCGACCAGCCCGGGCACGCCCAGGTGGGACTCCGGACGCAGCTCGAGCGGATCGCAAAACCAGGTGTCGACCCGCCGCAGGACGACGTCGACCGGCTGCAATTGCCCCAGTGATCGCAGCCACAACCGGCCGTCGCGCACGGTGAGGTCGTTGCCTTCGACAAGGGGGTACCCGAGGTACGAGGCCAGAAAGGCGTGCTCGAACGCCGTCTCGCTCCGCGAGCCCGGCGTAAGCACGACGACCCGTGGATCGGTCGCGGTCGGCGGGGCGACTGCGACCAGACTGGCCCGCAGGGCCCGGAAGAACGGGGCCAGCCGGTGTACTTGGGCGTCGCGGTACAGGCTGGGGAAGACCCGGGAGATGACAACCCGGTTCTCCAGGGCGTAGCCCGCCCCGGACGGCGCCTGCGTACGGTCGGCCAACACCCAGCACCGGCCCTCGGAATCACGGGCCAGGTCGAACGCGCAGATCACGAGCTGTTGCGATCCCGGGAGGCGAATCTGGTCGCAGGGGCGCAGGAAGCCGGGGTGGCTGTACACCACCTCGGGGGGCAGGAGCCGTCGCCGAAGCAGGTCGCGAGGCCCGTAGAGGTCGACCAGGACCAGGTTGAGCAGCTCGGCCCGTTGTATCGCCCCCCGCTCGATGCCAGCCCACTCGTTGCTCGACAACAGCACGGGCACGGGGTCCAGATCCCATCGCTGGGCCCGTCCGCCCGGCCTGGCCCGCACGTTGTACGTGACCCCGTCGTCGTCTAGCAACCGCTGCACCTGCCGGCGCCGATCGTTGATCTCGTCCAAGCCGAACTCGTCGAGTGTCCGCCCCAATCCGGCCCAGTGGTCGCGGATCCGACCGTCGCCGCCGACCATCTCGTCATAGGAGCCCGACAGCGGACGGTAGGCGCTGAGTAGTTCGGCGGGCTCGCTGGTCGCGGTCACAGGTTCGGGGGGAAGCTCAGATCCTCGGCGCGCGCCGGAGATCCAGGGTGCGAGGGTACTCGCGGTCCACCCTCGAAGTGTTGATAGCCCCGTCGAGCGCGCCCACATCGACCGCGCCCGGCGTGTGACCATTGGGATCGAACCGGCTACTACGGCGGGCCTCGGCCTCGTTGGCGTTGACCGGCAACCGCTCGTAGGACCGGCCGCCCGGGTGTGAGACGTGGTAGGTGCACCCGCCGAGAGAACGGCCGCTCCAACGGTCGATCAAGTCGAACACGAGCGGGGCGTGAACCCCGATCGTCGGATGCAGCGCCGACGGCGGCTTCCAAGCCTTGTAGCGCACGCCAGCCACGAAGGCGTCGGGCCTTTCGGTCGGATGGAGCGGGACGGGATGTCCGTTGCAGGTCAAAACGTGACGGGCATCGGTGAGGCCCGATACCAGGACCTGGATCCGCTCGGTCGACGAGTCCACGTAACGAGCGGTGCTCATTTTTCCGACCTCTTCACCCAGCACCGGCCACGGCTCGATGGCCATCCGCAACTCGATGGTGGTGCCCGCCACCTGCACGGAGCCGAGCCGGGGGAACCGGAATTCGAGAAAGGGGGCTAGCCACGTCTGCTCGAACGCCAGTCCATGTCGACGGAGGTCTTCGACGACGTCATCGATGTCGGCGGCCACATACCAGGGGAGCATGAACCGGTCGTGCAGCTCACAGCCCCACCGGACCAGGTCCCCGGAGTAGGGCTGCTGCCAGAAGCGGGCGACCAACGCCCGGACGAGCAACGCCTGCACGAGGGCCATCCGCGGGTGGGGTGGCATCTCGAAGGCCCGGAGCTCCACCAGTCCGAGCCGGCCCCGCTCACTGTCAGGGTTGAACAGCTTGTCGATGCAAAACTCGGCCCGGTGGGTGTTGCCGGCCACATCAACGAGCAGGTTGCGCAAGAGCCGGTCGACGAGCCAGGGGCGGCCCCTGTCGGTCGGCTGGTCGAGTTGGGAAAACGCGATCTCCAACTCGTAAAGGCTGTCGTTGCGGGCCTCGTCGACCCTGGGCGCCTGGCTGGTCGGCCCGATAAACCGCCCGCTAAACAGGTATGACAGCGAGGGATGGTGCTGCCAGTAGGTGATAAGGCTGCGAAGGAGATCCGGGCGGCGCAACAGAGGACTGTCGGCAGGCGTCGGACCGCCGAGAGTCATGTGGTTGCCCCCGCCGGTGCCGGTGTGGCTGCCGTCCAACTGGAACTTCTCGGTCCCCAATCGAGTGCGACGGGCCTCCTGGTATACGGTCGTCACGATGTCGACCAGGTCTGGCCAGGACGAGGCCGGTTGGACGTTGACCTCGATCACGCCCGGGTCGGGACCGACCACTACCTGCGTCAGGCGCGGGTCCCAGGGCAAGGCATAGCCCTCCAGCACTACGGACGTGGCCAGCTCCGAGGCGGCCGCCTCAACGGCAGCCAACAGCTCGACGGCGTGCTCGAGTCGCTCCAGGGGAGGCAGGAACACATGGAGCCGCCCGGTCCTGACTTCGACGCACAGCGTGTTTGGGGGGGCCTCGTCCACCGGCACGACCACCGCCGCGCCGGCCGGGACTGATCCGGGTACCGGCCCCGGGAGTGGGCCCCGAGCCTCGAAGGTCGAAGGCTCGCTCGTCGTGGGCGCCGGCGCCCAGGTGAGCGAGTCGAGCGGCAGCCGCAGACCCATGGGTGAGTCGCCGGGCACCAGCAACAACCTGCCGCGTCGCAACGTCCAGCGGGTCGTAGCCCAACGCCCCCCGTCTCGGTCGGTGTAGTGCAACGGGACGGCCCAACCGACCGGATCACCGCGCTCGGCATCTAGTTCGTCCACGATGGCCCGCCGGGCATCCGGCGCCGCCAGACCCGGGTCCGTCGGGTCGACGTCTGCGGGGGGCGCCTCGCCGGCGGGCAGCCGGGCCTCGGTCCACAATCGGTGCATGGCGTCCTCGTAGCCCGGGATGCAGAAGTCGGGAGGGACACCGAGTTGGGCGGCCACCGCCATTACCAGGCGCTCGGCGTCCACGGCGGTATCCCCTCCCGCAATCCACGGCTCGGCGAGAAGGGTCGGGTCGGTCCAGAGCGGCACTCCGTCGGTACGCCAGACAACAGCCATCTGCCAGCGGGGCAGGGCCTCGCCCGGGTACCACTTGCCTTGGCCGTGGTGAACGATGCCACCCGAAGAGAAGCGTTCCGAGAGGCGCCGGGTGAGGTCCCTCGCCATATCTCGCTTGCGAGCGCCGTCTGCCGCAGTGCTCCATTCGGCGGCCTCGGTGTCATCGACCGAAACGAAGGTGGGCTCCCCGCCGTGGGTGAGACGCACGTCACCCTTCACCAGCATGGCGTCAACCGACCGCCCCAGGGCGTCGATAGCTGCCCACTCGCTATCGGTGTAGGGGAGGGTGACCCTTGGGTCCTCATGGACCCGGCGCACCACATTGGCGTACTCGAAGGTCACTTCGCAGGGTTCGATCTCGCCGGTGACTGGGGCGGCACTCGCCGGATCGGGCGTGCACGCCAGGGGAAGGTGGCCCTCGCCGGCGAAGAGACCCGAGGTCGGATCGAGGCCGATCCAGCCCGCCCCTGGCACGTACACTTCGCTCCAGGCATGGAGATCGGTGAAGTCGGCTGACGGCCCCGGCATCCCTTCGAGGGGGGTCTCGTCCGCCTTGAGTTGTACCAGGTAGCCGGACACGAACCGGGCAGCGAGGCCGAGGCCGCGCAGGATCTGCGTGAGCAGCCAGGCGCTGTCTCGGCACGATCCGAGGCCCTTCTCGAGGGTCTCTTCAGGGGTCTGCACGCCCGGCTCGAATCGGGTGGTGTACGCAACCGTCTGCTGCACTCGCTGGTTGACGGCGACCAGGAAGTCCACGGTCGCCTCTCCTCCAGCCGGGACTTCGACCTCGGCTAGCCACTGGCCCAGGAGACGACCGGGATCCTCGGCGGTGAGGTAGGGCGCCAGGTCGCGGGCCAGGGCCTGGTCGTAGCGGTACGGATACCGCTCTGCCTCAGGCTCCAAGAAGAAGTCGAACGGGTTCACGACGGTCATCTCGGCCACGATGTCGACCGTGATCGATAGGGCGCGGGTCGGCTCGGGAAAGACCAGCCGGGCCAGGTGGTTACCGAAGGGGTCCTGCTGCCAGTTGATGAAGTGGTGTTCGGGATCGACCCGCAAGGAGTAAGCCAGAATCGGCGTGCGGCAGCCAGGAGCCGGTCGCAACCGCACCACATGCGGGGACAAGCGAATCAGCCGATCGAAGCGGTAGGCGGTCCGATGTTCGAGGGCGACCTGGATGGCCATGGTCAGTAGTCCTCCCACATGGTCGCCTCCGACGGAGTACGCCCGCGACAAAGCCGGTGCTCGTCGGCCGCCAGCCTGCCTCGGCATCGTGTCGGGACTGTTTCGCGCCCATGAACAGCGTAAGGCGGCGCCGTCGGGGCGGTCCGTATTGACATGTGACTAAATAGTCACGTATAGTGGAGGCGTGGACGCGGTGTTCAAAGCGCTGGCTGATCCAACTCGGCGGAGTCTGCTCGACGAGTTGTTCCGCCGCGATGGCCAGACCTTGAGCGAGCTCGAGGAGCGTCTGCCGATGACCCGGTTCGGCGTGATGAAGCACCTCAACCAGCTCGAAGAGGTCGGACTGGTCGTCACTCGCCGGCGAGGCCGGGAGAAGCTGCATTACTTGAACCCGGTCCCGATCCGTCTGGTGCATGACCGATGGGTAAGCAAGTACACCGAAGCCTGGGCTAGCGCGCTCGTAGAACTGAAAACGACATTGGAGGCAACTATGGAGAAGGTATTCGAGATTTACATTCGCACTACCCCGGAGCGCCTGTGGGAGGCGATCACCGACAGCGAGACCAGGACGAAGTTCCAGTTCGGTTGCCGGGTCAGCTCAGATTGGACACCCGGGTCGCGCGTCGAGTTGAGCAACCCACATGCCGATGGGCTCATCAGCGAAGGCGAGAACCTCGAGGTCGACCCGCCCCGCCGGCTGGTGCAGACCATGAGAGCGCTCTGGGGCGACGACGTCAAAGAGGAGGGCACATCGCGGGTGACGTGGGAGATCGAGCCGGTCGGCGACAGTTGCCGCTTGACGGTCATTCACGATCAGCTTCGCGAGGGCGCCAACGAGCAGCTCTATGGCGGCTGGCCGATGATCCTGTCTGGCCTAAAAACCTGGATCGAGACTGGCCAGGTGCTGACCACACCGGGTTCGCTTCTATACGGATAGCCACGCGTGCCGTACCGCCTCCCTCACGCGGCGTTAGACCTGTCCCTGATGAGTTAGACCTGTCCCTGATGAAAGGAACGTAGAGATGGCCGAAGTAGTCCTCTTCCACCACGTGCAGGGACTCACCGAGGGGGTGTGCGCCTTCGCCGAGGAACTACGGGCCGGCGGGCACACGGTGCACACGCCGGACCTGTTCGACGGGTCCCAACCGCCGACTATCGAAGATGGCATCGCACTCACCGAGAGCATCGGGGACGGGGTACTTCGCGAGCGGGCGGACCGGGCCGTGGCCGACCTGCCCGCGGGCCTGGTGTATGCCGGCTTCTCCTTCGGTGCCGGCGTGGCGCAGCGGTTCGCCCAGACGCGGCCCGGTGCGCGCGGCGCGATGCTCTACGAGTCCTGCATACCGCTCACCGGGGAATGGGCATTCGGGCCATGGCCCGACGGCGTCCCGGTGCAGATCCACGGCATGGACAAGGATCCGTTCTTTGCCCTGGAAGGAGACCTCGACGCCGCTCGCGAGCTGGTCGAGACGGTTGGCTCTGAGCTGGCCGAGCTCTTCGTCTACGAGGGCGACCGGCACCTCTTCGCCGACAGCTCACTGCCCTCGTACGACGCGGACGCGGCAGGGCTGGTGGTGCAGCGCTCTCGGGAGTTCCTCTACCGCGTGAGCTGACTCGGGGTTAGTGGGGTTTGCGGGCCGATCCGAGCGCGGAGGTCTCGGCCGTTCGATTTCGAACCAGGTCGTTGAAGGCCTCACCTGGACCGATGTGGTCCCACAGGGTCGGAGGGAAGAAGGTGACGTACAAGGTCCGTCGACCGCCGGTACCCGTCGGTTTGGGGGACGCGTGCATGAGATCCTGGATGTGTACCGTGACGTCTCCAGGCTCGGTGTCGACGGCGACGACGGGCGCCGATGGCCACCTCTTCTCCCAGTCGTAGTTCAGGCTCTGACCGTGGCTTCCGGGGACGACCAACAGGTTGCCGGTCTCGGCTGAGGACCCGGTCAGCTGGATCCCGACCCCGGCCGCCGGACAACAGGTCGAGTGCCCCCCCATGCCGCAGTCCTGGTGCCACGGGATATTCGAAAGCCCCGTCGTGGGCCCGGGAACCTTGATCAGCGCCGCCGTGCCCTCCATCCGATCAGGCGCCATACGAAGCTCAGGATCCAGCAGGCGGCCCAGGCGAGCCAAGCGGGGGTCGCCCTCGAGTTCGCCGACCATCAGGGAGTACAGCCCGACGTAAACCAGACGGCACAGCCGCTCCTGGCCGTCCGAATCGGTAGCCCACCAGGACCGGTCGTCCCCTGGGCGGGCCTCGGCGGCCAGCCGGTCAACCTCGCAGTTGAGGGTGGCGATCTCGTCGCGGCCGAACACCCCACGGACGTGGAGGAATCCCGCGGTGATCAGAAAGGCCCGCATCTCCGCATCGGTGTCGTCGAGGGTGAAGGTCCGGCTCAGGTCGACTTCACCGAGATCGGCCCGGCCGGGGTCGAAGATGGGAATGCCGGCGTGCAGGAACTTCAGCACCGGGTCCCAATCCAACAGATCGGAGAAGTCACCCTGCTCGAACTCGAGTTCGCCCGCCAGGTAAAGGTTCACGAAGGTCCGGTCCTGGCCGATGAGATCGCTCCAGGCCGCCTCGGAGATGGCCACGATCGTCCCTTCGGCGACGAGACCGGCATCGACTCGCACGCTCCCGGCTTCGACGTGGTACGTAAAGGTCCGGGCACCGACGCGGAAACCAAGCGGCCCAGCCGATCCGATCCCCCGGGCGGCATCGGCGGCAACCTCGGGGTCGAAAACGTCGCTCACGGCAGACCATTATGGCCATGTCCGGCGACTTGGCGATTCCCGATCGGAATGGTAAGATATTGCGCGTGGGCCCTCAGGCGGGCACGATGGCGGTTCCGCCTGCGGTGGAAAGGGTTCGATGATCACCTTCGATCACGTCTCGAAACGCTACGACGACGGCACGCTGGCAGTCGACGACCTCTCCCTCGAGTGCGCCACCGGGGAGATCACGGTGCTGGTCGGCTCGTCGGGATGCGGCAAGACCACGTCGCTTCGGATGATCAACCGTCTCGTCGAGCCCACCTCCGGCACTGTCAGCATCGACGGCACGGACGTCCGTTCTTCGGACCCCGCCCGGCTTCGCCGCATGATCGGCTACGTCATCCAACAAGGCGGCCTCTTCCCGCATCGCACGGTCATCGAGAACATCGCCACGGTCCCCCGGCTGCTCGGAACGCCCCGGCCCCAGGCCCGCCAGCGGGCGCAGGAGCTGATGGACCTGGTCGGACTGCCGTCCTCGATGGCAAAGCGGTACCCGTACCAGCTCTCGGGGGGCCAGCAGCAACGGGTAGGCGTGGCGAGGGCCCTGGCGGCCGACCCCCCGTTGCTCTTGATGGACGAACCATTCAGCGCCGTTGATCCGGTCGTCCGCAAAGAGCTGCAGCAGGAGCTCCTCAACCTCCAATCCCAGCTGGGCAAGACCATCGTCTTTGTCACCCATGACATTGACGAGGCGGTGCGGCTCGGGGATCGCATTGCGGTGATGCAGGTAGGCGGCAAGCTGGTGCAGTTCGACACACCCGAGCGGGTGCTGGCCAGGCCGGCGAATGCGTTTGTCGAGAGCTTCCTCGGTCTCGATCGGGGCATCAAGTGGCTGTCCTTTTTCCCGGCAAAGGAGCTGCCGCTGCGGCTCCCGGCCACCATAGGACCGGCAAGCGGGCCGGTCGACGTCCACCGGGTGGCCGCGGCTGCGGCGTCGGAATGGGTCCTCGCCGTGGACGGCGATCGCAGACCCCTCGGCTGGCTCGAGGCCGCAGCACTCAACGGGGCGAGTTCGGGGACGGTCGATCTCGGCTCGCTGCGATCCATCGGGCACGCATTCAGCCCGGCCACCGACTCGCTGCGCGCCGCCCTCGACGCACTGGTGCTGTCGCCTGCAGGGTTGGCCGTGGGTGTCGACAGCGGCGGTGCCCTTGTCGGTGTCGCGAACCAGGACGACATCAACAATGCCATCCAGACCGCGGCGGCAGACAGCTGATGTTGCGCCAGACCCCTCCCACCTTCCACTTCCACAAGGTCGGCGACTGGCAGTGGGTCACCGACCACCGGGGTTACTTCTGGACCCTGTCGAGGACGCACCTCTACATCGCCCTCGTCGCTGTGCTGATCGGCTTCCTCGTGGCGTTGCCCCTCGGGGTGCTTGCGGTCCGGGTGCCGCGAACCAATCCGCCGATACTGGCCGTGACCACGATCCTCTACGCGCTGCCGTCGCTGGCGGTGTTCGCCTTCCTCGTGGGCATCACCGGCTTGACCAACAACACCGTGATCCTGCCGCTGGCGGCCTACGCCCTTGCCATCCTCGTCCGCAGCGTGACGAACGGGCTCAACAACGTGGCGGAGGAGGTCCGCATCTCCGCCACCGCCATGGGCTACGGTCCGCTGCGCCGGCTGGTAAGCGTGGAGCTGCCGGCCGCGGTCCCGGTCATCATCGCCGGGCTGCGGGTGACGACCGTCGCCAGCATCAGCCTGGTGACGGTGGGCTCGCTGATCGGGATCGGCGGCCTCGGGCAGCTCTTCATCGCCGGGGAGAACACGGACTTCATCACCGAGATCCTCGCCGGCGTCGTGATCGTGGCCTTCTGGGCCTTCCTGCTCGACGGTCTGCTCCTCTTGAGCGGCCGCCTGCTCGCCCCGTGGGCCCGGGTGTCGTCGTGATCCTGGCCGCCAACACCTCCGCGAGCGGGATCCTCTCCTATCTCACCACCGCGTCCAACTGGGACGGCTCGGCCGGATTCCTTCATCGACTGCTGCAGCACCTCGGATATTCCGCCGAGACCGTGCTGGTGTCGGCCGTGATCGCGCTCCCATTGGGACTCGTCACCGGGCATACCGGGCGGGGAGGGACAGTGGTGTCCATGCTCAGCAACGCCAGCCGGGCCCTGCCCACCCTGGGCCTGCTCATCCTCTTCGCCATCCTCATAGGGGTGGGCATCGAGGCGGCCATCATCCCGCTCGTCTTCCTGGCCATCTCCTCCATCCTGGTCAACACGAACGTCGGCGTCCGCAACGTCGACCCGTCCTTGGTGGACGCGGCCAAGGGGATGGGCCTCACGCCCTTCCAGGTCCTCTGGCACGTCGAGATACCAGTCGCCCTGCCGCTCATCGTCCTCGGGCTGCGCACGGCCGCAATCCAGGTCGTGTCGACCGCGACCATCGCGGCCGATGTTGGCCTGGGCGGTCTCGGTCGCTACATTATCGACGGCCAAGCCAGCCGCAACTTCGCAGAACTCGGCGCCGGAGCAGTAATTGTGGCGCTCTTCGCCATCATCACCGAAGCGCTCTTCCTCCTCGGCCAGCGCCTGCTCGTGTCTCCCGGTATCCGCTTGCGGGCCCGTACCGCCTGATGTCCCAGCTCCTGACCCTCACCTAGCAAAGGAACAACATGCACCGTCTCCTTCCCGTCACCGCCATCGTGGCCGCCCTCGTCGGGGTCACCGCCTGCGGCAGCTCCAGCCCGAAGTCCTCGTCGGCGACGACCGCGGCGACCACCTCGAACCCAGCCGTGACCATCGGGTCGGCCAACTTCCCCGAAAACGAGATACTCGCCGACATCTACGCCGACGCCCTCCAGAAGGCCGGGGTCAAGGTCACGACCAAACTCGACATCGGCAGCCGCGAGGTGTACTTCAAGGAGATGGAGAACGGCACCCTCAACGTGTTCCCCGAATACAACGGCGCCCTGCTCGACTACCTCCAGCCGACGTCTACGGCGTCGTCGACCTCAGCCGTCGACACGGCTCTGGCCGCGGCCTTGCCGACCAGTCTCGAGGCGCTCCAAGCGTCCTCGGCCCAGGACAACGACTCGATCACGGTGACCGCCGCCTTTGCCGCCGCCCACCATCTCAGTTCGATCGCCGACCTAAAACCGATTGAGAGCCAGATCACGCTCGGCGCCGCCCCTGAGTTCGCGACGCGCGAAGTCGGGCTCCTAGGCCTGAGCAAGCTGTACGGCATCACGGTCAAGTTCAAGCCCCTCGACGAGTCCGGCCCGCTCACCATCGCCGCTCTCAATGACGGGACGGTCCAGGCGGGCGACATCTATACCACCGATCCCTCCGTGACCAAGTACCACTTCGTCGCGCTGGCAGATCCGAACCATCTCTTCCCCGCCGAGAACGTGATCCCGATCATCAACAAGAACGTGGCCACCTCCACGATCGTCACCACGCTCAACTCGATCTCGTCGGCACTCACGACGAGCGACCTCGTCCAGCTAGTCGGGGCTGTGGTCAACGACCACGTCGACCCGGCGACGGCGGCCTCCCAGTTCGTCTCCCAGGAGAATCTCGGCTAAACCGTCTGGGACTCGATGGTGTGTGTCTCGGTGTCGTCCGCCGCCAATAACGTCGGTCAGTCCTCGGGAAGAGCGCCAAAATCTCGCTTGGCCTGCCTGTACCATCCCATTCCCGAGATGGGGTGCTTCCACCGGCCCTTCATCTCCTTCGAGGCCGGCTGGTGCTCGTCGTCGCCACCGTTGGCCATTTCCTTGAGATGGCGGTCCTGGGCCTTTATGACCTCGTCAGCGGTGGCCCCGTGGTGGGCGAAGTCACATGGGCCGCCCAGTTGCTTGCATGTCATCGTCTTCATGTGTCGCTTCCTCTCAGTTGATCTGGCCGCTGCTGAGACGGGCCCAAACGTGGATGGCCCGGCTTGGGAGGCCTGGCGTTACCACGCGGCGCCGGCCGGCTGCTTGGTCGTGGCGTTGAGCCGGTTGAACAGATTGGTTGTTGCGACCCATAGGACCAGGCCGGCCATCTGCTTCTCGTCGAAGTGTTTCGCCGCCTCGTCCCACACCTGGTCGGGGACCGGATCGGGCCGGTCGGCCAGGCGGGTCATGGACTCGGCCAGGGCCAGGGCCGCCCTCTCGGCGTCAGTGAAGAGGTCCGTCTCGCGCCAGGCCGCGACGGCGAAAAGCCGTTCGTCGCTCTCGCCCGCCTTCTTGGCGCTGATGGCGCCGCTGTAGACGCAGGGGCTGCACCCGTTGACCTGGCTGGCCCGCAAGTGGGCGAGCGCCATGGTGGCGCTGGGTACTCCGGCTTGGTGCGCGGCCTCGATGATGGACTGGATACCTTTCGTCGAGTTGGGGAGGATTGTGGCGGGGTTGTTCATTCTTGCTGTCATGCCCTCTATGACGCGCCCGACCCCCGATATGTGACGTCCCCCTGGGGACAAACATCGGGCCGGCTTTCCTTCCCGGACCTTGGTCCCGAGGGTGACGGCAGCCTCTTGTCACAAACTGGTCGCTCGGCGCGTCATTCTGGCGACCATGGACGAAAATCTCGCCGCCCAATTCGAAGCCAACCGCGTGAGGCTGCAGTCGGTGGCCTACCGCGTGCTCGGATCCCTTACCGAGGCGGAGGACGCGGTGCAAGAAACCTGGGTGCGCCTCAACCGATCGGAGCCAGAGAGCATCGACAACCTGGCCGGCTGGCTGACCACGGTCGTGTCCCGGGTGTGCCTCGGGGTGCTTCGCACGCGCCGGACCCGCCATGAAGAGCCCATGCTGGGCCACGAACCCGAATCCGAGCTCGCCGGCCCCGAGGACCAGGCGATCCTCGCCGAGACCCTGGGCCCGGCTCTGCTGCTGGTGCTCGACACGCTCGGCCCCTCTGAGCGTCTCGCTTTCGTGCTCCACGACCTCTTCGGGGTGCCCTTCGAGGACATCGCTACCATTGTCGACCGCTCTCCCGCCGCGGCGCGTCAGTTGGCCAGCCGGGCTCGCCGCCGGGTGCAGGGCGGTGACGGGCTGCACCCCGGCGACGGCCGCCGCCAACAACAGATCGTCGAGGCGTTCCTGGCCGCCTCGCGCCTTGGTGATTTCGAGACGCTGGTCGCCCTGCTCGACCCCGACGCCGTCCTTCGGGCCGACCGCGCCGCGGTGAAAGCCGCAACCGCTAATCGCGATCGAGGCGCTCCCCTCTTGGCGCCCGAGGTGCGGGGGGCTCCGGCCGTGGCGGCGGCGCTCTCAGGGCGGGCCGCCGCCGCAGAGGTGGCGCTCATCGACGGTGCTCCAGGAGCGGTTTGGGCTCCCGGCGGGCGCCCTCGTGCGGTGTTTGCCTTCCGCGTCGTCGGTGACACAGTCACCGAGATCGAGATCGTGACCGACCCAGCGGTGGTGAGGTCGCTCCAAGTGGAACTGCTGAGCTAGGGAAAGGGACACGGGACATCCCCCGTTTCCGTCGCGCCCTAGATCCGGATGGAGCCATCGTCAGCGATCGTCCACCCCGGATTGTGCGCCACCTCCCAGACGTAGCCATCCGGGGTCGGCGAACGCTCCACTCGTTCCACCCCAATCAGCGATAGCCCTGTGACGGACTATTGATCCCCCTGCCCGGGCTGCCTCCTCCAACACCACCGTGACCTGTTCGGGCGAACGGACATTGTGAGCCAGCTCGATACCCGGTGCACCGTGGCCTCCCAGAGCCGCCCACAGGCCCAACACCATTCCTCCCGCCTGGAAGAAACCCGCCTGGAAGAAACAAACTTCGTCGTCGGGTTGCTGAGCGCCAGTCCAACCGAGCGCTTCGTAGAACCGGCGCGCCCTGCTCAGGTCGGACACGCCGAGCGTTATGAGACTGATCCGTTGTTCCATGGCCGAATCGTTAGCACGGGACGGGCGCCCGAGATCGATTCATGCCGAATCGGCCTCGGTACCGGTGCCGGCGACTGCCAGTGCGGACTGGCTAGCTATGGCCTCCAGTGAACGCGAAACATGAGGCGACGAATAGGCAGGTGGTCCCCGAACCAGGTCTTGCCGCCCGGGACCTAGAGTGTGTTCCACCAAAGCTGGTGGATATGGTATTTGGCAAGGCGTCTGTGGATGCGGTGTTCTCTGACGGTATCGAGGTTCCCCAGGCGGAGCAGCTCCTCCATTCTGTCGCCCAGCTTGGAATCTATCCGGGACATCCAGTACTGACCGGTGACACCAAATGGAATCAGCTTTTCCACTCCAACCCCCGGCTGATCGAACAGCATGCCTCAGTCTCGCGTACTAGGAGCACCTCGGATACGTCGCGGCTGCTTGGGTGTGGGGATCCCTCAGCTCCGATTAAGACCGGGATCGCCGTGGCGGTGGCGAGCATCAGCGGATAGGGCCGCCGAATCGAATCACGTTGCCATCGGGGTCGGTGATAGAGCCCTCCCGCTTGCCATGGTCCTCGTTTTGCGGGCCGTTCACTTCGATCCCTGCCTGTCTCCATTCCTCAGCCGCTCGGTCGGCGTCTTGACAGTGAATGTAGAGAACACCGCGACCCGGGTGTTCATCTCCTGCAGCTTGGGCAAGATGGATCGTGAGGCCCCGATCCCGGCGAGCGAACGCATAGGTGCCATCGTGGAGCGACACTTCGAAGCCGGCGCGTTCGAACCAGGCGACCGAGCGAACCACATTGGCGACCTTAAATATGGGCTCGAACCCGGTAATCAGCCATGTGGCTGTCATGAGTTGCAACTGGCCGTCTCGCTGTCCATTCAGCCCGGCGAGGCAGTCGTGGCAGATCGGCAGGTCGGGGTGCGAGCGCAGCCTGACCCACCAGTCCACCGGCATAGAGCAGCACACACATGTAACGGCCATTGGCGTTGATCGTAGATCCAATCCTCTTGGAGTTATATAGTTCGTAGCTCAACAAAAGGAACTTGCGCTTGACACGCAGCAAGGGTCAGCGGGATCCGGCTCCCACGGTCAGGGCCCATGAGTCGCAGCGGTTCAAGCGGGAGTGGTCATGGCGGCCACGATCGGCTTGACCAGGGTGATCCCGCCCGTCGAGCCCCGGAAGACGGCGTCTCCGTAGCTGAAGACCCCGCCGTCGGCGGCTATCAGCCAGTTCCCGTTCCCGGTCAGGGTTGGCGCGATGGCCACGATCGGCTTGTTGAGCTTGATCCCGCCCGTCGTCAACCGTGATCTCGACACCTACCCCACTGCGGCCATCACCGGCTTCCCACCGGGTGAGACCCTCGGAGCAGTGAATGCGGCCAACGCGGTAGCCGAAAGGGCGCAAAGCGACCTGACGACGGCCTACAACGCGGCGGCCTCCGCCCCCTCGACCAGCAACGTCACTGGAGTGGATTTGAGCGGCAAGACCCTGACCGAGGGCGTGTACACCGCGTCAACCGGGATGACGCTCGGCGGCACCGTGCCGCTGACCCTCGATGGCAATGCCGACTCGGTGTGGATCTTCCAAGCGGGCAGCACGCTCACCACCGCCTCGAACAGCTCTGTAGTCTTCGCTGGAGGCGCGCGGGCGTGCAACGTCTTCTGGCAGGTGGGTTCGTCGGCCACCCTCGGTACCGACACCGCTTTCGCCGGCAACGTCCTAGCCTTGACATCGATCACCGCCGGCGGTAGCAGCGGTCACCACGGGGGCGGCGCTCCCGGCGGCGGTACATCGGGCCAGGGCGGATATGGCAGTGGGTCCTCCGGCCCGGGCCAGGGCTCCATGCCTGGATGCTCGACCGCCAGAATGACCCACTAGGCGCCCAGCTCGATCTCGTCACCGCGGTGCGCTCATCTCCCCAACTTGGCGCGATGATCGCACCGCGGTGGGATCTAAACCTCACCGAGCCGACACCATTCCCGCAGGGTGGTTGGACAAGGCCGCGTTGAGGCATGTGACTCGTTCGCCTCTAACGATAGGCTCACTTCGGGGTGCAGGATTGGGATGATCGCCATCGCGGTCGGAGCTTCATTTGCTCTGACTAGCTGCGGAGGCCCCAATAGTCCTGCCGGGGATGTAAGGATAACCAGTTGCACCCAGGTGGGCGGCGAGCCCGAGGCCGGTTACCGTCTCCACAACAGCACTGCAGGAACCCAGTACTACGACGCGGAGATTGTGTTTTCGGATGCGGGCGGTCTGCTTGGCGGCGCGAATGTCATCTTCGCCAATCTGTCGCCGGGTCAGTCCGTGACCGGCAAGGCTACCTCCGAGGACATCCCCGCCGGGTCGGTGACCGGCAGGCTCGACTGCCGGGTCGGGACGGTGCTCCGCAACCCGGTGACGCAGCCCTAGCCGTCCCGCATTCCGTTAGTCACCTCGTCAGGCCCAGAACACTCGCTCACTTCAATCTCAACCAGCAGAATGTTCGTGGGTCAGGACCTCATGTTTGGCCCATCTGCTCGTGCAGCCCATTCGATTTGCGTCGTTCTGGTGACGAGCAGTCCTGTGAGCTTCAACTTCCCGCTCAGAGACATCACCGAACCAAGGAGTCCAATGAAGTCGGTACTCCTTCGAACCCAAGATCGCCGCCAGGAAGCTCTTATGCGGTGGGAATCCATTTGCAAGCCTTCCTGCCGTCATTCACTCCGACGGGGGCGCTCCCAGCACCTGACGGCCGCGTCGCGGCGTGGTGTGAGCTTCGCCGAGGGGGAAGGCTACGTCGCAGACAAGGTCGTTTGGCCCGATGTCGTCCGGCTCGGCGACGTATACCTCTCGGCAAGACAGTCGGCTGCCACGCCGGGAGGTAACGTCGACGGAACAGGCGACGGCGTCGTAGGCGGCAAGGATCGCTGGATAGTCCCACTGGGCCTTCGTGATGGTCGTGTAAGCCTCTTCGTGGGCGGGCTCGGTACGGATACCGATTCGCTCGTCGGGTTGGATCTCTGGAGGGCAGGGCAGCGCGGCCTCGAGCGGACCGTCGTGCTCGGCGTCGACGACGCCGTGGAAGATCAGGGTGAAGGGACCGGTCGCGGCCGCTCCTCGCAGGCAGTCGGCAAAGGCCTTCTTCGCCTCTCGCACGAAGCTATCGGTCTCGTGCCCGTGGAGGCGCCGCTGCATGGTCATGACACGTTGGGCTGGTACGTGACGGACGTGGATCGGATACATCGGGTCGTCTCCCTGGCTGAGGGTCGCTTGGACGTGCTGCAGGAGTAACTGGCGGTCGGCGTGGCGGCGTGCGAACTCTGTTTGGAGTGCGTCCAGCCGACGGATGCCTAACTCGGCGCTTCGGGTGATGTCGTCGATAACTAGTCGGATATCGGCGAGGCTCATGTCCGCACCGCGCAGCACGCCGATGAGCTGCCCGGTGCGGATCTGTCCGATCCCGTAGCGCCGGTAGCCAGTGGCGACATCGGTGACTTCAGGCGTTAGGAGTCCAAGGCGATCATAGATGCGCAGGGCCTTGGGTGTCAGACGTGTCCGGCGAGCAAACGCACCGATCGACAGCAGCTCGTCGTCCTCCACATCCCAGATTCTCGACCATGCCCCTGGGGCAAGGTCAAGCGACCTTCACGCGGCAGGGAGAGGTCGGGTCGGGTCAGTGGGTCGGTGCCGCTTCCGCTTTACCCGTGCTGTCAACCGAACCCGTCCGGGAGTGCGGAGACATTGATGTCCACGAGGTGATCGCCGACTCGGACCGGGGTCAGCCCGGTGGCGAGCCGGGGAATGCTCAGATCTGTATGGTCCCTGCCCGTAATGTCGTTGCGATGGATGGCCTTCACGGGCGAGAGCGGGCGGTACTAGCCGTCGCAGTAACACTGCTGGTCGTCGGTGCCATCGCGGCCTTGGCCGCGAAGCCACTCGGTCTGACACACCACTTGAGCCGTGGGCCGGCCGCGTCGACGGTTTCGACAACGACGTCAACGACCCTGAAGCTCCCCTTACCTACAACCGCGACGCAGCCGACGGCACCTATTGCCGCCGCCACTGTCCCATCGACGATTGCTGTGACGGCGAATAAGTTGACCGCAGCGTCCGCATCGGGAGACCCGATCCCGCCCACGACCGCCCGTTCAACGACGCTCGCTAGTACTGGCTCGGGGCCAGTCGGGGCCTATGCCGTCACTGGACTGACCCTAATCCTGCTCGGCTCGATCGTCATCTGGTTCGCGCAGTATGACGGTCCGCTCAGATTGCCGCCCCGCTACCGGCCCAGGCATTCACGGCGGCGCTCCCATCACTCCCGGCCTCTAGCCACTCAGCCGCGTTCCCACGCGAAGCGATGTTTGGCAGAATTCGCAGGCCCCGGCCGGCAAGGCTCCTCGGGTATCTCACCTACCCGGCGATCTGGGACGGTCAGCCCACGACCTTCGGAGGCACCACTTTCCGGGATTATGCGCGAGCGTTCTGCTGCGCACTACTTGACCAATGTCAAGTTCCCTAGCCGTAGTTATGCACGGTCTCGGGGTGGTCGCGAACGAGGCGAGCGCAGATCAACATCAATTACGTACCGCATTGCAGAGCGCGGGTCCTGGCGATGATGTTCAGAGTCCGGTCACTACCTCGTCGATGGTGATCTTGAAGTCCACTTGATGTGACACGGCCGAAGTGACCTCGAGGTAGTAGCTCGTCCCGGAAGAATAGAACTTGATCCGATAGCCAGCACCCTCGCCGGACGTGCTGGCGTCCGGCTTGATACTGCCCGTCGCTTTCCCAACGACAGTCGGCTCCGCCAACGAGTTGGTTACGTACATCACGCGGTGGTCGCGCCAAGATGCAGCCGCTCCCGTCGTAGGGGAGTAGGCGGTCACATTGATCGTGAACTCGGTGGCGCAGCTCGGCTGTGCCTGCGTCTCGAACCCGGTGAGCGGCCCAGCGCTATAGGCAAGGAAATAGTTGAACCCCTCAAGGTCACCCGACGACTGAAACCCGGCGGAGGTGCCGGCGCAGACCCAGCTGACCGAGCCGTCCGCGAAACTCGGGCCGCCGACCGTTGTCGGCCAGCTCGGTTCTGTGGATCCGGTCGTCCCTCCACCGGAGGTGTAGTAGTAAAACGTGTTGTCGGCGGTGGGCTGAACGGTGCTACCGGCCGGGAATGCCGTCTTGGCCGACCACACGTAGGACAGGACACCTGTCCGTGTGCAGAGCTGGACGAGGCTATCCACCGTGGTCGCCGGAGGATGGATCGGCAGCATCGTGACCGTGCCTTGCGGAACGACCGTGCCGAAAGGGTTACCAGCATGCTCGGTGTCGAAGTTGACGAATGTCGTATTGTCGGTCAGCATCAGATTGAAGAAATCGGGGCTCGGTACGCCATCCTCGAGTTGGGACACGGTTCGTTCGCCGAATCCCAGCCAGCGAGCACCCGACGTTGTCAGGCTCACCTGCCCGGCCAAGACGTTGGCGAATCCCTTGATTAGTGCGATTCCGCCAATCGAGCAGGCCGGAGTGCCTCCTGCTGGCCCGTCGATGTAGTTGCCGCCGCCGCCCGATACCAGAGAAGCTGCCGCCGACAGGGCGGCCGAGTCGTCGGTCCCCGAGCCGATTGTGCCAAGCGTGGCGTCACCCTTCGCACCCACAGCTGGCGACAACGCATTGATGTCGACACGAATGTCCTCAGACTCCATCGCCCCTTGAGCCGTGAGAGTCCGGGCCGAGAAGGTCAAGTCGATGCTTTTGTTCGACGTATCGTCGGTCGCGACAAAACGAGGCACTCTCGAAGTTCAGGTACTGGCCAACCGGCAACGGTGTGCCGTCTTGCTCTGACTTGAGCCCGGTTGTCGCTGCCATCGCCGGATCCGCATCAAGAGTGGCGGCCAGCCCGACTCCGACGACGGTGGCACCCAAGCCGGCGAGCGCCCGGCGTCTATTCATAACTGGCTTGGCCCCACCCGCATCGGCGTGCTTTCCGCCGACATGATCAACCCCATCGTTTCCGTCAGGCATCGTGCTTCTCCCCTCTCGGACTGCGTTCGCGTGCTGGGTGCGTCAACTCACTCTGGGCGCCGCGACTGTCGCCAAGACGAACAGCGTCGCAGACCAAGCCCCCGATCGGACTGAGTCGGCTGCTCGAGCTTGGCCACCGGATCGATCTGAGAGGTCCGATTACCGGCTATCCGAATATCACCGACGCGCCTGACACCGCTCTCACTGTGTTCGCTGTCGCGCTGGACTTGACAGCCATACTATCGGTATGTCACAATACATACCGATAGCATGATCTCAACGTACCACGGGTACGCTAGATTCGAGAGAGAGGAACCGAAATGCCACATCCACGACTTGTCGCACTGCTGTCCGCTGGGGTGATGACCGCCTCTAGTCTGGCGTTCCTGGCGTTCCCGTCAGTAGCCCACGCCGATACCGACCTTTACGCGCTCGAGAGCGGCTTGAGCGGCAAGTGCCTCCAGCCCGCCCCAGGAGATCTGGCCCAATCAACCGGGGACGCGATTGTTGAGGAGCCCTGCAACGGCAACTCCCTTCAGCAATGGGGGAAACAGGGCTCCGGACACGACATCAACTTCGAGAACGAGGGAAGCGGGTGGTGCCTTGATGCCTTGGGTGGGGCCACCGACGGAACCCGCATCGTGCAGTGGAACTGCGAGCCGATCACCAACCAAAACTGGGGCTGGGGTGGTTATGGCGGAAACAATTTGGTGTCGTGGGTTGCCAACACCGGGACCCAGTCCATCTTCACACCAGGAGTGGCCAACGGCACCGCGGTGGAGTTGTATGCCAGCACCTACAACGTCGACGAGGACTTCCAACTCGTCGTGAATGGCTGGATCACCGAGTGCAACCCGTGTAGCTGGCTTTATTGGTCCACGGGTAGCCGGGCAGAAGAGCGCCGAACCGCGAATGGTTCGGCGCTCTTCTGTCTCTACGAGTTGCAGGCTGACTCCCAGAGCGTCCGGAGTCGGCTCGACGGTCTGGCGGCAGCGTACATACGGCTGGAAAGGACCAGGGCGTGCCGGTACCGGACCAGCGCTGTTACGAGATTCTGAGCCTGGCCGGGCGAAGCTGAGAAGACAAGGCGAGGTTCGATAAGAATGCCTCGCGCACGTTGGACCGACGTAGGGGAAACTAGTGCCAGCAAGGATCGAGGACTACGCCATCATCGGTGACACCAGAACGGTCGCGTTGGTCGATCGCCACGGATCTATCGACTGGTGGTGCGCCCCGCGAATCGATTCCGGGGCGGCCTTTGCAGCTCTGCTGGGGACCAAAGACAATGGTCGCTGGTTGATTGCCCCCAAGGAAGCTGTCCTGTCCGTGTCCCGCAGCTACGAAAAGGAGACACTGGTCCTGGAGACCGTATTCGAGACCGCATCAGGCCGCGTGGCGGTGATCGACTTTATGCCGCCCAACTACACGGACCCCACCGTTCATCGGATCGTGGAGGGGCGGGATGGCACGGCGGAGATGGAAATGGAGTTGATCGTACGATTCGAGTACGGGGCCATCACCCCCTGGGTTACTGCCACCGGCGACGGTCTAGTGATGGTTGCGGGCAGCGACGGCCTGCGCTTCCACAGTCCCGTTCCGCTGACCGGAAAAGACCAAGCCACCGTGGCCTCCTTTGAGATTGACCCAAACACGCGCCGATCATTTTGCTCACCTGGTTCCCCTCGACGGGACCGACCCCTCCTCCACTGGACAGCCTGGCGGCCCGAACTCACGCCCGGCGTTGGTGGCGCGACTGGGTCAGTCGTTGCACCTACGAGGGCGAATGGCGCGACGACGTAATCCGATCGCTGATAACCCTCAAAGCCCTGACCTACGAGCCAACTGGGGCGGTGTGTGCTGCCGCCACTACGTCCTTGCCGGAGCAGCTCGGAGGTGCTCGCAACTGGGACTACCGTTATTCGTGGTTACGCGACGCCACCTTTACCTTGGCGGCGTTTCTACTTTCTGGCTATACCGACGAAGCGGCCGCTTGGATCCGTTGGCTCCGACGGGCAGTGGCTGGCAGCCCGGGCGAGTTGCAAATCATGTACGGCGTCGGCGGCGAGCGGCGCCTCACTGAGTTCGAACTCGATGCGCTTCCGGGCTACCAGGAGTCAAGGCCGGTGCGGATCGGCAACCAGGCCTCGACGCAATTCCAGCTCGACGTATTTGGCGAAGTGTTGGACTCAGCGCTGACCGCAGCCAGAAACGCCTTCCCCCGGGAGGTCGACTGGAGTGCAGACCTACTGTTGGCCATCCTGGACCACCTGGAGCAGGTCTGGGACCAACCCGACGACGGGATCTGGGAGGTGCGCGGCCCGCGCCGCAATTTCACGCACTCAAAGGTCATGGCCTGGGTGGCGTTCGACCGGGCTATCCGACTAGCGCAGGACTACCAGACTCTGCCAGAGGATCGAGTGGCGCACTGGACGCAGCTGCGGGATCGGATCCATGACCAGGTTTGTGACAGAGGCTTCGACAAGGACACCAACTCCTTCACCCAGTACTACGGGTCCACGTTGCTCGACGCCAGTCTGCTGATGCTCGGTCCCGTGGGCTTCCTCCCACCCGACGATCCCCGTATCGTGGGCACGGTAGCGGCCATCCAGAAGGAGTTGGTCGAGGACGGCTACGTTCGCCGGTATCAACTCGATGGCGGCGTCGATGGGCTCGCAGGGACCGAGGGTACATTCCTGATGACCACCTTCTGGCTGGCCGACAATCTGGCCCTCATGGGTCGCGTCGACGAAGCCCGAGAGATTTTCGAGCGTCTGCGCGCCCTCAGCAACGACGTCGGCTTACTGTCCGAAGAATACGACCCCTCCAAAGGTCGTATGCTCGGCAACTTCCCACAGGCCTTCTCTCACGTGTCGCTGATCAACACGGCCGCCAATCTGTCCACGCCACGAGGGCCATCGCTCATGCGAAGTGGCCAGGTCGGAGTAGCCCCACGCCGTCCGCGCTGAGACCGAATATCGGTCTACTGCATCACTTCGCCAGCCGGTGGAGGGGAATGGAGCACAAGAGCCCGATCAGATCGATCCAAGGATCACTGTCCGCTACTCCCCGGGCTCGCCGTCCCGCCAAGGCTATATGAGACTGCGCCAGTGCCGGCGAGATGCCCCCCGTGCACGATGAGATACTCCTCTCGGATAGGTGTCCCGCCGAAGTAAGCCTCGAGGATCTCGCGGGTTCCGGCCGCGTAGCGGGCTTGGGCTGACAACGAGGTACCTGATGTATGCGGGGTCATGGCGTTGTAGGGCATTTCACGCCACGGGTGGTCGGCAGGCGGGGGCTGCGGGTACCAGACGTCGCCTGCGTACCCGGCTAGCTGTCCCGATTCCAAGGCCCGCACCACGGCGTCGCGGTCCATGATGGCGCCGCGGGCCGTGTTGACGATGTAGGAGCCTCGCTTCATTTGACCTAGCAGTTCGTCGTTGAAGAGTTGGTAGGTCTCCGGGACGAGTGGGCTGTGGATCGACAGCACGTCAACGCTGGTGGCGAGCGATCGGGCGTCGGGGTGGAAGGTCAGGCCGAGTTCCTGCTCTGTCTCTGCTGGCAGTCGGCGCTTGTCGCTGTAGTGCAGGTGGACGTCGAAGGGGGCCAGGCGGCGCAGGACCGCCAGGCCGATCCGACCGGCGGCGAGCACTCCAACGTTCATGCCTTCGAGGTCGTACGAGCGCTCGACGCAGTCGGCGATATTCCATCCGCCCTTTACGGCCCACTCGTGGGAAGGGACGAAGTTGCGGACGAGAGCGAGGATTTGCATGACCGCGTGCTCGGACACGCTGACGCTGTTGCACCAGGTGACCTCGGCGACTGTGATCCCTCTTGCGATAGCCGCGTTGAGATCGACGTGGTCCGATCCGATTCCCGCGGTGACGGCGAGTTTGAGATTCGGTGCTTTCGCGATGCGCTCCTCGGTCAGGTAGGCCGGCCAGAAGGGCTGAGAGATGACGACGTCGGCGTCGACGAGTTCCTTCTCGAACGTCGAGTTCGCGCCCTCCTTGTCGGATGTCACTACCAGGGCGTGGCCGGCAGTCGCCAGGTACTGACGAAGTCCTAGTGCTCCCGAGACGCATCCGAGCAGCTCGCCGGGTGTGAAGTCGATGGCCGCGGGACTGGGGAGTGTCGTGCCGTCGGGGTAGTGCTCCAGGGTGGGGATGTCATCTCGCGCGTACTTGGGCGGGTAGCCGTTGACAGGGTCGGGGTACAGCACACACAGGATCTTGGCCATGGCTTGGGAGTTCCTCCTTGGAGCTAGGGGTGCTCGGCCGTCGGGCGAACGATTGTATTGGCGTGGGTCTACTCGGTCCCGAATGCTCGCCGGAGGACGGCTCCTGCGAGACTGATCGCCGCCTGCGTCGATTCGGAGTGACCGAGGGCGTTGAGGCGCATGAAGTCGTGGATCGTGCCGTTGAAGCGCACGGACGTCGTGAGGACGCCGGCGTTACGGAGCTTGTCGGCGTAGGCCTCGCCTTGGTCGCGGAGTACGTCGTTTTCGCTTTCGGAGTCCTCTGCGTTGGCATCGGTCATCGGGTAGTAGAGGGATTGGTGGACGAACCGGACGTCACCGCGTTGCTTCGCCATGATGGCCAGGACCGTGGCCATGTTCCCCCCGGCTGAGTCACCGGCGACGGCGATACGGGTCGTGTCGAAGCCGCCGCTTGTGCCCTGCTGGATGATCCACTGGGCCGCGGCGTAGGACTGCTCATTCTGCGTCGGGTACTTCGCCTCGGGCGCTAGTGAGTACTCGACGAACGCGACGACGGCGTTGGCTCCGACGGCCAGCCGCCGGGTGAGAAGGTCGTGGGTGACAGAACTCCCCAGGATCCATCCGCCTCCGTGGAGGTACACTATGACTGGCAAGGGGCTCGCGACGCCTTGGGGCCTGACGAGGCGGACCCTCACCTGACCGAAGTTCGACGGCACGGTGACCCATGATTCGTCGATGTCGGGCATAGGAATGGGAGCCGATTGGGCTGCTGCGACCGCCTTACGGGCATCGGACAAGGGGACCGCCGCGAGCGGTGGCGCCTTGGACAGCGCATCGGTGAGCTGCTTGGCCGACTTTTCCAGGTTGAAGGTCGTCATGGGGTCACCTTCCCTCCACGAACTCGAAGACAGCCCCGTCGATGTCTCGGGCGAGCCCACTTCCCGACGAACCGAGGGACCCCGCCAGGGTCCAGCCGGTTTCCTCCGAGGGCAGATCGGCAGTGATGTCGCCGGTCACGACCGCAACTCGCTCAGACATCACGCCCTATTCGCCCGTGAAGCGGAACTCGGACTGCCAAGGACCGTCGAAATGAACGACCTCCCAATAACGCTTGGCGATGTTCTGGGGATCGAAGGCGGTGCCCGCAACGATCTGCCCAGCGATCGTCAATGTCGCCACCCGGATGCCATCTGGCTCCAAATCGGCTCCGAGCATGGTGGCGGCGGATCGCAGCGCGGCTTTGCCGAGGGAGACGGTCGCCAGGGCTGGGATCGGGTGATCTGCGAAACCGCCTCCCGTCACGATGATGGTGCCGGAGCCGCCCACCCGCATGGCCGGGGCGGCGACCTGCGTCACGACGATGGCGCTGATGACGTCAACCGCATAGGCCGTCTGCAGGTGCTCGACGCTCGAGCTCAGGAGCTTGTCCGGAGCCCCCATGACTGCGTTGTAGATGATAAGCCCGGGAGCACCCTGCTCGTCATATAACCTAACCATCCGAGCTCGCAGACCTTCAGGGTCGCTGGCGTCTGCGGCGATCGTGTCAATGTGGGCTCCGGTGTCAGCCAGGCCGTCAGCGAGATCAGCGAGTCCGTCCGTGCTGCGAGCCACCAAGGTCACTCGATAGCCGCCGTCGGCGAAGCGACGAGCCACGGCCATCCCAAGACCCGGCCCGGCACCGACCAGCAGAAGGTGGCGGTTGTCGATCGAGGATCCGGAGTCGCCTACTGAGTCGTCGGGCATGAGCCTGCTTCCTTTCGCATCGAATGTTGTCCTGGGAGGTAGCCCTCACATCGTTTGCCAGCCCGGACGGACTCGCATCTAGGAAACCCCTAGTCGGTTGCTGACCCGTGAGTGTCCGAGCCGACCCTTCCCTAGTTCGATGCCGCCGGTGCTCGTCCATCGAGGACAGGAGGTTCCGGTACTGTTCATCGCCGAGACTCACGGATGAACCTGCGACGCGTAGCCAAGGTCGAGGCGCATCGATTGGACGACCTGGAACGTGGTACTGGCAGTGAAGAGGTCTGCGGCCTCGAGAATGCCCGAGTACTTCTCGATGACCGGCGCCGCCGCGGCTGCTGTGGTCGCGTTCAGATACTCCCTGATCGCGGCCCAGGTGTTGTCAGCGTGCTTCGCGAAATAGAGCGTGGGATCGATGGTGTCCAGCGCCTTTCGTGAGCTGTCCCCGATGTCTGCCATGTACCGCCGGTGCGTGGCAACGTCGTGGCGCGTCCCAAGCCGGTTCATGTGACCAGCAATGAAGTACTTCCACGGGTAGGTGAGCGCGTAGTCAGCCGCCCCGATGTAGCCGGGTATGTCGTTGGCCAGGTTGCTGTGGCAGACCGCTGCGGAACCTGGGTTCACTATGTCGACAAGCATGAGCGCGGCATGACCGGGCAGATGGATAAAGATGTTGTCGGGCGAGTGATTGGAGCCGTGCCAGGCCAGCTCGATCCGCTCGCCGCCGATCTCGAGGGTGCGGCGGTCCAAGAAGGTTTCCTCTGGTGCGGGCCTCGCCGGGTCGTCGTCACGCAGCAGTAGCTTTCGCGTCTCTTCGTGGCCGATGCGGGTGATGTTCCGGTCAAACAGCGAGGACGCCCCGGCGTGATCGGCGTGGTGATGCGAATAGATGAGATAGGTCACTTTGTTGCTTACGCCGGTGGCCGTGGCGACCTCATCCACGGCACGCTGAATGTTGTGACCGATAGTGGCAGGCGCGTCGAACAGCACGACGCCCTCGGATGTCGTCATGAACGCACACTGGTAGGTCCCGTCCGTGATTCGGTAGAGGTTCCCCTCGACCCGCCCGACGTAGTAGCCCTGCCCGCTGATGCTGGGGGCGATCGCCACACCATCCACTGTGTGGCACCGTAACGTCACTGCGGGGCGTTCGAATCCAGGAATTCCTTAGCTTAGTCGTGGCAACTCCAGCCGTACCCCCGAGCGCCGTTCTCGGCAATGATGTCCGTCGAAGAGGGAATGGTTCGTTCGGTTTTCGTCAGGAGGGCAGTTGTTCGGCCGTGAACGCGAGCGTGAGATCCTCGACCGACTGCTGCGCGTCGGGCGCGGCGGCGTGTTGGTCGTGCACGGCGAAGCAGGCGTCGGCAAGACCGCGCTGCTCGAGTACGAAATAGAAGCTGGGCGCGAGTTTCGGGTCGCTCGGACGTCCGGCGTCGAAGCGGAGATGGAGCTGCCGTTCGCGGCGCTTCAGCAGCTGTGTTCCCCGTTCCTTGACCTTCTGGACCGTCTCCCGCAACCCCAGCACGTGGCGCTCGGCGTCGCATTTGGACTCACGAGTGGGTCGGCGCCGGATCCGTTCCTAGTCGGATTGGCAGTCCTGGGCCTCCTGTCCGAGGCGTCCGAGGAGCAGCCGCTCCTCGCTGTTGTTGATGACGCACATTGGCTGGACCAGGCGTCGGCGCGGGCCCTTGCCTTCGTGGCTCGCCGCCTGTTGGCGGAGCAGATCGTCCTCCTATTCGCCACGCGCCAAGTCGACGACGCGCTCGGCGGCCTACCGGAGCTCTTCATCTCGCCCTTGGGACATCGAGATGCGCGGGCGCTGTTGAAGTCGGTCCTGCCCGCTCCGCTCGATGAGCCCGTCTTGGAAAGGATCGTTGTCGAGACGCGCGGGAACCCCCTCGCGCTGCTGGAGTTGCCGAGGGGGCTAACCCCGACTGAGCTGGCGGGCGGATTTGGCCTGCCGGCGGAGATGCCCCTGTCTGCCAGCATCGAGAAGAGCTTCATACGGCGACTGGTAGGTCTTCCAGACGATGTCCGTCGCTTGTTGCTCGTGGCGGCAGCCGACCCGGTCGGCGATCCGGCCCTCGTGTGGCGTGCGGCGGATCGACTCGGAATCCCAGAGTCGGCTGGGGACAAGGTTGAGTCGGAAAACCTATTGGTTCTTCGCCCACGGGTGGTGTTCCGTCATCCGCTGGTTCGTTCGGCTGTCTACCGGGCAGCCACCCCGAACGAGCGGCGCGAGACCCACCGCGCCCTTGCGGAGGAGACCGATCCGGTACTCGATCCGGATCGGCGCGCCTGGCACCGGGCGCAGGCGGCCCAGAAGCCCGATGAGGAGGTTGCCGCGGAGCTAGAGGAGTCTGCAGCTCGGGCGCAAGCGCGTGGTGGTTACGCGGCCGCCGCGGCGTTCCTGAGTCGAGCCACGGAGTTGACGCCCGAGGAGTCACAAAGGTCGGGGCGTGCACTCGCGGCGGCCCAGGCAAAGTTGCAAGCCGGAGCGTTGGATGACGCTTTACGCTTGGTCGCAACGGCTGAGGCAGGGTTTCTCAGTGAGTCAGAGCAGGCGAGGGCAGGTTTGCTCCGCGGCCAGATAGCGTTCCTCGCGACGCGTAGCGGCGACGCCGCAACACTGCTGCTCAAAGCCGCCGAACGGCTCCGAGAGGTCGATCCTGAGCTGGCCCGGGAGACATACCTGGAGGCGCTGACGGCGGCCATCTTCGCTGGACCGCTGGCCGGACCGGGCGCAAGTCCGCTCGAGGTAGCAGAAGTTGCGAGTACTGCACCGCGGGCCCGGAAACCACGCGGACCGGATCTGCTGCTCGACGCTTTGGTTGCTGTCGTCAGCGACAACTATGGCGCCGCCGTGCCGACTCTGCGCCAGGCGCAGTGCGCGATTGAGGGCGAGATGTCGAGGACTGAGCGGCTGCGCTGGATGTGGGGAGCGACCGTCGCAACACAGCATCTTTGGGATGACGAAGGTTGGAAGCGGTTTGCAGATCTACACCTGCAGCTGGTCCGCGAGACCGGAGCGCTCAGCGAACTGCCGATCGCCCTTAGTCACGTGGGTCAGATGCACGTGTTCGCGGGCGAGCTGCCATTGGCGGCATCTATCCAGGAGGCTCTCCAAGATGCATCGGAGTCGAACGGAAGTCCCCTTGCCCCGTACCACGGCGTGAGCCTCGCAGCCATGCGCGGTCGCGAGGTCGAAGCGAGACATTTATTCGATACCGCTCGTGGCGAGCTGATCGGGCGCGGAGAGGGGGCAGGTCTGTCGTTCGTAGACAGGGCGGAGGCCGTTCTCTACAACGGGCTCGGACGGTTCGCGGAGGCACTGGCGGCCGCGCGCCGGGTGGTTGGTCACACCCAGCTCGTCACCTCAAACTGGGCGATGCCTGAATTGATCGAGGCGGCAGTGCGAGTTGGGGCTTTCGAGCTTGCCGCCGAGACCGATCGGCACCTGACGGACAGGAGTAGTGCGAGCGGGACGGATTGGGCCTTGGGGATTGCCGCCCGCTCGCACGCACTACTTCAGGACGACGTCCACGCGGAAGACCACTACGTCGAAGCCATCGAACGCCTAGCGCGGACGCGAGTCGCAGTCGACCTGGCCCGCGCTCACCTACTTTACGGCGAGTGGCTCCGACGTCAACGTCAGCGCCTGGACGCTCGTCACGAGTTGCGAACTGCTCACGAGATGTTCACCGGTTTTGGAATGGAGGCATTTGCCGAGCGAGCACGGGTTGAGCTGCGGGCGAGCGGGGAGACGGCGCGGAAACGAACTGTAGACACGCTCGACCAACTCACCCCGCAGGAGTCACAAGTCGCCCGCCTGGCTGCAAAGGGAAGTACGAACAGAGAGATCGCTGCTCAACTCTTCATTAGTCCGAACACCGTCGAATATCACCTGCACAAGGCGTTCCGCAAGCTGGGCGTCAAGACACGGACGCAGCTCGCGCAACTCAAGTTGTAGTGGATGTGCAGGACATCGAGCGACCGTGTGCCAATGGAGAACCCGAGCGAAGCGAGGTATCCCATACCAGATCGGATGGATATTCGGGGTCCGTAAGGAACCTCGAAAGTCTCCAGCCTCCGAGGCCGCACAATCATCGAACGACGTGATGCAGGATGTCGCAATCGGTCCGAATGTCTGGTCTTGCCTTGCCTAAGTCGCGGCAGAGGACTTCATCCGATGAGAGGAACGGATCGGACATCCCAAGTTTAGCGAGGAACGTGAGAAGTGCCGCATTGACCTCTTCGGGGTGAGTCCACGCGATGTTGTGCGGACCGCCGCGGTAGGCGTGCACGGCGATGAGGTTGCGGTGGTCGTGCTAGCTCCAGACCTCAGCGTGATCCCGGAGAAGTGGCCGGAGCTCACCCGACGCTTTCGGCAAAAAGCATGTCGAGTGTCTGGTAGCAGCTCGCTTTGAACGGAGAGTCCTCGACGGTGTCGAGTGGAACGTCGCCGACGCCCCCACCATCTTCAATGATGTCGCTAGCGAGAAGCTTTTTGAGCACGTCGGAAGAACAGGCGAGTTCAAGCCCCTCGATCTCAAAACTGAGCCAGACCTAAGGGCCCTCCTCGCAGAAGTTGATCTCTCCGAGCTCGCGGAGGAGTAGAGGTACCGCTTCCCCGCTCACCTTCGCGCCCCATGGGTAGATGCGCGGCGACGGCGTTCACGGTCTCCACCCCAACCGCCGCCAACCCAAGGTCGAGCGTGCGAGCGATCTGAGCCATTCACATTCACCCGAACGCGTGGCCACGGAGAAATCTCCTGGCAACGGCGATCGGGCCCGGCCGAACTGGTGGGATCGGAGGTTGATGTCGACGATGCCTCGCGAACGGTTGTACGAGTCGAACGCATAGCGTCAGGCGGCCTACCGGGCCCGACTAGCCGATCGCTTCGCTCTGGCCGGTACCGACGAACTGGCAGCGCGGCTGCGGCAACTCGAGGCAGCCGTGGCCGACGCCGAACGCCGGGCCGAGGTCGCTGAGGATGCTGCGGCGAAGGCGGAGGGGCAGTTGCAGTCCGCTCAACGCGCCCAGGCCGCGGCCCCGCCGACGCAGCTAGCGGACCGTGTCAGCGGCGCTTCGGGTCGATTTCGTAGCGCCCATGATCGTCAGCGTCTGATCGATGCTCTGGCCGAGGTGGCCGTCCTTGAGACCGCGGTCAAGGACCTCCGCGAGCGGCTCGCGGCCGCGGAGTCGCGGGCAAGACACGCCGGCATGGGAGACGAGAGCGGGCAATCTTGGTCGTCCTCGGCCAAGACGCCGGGCTCAAATCGAGCGGAGCGCCGCCGATCCGCGCGCCGGCAGCGCAAGGGGCGTTGAGATCCGTGGCGCCGGAAGGTGGAGACAGGTGCATCCCCGCCAACATCCTGCCGGCGGTCAAGGAGCCTGGCTCGCCAGCGCCCAGATCACGCGGATCAAGAGTCGTCGCCGTCGCCATTCGCGCCCGCAGCGCGCCCAAACGTCCTAACGGCGAGCCTTCGAGGGTGGCCGGAGAGCGTGATAAATAGGCTCTTACCTGCGGTTGAGCCCCTTGGCAGCCCCAACGGGATTCGAACCCGTGTCTCTACCTTGAGAGGGTAGTGTCCTAGGCCACTAGACGATGGGGCCAAGCGGCGGCGCACCAGTGTAGCCCTACCACTAAACCGCCCGGCAGTACGAATAGAGGCTCGTTTCAGCGATAGAAGGCCTGTGGGAGGGTCAGTCCGCCTGACCGACCCTCCCGGGATGCTGCTCCCTCTTGCGGACGAGAGTAGACGTCAAATCCGGCCACCGCAAGTGGTGATGGCCGCACTGCGTGGTAATGCTTCCTGCTTTTCCTCAAAGGGAAGCCGCGTGGACGCGGTTAGGGCAATCGGTGCCGCCGACTCCAACTAGCGTCGGAGCGGTCACGGCCTGGAACGGAGTTCAGATGCTGATCTCGACCTTTGACGACCTGCCCGGCTACGACGTCCGCGGTGTCGTGGCTGAGGCGCTCGGCTAAGCACCGAGGAACCATGAGGACCGGCCCCCGGTGACGATGCCAGGTGCACGCGCCCGCCGAGTGGTCCCCGGGGTCCTGTTCGCGGTGGCGCTGGGCGCGTGGTGCGGATGGGCCAGTGGCTTTCACCAATCCACCACGGGCGCCTTCGCCACCTGGGCCGCTTCCCTTGCCGGCGTGGTCGCAATCGACCTCCTGCTCTGGCGCGGCCGGGGCCACCGCCGACTGGCCTGGGCCGTCTCGCCAGCGGAACAGCACTGGCCGCGACCGGGCCAAGGTGGTCCTCGCCGGGCGCTCCTCGGTGTAGCGCCGTGGCTGGTCCTGTTCCTCGCCATCCTGGCCTGGGAGCTGCTTGGTATCGACACGCCCCCGAAACAAATCCATCTGACTATCAGCGCGCTCGCCCAAGAGTTTCGTCCCCTCGATGCGGCCCTGCTGCTCCTATGGATATTGGTCGGGATCGGCTACGGCGTCACCAGGGCGAGAGCGCCCACCCTCAGTAGGCCGGCTAGCGGGCTGGGTCGAGGCCACTCGCAGGACGGGTCCGCGAGCGCGGTCGCGGTGGCGGCCGTGTCCGTCGGGCACCTGACACCCATACCCGCCCTCCTCCTCCCGCAGGACCGAGCCGTCGGTGTGGCCTTCTGGCTAGCCGTCATTGTGGTAGCCATGTTCGTCGACTTCACCGCCCGACGCTCCCGGGGTCGTGTGGCCACCGGCGAGGAGTTCCTGCGATTGATCTCAGGGCCACCAGTCGCTCGTTTTTTTCTCATCGTGGCCTGGACCTTCGGCGGCTGGCACCTGTTCGCGCACTGACAGACGCCGGGAGAGCGCTTCAGTCGGTCGGGGTTGTAGCACCCGGCGACGGCGGCACGGGTTGACCTTGGTAGCCCTGGAGCAACTCAGGCAAGGGGTTCGCCGGTTGGGCCAGCGCAGGAGGTTCGGCGAAGGCCATCCGTGAGGTGTCCAGGAAATCCATCAGCGAGGCCGCATTGGCGTCTCGGTAAGTGAGCGCGGGCAGGTTCCACTGCTGCTCGACGGTAGCCAGGATCGAGGTGTGGTCGTGCACGACGTTGGTCACATCGTGCTTGCGCGCATAGGGGCTCACCACGACGACCGGTACCCGTATGCCGTAGAGGTTGTACCCGCCCGGTGGGTCGCTGGGGCCGATGTCCGGTGGGGTGGCGTCCGGAACCATCGCCGGTGGCGGCGCCACGTGGTCGTAGTAGCCACCGTGCTCGTCGTACATCCAGACCAGGAGGGTGCGGCGCCAGGCCGGCCCGGACATCACCGCGTTGACCACGCTCGCCACGAACGCCTCGCCCAACTGCACGTCCTCGGGGTTCTCCTCCGACTGGCAGGTCGTGTTGATGACGAGGTCCGGCGTGGCCGCGAAGGTGGGTACCGGATACGGCAGATCCCCCACCACTGATGGGATCTCCCCTTGGATGGCGCCCATGTTGCAATCCACCAGGCTCACGGAAGGCAGGGTCCCGAGGGCGGCGTCGACGAAGAACTCCTCGATGCGACCGATGTTGAGCGGATGGTTCAGCACCGTGTCGAGGATGATCGCCGTCGTCGGAGCATCGCTGAAATAGTTCCGCCACGAGATGTTGTGCGCGCTCAAGCGGTCCCAGATCGTCCCGTTGGGCGGGTTAACGGTGACGTTGTCGATGTCGGTCGAGACGATCCCCGACGCGGTGCCGGCCATGAGAAAGCGGCGGTTGGGGTAGGTCTGCGCCGGGACGGAGCAGAACCAGCGATTGGCCAGGGTGAAGGTCTTCGCCAGGGAGTAGTAGAAGGGCAGGTCGTCCTCGGTGTAGTACCCCATCGATCCCGGGCCGGTGCCGGCAAAACCATTCATGGCCCCGTAGTTGATCTGATCGTGCGAGTCGTCCCAGCTCTGGCTGCCGGAGTCCTGGGCACCAATGGCACCCGCCTGGTGGTACGCGTACATGCGCTCGCCGTCGACAGGGTTCCAGTTGAGCGGCTCATCGGCTTTGTTGAACGTGAACCCGTCTGCCTTGGGCTGCCCACTCACCGGCAACATGCCCAGGTAGTTGTCGAACGAATGGTTCTCCTGCATGACGATGACGAGGTGGTCGAAGGGGAATGCCCCGGTGTACTGACCAACCGGCAGCGTGGGGTAGGGCACGGCGCCCGGCTGACGAAGTCTCGACGGCGAGGCTGCCTTGGCAGCCGCGGCCAGGCCACCAACGCTCATCGGGAGCATGGCCCCTGCGGCGGCGGCACCCAAGCCGAACCGAAGGACCGTTCGGCGGTCGTAGCGGCGGTGATCGGCTCCATCCATACCCAGATTGTTCGCTGCGCATCGACCCGAACCCTGCGTCTCCCCCACATGGTTACCTGACTGTCGCCTTGAATTCACATGCGGAAAAAGGGGTTTGCGCCGCGGTCAATGTGGCGATCAGCCGGGAGGTGTCAGCCGGCCCAGCGCTTCTGCCAACTGGTCCACTGCCGTGCGTAGCTCTTGCACCCATTGGTGGATTTCGTTGATCTGCTCAGCGATCCGCGCTGATTCTCCGAATTCGGACGCTCCTGTATCGTTCTCAGTCACAGGCTCCAGGCTACACACCGGTGGCTCACGGCTCGACCGGGGGACACCAGATGTATGGAGTAGTCGACGCAATCGAGACGAACCCGAGGTGCTCGAGGATGGGTTTGCTTTGCGAGGAGGCATCCACTTGCAGGTAGCGGTAGCCGCGAGCGGCCGCCAGTTGGGCGCGATACGCGACGAGAGCTCGATAGATCCCCTTCTGGCGCCAAACGGGAAGAGTCCCGCCGCCCCACAGGCTGGCGAAGTCTCGCCCAGGATGGAACTCGACACGGCCCGAGCACACCGGCTCGTCGCCGGCAATGGCCACGACCATGGCTACCGTCGCGGCCGGTCCTAGCTGGGCAGCCAGCGATCGCCGCAACTGTGACTGATCGTTGCCGAACACTCGCTCGTGCACGTCGATGAGCAAATTGACGCCCTCCTCGTCGGTGACGGCCACCAGACCCACCCCGTCGGGCAAGCGCACCTCGGTCGACACCGCCGACACCTCGGCGATCATCAACGTTTCCTCGTCCTCTGCCGCGAAACCGGCGGCTAAGAGGCGGGCCGCCAGGTCCGACGGTCTGTCGTAGTCATACAGCTTCCATTCGAAGCACTGCCCGCGGGCCAGGAAGAACGCGACCTGGGCGGCCACCTCATCGTCGGCGTTGCTGGCATCGAGATGCGACCAGGTGATCCCCGACCAGTCGCCACCATCTGCTGCCACCCATCGCACGATTCGGCTACTGGACTCGACGACTACCCCGGTCCCCTCAGCCTGGGCACTGTGCCGTACTTGGGTGTCGTATGCCTCGCGCAGCCCCAAAAGGGTCATCGACCGGCGTTCGATGCGTTGATGAAGTGGTGGCGTCCCTGGCCGGTGACGTCGCCGACGAAGCTGATGAAACCCGTGTTGTTCAGCACGCCGCTGTTGTAGGTCCCGTTGAGCTGCACGTCCAGGACCTTTCCTCCCTTAGCGAGGGGACTCACTCGTCGATATATCAGGATTGAGTCTGCTCGGGATGGTGGTCGTATAGGTCACGGAATAGGAGGTGATGACACCGTTGGAGTAGCACCACTTGGTCCGCAGGGTGGCCTTATCGTTTGGCTCCCAATAGAAATTTCCTTGCGAGTAGTAGCCGCCATCGCCCGTGTATGAAGTCCTCTTGCAGCCGCTCGGGCCGGTCTGCGCTGAGGGCCTGACGTGCTTGAGGGGGCTGGGCTCGAGGGGGCTGGCCGACGCGGTCGCGGCGCTCGTCCCGATGAGGCACGCGGCCGATGCCAGGCAGACTAACAAGGCTCTCATTCCGGTCGCTCGCCGGTTTGGACGCATTTGGGGACTCTATCGCTCCCGGACGGCAAGCCGCCTGGCTAGTGGCGCCGGTGCTGGCGCTGGCTGGTTGAGCGCTCGGGGGTGCCGGACGGCTCGGCTAGGTTCCTTCCCAAAGGGATATTCACCGTTGATGCCTGCGGAGGTAGACATGGATCGTGACAGTTTCATCGAGTCGTTGAACGAAGATCTGCGTACTGAGTTCCAGTCGGTGGTGCAATATGTGCAGCACCGTCCAGATTCAGTAGGGGTTGTCACCACTGACTAACACTTCATGGCGTTTCACCCCGAGGAGACAAGCCGCTGACCTGCGGCTTTGTCTCCGGGATGCTGCTCGGGGGGGAGGACTCGAACCCCCAATGACAGGGCCAGAACCTGTTGTGTTGCCTATTACACCACCCCCGAAGGGTGCCTGGTCACTCTAGCCGCCGCCTAGGGGCCGAGGCTTACGGGTCGCATCTGCTGGTCCAAGACGTTGGCCAGACGCCGGAACCCGATGATTCGCCCGACGGCCACCTCGATCGTCTCCTTGGCGAAGTAGGGCACCTGGGCCGTGCCTCGGATGGGGGACGTTCGGGTCGGCGACACGTATGGGGTCAGGCCCACCTCCTTGGCTATGAGCGAGATGCGCTCGTCGTGGAACGGGTCGGACACGAGCAGGACCCGGGTGATGTGGCGAGGTTTGAGGAAGTTGGCCACCGCGGAAAGAGATTCCCATGTGTCACGACCCTGGACTTCACGGAGGATGTCGTTCTGCGGCACGCCCTTGGACGCCAGGTAGTTGGCGCCGGCGGTGGCCTCGGTGTAGATGTCGCCGGGCTCCTTGCCGCCGGTGACCACGATCAACGGGGCCAGCCCGGCCTGCCATAGAGTCAGGGCGTGGTCGAGGCGGGCCTGGAGGTCCGGAGAGGGCACCCCGTCGTACTGGGCGGCCCCGAGCACGATGATGGCCTGGACCGGACGAGCCTGGTTTTCCCGGGACGCCCACCACACCTGAAAGAAGGTCACGATCAGGTAGACGACACCCACGCCGATCACCGAAGCCGCCACCAACAACGGCCAGCGGAGCCTCCGCAGCATCAGCGCCAAACGATCAGCCGCCCGATTCCAGCCGGCGCTGGGCCTCGGCCAGGCGGGCCAGCGTCCGGTCCCGGCCGAGCGCCTCGAGCGACTCCCACAGCGGCGGCCCAACCGAGCGACCGGTCACCGCCAGGCGGACCGGAGCCTGGGCCTTGCCGAGCTGGGCCACGCCGGCCTCCTCCCCGGCGGCGACGGTGGCGTCGTGAATGACCGCCGCCTTCCACTCATCGATCTCCGTATACCGCTTGGACGCGGCCGCCAACACGGCGGCGAAGGCCGGGTGCTTGCGCACGCCGCGGGCCCACTCCTCGGCGTCGACCACCAGCTGCGGCAGGTACAGGAAGTCGGTCATGGAGTACACCTCGGCCAGGGTCCGAACCCGCTCCTGGACCAGCGCCGCCAGCGGCTGCCACCGGGTCAGCAACCAGGCCTGGGCCCGGTCCACTAGATCGTCGACGGTGAAGGCGCGGAGGTATTCGGAGTTGACCGACTGCAGCTTGCGCTCGTCGAAGATGGCGCCGGCGCTCTTGACATCTTCCAGGCGGAACTCAGCCACCAGCTCGTCCAGGGTGAGGATCTCCCGGTCGTCCCCCGGCGACCACCCGAGCAGGGCCAGATAATTGCGCAGGGCCTCGGGCAGGTAACCCTCGTCCCGGTAGTCCTCGACGGCGACCTTGTCCCGGCGTTTGGAGAGCTTCTTGCGGGCCTCGTTGAGCAGCAGTGGCAGGTGGGCGAAGACCGGCCGAGGGCCGTAGCCGAGGGCCTCCCAGAGCAACAGGTACTTGGACGTGTTGGAGACGTGGTCCTCGCCACGGATCACGTGGGTAATCGCCATCTCCGCGTCGTCGACGACGTTGGCCAGGAGGAAGAGCGGGTCCCCGTTGGACTTGCGCACCCCGAAGTCCTCGATCTTGGCGTTGTCCACCGTGACGGTGCCGCGGATCACGTCGTCGAAGGAGCTCTGGCCAGTGTCGGGGGTTCGGAACCGCACCAGGCGCCCGGCGAGCGGTTCGAGCCCCCGGTCCCGGCAGAAGCCGTCGTAGCCGGGGGTCTTGTCGCCTCGCTGCCGGGCCCGCTCCGAGACCGCATCGGGCGTGCAGTCGCAGGCGTAGGCCGCCCCGGATGCCAGCAGGCGCTCGATGGCGTCGGCGTACAGGGCGGTCCGCTCGGACTGGAAGTAAGGGCCTTCGTCCCAGTCCAACCCCAGCCACTGCATGGCCCGGAGGATCCCGTCGACATGCTCGGGCCGGTTGCGGGCCGTATCGGTGTCCTCGATGCGCAGGACGAAAGTGCCCCCCTGCTGGCGGGCGTACAGCCAGTTGAACAACGCCGTCCGCCCCGTTCCCACGTGGAAGAAACCGGTTGGCGAGGGGGCAATGCGCACGCGAGGACCGTCGGTCACGGCTTCCCAGGCTACCGATCACGCCCCTGAGGCGTTCTTGGTAGCAACTTTCGTTATTGGTAGCTGACGGGACCTTAAAGGGGCCTTAAAGGGGCTCCGGCGGTACCAATAGCGGCAACTGTTACCAAGAAGGCTGAAGGTAACTCGCTCAAAATCATCAAACTACATTGAAAATAGCAGACCAGGAGGCCCGCCACCGCCGGCGAGAAGCTCACACGGGCCGGGGCTCGCCCAAGAGGTCCCCTGTCCAAGGATCCGGCAAGCGACCTGAGGCCGGCGGCGTGGCGACAGTCGCCGGCGGGCCTCTCACCGCGGGACGACGAGGGGTGCTGGTCGGCAGGCGTGACAGAGAGGCGGGGCCGGCACGGCAAGACGCCGATCCGTTCATACCGGATCGGCGGCTTGGCGATGCGGGGCCCGCCAAGGCCCCTGTGGTCGTTAGCTGGCGAGGAGATCGTGAGCGTCGCCGCCGGCGAGCTGCCGGCGCAGCTTGCCCAGGGCGTCGCGCTCGATGCGGCGAACCCGCTCGGCGGTGAGCTGGAGGGCCTGGCCTACCTCGCCCTGAGTGCGGGGTTCGCCCCGGTCCAAGCCGTAGCGCAGCTCCAGGACCTGGCGCTCCTCATCGGAGAGGCGGTCGAGGAAGCGGGCCACCTCGTCGGGCAGCAGGCTCTTGGCGACGGCTTCGAAGGGGCTCTCGGCCGTCCGGTTGACGACCAGGTCGCCCAGGCTGGTGTCGCCGTCCTCCCCCACGGCCACGTCCAGGCTCATCGGGTCGGTGTCGTAGCGGAACAACTCTGACAGAGCAGATTCGGTCGTACCCAGGGCCTCCGCCAGCTCCGAGAGGGTGGGCGGACGCCCGATACGGACCTCCATCTCGGCCTGCAGCCGGCGGGCCCGGCGGATCTCGTCGCCGACGTGGGCGGGGACCCGCACGGTGTGGGCGGTATTCTCCACCGCCCGACCGATCGACTGCCGGATCCACCACGTGGCGTACGTCGAGAACTTGAAGCCCTTGCGCCAGTCGAACTTCTCCACCGCGTGGATCAGGCCCAGGTTGCCCTCCTGGATCAGGTCGCCGAGGGGCAAACCAGACCATTGGTACTTTCGGGCCACCGAAACGACCAGCCGGAGGTTGGCGTTGATGAACTGAGTGGTGGCCTCAGCAGCTGCGGCCACCTGCTTGTGCAGGTTACGGCGCTCTTTGGCCGTAAGCTTCTGACCAGTGTCCAGAGTGGCTTGGGCAGCTTGGCCTTCTTGGATAATTTGGCCTAGGCGCATCTCGTCGGCCTTGGTGAGCAGCGGAAAGCTGCCCGCCTCGTCGAGGTAGAGGCCCAGCAGATCGGGAGAGTACGAAAGCGTCGGATTCATTGCATAGTGAAATAACCCCGTCGAGTGCGGCATTATGCCGACACCCGTCAGGTTGCGACTGTGACAAAGGGCACAGTCGCGGGTAGGAGCCCCCAATGAACGACGCTGAGATCGTTGACCATATTGACAAACTCGTCGCCGAGGAGCACCAACTTGAGCGCGAGCACGGTGAGCAGGGCTTATCGGAAGAGCAGCGCCAACGGCTTCAGCAGATCGAGGTGCAGCTCGACCAGTGCTGGGACCTGCTGCGCCAGCGCCGGGCCTTGCGAGATTACGGTGAGGATCCCAGAGAGGCCGAGGTCCGTCCCCCCGACGTCGTGGAGCACTACCAACAGTGACCGCGCCGTCTTCGGACAAGCAGGCCGCTGACGAGCAGCGGGTCCTCGACTCGGTCCCGAACGGCCTCCTGATCGACGGCCGGTGGCGCCCGGCGGCCAGCGGGCGAACCGTGCGAGTCGAAGACCCCGCCACGGGCGAGTCCCTGATCGAGGTGGCGGACGGCGCCGCCGCTGACGCCCTCGACGCCCTGGACGCCGCCCACCGCGCCCAGCCGGGATGGGCGGCCACCCCACCCCGGGAACGTGGGGAGATCCTCCGCCGGGCGTTCGAGGCCCTCACCGCCAACGCGGGAGACCTGGCGTTGCTCATGACCTTGGAGATGGGCAAGCCCGTCGCCGAGTCCCGGGCCGAGATCACCTACGCCGCGGAGTTCTTCCGCTGGTACTCCGAGGAGGCCGTGCGCATCGCAGGGGACTACCGCGTGGCCCCCGCGGGTGGCAGCCGGCTGCTCGTCACGCGCCAGCCAGTTGGTCCGTGCCTCTTCATCACCCCGTGGAACTTCCCGATGGCGATGGGTACGCGCAAGATCGGGCCGGCCGTCGCCGCCGGCTGCACCATGGTGCTCAAGCCAGCCACGCTCACTCCCTTGTCCTCGCTCGCCCTGGCCCAGATACTGATCGACGCCGGCCTGCCCGACGGGGTCCTCAACGTGGTGACCACCAGCGCCGCCGGCGGCACGACCGGACCACTGATTGCCGATCCACGGCTCCGCAAACTGTCCTTCACCGGCTCGACCGAGGTGGGCAAACGGCTGATCGGAGCGGCCGCCGAGCAGGTGCTGCGGGTGTCCATGGAGTTGGGCGGGAACGCCCCGTTCCTGGTGTTCGCCGATGCGGACCTCGATCAAGCGGTCGAAGGCGCCATGCTGGCCAAGATGCGCAACGGCGGCGAAGCCTGCACGTCCGCCAACCGCTTTTACGTGCAACGCCAGGTGGCCGACGACTTCGCCAATCGCTTGGCGCAGCGCATGGGCTCCCTCCGGATGGGACGAGGCACGGAGGAGGGCGTGACGGTTGGACCGTTGATCGACGACGACCAGCGCGCCAAGGTGGCCCACCTGGTTGACGACGCGAAGGCGAAGGGGGCCCGGGTCCTCTGCGGCGGGGGCGCACCGAGCGGACCGGGCTATTTCTTCGAACCGACCGTCCTTTCAGAGGTTCCGGACGATGCCGAGCTACTGCGAGAGGAGATCTTCGGACCGGTGGCGCCCATCGTGGCGTTCGACACCGAGGAGAACGCAGTGGACGCCGCCAACGCCACCGAGTACGGCCTGGTCGCCTACGCCTACACGACGGATTTGGACCGGGCGGTGCGGGTGGCCGAGGGGATCAAGGCCGGCATGGTCGGGCTCAACCAGGGGGTCGTGTCCAACCCGGCAGCCCCCTTTGGCGGCGTCAAGCAGTCCGGCTTCGGGCGGGAAGGCGGCCGCGAGGGCATAGAGGAGTACCTCGACGTCAAGTACATCGCCATCAAGGCCGGCTTCTAGCAACCGGCCCCGGCGGCTCCATCAGATTTGGAACGTCGGGGTGCAGGTCTGGGGGAGCGTGATGTGGTACTCGGCGGCGAAGGACCGATGCTCATCGGCGCTGGCTTCGAGGTCGGCTAGGAAGGCCTGCAGGGTGGCGAACTTGCGGACAACTTGTTCCTGGGTGCGGGCGTTGCGCTCGGCGACCTCGATGATGATCTGGGCCCTCCGCTCGGCGCTGACATCGCCCTGATACTCGCGCTGTAGTTCGCCCAGACTGTCCTCGGCGGCCAGGATGTCGGCGATCTCCTCGAGGTCGAAGCCCATCACCGCCTGCAATTCGCGGATCCGCACCAGCCGCACTATGTCCGCCTTGGTGTAGCGGCGGGATCCCCCGGCAGTGTAACTCGACGGCTCGGCCAATCCGAGCTCTTCGTAGTAGCGCAGCGTCCGGGTGGACACGTCGAGCCGATCCGCCACCTCCCCGATGCGGTAGAGCTCCTGGCCCTCGGATTCGTCGCGGCCGTCTACGACACGGCCCAGATCGACGGCCGGCCTCCGCTTCTTCATCACAGGGGAGGCCGCTGACCCTGACCGCGTGGGGCGGCTAGGTAGTACGGCTGATGACTTGATCCTGATGTTAACGTCGACGTAAATTTCGTATTCACATTGTTGGCTGCCTCGAGAACACGAAAGGTCATGCCATCCATTATTTCCAGCACTCCGCCGCTCAACGCGTTTTTGCCAGCTTTTTTTCCACCGAGAGCGTTGCCGCCGGCTTGGAGTCGTGGAATGGCAGAACCCGCTCGTGGGATGCGATGGGGGAACCCAACCGGCGTCCGCCCGCGCCATAGCTCGCCGGCCGAGGACCATGGACGATAAGCAGGCTCCCGCCGGCGACGACTCCATCTCGGCTCTGACTGCCGATTTCCTGCAGACCGCCCGGGCCCTGTTCTCCGCGGGCAACGTGCAGGACACCTTGACCAAGGTGGCGGAGCTGGCCGTGGCCACCATCGAGGGCTGTGCCTTCGCCGGCGTCTTCCTCGTCGCGGAGGACCGGGTCACGACTGCGGTGCACACCAACCCCGCCATTGATGAAGTCGACGCTATCCAAATCCGCATCGGCGAGGGGCCCTGTCTCGACGCTATCGCCAGCGGCGTGACTTTCTATGCGGAAGAACTCGCCGCAGACTCCCGTTGGCCCCGCTTCGGGCCCGTGGCGACCGAGGGCGGGATACGAAGTGTGCTGGCCCTGCCTCTGCTCGCGGCCGACTCCTCCCTCGGAGCCCTCAACCTCTACGCCTATTACCCCCGCGCCTTCGGGGTTATCGACCGGGCCAGGGGCCTGATCCTGGCCTCGCTGGCCGCCCTGGCCCTCTCCACTGCCCAGAGCCACTCAGACGACGAACGACGAGCCGCCAACCTCCGCGCCGCGGTGGCCACCCGGGAGATAATCGGCCAGGCGATCGGGATTCTGATGGAGCGCGAGCGCATTCCCGCCGATCAGGCTTTCGACGTCCTGCGCCGGGCATCCCAGCACCTAAAGCTCAAGCTCCGCGAAGTTGCGCAGACCCTGGTCGACACCGGTGAAAGTCCCGACACCGGGCCAACGGCTCCTGAGCGCCCGCCGCCAAACAACTAAAACGACTAGTCGCCTTCCTTCCAGTGCTGGCGCCCGAACAGGCGACCGAACCGTGCGGTCAGAGAAGGCCCCTCATCACGAGCGACATCGGGATGGAGCACGAGAGTGCCCTGTGGTGCCGGCAGCGATGCGGCTTCATCATCGGTGAGCGCACAGCGCACCAAGGTGGTGGTGATGTCGGTGATCTGGTCTCGGTCCACGAAGCGCGGGCCGTGCTTGGTCTTCACGGCGATGCCGTCGAAGAGGTCCAGGTCGGCAACCTGCAGGACGTGCTCGACTTTGCCGAATGCCGTTCCCGTCGAACTGAGAACATCTGTTCCGACCGTGAGTGCCATGTATGAGATAGGCCGGCCTTCGTCCATAGGTTCCTCTTTCAAGGTCTGCTCAGAGCGATGCTACCGATTGGAGCGCGGGCCGATGTTCCGGGGCTGCCACTGAGATGAGCCGAACGGCCCGCTCTCGGTCATCGAGGTGTCGCAAATCGGCGACGCCATGTTCAGTGACGACCACGTCAACATCAGAGCGAGGGGTCGACACCACTTCGGGAGTGGCGACGATCGTCGAGCGGTCGCCGGCGGTGGATGGCAAGGCGACGATCGACAGCCCGCCGGGCGAACGGGAAGCCGCCGCGCAGAAGTCCGGGTGTCCGCCGGGGCCGGCCACGACTCGGCCCCCAACCTTCTCCACGTTCACGGCGCCGTCGAGCCCCACTTGCAGGGCGGTGTTGATGGCCACCAGCCCCTCGATGGCCGACAGAGCGGTCAGATCATGGGTGTGCTCGACACCCAACAACGACAGGAGCGGCGTGCGGCCGCCGGTCATCTCCCACAGGTCCGGTCCTCCCCACAGGTAAGCGGCCTCGGCCGCGCCGATGAGCAGACCGCGCCTCGACAGCGCGACCAGTTCGTCGGTGACCAGGCCGCTTCGGACCCGGACCGGCGAGGTAACGGCCTCGACCACTGAAGCCCCGATCACGCCGGGACCCCACTGGATGGTCGCCCCCTCCGGGATCAATCCGGCCACCAGTTCGCCGATGCGGCGGTGCTCGGGGCCGGCCCGGTTCGCCGGTGGCAGCGGGTCCAGCGGGTCCGTGCGATCGAGCACCGCCACCACCGATGCGTCCAGGAACGGGCCGGGCGGGCCGGGCGGGCCGGGCGAGCCGGGCGAGCCGGGCGATGATGACGACGGCGCGGGCCAGCGCTCGATGACCACCGCGTCGGCGCAGCGGGCGGCGGTGCCCGCCCAGGCGGGGCTGCCGGCCAGACGCCACCCCTTCCCATCCGGGTAGGCGGCCACCACCGCCACGGCCGGACGCAGGCGACCAGCCAGCAGTCTCGGCACTGCGGACAGCCGGCTCGTCACCGGTCGGACCCGACCGGCCGCCACCGCGGCCCGGGTGCCCGGACCGGTCTGGAGGGTGGTGACGGGCAGGGCCGTCGTGGCCAGCCACGCAGGCGTTCGTACGATCCAGCCCAGGATGACCTCGGGGTCGTCGAAACCGGCGAGCGCGGCGACGGTGGCCGGATCGGGCAGCGGCCCGTCTGGCCCGTCCGCCATGACCAGGCGGGGTCGGACGGTGCTCGAGGTCACGGCGACGGCGAACTCAAGTCAGGCTCAGTCTCAAAAGGGCCCGCTGAGCTCGCCGAGGGCCGTGGTGATCCGCATGTTCTCCGAGTAGTCGACCGGACAGGCAATGACAGAGACGGTGTCGGCGGCCAACGCCTCCGATAACACCGGGAGCAAGTCGTCGGCGGCGTCGATCCGATATCCGCGCGCCCCGAAACTCTCGGCGTACGCCACGAAGTCTGGATTGGAAAAACGGATGGCGACGTCGTAACCCAGCTCCATCTCCATTTTCCATTTGATCAGCCCGTAGGCGTCGTCCTGCCAGACCAGCACGGTCAACGGGACCCGCTCCCTTACCGCGGTCTCCAGTTCCTGGGAGTTCATGAGAAACGCACCGTCACCGACGGCGGCGAGCACGCGCCGGTCGGGCCGGGCCAGCTTCGCCGCGATGGCGCCGGGAAGGGCGAACCCCATGGTCGACAACCCGTTGGAGATGAGGCAGGTATTGGGCTCGTACGTCGGGTACAGCCGGGCCATCCACATCTTGACTGCCCCGGTATCGGCCAGCACGATGTCACCGCGGCCCATGGCCGCCCGGGTGTCGGCCACCACCCGCTGGGGTTTGAGCGGAAACCCGTTGTCGGCCGCCCCTCGCTCCAACTCGTCGATCAAGAGGCGGCGGATCCGCTCGCCGCTGGCGGCCGCCTCGAACCGTCGGGTGGTGGCCGCGCTCAGGGCGTCGAGGGTGCGGCTGAGATCAGCTTGCACCCCGACCTCGACGTCGTAGTGATTGTCGACCTCGGCCGGGAAGCGGCTCAAGTGCAGTATGCGCTTGTCGCCGTTCGGATTGATCCGGACCGGGTCGAACTCCTGAAGTTCATAACCGACGCAGACGACCACGTCGGCCTCGTCAAAACCGAAGTTGACGTAGTCGTGCCGCATAAATCCGACGGCACCGAGGGAATTCGGGTTGTCGTCGGGGAACACACCCTTGCCGTGGAAGGTGGTCGCCACCGGCAGGCCGAGCTCGGTGGAGAACCGCATCAGGGCGTCGGCCGCGCCCGCTCGGGCCGCCCCGTGCCCGGCCAGCACGATCGGGCGGGTGGCGGAATCGAGCACGGCGGCCGCCCGGGCGATCTGTTCAGTCGACGGCTCGTCGGGCCGGGGGACGTTGATTTCCAGGGGAGCCGACCCGGCCGGAGCCGGCGCGGCTTCAATGTCTTCGGGGACGGCCAAGTACACGGCGCCCGGCCGTTCGGTCTGGGCCAGCTTGAAGGCCTTACGGATCATCTCGGGCACGGCGCCGGGCGTGAGCACCATGCTGGCCCACTTGGTGACCGGAGTGAACATCGACACCAGGTCGACACTCTGATGTGACTCCTTGTAGATCCGGTTGAGCCCCACCTGAGCCGACAGCGCCAGCATCGGAGTGCTGTTGGTGGTGGCGTCGGCCACGCCGAGCAGCAGGTTGATGGCGCCGGGGCCGAGGGTGGCCGAGCACACGCCCGCCTCCCCGGTGAGCCGTCCGTGGATCTCCGCCATAAAGGACGCGGCCTGCTCGTGGCGAACCAGCACGTAGCGGATGGAGGAGCGCACCAGGGCATCGGTCAAGCGAATGTTCTCCTCGCCCGGGATCCCGAAGACGCAGGTGACCCCCTCGTGCTCGAGGCATCTGACCATCAGGTCGGCCACCGTCGCCGGGTCGCCTCCGCCGCTCATGCCACCTCGAAGACGGGGACCACTTCTCCCCCTTCGGCCCCCTCGAACCCGATCCGCAGCCGCTGACCCTCGGCCAGCGACCCGGGATCGGCGCCGACGATCTGTGACCACCACCACGGGCCTTCGTCAAGCTCGCCGACGACCACCACGATGGACGGCCCGGGTGCATCGTCCTCGCCCCCGCGCCGGCCGGGCACCACCGCCCAGCTCACCAGCCGGGCTCCGCCCGACGCCGGCACCCAGCGCAGCTCGGTCGAGCCACACGTCGAGCACTGCCTTACCTGCGGCCGAGACGCATGGCCTGCCGGCGAGCAGCGCCGGATCAAAAACTGGCCCGCCGCCGCGCCGTCGAAGAACGCGGCCGTCGTGGCGTCGCGGCCGACCAGTCCGACAGTCATGGCGGCCCCGTCCCAAGCACGAGCGTGGCGTGATGGTCGAGGATGCCACCGTTGCCGCTGACGAGCACCACGTCATGCGGGTCGGCTTGGCGCGCCCCGCCCTGCCCTCGCACCTGGATCACCGCTTCGGACAACGGCGTCATGCCCCACATGTAGTACGACGAGAGCTGACCACCACCGGTGTTGCACTTGAGCTTGCCATCCGGGCCGAGGGCACCCCCGGACACGAAGGCGCCCCCCTCGCCCTTTTCACAAAATCCGTAGTCCTCCAGGGACACCAACACCGTGTACGTGTAGCAGTCGTACAACTCGGCCACATCGACCTCGGCGAGCGTGACCCCGGCCATTCCCAGCGCGGCCGGACCAGACTGGGCCGCTCCCGTCACCAGACCGAAGTTTTCATCCCGGTCAAAGAGGCGACCCGGGTGACTCTGCGCCCATCCCAGCACGTGAACCGGTGGCTGGGCCAGCGACCTGGCTCGCGCTTCACTCGTCACTATCACCGCGATCCCGCCGTTGGAGACCAGGCAGCAGTCGAGCAAGTGGAACGGTTCCACGATCCAGCGGGACGCCTGGTGGTCGGCGAGGGTGAGCGGCTCGCGCATCTGGGCGAGAGGGTTGGTGGCGGCCCAGGCCCGCTGGGCGACCGCGATGGCGCCGAAGTCCTCGGTGGTCGTGCCGTAACGGAGCATGTGCCGCCGAGCGGCCAGGGCATACAGCGTGTTGGCCCCGCTGACGCCGGTCGCCGCCAGCAGCCCGCCCCAGCCGGTCGGGATCCGGCGCTCGGCCCGACCGGTCCCGGCCCGCGGGCCGCTGTACACGTCGCCCGCCGACCGGCCCGGCCGCAGCGGGGCGTCCGCGAACACGCACGCCACCATCTCGGCCATGCCCGCCTGCACGGCCATGGACGCCACCTGCACCATCGCCCCGGCGGTCGACCCGTAACCGTGCATCTCCGACAACAGCTTCAGGTCGTGCAGATCCAGGTCCCGCTGCAACCCCAAGCCCACTCCCCCGCTGCTCCCGTTGGAGGTAAGCAGACCGTCGACGTCGCCGAGGGTGCAGCCGGCGTCCGCCACGGCCAAGCGCACCGCTTCGGCCGCGAAGCTGGCGGCCGACCGGCCGTACACCTGGCCCAGCTCGGTCATGCCGAGGCCGGCGATCACCGGACGTCGGTCGAGGTTGGCGGGCACCGGCCCCGAAGGTAGCGTCCGGCCGGCTGCTGCGGCCACCTGACCGGCCCCCGGACAGCGGTCCAGCTTGGAAGTCCGGTGACGGTGCGGTCAGAATGACTCTTCGTGGATCTGAAACCGGGTGTGAGACTCCGTTCACCGGTATGTGAGGTCGAGGCGATCGTCATCAAGGCGCCGCCGACGTCCATCGACCTGCGCTGTGGGGGCCACCCCATGCTGGCGATTGATGCCACTCCCCCGGCGGCCTCAACCGCAGAGCCCGGATTCGATGGAGGCAGCGCCCTCGGCAAGCGCTATACGGACGGGGAAGGGACCCTAGAGGTGCTCTGCACCAAGCCCGGCCCTTCGTCTCTGTCGGTGGGCGACAAGCTGTTGCAGATCAAAGAAGCCAAGCCGCTGCCGTCCTCGGATTAGGACCGCCCGTGCATTTGGCGATGCTCCTACAAATGGCCGCTGACGGCATGAGCGACCGGGTCGCCGTGGGGACCCTCGCGGCGCCGATGACCATGGCGGAGCTGGGTGAAGGTTCGATGCGGGTCGGTAGTTTTCTGGCGGCGCAGCGGGGTGATCGGGTCGGCCTGATAGACCTCAACTCCGAGGCGATCCCCCTCACCCTCTTCGGGGCCGCGCTCGCCGGCAAGCCTTTCGTGCCACTCAATTACCGGCTGACCGATGATCAGCTGCGAAGCATCGTGGCCCGGATCGCCCCCGCGACCATCGTGGTGGGAGAAGGAATCGCGGCGCGACTCGGCGACCTCGAGGACATCGTCGTGGTTACCAGGCAGGAGCTGCTCGCCGTCGCCCGTGACGCAGGCCAGCCGCTCGCCGATCCGTACGGCGGAGACCCCGAGTCGATCGCGGTCCTTCTCTATACCAGCGGCACGACCGGCGAGCCCAAGGCGGCCGTGCTGCGCCACCGCAACCTGGCCTCCTACATCCTGTCGACCGTCGAGTTCGCGGGTGCTGCTCCCGACGAGGCCGCTCTCGTCAGCGTGCCGCCCTATCACATCGCCGGCTTGTCCGCCGTGTTGTCCTCGACGTATGCCGGGCGCCGGATCGTGTACGCCGAGACGTTCGAGCCGGCCTCGTGGGTCTCGCTCGTCCGATCCGAGCGCGTCACTCACGCCATGGTCGTGCCCACCATGCTCAACCGGATTCTCGACGTCGTCGACGTTGTCGACCACGGCGGGCTGCCCTCGCTGCGGATCGTCTCCTACGGGGGCGGGCCCATGCCGGCGGAGGTGATAGGGCGCGCCATGGAGCTGCTGACCGGGGTCGATTTCGTCAACGCCTATGGCCTGACCGAGACCTCGAGCACCATCGCCCTGCTCGGCCCCGAAGACCACCGGGAGGCCTTCGCCAGCGGCGATTCGGCCGTCCGAGCCCGGCTGGGGTCGGTGGGCCGTCCCCTGCCGACGGTCACCGTCACGATCCGCGGGCCGGGCGGGGAGCCGCTCCCGACCGGTCAACGGGGAGAGATCTGGGTCCAAGGGGAGCAGGTTTCGGGCGAATATCTCGGGGCCGGGGCTGGGGCCGCCGACGGCTGGTTCCATACCCGCGACGCCGGTCATCTCGATCAAGCCGGTTTCCTCTACGTCCACGGTCGCCTGGATGACGTGATCGTCCGGGGAGGCGAGAACCTGTCGCCGGGCGAGATCGAGGCCGTGCTGGTCGAGCATCCCGCAGTGTTGGCCGCCGCCGTAGTTGGCGTGCCGGACACCGAGTGGGGCGAGAAGGTTGTCGCCGCGGTCATCCTGGCCGATGGCGCTCACGCCAGTGAGGATGAGCTCCGCAACTTCGTCCGTGCTCGCCTGCGCTCGACCAAGACGCCCGAGCGGATCCAGGTCCGGGCCGAGTTGCCCTTCAACGAGACCGGCAAGCTGCTCCGCCGGGTCCTACGAGAAGAGCTGGCGGCCGCGTTCGTCAGCCCCATTGCGAGCTGAGTACAGACATGCAATTCGACCTCATGGCCCGTTCGTCCACCTGGGCGGCAATGGCCCGGTTGGCCCAGGATGTGGAGGCGGCCGGCTTCTCGGGGATGCTGTTTACCGAGACGACCCAGACCCCGTGGATGTCGATCGCGGCGGCGGCGACCGCCGCCCCGCGGCTGGAGTTCTGCACCGGGATCGCCGTCGCCTTCCCCCGCAGCCCGATGATCGCCGCCGGCCTGGCTTGGGAGCTGGCCGAGAACACCGGCGGAAGGTTCCGGCTCGGCCTCGGCAGCCAGGTGCGAGCCCACATCGAACGCCGCTACAGCGCCGTGTTCGACCCGCCCGGCCCCCGGATGCGGGATTACGTCCGGGCGGTCAAGGCCTGCTTCCGCGCCTTTGGCGGCGAGGAGCCGCTGCACCACGACGGGCCCTACTACCAGCTGTCGCTGTTGCCCGCGGCCTGGGCGCCCCGGCGCCATGCGTACGGCGACATCAAGGTCGACGTGTCGGCGGTCGCGCCCTGGATGGTTGCGATGGCCGGGGCGGAGGCGGATGGCATCCACGTCCATCCCTTTCACTCGGTGCCGTACCTGCGCAACCGGCTGTTGCCGGCGGTGGCCGAGGGGGCCGCAGCAGCCGGCAGGCCGGCGTCGGAGGTCGACCTGATAGTCCCGGTGTTCGCCATCCCCGGGGACACGCCGGAGCAACGGGCCCCGATGCTGGAACGGGCCCGGGCCCAGATCGCCTTCTACGGGTCGACCAAGAATTATGCGTTCCAGTTCGACGACCTGGGCTTCGAAGGGACCTCGGCCCGCCTCAACGAGAAGCTCAAGGCCGGCGACCTCGCCGGCATGGCTGCCACCATCACCGACGAGATGCTGGAGCAGTACGCGGTGGTTGCCACCTGGGACGAAATGGCCGGCGCCCTCGAGGCGCGTTACGCCGGCGTCGCCAGCCGGCTGGTCATGTACCTGGCTGCCGAGTCGATCGCCGCCGACCCGACGACACTTGGTCGTTGGGGTGAGATCGCCCGGTCGGTGACCAACCAGGTCTAGTTCCCGCGAGGCCTTTCACAAACCATTCACGCACGAGGCGGCGTCGATTGCTACTCTCACCCGCTGGGCGCCCGGTCGTCCCGGGTGGACCACTGAGGACAGGGAGGGCACATGTCAACAGCGGTGGAACAAGACCCAAACCTGGAGGCCGAGCATCTCAGTCGGGATGTCGGCATCTTGGGCCTCCTGTGGGCGTCAGAAGGGTCGATCATCGGCTCCGGATGGCTCTTCGGGCCCTTGGGGGCACTGGCGGTGGCGGGCCCATCGGCGATCATCGGCTGGGTCATCGCCTCGGTGATCATCATGGTCCTGGCGCTGGTGCACGCCGAGCTCGGAGGGCTCTTCCCCGTCTCGGGGGGCACCAGCCGCTTCCCGCACTACGCCTTCGGCAGCTTTGCCGGTGCGGTCTTCGGGTGGTTCTCCTACATCCAGGCCGCCGCGGTAGCCCCAATCGAAGTGGCGGCCATGCTGCAGTACCTGTCGTCGGTTACGTGGGCGCATGGCTTCTTCAATGCCAACAAGGGTGTACTCACCGGCTCGGGACTCCTGATCGGCGCCATCCTGATGGTGTTCTTCGTGGCGGTCAACCTGCTCGGTATCCAATGGCTGTCCCGCTTCAACACCGGCATAACCACATGGAAGGTGCTGCTCCCGATCTTCGCCGTCATCGTGCTGCTGCTCACCCACTTCCACAGCGGCAACTTTTCCGCCGACGGCGGGTTCTTCATCAAGGGCAGCCAGGGTGGGTTCAAGGCCATCGTGGCGACGTTCCCGGTCGGGGTGATCTTCGCCTTGCTCGGTTTCGAGCAGGCGGTGCAGCTCGGAGGTGAGAGCAGTAACCCCAAGCGCGACCTGCCTCGGGCCGTCATTGGGTCCGTGGTCATCGGGGCCGTCATCTACGTCCTGGCCCAGGTGGCCTTCATCGGAGCGCTCGATCCCAAGCTGATCGCCAGCGCGGGTACCTGGGCCAAGGTCGGCAGCATTGCGGCCCTCAAGCAGGGACCGTTCTACACGGTGGCCAAGCTCGCTACCCTCGGATGGCTGGCCTGGCTGCTGCGCTTCGACGCGGTGGTGTCCCCGGGCGGCACCGGGCTCATCTACCTGACCTCGGCGTCAAGGATCAGCTTCGGGCTGAGCAAGAACGGCTATGTACCAGCCGCGCTCGAGGACACCAGGATCCGGAAGGTGCCGTGGATCGGGATCATCATCACCGCCGCCATCGGCTTCCTCTTCCTCCTCCCGTTCCCGAGCTGGGCGTCGCTCGTCAACGTGGTGACCTCCGCCTCGGTCATGATGTACGGCGGTGCCCCGCTCGCCCTGGGGGCCCTCCGCAAGCAGAAGCCGGAGCTTGATCGGGTGTACACCCTCCCGTCCGCCCGAGTGTTGGCCCCCGTGGCGTTCACCCTCGCCAACTTCGTCGTCTATTACTCGGGTTGGCAGACCTACACCACCCTGATGTTCGTCCTGATCGTCGGCCTCGTCATCATGGCGGTGTCCTTCGTCTTCAAGCTCAATCCCAACCAACCGGTGGTGGACTGGACGGCTGCCATCTGGATCTTCCCGTACCTGATCGGGATGGGGGTGATCTCGTTCTGTGGCGGCTTCGGGCACGGACCCATGTTCGACGGCCTGTACGGCTTCCAGCACCTGTGGGTCGGCGGCAACAACCACATAGGCATCGGCAAGTACCACATCGGCATTGACAATCTGGTGCTGCTGGTCTTTAGCTTCGCCATCTACTACCTGGCCGTGTACCTGCGGCTGCCGGAGGCCAAGGTCGACGAGTACGTCCGCGAGGTCTACCCGCCGCCGCTGGGCGAATAGACCAAGAACTCTGCGGTTATTCGGCCGCCGGGGCGAACTCCAGCGTCAATACAGGAAGCGCTCGACCCAGGGAGCCAGGATGCCCCATCCCCGGCAGTTCCGTTTCGGAGTACAAGTCGCCAGCGCCGCTGACGGCCCATCGTGGTCAGAGTTAGCCCGCAAAGCAGAAGATCTTGGCTTCTCCTCCTTCTTCCTGCCCGACCACTTCGGGGACCAACTGGCCCCGGTGCCGGCCCTGATGGCCGCCGCGGACGCCACCCACCACGCTGCGGGTAGGCGCCCTGGTGTGGGACAACGACTACAAGCACCCAGTGGTGCTGGCCAAGGAAGCTGCCACCATCGACATGCTCTCGGGCGGGCGACTCGAGTTCGGCATCGGCGCCGGGTGGATGAACACCGACTACGAGCAATCCGGCATCGCCAAGGACCGGGATGGGGTACGCATCGCCCGCCTGCTCGAGGCCATCGCCATCTACAAGGGTCTTTGGACGACCGGGTCGTTCAGCTTCGAAGGCGAGCATTACCGCGTCTCGGATCTCGATGGCCTGCCCAAGCCGGCCCAGCAACCCCACCCCCCGATTCTGATCGGCGGCGGCGGCCCGAAGGTCCTCGGGATCGCCGCCCGTGAGGCCGACATCGTCGGCATCAACCCCTCTCTTCCGAAGGGGTACATCGATGCCTCCGCGTCTACGGAAGTCGTCCCGGACAAGCTCGACCAGAAAGTCCAGTGGGTAAGGGACGCCGCGGGTGACCGCTTCGACAACCTGGAGCTCAACATCCTCGTCTTCGCGGCGACCGTCGGTCCGGGCGCCGGCGAGACGCGCCAGCAGCTAGCCCAACTCTTCTCCATCTCTCCAGAGGACCTCGACGCCTCGCCGTATGCTTGGGTGGGTGAAGCCAGCACTGTCGCCGACCAGCTCAGAGCGGCTCGTGACCGCTGGGGGACGAGCTACTTCGTGGTACAAGGCGACGCCGTGATGGATCAGATCGCCCCCATCGTCGCCGAGCTCGCGGGTACCTGACTCGTCAGCACTGAAACTGCCCGTGGTTGGGATCGACGAAGTGGCCGTCTGACAGGGTGACCGAGAAATAGCACGATGTGATCGACGCGGGTGCGTTGGCATTGAAGGTCAGCGGCGGCGCTAAGCCGCCGAGGTCGTCATTCTTGATCGTCCACAGTCCCTGGAGAAACTGAGTCGAGGTTGGGATAGGGCCCAGGTCTTGCGACCCGGCCACGGCCAGCATCCCCGCCGTCCAAGCCGCCGCAGTCGCCGGAGAGCTGACCAGACCCGGGGCGTATGTTGCGATCGCCTTCTGGTAGGCAGCTTGGGCCGTGGTAAAACTGTCCATCCAGGGAAAGGTGGCCTCCGTCGCGATCATCCCGTCCAGTTGGTCATCGCCCTGCATCGATGGGCCGGCCGCAAAGCCGGAAGCGGCGTAGAGCGGGTAGTAATGCCCGGTGGAGCAATCCCCGGCGAGGCGTTCCAGGCTGTCGGCGTTCCCCGTTAGAAAGATCACGTTGGCGCCCGCATCTTGCGCTTGCGCGCATTGGCTAGCGAACCTCGGCTGGGCGAGGCTGAAGTCCGACTCGTACACCGCATCGGCGCCGTCCGCCCGATCAACCGCCATACCCACCACCGGCTGATTGAGGTGAATGCCGCCCGTCGAACCATAAAACCGGGCGTCACCAAAACTAAACACCCCGCCATCACGAGCCACCAACCAATACCCGCCCCCATCCGGCGTCACCGCTGCCTTGCCAGCAAACCAGCCACCAACACCGCCGCCGCCAACCTCGCGGGCGCCAAACCCGACCAGGCCCGCTCCCGCAACCAAGCCCGCAT